>Ga0209347_1000063_pt1 | contig 307214 bp, 322 predicted proteins | sample AutmiccommuBRH23_FD_187382 | JGI IMG/M metagenome (GOLD analysis project Ga0209347, IMG submission 187382) | Deep subsurface microbial communities from Mt. Terri, Switzerland - Autotrophic microbial communities BRH/23 (SPAdes) (version 2) | ecosystem: Environmental > Aquatic > Deep subsurface... | reverse complement strand
GATCGCGGTGAGCGCCAAGGAGCAGGCGACGAGCCTGCGCGAGGTGTCGGGCGCGGCCGATCAGATGGACAAGGTGACGCAGCAGAACGCGGCGATGGTGGAAGAGGCGACGGCGGCGAGCCAGACCTTGTCCAACGAGACCGAGGAACTGGCCAATGCGATGGCGCAGTTCAAGACCGCCAGCTCGGCCGGCACTGGGCGGGGCCAGGCCTCGCAGCCACGCAACGCCGCCGCCAACCGGGCACGGCCGGCCGCGCCGTCGCGCGGCGTGCCGCAGATGAAGACCACCGGCACCGGCGGCGCCGCCCGTGCCACCCAGGCCGACACCGAAAGCTGGGAAGAGTTCTGATCCCGGTCAGGACGACTCGGTCGGATCATCGATAAATTCGGTCAGCGGGGCCGGCGGGGACTTTAAACTCCTCGCCGGCTCTTCCATGTCCGCGGACGGTCAACAAGGAGCGCGGTCATGCAATTGGAAGGCAATGTCGCCGTCATCACCGGTGCCGGCTCGGGCATTGGCAAGGAAATCGCCCTCGCCTTCGCGCGGGAAGGCGCCAGGGTCGCGGTTTGCGACATCGATGTGGATGGGGCTGACGCGACCGTCGCCGAATTGGAAGCGACCGGCGCCGAAGCAATGGCGGTGACGATGGACGTGACCGACGAAAGCGCGGTGAACGCCGGGGTCGACAACGTCGCGGCCCGATTCGGTCGCATCGACACGATGGTCTCCAACGCCGGCATCCAGATCGTCCACCCGATCGAGGACTTTCCCTATGCCGAATTCCGCAAGCTGGTGACGATCCATCTCGACGGGTCGTTCCTTTTGACCAAGGCCTGCGTGAAGCACATGTATCCGCAGAAATCCGGCGCGCTGATCTACATGGGTTCGGTCCACAGCCACCAGGCCTCGGCGCTGAAAAGCGCCTATGTCGCGGCCAAGCACGGCATTCTCGGACTGTCCCGGGTGATGGCCAAGGAGGGCGCCAAGCATGGGGTGCGCGCCAACACGATCTGCCCCGGTTTCGTGAAGACGCCGCTCGTGGAAAAGCAGATCCCCGAGCAGGCGCGCGATCTTGGCATTTCCGAGCAGGAGGTCGTCGACCGGATCATGCTCGGCGACACCGTCGACCAGGAATTTACGACGATGGCGGATGTCGCCGCGGTCGCCGTGTTCCTCGCCGCTTTCCCCTCGAACGCCCTCACCGGCCAGTCGATCGTGCCGAGCCATGGCTGGCACATGGCCTGACGCGATGCGCGTGCTATCTCTCTTGCCGAAAGAAGGAGTCTCCCATGGAAATCATCACCCTCCAGCCTATCGTCGCGCTGGTCGCCGGCATCCTGATCCTGATCATGCCACGGCTGCTCAGCTACATCGTCGCGTTCTATCTGATCTTCGTCGGATTGACCGCGATGTTCCCCGACTTCTTGACCCGCTTCGGCACAGCCGGCTGAGGTGCGGCGCCAGCGAGTCGGCAGGTCATCTGCGATGATACGGCGAAACTGACGGGCGGAAGACGGAACGCCGTCGCCGTTCGCCGCGAACTCACGCGAAAGGAGATCGTGATGACCCATCCCGTGATCGCTGAAGGCCGGATCGCCGTCGTCACCGGCGGCGCCTCCGGTATCGGGTTGGCCGCAGCCAAGCGCTTCGCCGAAGCCGGCATGACGGTCTGCCTCGTCGACCGGGCGGCCGAGCGCCTGGCCGAGGCGAAGGAATCGGTTTCGGCGCTGAGCCCGTCCGGCAGCGTGCTGACCTCGAACACCGACGTCGGCGACCGCGCGGCGGTCGAGGCACTGGCGAAGAACCTGTTCGGTCGCTTCGGGACGGTTCATCTGGTCTTCGACAATGCCGGTATCCAGCCCGGCAGCGACATCTTCGGGCCGGTCGCCAACTGGGACGCGGTTCTGCGCTCCAATCTGCACGGCATCATCCATGTCGCCCAGATCTTCGGCGAGCGGATGGTCGCGGAGGGCGAGCCGGGGCTGATCGTCGTCACCGGCTCCAAGCAGGGCATCACCACGCCGCCGGGCGATCCCGCCTACAATGTCGCCAAGGCCGGAGTGAAGGCGTTTACCGAAGCGCTGCAGCATGATCTGCGCAACCGCGAGGGTTGCCGGATCGAGGCGCGGCTGATGATCCCCGGCTTCGTCTTCACGCCCTTGACCCAAAAGGGTCGCGCCGAGAAGCCGAACGGGGCCTGGACCCCCGAGCAGACCGCTGATTTCATGCTGGAAAAGCTCGACACCGAGGATTTCTACATCCTCTGCCCGGATGGTGAGGTGACGCGGGAGATGGACGAAAAGCGCATCGCCTGGGCGGCCGGCGACCTCGTCGAGAACCGCCCGCCGCTGTCGCGCTGGCACGCGGATTGGGCGGAGAAGTTCAAGGCGTGGGCGGGGCGGAATTAGGACATTCGGCCGCGGTTCGCGCCGTCGCCAGCAGCCCTTCCACATCTACCACCCGTTCCAACGCGTCGGCGATGTCATCCAGCGCGGCCTCGACACCGGCGCGGTAGCCGGGTCCGGCGGCCTCCAGTCCGAAACGTGACAGATAGCGCCGGCGCCAGTCGTCCGCCCCGAACAACCCGTGCAGATAGGTGCCGAAGACCCGGCCGTCGGGCGATGTCGCGCCGTCTGGCTGCCCGTCGATGAGGCACACCGGCCGGGCGCAGTCCGGGCCGGTGGTACGACCGAGATGGATCTCATAGCCCTCCAGTGGCTCGCCGTCGGGCGTCGTCGCGCCGGCCTCGCGCACAGTCTTTTCCGGCGCCATCACGGTTTCGACGTCGAGGAGGCCGAGACCTTGCGCCTCGCGCACCGGCCCCTCGATGCCGTCCGGGTCGCGGACGAGGCGTCCCAGCATCTGGTAGCCGCCGCACAGCCCGACGACATGCCCGCCGCGCGCGTGATGGGTGGCAAGGTCCCGGTCCCAGCCATTCGCCCGGAAGGCGGCAAGATCGGCAATGGTGGATTTCGAGCCCGGAACGAGCACCAGCGCCGCGTCGTCCGGCAGGCTCTCGCCGGGTCGTATGAACGCGACCTCGACGCCTGCTTCGGCCTTCAGCGGATCGAGATCGTCGAAATTGGCGATCCGGCCAAGCAGGGGAACGGCGATCTTGAGCTTGCCTGAATGGCCGCTGCGCGCCAGTCGCTCCAGCTCGACGGAATCCTCGGCCGGCAGTTTCGCCGCGGCGCTCAGATGCGGCACGACGCCGAAGGACGGCCAACTGGTAAATCGGGTGATGGCGGCCAGCCCGTCGTCGAACAGCGAAACGTCGCCGCGGAACTTGTTGATCAGGAAGCCCGCCACCATCGCCCGGTCTGCTTCGCTCAGGATCGCGTGGGTGCCGACGAGCGAGGCGATGACGCCGCCGCGATCGATGTCGCCGACGAGGATCACCGGCACCTTCGCGGCGGTGGCAAAACCCATATTGGCGATGTCGCCGGCCCGGAGATTGATCTCGGCCGGCGAGCCGGCGCCCTCGACGATGACGAGATCGGCCTCGGCCGAGAGCGCCGCGAAGCTGTCGAGCACGTTCTGAAGGAGTGCGGGCTTCAGCCGCTGGTAGTCGCGGCCCTTGGCCTCGCCGGCGACGCGGCCGCGAACCACGATCTGGCTGCCGGTCTCCGATTGCGGCTTCAACAGCACCGGGTTCATGTCGACGGTCGGCGGCGATCCGCAGGCCAGCGCCTGCAGCCATTGCGCCCGGCCGATCTCACCGAAATCCGCCGTGCCGGGAATGGCGGCAACGGCCGCGTTGTTCGACATGTTCTGCGGCTTGAACGGGCGCACGGCGAGGCCACGCCGGGCGAACAGCCGGCAGAGACCGGCGACGAGCACCGTCTTGCCGACGTCGGAGCCGGTGCCCTGCAGCATGATGGCGGCGGTCTGGCGCATGTTCCCTCCTCGCCCGACGCGCGGCGCAAGTCCAGTGTCCGGCCCGAGCTTGATCGTCCGGGATGCCTGTATTACATTTTAGAAAACGTAGTACAGATGGGGCAGCCATGCAGACCTTCGGCAGTCGCGCGTTCAATCAGCAACATGGCCGCGTCAAGGAAGCGGCGCGGAAGGCTCCCGTTCGCATCACCGAGCGCGGGGAGCCGGCCTTCGTCCTGATGTCCGAGGCGGAATATCGACGGTTATCACGCCAGCGGCCGACGCTTCTCGATCTCCTGTCCGACCCTCGTCCCGAAGCCGATTTTGCGTTCTCCCCCGAACGCGTGGACATCGCGACGCGGGACGTCGATCTCGACTGATGCGCTATCTGTTCGACACCAACGTGATTTCCGACAGCCGGCGGCCTGAGCGGACCAACGATCATTTCAGGGGCTTCATCGCGGCAATCGCGCCGGAGGATTTCGGCGTGTCGGTCGTGACGATTCTCGAAATCGAGTTCGGCATCCTGCGCCAGGAGAGGCGGGACGCGAACTTCGCGCGACTGCTGCGCGAATGGCTCGAAGCGCTGGTCCTGCCGCTGCTCGATAACCGCGTCATCGACGTGACGCTGCCGATCGCGCGGCGCTGCGCGACACTTCCGACGCCGAACAGGGCGCCGACGAACGACGCGCTCATCGCTGCAACGGCGCTGGAGCTGAAGCTCCCTGTCGTCACCCGCAACATTGGCGATTTCGCACCATTCGGCGTCGAGATCATCGACCCCTGGGACGCCGCGCGACCCGGTTCGCTCCCGCTATAAGCAGCTTGCCGCGCGTGCCCGGTTAGATTTGTCGGCGTCGGGCGACCCCCGCTTTCGCAGACTCCGTTTGACCATGTGGCTCTCCCGGTCTACCGGTTTTGACGAAACTGACGGTGCCCGGTTACGGGCTGAAACACATTCCGGTGCGGCCGACCCAAGCAGGGGGCCAAGACGGAGCTGTCGGATCGAACCGCGCTCCGGATTCGCCGGGCACGGCTCCTCCGGCGTCGAAACGAGATGAACGGAGGCCGATATGAAGGCTCTGATGCTGTGCGGCCATGGCAGCCGCGACCAGGGCGCGATGACCGAGTTCGGCGGCCTGGCGGACAAGCTCCGCGCGCGCCTGCCGGATTGGCATGTCGAACACGGCTACCTGGAATTCGCCAAGCCGGTCATTCGCGACGGCCTCGACCGCCTGCGGGAAAGCGGTGCCGAAACGGTCCTGGCATTGCCGGGGATGCTGTTCGCCGCCGGGCACGCCAAGAACGATATTCCTTCGGTCCTCAACACCTATTCCGCCGCCAACGGCCTTCAGATCGAATATGGCCGCGAACTCGGTATTGATCCGAAGATGATCCGGGCCGCCGGAGATCGGATCAAGGAATGCCTCGTCGCCGACGGCTGGCGCGAGGGCGAGCCGCTGCACGACACCATGCTGGTCGTGATCGGGCGCGGCGCCTCGGACCCCGACGCCAACTCCAACGTGTCCAAGGTCATGCGGATGCTGTGGGAGGGTCTCGGTTTTGGCTGGGGCGAGACCGCCTATTCGGGCGTCACTTTCCCCTTGGTCGAGCCCGGTCTCGAACACGCCGCCCGGCTCGGCTATCGGCGCATCGTCGTCTTTCCCTATTTCCTGTTCACCGGGGTCCTGGTGCGGCGGATCTACGACCAGACCGACAATGTCGCGGCCCGCCATCCCGAGATCCACTTCCTCAAGGCTGGCTATCTCGCCGCCCATGACCTTGTGGTGGAAACCTTCGTCGATCGCCTGAACGAGATCCTCGAAGGCACCAACAACATGAACTGCCAGATGTGCAAATATCGCGAGCAGGTGCTCGGCTTCGAGGCGGAGGTCGGGCTCGCCCAGGAGAGCCATCACCATCACGTCGAGGGGGTCGGCTCCTCGGCCGACTGCCTGCTTTGCGACACCGTCTGCACCGGCGCCTGCCGCGCGTCGGCGCAGGAGCCAGACCACGGTCATCAAATCGCCCACGGCACCGGGCATGTCCACCACGATCATGACCATACGCATGAAGGAGGGCAGGCCCATCATCAGGATCATGACCACGGTCATTCGCATGGCGACGCCGGGCACCACCACCACCACCACCCCTATCCGCAGGCCGACCATCCGCTTGGTCCGCGGTCAATGAAAGCCGGGGCGATGCAAAAGGCGGCGGTGAGCAAGCCATGAAGCCGCTATTCGACCGCTACGCGATCGTCGACTGGTCCGCGTCCAACACGCCGACCACCGGGAAGGATTCGATCTGGATCGCCTTTGCCGAGCGCGACGGTGCCGAGACCCGGCTTCTCGAGACGGTGAACCCGCCGACCCGCAGTGCCGCGATGGCGAAGCTGCGTCAGTTCTTCCGCGACGCGCTGGCCGAGAACAAGCGCGTCTTCGCCGGCTTCGATTTTCCCTTCGGCTATCCGGCCGGCGCCACCGCCGCGATCGCCGGTGCGCCGGACTGGCGGGCGCTGTGGGGTTTTTTCGCCGACCAGCTCAAGGATCGCGACGACAATTTCTCCAACCGCTTCGAGGTCGCCGGCCGGCTGAACCGCGAGGCCTTGGCCACGGCGCCGATGTATTGGGGTCGACCGATGCATCAGGAGATTCCGGGCCTGCCGGTCGCCAAGCCCGAGCCCTATCCGACCGGGCTCGCCGAGCGGCGTCTCGCCGAGCGCCGGGCGGTCAAGGCTCAGCCGGTGTGGAAGCTCGCTTTTGCCGGCAGTGTCGGCAGCCAGGTGATCACCGGCCTCGCCCGGCTCGAGCATCTTCGGCGCGATCCGGAATTCGCGGAGCATTTGGCCGTCTGGCCGTTCGAGACGGGCTTTGCGGACAACCTCGCCGCGCCGATCGTGTTGGCGGAGATCTATCCTGGTCTGGTGCCGGTCGAGCAGGGCGACAAATCCTGCCTCGATGAGGCGCAGGTCGAAGCGCTCGCCGACATCTTCGCGCGCTTCGACGCGGAAGGGCGCCTCGGCGAAGTCTTGTCGGCACCGGCCGATCTCTCCGAGGCCGAGTCCGCCGTCGTCCTATCCGAGGAAGGCTGGATCGCGGGGCTCGGACATCGGCTGGTTGAGACCGCTACAGAAGAGTCCGACCCCTATCTCGCCCCCGGCGCGCGCCTTTCCTACATCCGCAACCCGGCGGCGATCTACGCCGAGAGCTTTCGGCTCATCCGCCAGGAAGCGGACCTGACGCATGTGCCGGAGGCCGGTCATGATCTGGCGATCCGCCTCATCCACGCCTGCGGCATGCCGGACATTCTCTCCAATCTGGTTCTTTCCGAAGGCGCGATCGAGGCAGGGCGCGGGGCGCTCGAAAGCGGCGCGCCGATCTTGTGCGATTCCGAAATGGTGTCGCACGGCATCATCTCCGCCAAGCTGCCGCGCCAGAACAAGATCGTGTGCCGGCTCGGCGACCCGCGCACACGGCGAATCGCCGAGCGCGAGGGCACCACCCGCTCCGCCGCGCAGGTCGATCTGTGGACCGATCTGATGGAAGGGGCCGTGGTCGCGATCGGCAACGCGCCGACCGCGCTCTATCGCCTGCTGGAAAGGCTGGAGGAAGGGGCGCCCCGACCGGCCCTGATCATTGGCCTGCCGGTCGGTTTCGTCGGCGCGGCGGAATCGAAGGCCGAACTCGCGCGCGACGTCCACGGCGTGCCCTTCGTCACGCTGACGGGGCGACGCGGCGGCAGCGCCATGGCGGCGGCGGCGGTGAACGCGCTGGCAAGCGGTCTTAACTGACGATGGCGGAGACGGCCCGGCCGTGGCTGACGGTGATCGGTATCGGGGACGGCGGCCTGACGACGCTCCCCGACGAAGCGCGCGCGGCGCTCGATGCCGCCGAAACCGTCTTCGGCGGCGAGCGGCATCTGACGATGCTCGAGGATTCGCATGCCCGGACCGTCGCTTGGGCCAAGCCCTTCGCGGATTCGCTCGCGGCGCTGAAGGCTCGCACCGGCACGCCGACCGTGGTGCTTGCCACCGGCGACCCGATGTGGTTCGGCGTCGGCGCAACTCTGACGCGGCATTTTTCGCCTGAGGAGATGCAGGTCATCCCGGCGCCATCGGCGTTTCAGCTCGCGGCGGCCCGCGTAGTCTGGCCGCTGGCCGACTGCCGCTGCCGCTGCCTGACGGTGCATGGCCGGCCGGTCGAGACCGTCAATCGCTATCTGGCCCCCTCGGCGCGGCTGCTGATCTATGCCGAGGATGCGTCGTCGCCGCAGGCCATCGCGCGGCTCCTGACCGGGCGCGGTTTCGGGCCGAGCCGGGTCGTCGTGCTGGAGCATCTCGGCGGCGAACGCGAACGCATCCGCGAGACCACCGCCGCCGGCTTCGACCTCGCCGACATCGCTGATTTGAACACCGTCGCGGTCGAGTGCGTGGTGGGTCGGGCCGCGACGCCACGGCCGCTAGTGGCGGGGCTTTCGGACGACGCCTTCGTGCATGACGGCAAGATGACCAAGCGGGTGCTGCGCGCGCTCGCCATCGCCGCGCTCGAACCGCTGCCGGACCAGTGCCTTTGGGATGTCGGGGCGGGATCGGGCTCGATCTCGATCGAATGGCTGCGCTCCGGCGCCGGCATGTCAGCCGTCGCGATCGAACCGGTGGCCGAACGTCTGGCAATGATCGCCGAGAACGCCGCCGCGCTCGGCGTGCCGGAACTCGCGATCGTCGGAGGCGAGGCGCCAGCCGCCTTCGCGGAGTTGGCGCCGCCCGACGCGGTGTTCATCGGCGGCGGCCTGACCGATGGCGTGTTTGACGCGGCTTGGGGCGCGCTGAAGCCGGGCGGCCGGATGGTCGCCCATGCGGTGACGCTGGAATCGGAAGCGATCCTGATCGCGCTGCATGCCAAGCTGGGCGGGGAATTGATGCGGATCGGGGTCGAACGGGCCGAAAAAGTCGGTCCCTATCGGGGCTTCAAGCCGGCGATGCCGGTCGTCCACTGGCACGTCACCAAGGGCGATGCGCCATGAGCGCAGCGACCGGCACGCTCTACGGTCTCGGCGTCGGGCCTGGCGACCCGGAACTGATAACGCTGAAGGCTCTGCGCCTGCTCAAGGCGGCACCGGTCGTCGCCTATCCGGCGCCCGATCATGGCACGAGCTTCGCCCGCGCCATCGTCGCGGCGTATCTTTCGGCCGAACAGGAGGAAATTCCGATCGTCGTACCCATGCGCGTCGAGCGGTTTCCGGCGGCCGCGATCTACGATGAGGCGGCGGAGCGGATCGGCGCACGGCTTGCGGAAGGTCATGACGTCGCCGTCCTGTGCGAAGGCGATCCCTTCTTCTACGGCTCCTTCATGTATCTCTTCGAGCGCCTTGCCGGCCGTTTCCCCACAGAGGTGGTCCCCGGCGTGTCCTCGGTGATGGCCGCCTCGGCTGCGCTGAAACGGCCGCTCGCGTCCCGCAACGATGTCCTGACCGTGATTCCCGGACCGCTCGACGACGCCGCGCTCAGCGCCCGGATAGAAGCGGCGGAGGCCTTCGCGATCATGAAGCTCGGCCGGCATTTTTCCCGGGTGAAGACGCTGATCGAGACTCTGGGGCTGCTCGACCGCTGCGCCTATGCCGAACGGGTGTCGCTGCCCGAGGAGCGGCTGTTGCCGCTTCGCGACGTCTCGGGCGACGCCCCGTATTTTTCGATGATCCTCGGTTATCGCGGCAGCGAGCCGGCTATCCGCGACGCGGCCCTTTGCCGGGAGTCCATCCAATGACCGACAAGACCGCCGCAATCGTCATTCTTTCCTCAGCACCCCGAGCGCTGGCCGAGCGGATAGCGGCCTTGATCGGCGGCGCGGTGCATGGCCCGGCGAAGCGCTGCCCGGACGCCGCCATCGTCTTCGATGAGGCGGGGCCACATCTGCGCACCTTGTTCCGCGAAGGCCGGCCCGTCGTCGCGGTGATGGCGACAGGGGCGCTGATCCGCATCCTTGCGCCGCTTCTGTCGGACAAGCAGGCGGAGCCACCCGTCGTCGCCCTCGCCGAGGACGGCTCGGTCGCCGTGCCGCTCTTGGGCGGCCATCATGGCGCCAACGATCTGGCCCGCAAGATCTCTGACGATCTGGGCGGCGTTGCCGCAATCACCACCGCCGGCGACCTGCGCTTCGGCGTCGCGCTCGACGCGCCGCCGCCTGGCTGGCGGCTGGAAAATCCCGAAGGTGCCAGACAGGCGATGGCCGATCTCGTCGCTGGCGCCACCGCGCGGCTCGACGGCGAAGCGGAGTGGTTGTCGGCCTCCCGCATTCCGTTCGCGCCCGACGGCGTGGTCCGCTTGACGGTCATGGAAGAAGCGCGCGCGCCCGCCGCCGGCGAACTGCTCTATCGTCCGCAAACGCACGTGCTCGGCATTGGCAGCGAACGCGGCGCGCCGACCGGGGAGGCCATCGATCTGGCGGATAGCGTTCTCGCCGAGGCCGGCATCAGTCCGCTGTCGCTCGCTGCCGTCGCCTCGATCGATCTCAAGGCGGATGAGGCCGCGATCCATGCGGTCGCCGAGCATTTGGGCGTTCCCGCGCGATTCTTCACCGCCGCCGAGCTGGAAGCTGAAGCCGGGCGCCTGGAAAACCCGTCCGACATTGTCTTCGCCGAGACCGGCTGCCACGGCGTTGCCGAGGGCGCGGCGCTCGCCGCCGCCGCCGCTGGCGCAGACGGCCGGCTCGTCGTCGCCAAGCGCAAGAGCCGGCGGGTGACGGCAGCGCTCGGCCGGGCGCCACAGCCCCTCGACCCGGCGCGGATCGGCCGAGCGCGCGGTACGCTGTTCGTCGTCGGTATTGGCCCCGGCGGCGAAGAATGGCGTTCGCCGGAAGTCAGCCGCATGGTCGAGGCGGCGAGCGATCTCGTCGGCTATTCGCTCTATCTCGACCTGCTCGGGCCGCTGACGAGAAGCAAGACGCGGCACGATTTCGATCTTGGCAAGGAAGAGGCGCGGGTGCGCCACGCGATGGAGCTGGCCGGCGAAGGCCGCACCGTCGCCCTCGTCTGCTCCGGCGACGCCGGCATTTATGCGATGGCGACGCTGGTCTTTGAACTCATCGACAAGGGCGGGGTGTCGGATGCCGCACGGCGGATCGCCATCCAGTGCTCGCCGGGCATCTCCGCCCTGCAAGCGGCGGCCGCCCGCGCCGGCGCGCCGCTCGGCCATGATTTCTGCACCATCTCGCTGTCGGACCTTTTGACGCCCTGGGATGACATCCAGCGGCGGGTGCGCGCGGCCGCCGAAGCCGATTTCGTCATCGCCTTCTATAATCCGGTGTCGAAAAAGCGCCGCACGCAGCTTGCCTTCGCCCGCGACGAACTGTTGAAGCATCGCCCCGCCGCAACGCCGGTGATCCTGGCGACCAATCTCGGTCGGGACGGCGAACGGGTTCGCTTCGTGCCGCTGGCCGAGCTCGACGTCGACGATGTCGACATGCTGACCGTGGTGATCGTCGGCTCGTCTGAGACGCGGCTGGTGACCACCGGTGACGGGCGCGAATGGGCCTACACGCCGCGCGGCTACGCGGGAAAGGCGGGAACGGGGATGGCCCCCGCAAATAAGGAAGAGGCCGCATGACGGTGCATTTTATCGGCGCCGGTCCCGGCGCGCCGGACCTCATCACCCTTCGCGGCCTGCGGCTGATCGAGGCCTGTCCGGTTTGCCTTTATGCTGGCTCGCTGGTGCCGGAGGAGGTCGTCAAGGCGGCGCCGGCGGGCGCGCGGGTGCTCGATACCGCCCCGATGACGCTCGACGAGATCATCGCGGAAATGCGGGCGGCGCACGCCGCCGGCAAGGACGTCGCGCGGGTGCATTCCGGCGACCCGTCGCTTTACGGGGCGATCGCCGAGCAGATGCGCCGGCTGGATGCGCTGGCCATCCCCTACGATGTGACGCCGGGCGTGCCGGCCTTCGCGGCTGCCGCGGCCGCGCTGCAGAAAGAACTGACGGTCCCGGAAATCTGCCAGACGGTGATCCTTACCCGTACCGCGATGAAATCGTCGAAGATGCCGGAAGGCGAGGAACTGTCGACCCTCGGCCGGAGCGGCGCGACGCTGGCGATCCATCTGTCGGTGCGCAACATCCCGCACATCCAGCGCGAGCTCGTGCCGTTGCCCGCCTATGGCCAGGACTGCCCGGCGGTTATTGCCTACCGGGTCGGCTGGCCGGACGAGGCCTTCATCCATGGCACGCTCGGCGACATTCACAAAAAGGCGCGCGCGGCCAAGCTGACGCGCACCGCGCTGATCTTCGTCGGCCGGGCGCTGGGCGCCGAGGATTTTATCGATTCCAAGCTTTACGACGCCGGCCACGTCCATGTGCTGCGGCCGAAGCGCAAGACGCTCGCATCCTGATCTAGGCGGAGATGGGTATGCCGAGGAGGGTCAGCACTTCGTCGATGGAACCGGCGACCGGCGGCGGAGCGCTGGGTGGCCGTTCGATCATGATCACCGGCAGGCCGAGCCGCCGCGCGGCTTCGACCTTGGCGTATGAGGCCGCGCCGCCGGAGTTGCGGCAGACGAGATGGGTGATGCCAAGCCGCTGGAGCAATTTTGCCTCCTCGTCGGCGTCCGGCGACGGACGGCTGAGCACGATGTCGGCCGGAAACGGCAGCGGTGGGTCCGGCGGCTCGATCATCCGCACCACGAGGTCGAGATCGGGCCGGCGCGCGAAGGGCGCCAGATGCTGCCGGCCCAGCGCCAGCAGCGGTCGCGCCTTTGCCGGCAAAACATCGCAGGCATCGCCGAGGCAGGCGACGCGGGTCCAGCAGTCGCCGGCTTGCGGCTCCCAGGCGGGACGGACCAGCGCGATACGCGGAACGTCCGCGACTTCGGCCGCCCGCGCCGCGTTGCGCGAGATGCCGGCGGCGAAGGGATGCGTCGCGTCGACGAGATGGGTGATGCCGTCCTGGGCGAGAAATGTCGCGAGGCCATCCGCACCGCCGAAGCCTCCAACGCGAGTCGCGCAGCCCTCGGGGAGGACTGGTGCTGCGGTTCGGCCGGCGAGCGACAGCACGATCCTTGCATCCGGTCGCATGATGCGAATCCGGCTAACCAGCTGGTTGGCCTCGGCGGTGCCGCCGAGGATGAGGATGGTTTCAGTCGGTGCGGGCAAGGACCGTGCCCTCCCGATCGACGACGACGATGTGCGTCGTCACCGGCGCGCCGCGCAGGATACCGGTGGCGCTTTGCCGCGCGCGCTCGGCGATGGCGGCGGACAGATCGATTCCCTCGTTGGCGCAAAGCTCCAGCACAGCCTTGGCGGTGTTGGCCGCGAGAATTGCGGGTCGAAGCGCGTCGGTCTTATCCGGCGAAATATCCCCCGCGATGTCGGCGAGAAAATCAAAATCCACCTGGCTCCGGCCGGAGTGAAGGTCCATCGCGCCCTGCGCCAGCTTGGTCAGCTTGGCGAAGCCGCCGGCGATCGTCACCCGCTCGACCGAATGGGCGCGCAGATATTTGAGCAAGCCGCCGGCGAAGTCGCCCATGTCCAGCCAGGCGATCTCCGGCAGTTCGGGATAGAGCGCCCGCGCGGCGTCCTCGCTGGCCGAGCCGGTGGCGCCGACGACATGGGTGAGCCCGGCGGCGCGCGCGACATCGACGCCGCGATGGATCGAATGGATCCAGGCCGAGCAGGAGAACGGGTGAACGATGCCGGTGGTGCCGAGGATCGACAGCCCACCAAGGATGCCGAGGCGGGGGTTCCAGGTCTGCCGCGCCAGCGCCTCCCCGTCGGTGACGGAAATTTCGATCGCGACGTCGGCCGCGCGATGGTGACGGGCGCAGAGGTCTTCGACCACGCTCCTGATCATGCGACGCGGCACAGGGTTGATCGCCGGCTCGCCGGGCGGGATCGGCAGGCCGGCGCGGGTCACCGTGCCGACGCCGGGGCCGGCCGAAAAGACGATGCCGGAACCGGGCGCGCCCAAGCGCACCGTCGCTACGATCTCGGCAAGATGTGTCACGTCCGGATCGTCGCCCGCGTCCTTGACGATCGCCGCCATTGCCTGGCCGGCTTCGAGCCCCGTCCGGTTGAGCGCGAAGGCAGGTGTCTCGCCCTTCGGCAGCACGATCTCCACCGGATCGGGAAAGTCCCCGATCAAGAGCGCTGTCAGCGCCGCCTTGGTCGCGGCGGTGGCGCAGGCGCCCGTCGTCCAGCCACGGCGCAATTCGCCGGTCGGCTTGCCGTCGCCGCGTCCTTCCGCCCTGTCGTCACCGAGATTGAAACCCATGCCCAGCTTATAGGCGTCGCCCGCCGTGACGGGAAGCCGGAGGCCCGCCGATGACGGGGCTCCTGATCGCGGCGCCGCATTCGGGCGCCGGCAAGACCACGGTGACGCTGGGGCTCTTGCGCGCGCTGCGGCGCTCCGGCGTTACCGTCCGCTCGGCCAAGGCCGGTCCCGACTATATCGACCCGGCGTTCCACGCCGCGGCGAGCGGTGGCCCTTGCGTCAATCTCGACCCCTGGGCGATGCGCCCGGCGCTGATCGCCAGTCTAGCCGGCGGGGCACGCCAGCAAGGCGCGGCCTTCGTCGTCGAAGCGATGATGGGGCTGTTCGACGGCGCCGCGGACGGCAGCGGTTCGGCCGCCGATCTGGCGGCGATGCTGGATCTCAAGATCGTCCTCGTCGTCGACTGCGCCAGACAGTCCCATTCGGTCGCCGCGCTCGTCCGGGGGTTCGCCATCCATCGCGCCGGCGTCGCGATCGCAGGGCTGATCCTCAACCGCGTCGGGTCCGACCGGCATGAAAGCCTGCTGCGCGAGGCGCTGGCGCCGCTGGCCATTCCGGTTCTCGGCGCGCTTCCACGCCAGACCGATCTCGCGCTGCCGGAGCGCCATCTCGGCCTCGTCCAGGCGGGTGAGCACGGCGATCTGGAGGCGTTCGTCGAGCGCGCGGCGGACTGGATCGAAGAAGGCTGCGACCTGCCCGCGCTGACGGCGCTCGCGGGTGCAGGCCCGGATGCGGCGGTTGCCGCCACGGATTCCCCCGCGCCGCTTGGCCCGCTCGGCCGGAGGATCGCCGTGGCGCGGGACGAGGCCTTCGCCTTCGCCTATCCGCATCTCCTTTCCGGCTGGCGGGATGCCGGCGCCGCGCTGTCGTTCTACTCGCCGCTGGCCGACGAGGCCCCGGACCCGGCGGCCGATTCCATCTATCTGCCGGGCGGCTACCCGGAGCTCCACGCCGGACGTCTTGCGGCGGCATCGCTTTTCTTGGCCACGACGCGCGCGGCGGCGGAGCGCGGTGTGGCGATCTACGGCGAGTGCGGCGGCTATATGGTGCTCGGCGAGGCGCTCACCGACGCCGACGGCACGCCTCATGCAATGCTCGGCCTGCTGCCGCTGGAAACGAGCTTCGCCCGGCGTAAGCTGCATCTCGGCTATCGCCGGCTCGCCCCGGTTGGCGGCGGGCCGTGGTCCGGTCGGTTGCGGGCGCACGAGTTTCACTATGCGTCGATCGTCGCCGAAGGGCCGGGTGAGGCGTTGTTCCGGGCGTCGGACGCGCGCGGCGCCGATCTCGGCCGTCACGGCCTTCGCCGGGGGCGTGTCAGCGGCTCCTTTCTCCACGTCATCGACAGGGAATCCTGATGCAACCGGACGCTCCCGCCCTTCGCCACGGCGGCGCCCTCGATGCCGCGATCGCCCGGCACGGCGGCCGCCGCGAGGACTGGCTGGATTTGTCCACCGGCATCAATCCGGTCGCGGCGGAACTGCCGGATTTTCCGCCCGATGCGTTCTCACGCTTGCCGGAATCCAGCCTGGAACGGGCCGCGCTCGACGCGGCGCGCCGGGCTTATGGGGCGCCGGCCGCGGCCGGAATCGTCGCCGCGCCGGGTTCGCAGGCGCTAATCTCGTTGCTGCCGTTCCTCCTGCCGCCGACCGAGATCGCGATCGTCGAGCCGACCTTTGCCGAGCATCGGCGCGTTTTCACCGCGGCGGGGCATGAGGTGGCGGGGATCGACCGGCCGGAGGATATCGTCGACACCGTGAAAATCGCTGTCGTCGTCAACCCGAACAACCCCGACGGGCGGGTTTTCTCGCGGGCAGAGCTGTTCGAGCTTCACGAGCGAATGGCTGCGCGCGGCGGCCTTCTCGTGGTCGACGAAGCCTTCATGGACGTGACTCCTGAGATCAGCCTCGCAGCGGAAACCGGGCGGCCGGGGCTTTTGATCCATCGCTCCTTCGGCAAGTTCTTCGGCCTCGCCGGTCTTCGCCTCGGCTTCGCGCTGACCACGCCCGACCTCGCCCGGCGATTGTCCAAGCGGCTTGGGCCGTGGGCGGTGTCGGGGCCGGCACTCCTTTGCGCCGAGGCGCTTCTCGGCGATGACGCGGCAATCCGCGCGACCCGCCAGCGTATTCGCAGGCAAGCCGAAATGCTTTTCGAGGCGGTGCTCGACCGTCGGACGCCGCTGGTCGGGCGAACCGCCCTGTTCGCGACGATCTGCCACGAGCGAGCCGGCGGGCTGTTCGAAGCGCTCTGCCGTCGGCGCATCTTGACGCGGCCCTTCGCCGAGCGGCCGGACTGGCTGCGGATCGGCAATCCGGCTGGCCCCGACGATGCCGCGCGGCTGCGGGCGGCTCTGGCGGAAGCGCTCGACGAGATCGGCGGCGAAGGATGATGTCGCGCTTTGCGATCCTGTTTCTGGGGACCGCCCTCGACCGGTTCGTCGGCGATCCCGACTGGCTCTGGCGTCGGGTGCCGCATCCGGTGGTGCTCGTCGGATGGGTGATCGACCGTCTCGACCAGACTCTCAATCGAAGGCAATTGGGCGATTCGGCCCGGTGGCGCAACGGGATCATCGCCGCCGGATTGCTGGTCTGGGGGGCGATGCTGTCGGGCCTCTTTCTATCGACGCTCTTTGCGATGGCCGGCCCTGTCGGCGGGCTGTTCGAGGCAATTGTGCTCGCCGTGTTCCTGGCTCAAAAGAGCCTCGTCGATCATGTCCACGCGGTCGAACGCGCGCTCGGCGAAAAGGGGCTGGAATCAGGGCGCCGCGCGGTCGCGATGATCGTCGGCCGCGATCCCGAGGCTCTGGACGAGGCCGGCGTGTGCCGCGCGGCGATCGAGAGCCTGGCGGAAAACGCCTCCGACGGCGTTGTCGCGCCGTTTCTCTGGTATCTGGTTTTGGGTCTTCCAGGTCTGCTTGTCTACAAGGCCGTCAACACGGCCGATTCGATGATCGGCCATCTGAATGATCGCTATCGCGCCTTCGGCTGGGCGTCGGCGAAACTGGACGATTGGATGAACTGGCCGGCGGCGCGGCTGACGGCGCTCTTGATCGCGCTTTCGGCGGGGATGCGTGATCGCAACCTGGCGCAAGCTCGCGCCGCCCTGTCTACCGCGCGCCGCGACGCGCCTTTGCATCGCTCGCCCAATGCCGGCTGGCCGGAGGCGGCAATGGCCGCCGCCCTCGGCCTGTCGCTCGGCGGTCCGCGCCGCTACGGCAATCTCGAAGTCGAGGCGCCCATGCTCAATCCGGCGGGTCGGCGCGGGGCGTGCCCGAACGACATCGCCGCTGCGCTCGGGCTGTTCCGGACTGCGGCGAATCTGCTTCTGGCGTTCGCCGCGCTGCTGTTCATCACGGTGGCGCTATAGACCGGCAGCACTCAGCCGCTGCCCAGTGCCAGGCCGAGCAGCGCGGCGATTTCCACGAGCTGCTGCGACGCGCCCAGGCAGTCGCCGGTCTGGCCGCCGAGACGGCGCTCGATGAAGCCGCGAAACCACAAAAGCACCAGCCCGCCCAGGAGGAAGCCGGCGAACGTCGAGCCGAAGCCGACGGCGAGGATGCCGGCAACGAGGTAGAGGCCATCGCCGATCAGCAACGCGGCACGGCCGCTTCTGCGGTCCGGTCGGCCCATCCGATCGGCGGTGCCGCCGATCGAGGCGGAGGGCAGCGACGCCCACAGCCAAGCCATCGCGCCGCGGCTTGCCGCCGCGACACCGAGCATGGCGAGCGCCGCGGCGGCGGGGCCGCCTTCGACCAGCTCGGCCAGAAGTCCGACCCGCAGCGCGACCGATAGAACGAGGGCGAGGGCGCCATAGCTGCCGACCCGGCTGTCCTTCATGATCGCCAGCGCGCGCTCGCGCTCATGGTGGCCGCCGAGCCCGTCGGCGACATCGCCGAGTCCGTCCTCGTGCAGCGCGCCGGTGACGAAGACCATCGCCGCGACCGCCAGCGACGCGACCACGAGCGCCGACAGGCCGACCGCCGGCCCGAGAAACAGAATCAGCGCCGCCGGGAGCGCCGCGATCAGCCCCGCCAGCGGAAATGAATGGACGTCCTCGCCGAGCGGGTGCGTGCCGGTAAAGGCGCGGCGTGCCGGCGGAAGCCGGGTCAGAAAGGCCAGCGATCGCATCGTCGAAGCGGTGAATTCCCTCATTGCGGACTTGCTCCTTGCGCGTCCCTGCGCCATGCCCGCCACAGCCAATTCGTAACGGCGCCGCCGACATTCCGTCGTCGTCTGCCGGAGCAAACCCCGAGGAGCGAGCGATGTCCACAACCGGGCTGCCTTTCGACGATATTCGTGATCTCGTCCGCCGGATGCCCGACCCCGACGAGGCGGCGGTCCGGGTGAAACGCGAGCGCGAAGGGCAATTGACCAAGCCGGCGGGCGCGCTCGGCAGGCTGGAGGATATCTCGGAGTGGCTCGCCGCCTGGCAGGGCCGTCAGCCGGCTGTGCGCCGGCCGCTGGTCGCCGTCTTTGCCGGCAATCACGGCGTCACCAGGCAAGGGGTCTCGCCCTTTCCGGCCGAGGTGACGGCGCAGATGGTAGCGAACTTCGCTGCCGGCGGGGCGGCCATCAACCAGATTTGCGCCGCCTACGACCTCGGCCTCAAGGTCTTCGACCTTGCCCTCGAACTGCCGACCGAGGACATCACGGAAGCCGCGGCGATGGACGAGCGTACCTGCGCCGCCACCATGGCCTTCGGCATGGAGGTGCTGGCCGGCGAGCCGGATCTTCTGTGCATCGGCGAGATGGGTATCGGCAACACCACCATCGCCGCGGCTATCTTCGCGGCGCTGTTCGGCGGGGATCCGAGCGACTGGACCGGTCCCGGCGCCGGCCATGACGCGACCGGCGTCGATAAGAAGGCGCGGGTCGTCGCCGCGGCGCTGGAGCACCACAAGGGACATCTCGCCGACCCGCTGGAGGTATTGCGCCGTCTCGGCGGCCGCGAGATCGCCGCGATGACCGGCGCGATTCTGGCCGCGCGCATGCAAAGGGTGCCCGTCATCGTCGATGGCTTCGTCTCGACCGCCGCCGCGGCGATCCTTTACGCCATGGACCCGAAGGCCCTCGACCATTGCCTGTTTGGCCATGTATCGGCCGAGCCGGGCCATATTCGCGCGGTGGAAGCGATGGGCAAGGTGCCGCTCCTGGCCCTCGGCATGCGGCTCGGCGAAGGCACCGGCGCGGCCATAGCCGCCGGCATCGTCAAGGCGGCGGCGGAATGTCATTCCGGCATGGCGACCTTCGGTGAGGCGGCGGTCTCGAACCGGGAGTAAGGGGGCGCAAACGGCGCCGCGCCGCGCGTGGCGGAACGAGAATCCAATAAAACCAGCCTGCGTGGGAAAACCATCCCCGCACGCTGGCCCGAACGCAATTCCCGTAGCCTGAATAGATCGCGGCTCCCGCATATGTTCTGGGAACACGCAATTCGGGAAACACTGCGATGGACTTCGTCCCCCTGATCGATCTGATTGGCGAGAATCAGACCGCGCTCGCCGGCGGTGCCGTGATCGGCGTCCTGTTCGGCTTCTTCATGCAGCGCAGCGCGTTCTGCACGCGCTCGGCCGTTCTCGATCTCACCCGCAGACGCGATCTCGCCGCACTGGCGACCTGGGGCGCGGGCTTCGCGGCTGCGGTGCTCGGCGTCCAGATCCTTTTGACGCTCGATGTCGTGAACGTCGTCGAAACCCGCTTCTTCGCCACCGCCCAAAGCCTGTCCGGCGCCATCATCGGCGGCATCTTGTTCGGCATCGGCATGATCCTGGCGCGCGGCTGCGTGTCGCGATTGCTGGTCTTGTCGGCCACGGGCAATCTGCGGGCGCTCTATTCGTCAGTCGTCATCGCCATTGTCGGTCTCGCCACCTATAGCGGCGTTCTGGTGCCGCTGCGCGACAGCGCCGGCGGGCTGTGGAGCACGGCGGCGATCGGCGGCAACGATGTCCTTGCCCATCTGGGCCTCGGGCAGGCAGCCGGGGTGATCATCGGCTTAACCCTGGCGGCTGTCGCGGTCGGCCTCGCTCTGGCGTCGCGGGCGTCCATCTGGCGTCTGGCGGGCGGCTTCGGCGTCGGCGCGACGATCGTCGCCGGCTGGTATTTTACCTACACGCTCTCGCAGCAGGTGTTCGAGCCGATCCAGGCCGAAAGCCTCTCTTTCATCCGGCCGCTGGCCACCACCGCGGCGCTGGCCACCGACGCGGATGCGTTCGCCGGTCTGGACCAGGGCGTTCTCGCCGGCGCGCTGTTCGGCGCCTTCGTTGCGGCGCTGTTGTTTCGGCAGTTTCGCATCCAGACATTCTCCGAGCCGGGCACGCCCTCGATCTTGCGCTACACCCTCGGTGCCGTGCTGATGGGTTTCGGCGGCATTCTGGCGGTCGGCTGCACCATCGGCGCGGGCTTTACCGGCGGCGCTGTCTTGGCGGTGTCGGCGCTTCTGGCGCTGCTCTCGATGGTCGGCGGCGCGGCGCTGGCTGACCAGTTCGTCGACCGCCCGCGCGAGGCTCGCGATCTTTCGCCTGAAACCGGTGTGGTTCCGGCGGAATAGCGGTTCGCGGTCGTCAGCCGGGTATCAGCGTACAACCATGACCGACGTCTTGGCATGGGCGGCGATATAGCCGGCGTTGGATGCGAAGATGTGCTCGGGGAGCCCCGGCACATGCGAGGCGACGACCACCAGATCGGCGCCGCTTGCCTCCACGGCTCTCAACAGCGTTCGATCCAGATCGACGGTCGGGTCATGGCTGACATAGGTCGCCGTCGTCTCCTGCGGGAGGCTGTACTTCTCGGCTTGCGCTTTGCCGAAGGCTTCGAGCTTTCTGGTGTATTCCTCGGGCGTATGCGCGACCGAGCCCGGCCCAGACGTCGTCACGCCCACATAGTGGACCGCGCTGCCATAGAGCTGCGCAAGATCGGCGGCGATCATCAACGCCTTTTCCAGTCGGTCCGTATGACCCAAATCGACCGGGACCATGATCTTCTTGTACATGGCGACCTCCTTTGCATCGGCGATGTCTGTTCATGTCTATGTACCGGTTGGGCGGGCGGGCAGTCTTGATGTCGATCAATGACGTTTCCAGAGAATGGTCGCATTCGCTGCGCTTCGATACTATCAGGAGCCGAGCCGCCGAAGCCTGACTTGGGAGGCGGGAACGATCAGCAGGACGGAGAGCTCTCACTCCCATGAAGACACGTGACGACCTCATCCACCACCTTGCCGGTCTCGGGATCGAAACGAAGACGGTCGAGCATCCGCCGCTTCATTCCGTCGAAGAGAGCCAGGCGCTGCGCGGCACGATTGTCGGCGGCCACACCAAGAACCTGTTTCTCAAAGACAAGAAGGGGCGGATCTTTCTGGTCGTGGCGGAGGAAACCCGCGCCGTTGACCTGAAGGGGCTGCACAAGCGGATTGGTGCGTCCGGGCGGCTGTCCTTCGCCAGCGCCGACCAGATGCGCGCGCTGCTCGGCGTCGAACCGGGCTCGGTCACCGCCTTCGGCGTCATCAACGATACCGGGGGCCAGGTCCGTGTCGTGCTTGATGAAGGGCTCCTGGCGCACGATATGGTGAACTGCCATCCGATGACGAATGCGGCGACGACGACCATCGCCACATCGGCGCTGATGGCGTTTTTCCAATCCACCGGGCACGAGCCGCTCGTCATCGGCCTCGAAGCACCGGCAGACGACAACGGGCAGGCGGCATGAGCGACAATCCCTACGGTAATTCCTTCAGCGGTTACGGCGCGCAGACGAGCGGGCCGGCAGGCCAGACGGTGGGCAATGCCCAGCCGCAGGCGCCGGCTGCGCCGGCCTCGCCGGGTCTGGAAGGTTTTGCGGATTTGGGCGGTGGCGCCGCGCAAGCCGATCTGGTCAAGGACACAACGACGGCGAACTTCTCGGCCGACGTCATCCAGGAATCGCGGCGCCAACCCGTCATCGTCGATTTCTGGGCGCCCTGGTGCGGCCCGTGCAAGCAGTTGACCCCGATCATCGAGCGGGCGGTGAAGGCGGCCAGCGGCAAGGTCAAGCTGGTCAAGATGAACATCGACGACCATCCCGCCATCGCCGGCCAGCTCGGGGTCCAGTCGATCCCGGCGGTGTTCGCCTTCGTCGACGGCCAGCCGGTCGACGGCTTCATGGGCGCGCTGCCGGAGAGCGAGGTCAAGGCTTTCATCGACCGCCTGCCGAAGGGCAAGGGCGGCGGCGCGGACGATCCGGTCGCCCAGGCACTCGAACAGGCCAGGCAGCTGCTCGCCGACGGTGACGCGGGCGGAGCCGCGCAGCTCTTCGGCGCGGTTCTCCAGCACGAGCCCAATCACGCCGCCGCGACCGCGGGATTGGGCGAATGCTTTCTGGCGGCTGGCGACACGGCGCGGGCAAAGGCCTTGGTCGATGGATATGCGGCCGAGGATGCCGGCAAGCCTGAGGATCCAGCGCTCGCGGCCATCCGCACCAAGCTGAAGCTTGCCGAGGAGATTTCGGAACTGGGCGATCCGGTGGCGCTGCAGGCCCGGATCGAGGGCGACCCGGACGATCACCAGGCCCGCTACGATCTGGCGCTGATTGCCCAGGCAAAGGGCGAGCGGGCGACGGCCGCCGGACATCTCCTGGAGATCATCGGCCGCGATCGTACCTTCGAGGATGACGCCGCGCGCAAAAAGCTTCTCGAATTCTTCGAGGCCTGGGGGCCGACCGATCCGGCGACGAAGGAGGCCCGGCGCAAGCTGTCCTCGCTGCTCTTCACCTGATCGTCCAGGCGGGCGCGGCACGGGCGATAAGCCCGCGCCGCGCCCGCCTTCGAGCCGGTTCGGCCGCTGCTTGTTGCCGCATCCCTTGAGATCGCGTGTTCGCGTTCCAAATTCGGTCTCGGCAACGGAGACATGGTTTGGTTCACGCCGGCAACTTCAACTATCGGAACGCATCGGACCTCCCGAGCGTCGTCCCGCTTTTTCCTCTGGCGGGCGCGCTGCTCCTGCCGGGCGGGCAACTGCCGCTCAACGTTTTCGAGCCGCGCTATTTGCAGATGGTGGACGACGCCATGGCCGGGACACGGATCATCGGCATGATCCAGCCGGCACTCGACGGGCGGCGCCGAAGCGATGGCGAGCCGGAGCTTTGCAAGGTCGGCTGCCTCGGCCGGATCACATCGCTCAATGAGTCCGGCGACGGGCGTTACATCATCAGTCTGCACGGTGTCGTGCGATTCCGGGTGCTGGAGGAGTTACCCAACCGGGCGCCGTATCGCTCGTGCCGGGCGGCGGCTTTTCTCGGTGATCTCGATCTGGGGCAGGGAGCCGGCGAGGTCGATCGCGACTCGTTGCTGGGCACCTTTAAGCAATATCTGGAGGCCAATCAGCTCGAGGCGGATTGGGAAAGCGTCACCCGCGCCTCCAACGAGACCCTGGTCAACGCGCTCTGCATGATGTCGCCCTACGGCGCGGCCGAGAAACAGGCGCTGCTCGAGGCCCCCGACCTGAAGACGCGGGCCGAGACGCTGGTCGCCATCACCGAGATCGCCTTGGCGCGCGATGGCGGCGACGACGGCTCCTCGCATACGCTGCAATAGGGCGGTACGGCCGCCGCGCGTTTGCCGGAGCCGACGACCGCGAAGTGAAAGACGGAACAGATGAACCAACGGCGCGAAATGGGACGGCCCGATCCGAAGCTGCTCGAGCTTCTGGTCTGTCCCCTGACCAAGACGTCCCTCGTCTACGATCGCGAGAACAACGAACTCGTCTCGAAGGCGGCGAAGCTCGCCTATCCGGTTCGCGAAGGCATCCCGATCATGCTGCCGTCCGAGGCGAGAGAGCTCGACTGAGATGGACAGCCCGGTGTCAAAGAAAGAAGGCCGGGCATCGCGCCCGGCCTTCCGATTTCATCGTGATTTATTGCGCCGCCGCGTCGGGCTGGGCGTCGGCATTCGAAAGAACCTCGCTCTGCGCGAGCTGAAGGGCGCGGATGCAGCCATCGTCGTCGTTCGCCGCTTGCGCATTCTCGGCGGCGGCGACGTACCCCTTCGCCGTTTCGGTATCGATCCCCGATTGTTCGGCCTGGTCGACCAGCGCCTGGATCTGAGGCAGCGCCTCGGCGCAGCTTGACGCCATCGGCGTCTCGCCCTCCGCCGGGGCCTCCGTCTGGGCCGCGGCGATATGAACGCCGAGCATCAGTGTCGCGGCTGTCAGTAGCAATGTTTTCATCGGAACTCTCTCCATTTGTCCGAAGGGTCGACGGACCGCCGCTTCTGGCGTTCCGTCGATGGGGAGAGGTTCTCGCCGTTTCGTGGTCGGATCACGTTTGCGCGATGATTATTGGAAGGTGATTTCGGACAAGTCGGCCAAGCCATCGCCACGTTGTCCGACGATTGCGGCCGGCCACGGGCGGTCAATCCAAAATGCCGACCGTCAGGGTCAGGCACACGACGAGGCATAACGCCAGGAGGACAAGCTCGGTCAGCGGCAGCCGCCCGCTCGACGCTCGCTTGTGTCGCGGTGGCGGCGTCCACGACTCCGCCTGCTTGTCGGTTAGATGCCCGCGCCGTCGCCCACCGTCGCGACGCCTTTCTCGGCAGCCGGATGGCGTTGATTCGCGCCGAAAGCCACCCGCAGCAACGGTCGCAGGGCGAAGTCCGCAAGCGCGAGTACAGCCGCCAGCACCGGAGCAAGCCCGAACAAAAACCCCAGAAAGCCGAAGAGGACCGCTGCCGCTGTCCGGAACCGCACCATCGCCCAACGATGGTCGGCGCTCGTCGTCTCGCCGAGCCAAAGCGCCTTGAGAGTGTCCAGCGTCGAGCCCGGCTTCGCCAAGGATTGCAACGGCTCATCGTCGTCGTTGACCGTCCGCACGACGCCGAGCGCCATCGTCTCGTTGGTCAGCGGGTCGATCAGGATGAAGGAGCCAAGTTCGCGGCTGGCCGCGTAAGTCGTCGCGACCAAGGGCCGGTCGAAGGCGATCGTCACGCGGCCGATCTCGTTCATCAACAGGACGTTCACTGATTTCGGCTCGAACGAATGGATGTCGATCGCGGCCTCGAGGGCCCCCACGCTCGCCGGCGTCGAAGCAGTGCCGAGCTTGGCGACCAAGCGTCCGCCGGGCACCAGTGGCCGTTCGACCATCCAGAGAATCTCGGCCGTGACGGATTTCACCGCCGCCAGCGAATCGTTCGGCCTTGCCAGGACGTCGCCGCGCGAGACATCGACCTCGTCGGTGAGGGTCAAGGTGACGGCCTCGCCGGCCGCGGCCGACAGCACCTCGCCATCGGGATCCCAGACGGCTTTCACACGGGTCTCTCGCCGCCCCGGGAGGACGACGACCGGGTCGCCAGCCGCGATGCTGCCGCCGGCGATGGTGCCCGCGAAGCCCCGAAAATCGAGATCGGGTCGGTTAACCCACTGCACCGGCATCCGGAACGGCGCCGATCCGGCGTCGAAGGTCTCCGGCGTGACGGATTCCAGCCGCTCGAGCAGCGTCTCGCCCCGGTACCACGGCATGTTGGGCGAGCGCCCCGCGATGTTGTCGCCATTCTTCGCCGACACGGGCACGAAGGAAACGTCGGTGAAGCCGAGCGCCGGCAGGATCGCCTCATAGTCACGCTTGATCGCGTGGTACCGGTCCTCGGCGAAGTCGACGAGATCCATCTTGTTGATGGCGATGACGACGCTCTTGATGCCAACGAGCGAAGTGATGAAGGAATGGCGCCGCGTCTGCGGTAGGATGCCCTTGCGCGCGTCAACGAGAATCACCGCGAGTTCGGCCTGGCTGGCGCCGGTCGCCATGTTGCGGGTGTATTGCTCGTGGCCGGGCGTGTCGGCGATGATGAAGGCGCGGTGGCCGGTAGAAAAATACCGGTAGGCGACGTCGATGGTGATGCCCTGCTCACGCTCGGCGGACAGTCCGTCGACGAGCAGCGCGAAATCGAGATCCTCGCCGGTGGTGCCGAATTTCTTCGAATCGCGCTTCAGCGCGTCGAGTTGATCGTCGAAGACGGCGTTGGTCTCGTAGAGCAGCCGGCCGATCAGCGTCGACTTGCCGTCGTCGACGGAGCCGCAGGTGATGAAGCGTAAGAGCGAGGCGGCCGGTACCGCCAACGGCCGCGCGCCGGCCTGTGGATCGACGAGAGCGAGCTTCGCAGGACGAGGAACCGCGTCGGTATCCTCGGCGGCGGGGCGCTGTTGCAGGATGCTGGTCATGTCAGAAATAGCCTTCCTGCTTCTTTTCTTCCATCGAGGCGCCGGAATCCTGGTCGATGACCCGGCCCTGGCGCTCCGAGGTGCGCGATCCGCGCATTTCGGCGATGATGTCGGCAAGCGTCGCGGCCTCCGATTCCACCGCTCCGGTCAGCGGGTAGCAGCCGAGCGTGCGGAAGCGGACCATCATCATCTCGATCGTCTCGCCGGGCTGCAGTTCCATGCGCTCGTCGTCGCGCATGATCAGCGCGCCGTCCCGCCTCACGATGGGTCGGGGGGCGGCAAAATACAGCGGCACGACAGGGATGTTTTCCAGCGCGATGTAGTCCCACACATCCTGCTCGGTCCAATTCGACAGCGGGAAGACGCGGAAGCTCTCGCCCTTCTTCTTGCGGGTGTTGAACAGCCGCCAAGGCTCCGGTCGCTGGTTCTTGGCGTCCCAGCGATGCTCGGCCGAGCGCAGCGAGAAGATGCGCTCCTTGGCACGGCTCTTCTCCTCGTCGCGGCGCGCGCCGCCAAAGGCCGCGTCGAACTGGTATTTGTCCAGCGCCTGCTTCAGGCCTTCCGTCTTCATCACGTCGGTATGGACGCGGCTGCCCGAATCGAATGGGTTGATGCCGGCGCGCACGCCCTCCTGGTTGATATGGACGATGAGGTCGAGACCGAGATCCTTGGCGCGGCGGTCGCGGAATTCGATCATCTCCCGGAACTTCCAGGTCGTATCGACATGCAGGAGCGGGAAGGGCGGCTTGCCGGGCGCGAAGGCCTTCATGGCGAGATGCAGCATCACCGCCGAATCCTTGCCGACCGAATACAGCATCACCGGATTTTCGGCCGTCGCGGCGACCTCGCGCAAGATGAAGATCGACTCGGCTTCGAGCCGCTGCAGATGGGTCAGCTGTTTCATTGCGGCAGGCTTTCGAAGGCTGCGTCCGCTCTCGCGGGACGATTGGCGTCGTTGCGGATGGGGCGGCCGGCGTCATCGACATGCAGGCCGCATTCGCGCTTGGTCTCTTCCTCCCACCACCAGCGGCCAGCCCGTTCCGGCTCGCCGGGGCGGATCGCGCGGGTGCAGGGGGCGCAGCCGATCGACAGGAAGTTGTGCGCGTGCAGCGCGTTGACCGGAACGCCCTGCTCGGCCGTGAACGCCACGATCGCGTCGCGGGTCCAGTCGAAGATCGGGTTGGCCTTGATCAGACCGCGGGCGCCGTCGAACGAGACGAAATCCATGTCGGAGCGGTTGGCCGACTGATCGCGGCGAAGGCCGGTGATCCAGCCGGCGGCGCCGGCAAGCGCGCGCGCCAGCGGCTCGACCTTGCGCACGCCGCAGCAGTTCTTGCGAAACTCAGGCGCATAGTAGAATCCATCGATGCCCTGGTCGTTCACCAGCGCCTCGAGCGCTTCGGCTTGCGGGTACAGCGCCTTGATGCGGCGGCCGTATTTCTCCTCGGTCTCGCGCCAGAGCGCGTAGGTCTCGGGAAACAGCCGGCCGGTATCGAGCGTCTTCACTTGCACCGGCAGATCGTTCGAAAAGATCAGATGGGTGATCATCTGGTCCTCGATGCCAAGGCTCGTGGTGAACACCACCGGTCCGCCGGCGCGATCCACCAGCGCCTGCAGGCGCTCGAGCGGGGTCAGCGCCGCGAAGCTGATATTCAGCTCCCCCGCGAGATGTCTGCGCTCCGCGCACATGGCCTCAGGCCCTCCGGGCGGCGAGCCGCTTCTGGAGGATGCTGCGCTCTTCGCCATAGCCGGTCTGGTAGTGCCGGGTGACGATGTCCTTGGCCGCCATCCACTGTTGAACCGGCTGCCGGTTCGCCATCGTTTCGGGCAGTTCGATCTCATCGAAACCGCAGGCCAGCGCTTCGGCAAACTGGTCGGCGATCAACGGCCCGGAGGCGCGCAACGTGCCGTCGAAGCCGGCCCGGCGCAGCCGCTTGGCCAGCGACAGGCCGCGGCCGTCGGAAAACGCGGGAAACTCCACGGCGATGAGGTCGGCCGCGTCGAGATGCGGGGCGATCTCCTCGATCGTCGCGCTGTTGGGCACCGACAGGCCGAAGCGCAACTCCGGCAAGACAGCGCGCACGGCGTCGGCCAGGGCCAGCGGCATGATCACCGGGCCCTCGGTTTTCGTGGCGGCCTCGGCGGTGTCGACGCGGGTGTAGGCGTCCGGCTTCGCGCCGGTGGCGGCGATCAGCGTCATGCCGCGTCCTTTCGAAGGCTTTCCCGGCCGGCGACATAGGCGGTAAAGCCGGCCTTGAACGGCTCGATCCCCGCGCGGCGCACGGTTTCGATGAATTCCTCGCCGTCCTGCCGCTCGCCGAGATAGGTTTCGACGATCGATTCGATCGCGCCCGGCACGTCCTCGGCGTCGATGCCGGGGCCAAGCCGTTCGCCGAGGGCGGCGTTTTCGGTGGCGTCGCCGCCGACGGTGATCTGGTAGTTTTCCTTGCCGGCCTTTTCGAGCCCGAGAATGCCGATCGCGCCGACATGGTGGTGGCCGCAGGCATTGATGCAGCCGGAAATCTTGATGGGCAGCGGGCCGATTTCCAGCTGGCGCGCCTCGTCCGCAAAGGTCTTCGCAATACCCTGCGCGATCGGGATCGATTTCGCCGTGGCGAGGGCGCAATAGTCGAGGCCGGGGCAGGCGATGATGTCGGTGACCAGCCCGGCGTTGGCGGTATGCAGCCTTTCCGCCTTCAGCGCTGCGTAGACCGCCGGCAAATCGTCCTGCTTCACATGCGGCAGCACCAGGTTTTGGCCATGGGTCACGCGCAACTCGCCGAAGGAATAGCGCTCGGCGATATCGGCGAAGGCGCGCATCTGGTCGGCGCTTATGTCGCCGGGCACCTCGCCGATGGCCTTGAGCGACACCGTCAGAGCGATGTAGCCGGCCTGGCGATGGGCAAAGCCGTTCTGCTCGACGAAACGGTCAAGGCCGGGGTCGCTTGCCCGCGCCGCCGCGAGGGCCGTGGAATCCTTTGGCAGATCCTCATAGGCGGGGGCTGCGAAATAAGCCGCGATCCGTGCGACCTCTTCGTCCGGCGCGTTGATCGTCGGCCCGTCGAGCTTGGCGTATTCCGCCTCGACGCGGCGGCGAAATTCCTCCTCGCCGGTCTCGTGGACGAGGATCTTCACCCGCGCCTTGAACTTGTTGTCGCGCCGACCTTCCGCATTGTAGACGCGCATGACCGCTTCCAGATAGGCGAGCAGCTCGTCCTTCGGCAGGAACTCCCGGATCAGCTTGCCGATCATCGGCGTGCGACCGAGGCCGCCACCGACCACGATTTCGTAGCCGATCTCCCCGGTCTCGGGGTGCCGCTTGATCTTCAGGCCGATGTCATGCGTCTTGATCGCCGCGCGGTCGTGCTCGGCGCCGGTCACGGCGATCTTGAACTTGCGCGGCAGCCAGCCGAACTCCGGATGCAGGCTCGACCACTGGCGAATGAGTTCACCGGTTGGCCGCGGGTCCTCGACCTCGTCGGCGGCGACGCCGGCGAACTGGTCGGCGGTCACATTACGAATGCAGTTACCGGAGGTCTGGATGCAGTGCATCTCGACGTCGGCGAGCAGATCCAGGATGTCCGGAACGTCCTTCAGCTTCGGCCAATGGAATTGCAGGTTCTGGCGCGTGGTGAAGTGGCCATAGCCCTTGTCGTAGGTGTCGGCGATGTGCGCGAGTTGGCGCAACTGGCGCGCGTTCAGCGTGCCGTAGGGCACCGCGATGCGCAGCATGTAGGCGTGAAGCTGCAGATAGAGCCCGTTCTTGAGCCGCAGCGGCTTGAACTCGTCCTCGGAGAGCGAGCCGTTGAGACGCCGCTCCACCTGGCTGCGGAACTGGGCGACCCGCTCGCGCACGAAGCGCTCGTCGAATTCGTCGTAGCGATACATGATCGTATCCTTTGATGGTGCTGTTGACGGCGCCGGGCGCTTTGGCCTGTCGCCTCTCGTCTAGCGTTCAGGTGGGCGTCGGGTAGTCGGCTTGCTTGCCCATCTCCGGGTGAATGGACGGACCCTTCTGGCGCATCGCGTCGCGGAAATGCCGGGCCACCGGACGGCCGGTGCCGTGCAGGTCGACCGGCACGAGATAGGGGTCGACCACGACATTTGCGGCGAAGGCCGTCTTGCCTTCAGCGTCCATCGCCTCGGCGGTTTCGGCGTCGAAGGCGACACGGGCCTTGGACGGGTCGAGCGTCCAGCCTTTATCGGCGAGGAAGACCACGTCTCCATCGAGGAGGTGGTTCGCCATCAGGATCGCCGGAAGCTTGTCACCCCGGACCTTCGATCCGGCGCGGTGGTCCTTCGCCATTGTCATCTCCCTTGTCGCTGGTCATGCGGGCCAATAGGCCGGGCCAGTGTTCGGTCGATGATAGATAAGCCGAATCGCGCCGGTCAGCGGCGGCGTCGATTGCCTTGTCGCAGTGCAAGGAGAAAGAATTTGCTGCCCCGGACGGACTCCGCGACAGGATCGTTCCAGATTGGTCTTGGACGCGCGGCCGGGTAGCCTTAGATCGGCTCGCCCTTGAGAAGACGCGGCGATGGCCCGCGCGACAGGCCGGCGGCCTGGCCGATGAAGAAGTCCTTCAGGGGCGGTGCCCGGTCGACCAGCGACAGTCCGAAGCTGCGGGCCGCCCGCAGCAGCGGGTTGTCGTTGGAAAACAGGCGGTTCAAGACGTCGGTGGTGATGCCCATCTGGACCGTGTCGAAACGCCGCCAACGCTGATAGGTCTCCAGCACGTCGAGCGCGCCGATATCGAGGCCGAGGCGGTCTGCCTCGACGATCGTCTCGGCCAGCGCCGCGGCGTCCTTGAAGCCAAGATTGAGGCCCTGGCCGGCGATCGGGTGGATACCGTGGGCGGCATCGCCCGCAAGCGCGATCCGCGGCTTGACGAAATCGCGCGCCAGCGTGAGTCCCAACGGAAACGCCCGGCGGCCGCCCTCGACGGTCAGCGCGCCGAGCTTGTGGCCAAAGCGCTGTTCGAGTTCGTGGTCGAACAGCATCTCGTCGGCGTTGACCAGACGCTCGGCCTCGCGGGTCGGTTCGGTCCAGACCAGCGAGGAGCGGTTGCCTTTGAGCGGCAGGATGGCGAACGGCCCGGAGGGCAGGAAATGCTCCTCCGCACGCCCCTCGTGCGGGCGCTCGTGCGCGACGGTCGCGACGATGCCGGACTGGCCATAATCCCAGTGGACGGTGTGGATGCCGGCCATGTCGCGGATCGTCGAGCGGACACCGTCACAGGCGATCAGCAACCGCGCGTCGACGGTCCCGCCGCCCGTGAGGGCGACGCGGATCGCCGCCATCTGCCGGTCGATGCCCGACACGGCCATGCCTTGCCGGATGTCGATGCCGAGCGCTTTCGCGCGCTCACGCAGGGCGCCGTTGAGGGCGGTGTTCGGCAGCATGTGCGCAAACGGCTCGCCCGGTTTGGCCTCGCCGCCAAAGGTGAGAAACACCGGGCGGACGGGGTCGGAGGTGCGCGAGTCGGTGACGATCATCTCGGTGATCGGCTGCGCCTCGTCCTTGACCTTTTCCCAGATGCCGAGCCGCTCCAGCATCCGCACGGCGGCGGCGGCAACGGCGGAGGCGCGGCCATCCTTCTTCCAGACCCCCTCGGGCGCGGCGTCGACCAGGACGATCCTGAGATGCGGCGCGGCGTCGGCGATCGCCACCGCCGTCGTCAGGCCGACATAGCCGGCTCCGGCGATGACGATGTCGGCCTGCTCTGCGGCTGTCGTCGCGGCTCTGGTGTCAGGCATCGAAGTCTCCTTGCTCGCGCCCCTCGTGCGCGCGGTCGGTGCGGATCGCGAAAACCGGTTGACCACGCCCGGTATATTGGTGCAACGCCGCGAAAGGCGAAGGGGTGCGTGGCTCCCCGCGACTGGGGAGTAGATTAGGATGACAGAGGCCGTTGAAAAGCTCCTCCACATTCTCGATCTCGAACGCATCGAAGAAAATCTGTTTCGTGGCATCAGTCCGGATCAGAGCTGGCAGCGGGTTTTCGGCGGCCAGGTGATCGCCCAGGCGCTGGTCGCCACCCAGCGCACCGTCCCCGCCGACCGCCATTGCCATTCGCTGCATTCCTATTTCATGCGTCCGGGCGACCCCGCCGCGCCGATCATCTACGACGTCGACCGGATTCGCGATGGCGGCTCCTTCACCACCCGGCGCGTCGTCGCGATCCAGCATGGCCACGCGATCTTCTCGCTCTCGGCCTCCTTCCAGAAGGACGAGGACGGGCACGACCACCAGGTGACGATGCCGGACGTTCCCGGTCCCGACGATCTGCCGCATGGCGACGACCTCAAGGAGACGATCCTGAAGCGGGCGCCTGAGCCGGTGCGCCGCTATTGGCTGCGGCCACGGCCGATCGAGTTTCGGCCGGTCTCCTTCGACCACTATCTGACCCGCGACAAGCTGGAGCCGGTGCAGCAGGTCTGGGTGCGCTGCGCCAGCCCGATCGGCGACGATCGCGATCTGAACGCGGCAGTTCTGGCCTATCTCTCCGACATGACGCTGCTCGACACCTCGCTGTTCGCGCACGGGCTGTCGGTGTTCGACGAGCGCATTCAGGCGGCCAGCCTCGATCATGCCATGTGGTTCCACCGTCCGGTCAAGGTCTCCGACTGGATGCTCTATGCGCAGGACAGCCCGTCCTCGTCAGGCGCGCGGGGTCTCACCCGGGGCTCTCTGTTCGCCCGCGACGGCACGCTGGTCGCATCGGTGGCACAGGAAGGGCTGATCCGCCCCCGACGCGCCCCGTCTGCCTAATTTTCAGCCAGATTTGCGGTTTTTGCCGCGCTTTTAAGCGGCGCTGAGCCCGTCCAACCGGCGGGCAACGCCGGTGGAAGCCGCCGTTTTGCACTGCAAAATAAGACCGAACGGTGACGCGACTTCCGTTTGGCACAAACCTTGATTCCTGAAGGTCAGTCATCGTCGCGGGCATGCTGCTCCGGCGAGTGATGGCTCAACACGGCGGCGCTCATGCGGCTGCCCAAGGTTCGAGGTGAACATGAAAATCGTGATGGCGATCATCAAGCCATTCAAGCTGGACGAAGTGCGCGAGGCGCTGACCGGCATCGGCATCCAGGGCCTCACCGTCACCGAGGTGAAGGGATATGGCCGCCAGAAAGGCCATACCGAAATCTATCGCGGCACCGAATACGCGGTGAGCTTCCTGCCCAAGCTGAAGATCGAGATCGCTGTCGCGCTCGACATGGTCGAGCCGGCGGTCGAGGCGATCCAGGCCGCCGCCAAGACCGGCCAGATCGGCGACGGCAAAATCTTCGTCTTCGGCATCGACCAGGCCGTCCGCATTCGGACGGGCGAAGTCGACGCGAACGCACTCTAAGGGGACCGACCACCCATGAATATCAAGAATCTCCTATTTGCCGGCTCCCTGATGGCCGGGCTCGCCGCCACGGCGGCCTTCGCCCAGGATGCTGCCGCGCCGGCCACCGATGCGGCCGCCGCAGTCACCGAGGCCGCAGCTCCCACGGTCGACAAGGGCGACGTCGCCTGGATGATGACGGCCACACTGATCGTCCTGTTCATGCTCATGCCCGGCCTCGCGCTGTTCTACGGCGGCCTGGTGCGAGCCAAGAACATGCTGTCGGTGCTGATGCAGTGCACCGTGATCTCCGGCGTCGCCATCATCGTCTGGGTGGTGTGGGGCTATTCCTTCGCCTTCGGCGGCGGCACCAGCCCCTATTGGGGCGGTCTCGGCAAGCTGTTCCTCGCCGGCGTGACGGTCGATTCGACGGCGGCGACCTTCACCGATGGCGTGGCCTTGCCCGAATATCTGTTCATCGCCTTCCAGATGACCTTCGCGATGATCACCCCGGCGCTGATCGTCGGCGCCTTCGCCGAACGCATCAAGTTCTCCGCGGTGGTGCTGTTCACCGTGCTGTGGCTGACCTTCGCCTACTTCCCGATCGCGCACATGGTCTGGGACGGTTCTGGCCTGATCTTCAACGGCGTCCTGTCCGGCGGCGTAGGCGCGCTCGACTTTGCGGGCGGCACCGTTGTGCACATCAACGCCGGCATCGCCGCGTTGATGGGGTGCCTCTTCGTCGGCAAGCGAACCGGCCTCGGCAAGGACATGATGGCCCCGCACTCTATGACGCTGACCATGGTCGGCGCCTCGATCCTGTGGGTCGGCTGGTTCGGCTTCAACGCGGGTTCGAATCTCGAATCGACAAGCGTCGCAGTGCTCGCCATGGTGAACACCTTCACCGCCACTGCCGGTGCGCTGCTCACCTGGTGCGTCATCGAAACCATGATGCGCGGTAAGGCCTCCATGCTGGGCGGGGCCTCCGGCATCGTCGCCGGGTTGGTCGCGGTCACGCCGGCCTGTGGCACGATCGGGCCGGTCGGCGCGATCGTGCTCGGCGGGCTTGCCAGCGCCGGCTGCTACTTCTTCGTCTCGGTGGTGAAGAACAAGTTCCAGTATGACGACAGCCTCGACGTCTTTGGCATCCATGGCATCGGCGGCATCATCGGCGCGGTCGGCACAGGCATCTTCACCGCCTCGTCGCTGGGCGGCGTCGGTTTGGCGGATGGCGTGTCGATGGGTGCCCAGGTCTGGGCCCAGATCGTCGGGGTGCTGGTCACGCTGGTCTGGGGCGGCGTGATCTCGGCGATCCTCTTCAAGATCGTCGATCTCGTCGTCGGCCTGCGCCCGACGCTGGAGCAGGAGCGCGAAGGCCTCGACCTCGTCTATCATGGCGAGGCGGCCTACCACTCCTGATCGGACGAAGTCGTCCCACAACATGATGAGAGGCAGGCGGTCAGCGCCTGCCTCTTTCGGTTTCAAGAGAAGGGTTCGATCACCGGGTTTGCGACAGGCGGTCGCGGTGGCTCAAGCCTCCAGAACGTCGCCATACTCCGGCTTGCGATCGAATTCGGTCCGGGCGAAGGGACATTGCGGAATCACCTTCAAATTCTCCGCGCGGGCCCAATCGACCCCGGCGGCGAGCAGTTTCCTCGCCAGCCCCTGGCCACGATATCGGTCTGGAACGAAAGTGTGATCGAAAATGACGAGGGTCTCGCCGACCCTGACATAGGTCATTTCGCTGTCGCCTTCGCCGGTCGTAAATCGGCCCTTGGTGCCGTCTGCCTCGTGCCGGATGTCCATGATCATGCCTTCCTGTTCGATCATTGATAAGAGTGGCGGACGATTTCGCGATGGCAAGATCGGGCGGCGTTTCAGCCGCCGGATTCGCGCGCCGATCGTAAGCCGGTCTTAAGCTTAAACGGGTCTTAACCTCGGCTCCCTAATCTGGCGGCAAGCAGCGGGCCGGCTCGAAGGCACGATCCGCGTTGGACAAGACAGGCAGGGTCAGATGGCAACTACGGCGTCAGGCGGCAGCGAAACAACATTCCTTCGTCGGCAGGGCGAAATCGGCGCTGGCGCCGCGCTGATCGGGCTGGCGGGCTATCTCGGCGTCGCCTTCGCGACCTGGAGTGTGAGCGACCCCTCGCTCAGCCAGTCCAATCAGAACATGGTGGAGAACTGGGCGGGCCCCTCCGGAGCCATCGTCGCCGACCTCGCCATGCAGATTTTCGGCCTTGCCGCAGCGCTTCTCGTGGTTCTCCCAGCGCTCTGGGGACTGATTTTGATGTCCGGTCACGCGATCGACCACATCTGGCGCCGCGCCTGGTATGCGGTTGCCGGGACCGTATTGGCCGCTGCCGCTCTCGGCTGTCTGCCGGCGCCAGCGGGCTGGCCCCTGCCGATCGGTCTTGGCGGCGTCGCCGGCGACCTCGTGTTGAAATTTCCGGCGCTGGCCACCGGGGCGTATCCGCAAGGGTTCCTGGCGATCGTGCTTGCGGTGATGATCGCCGCGCCGGCGACCTGGCTGTTCCTCAACGGCGCCGGGGTGATCGATCGGCGCCACCAGGCGCCGGCCGCGAGCCGCCGCCGCAAAGCCCCGGTGATCGAAGCCGACGACGAGGATGACGGCGAAGGGGAAGGCCGCATGGCGCTGTTCTTCGGAGCATTGGCCCACACCGCCTATTCGGCGAAATCCGCCATCGGCCGACGCCTCGCCGCCCGCCGCGAAGCCCGGGCGTCGAAGGAATTCGGCGACGGCTTCGCCAATTGGCGCGACAAGGACGAGGATTTCTCCCCCTACCCAGCGCAAGGGCACGGCGACCGCCGCACGATCCGCGTGTCCCAGCCCGAGCACATGGAAAACTACTACGAGGCGGATGCGAATGATGGGCGCGCGGAATTCGATGCCGACTCCGCAATGCCTTGGGACGAAACGGATGGGGGCGAGGAAGCCGATTTCGCGGGTGGCGACTTTTCCAATGACGACGCCATGATCGTCAGTCCCGGCGATCGAGTGTCCCCCAATGCCGCGCCGATCCCTGAAGAGGGCGGCGGCTGGCGTGGGCTCTTGTCCGGCAACATCGTCGCCTTTCCCGGCCGCAAGACCACCAAGGATGAGCGTCCTGCCGGCGCGGCTGGCGTATCCGCCCGCCCGGTGCCGGGACGTCAAGCGCGGTCTAGCCAGGGGGCGCCGCACCAGCCTGTCGATCCGGGCGTGCGCGTCGTGCCGCAGGCCACCGTCACCGCCGAGCAGCAGCGGCTTCGCGGCGGCTCGGGCCGGGCCGTCGCCCTGAAGCCGGCGACGACGGTCGCCGATCCCGTCCGCTTCGAACTGCCCTCCATCGATTTCCTGACGCCGCCGAAGCCGCGTAGCCGCGATTCCACCCTGTCGCCGGAAGCGCTGCAGGAGAACGCCCGTCTGCTCGAAGGCGTGCTGGAGGATTTCGGCGTCAAGGGCGAGATCATCGAGGTGCGCCCCGGTCCGGTGGTGACGCTCTACGAACTCGAGCCGGCACCGGGCATCAAGTCGTCGCGCGTCATTGGCCTGGCCGACGACATCGCCCGCTCGATGAGCGCCATCGCCGCGCGCGTCGCCGTCATTCCCGGCAAGAACGCCATCGGCATCGAACTGCCGAACCAGCGCCGCGAGACCGTCTATTTCCGCGAGATGATCGGCTCGGAGACGTTCACCCAGAACAAGAGCAAGCTGGCCCTCGCGCTCGGCAAGACCATCGGCGGCGAGCCGGTGATCGCCGATCTCGCCAAGATGCCGCATCTTCTCGTCGCCGGTACCACCGGTTCGGGCAAGTCGGTGTCGATCAACACCATGATCCTGTCGCTGCTCTACCGGCTGACGCCGCAGGAATGCCGGATGATCATGATCGATCCGAAGATGCTGGAGCTGTCGGTCTATGACGGCATTCCGCATCTGCTCGCCCCGGTTGTGACCGACCCGAAGAAGGCGGTCGTCGCGCTGAAGTGGACGGTCCGCGAGATGGAGGACCGCTACCGCAAGATGTCGAAGGTGGGCGTCAGGAACATCGACGGCTTCAACGCCCGCGTGAAAAGCGCGCTGGAGAAGGACGAGACGATCTCGCGCACCGTCCAGACCGGCTTCGACCGCGAGACCGGCGAGCCGATCTTCGAGACCGAGGAATTCGATCTCGAGCCGCTGCCCTACATCGTTGTCATCATCGACGAGATGGCCGACCTGATGATGGTCGCCGGCAAGGACATCGAAGGCACCGTGCAGCGTTTGGCGCAGATGGCCCGTGCCGCCGGCATCCATGTGGTGATGGCGACGCAGCGGCCCTCGGTCGACGTTATCACCGGCACGATCAAGGCGAACTTCCCGACCCGCATCTCCTTCCAGGTGACCTCGAAGATCGATAGCCGCACCATCCTGCAGGAGCAGGGCGCCGAGCAGCTGCTGGGCATGGGTGACATGCTGTTCATGGCCGGTGGCGGCCGCATCCAGCGCGTCCACGGCCCGTTCGTCGATGACAGCGAGGTCGAGCAGATCGTCGCGCATTTGAAGAGCCAGGGCGTGCCCGACTATCTCGACTCGATCCTGGAGGACGAGGATGAGGACGGCGACTCCGGATCGTCCGGCGGCGGCGGTGGCGGGGAGGTCGATGAGGGCGCCGACCTTTACGATCAGGCAGTGGCAATCGTGCTGCGCGACGGCAAGGCCTCGACCTCCTATGTCCAGAGGCGCCTGTCGATCGGCTACAACCGCGCCGCCTCGATCATCGAGCGGATGGAGCGGGAAGGGATCGTCGGCGCGGCAAACCACGCCGGCAAGCGCGAGATCCTGGTGCCGACGGAAGACGACCGCATGTGATCGATGACGAAATGGTTAGGTTTTCGCCATTGGCGTGCCCCATTGCGGGTCGAATGATGCGACCCGACATGAAGGGGCGAGACGAAATCCGCGTCGCGCCCTATCTGGTTCGGCGAGACGAAGGGCAGACTTCGGAATAAGGGAAGCCTCCACCACCATGGCGAACAACGATACAGTCCACCGATCCTTCCGCGCAGCGCTCGTCCGCGGCGTGGCCTCGGCATTCATCGCGGCAGCGGCCCTGGCGCCGCTCTCGGCAGGCCCAGCGGCGGCCCAATCGAGCGCCGCGGCACAGAAGATCGCCGACCATTTCTCCGGCGTTCCGTCGATGCACGGGACCTTCATGCAGTTCGACCCGAACGGCCGGCAGACCGAGGGCAAATTCTATATCGAACGACCCGGCAAGGTCCGCTTCGATTATACGGGAACGCCGCTCCGGGTGATCTCCGACGGCTCCAACGTCGCGGTCAACAACAAGAAGCTCAACACCTGGGATGTCTATCCCCTGTCGAAGACCCCGCTGAAGCTGTTGCTCAACCGGCGGATCGACCTGTCGGCGGCGAATATCCAGAGCGTCAAGGAAGAGCCCGATCTCACCACCATTGTCATGGGCGACAAATCGGTATTCGGCAACTCGCGCATCACCATGATGTTCGACCCGAAATCCAATGAGCTCAAGCAGTGGACGATCCGTGACCAGCAGGGCAAGGACACCACGGTGATGATCTACAACGTCAAGAAGGGCGGCGATATCAAGGATTCCTCCTTCAAGATCCCCTATACGGCGATCGCCCAAGGCCAGACCGGCAACTGATCCGGGCCAACCGACGAGGCGAGATGGCCCGGGGACGGGCCGTCTGCCGTTCGGGGGAAGGCTCTCTGGACTCTCTTTGTCATCATAGGCCGGGGCGGCCGTCGGGCCGCCCGCCTGTCGCACGATCGTCGCCTCAGGCGAAGATGATGTCGTTCTGCAGGTCAGAGACATTGGCGACATTATAGACATTGAGCTGCGAGCCGTCGGCGAAGTCGAAGCGCACCCCGGTGCCGGTGTCGGTGGCGAAGGCGAGCGCGTCGTTGGCGCTGGAAAAGCCGAAGGTTCTGAGGTCGATCCGGTCGGAATTGTCGACGAAATCGGCCAGCGTGTCGGAGCCGCCCCCGGGGGTGAAGATGAACCAGTCGGCGCCGTCACCGCCATAGATGGTGTCGTTGAGGCCGCGGCCGTCGATGAAATCGACGCCAGCGCCGCCATGGATGATGTTGCTCCACCTGTCTCCATAGAGCGTGTCGGAGAAGCCGCTGCCGACGATGTTGTTGATCAGGTTGAACGTATCGCCCTGAGCCTCGCCGCCGGTGCTCGCAGTGACGTTGGAGATGTCGACCCGCACGGCCGAGCCGGATGAGCTGTAGCCGACCGTATCGAAACCGGCGCCGCCGTCGAGCAGATCGGCGCCCGCGCCGCCGATCAGCGAGTCTTGGCCCGAGCCGCCATAGAGGTAGTCGTTGCCGTCGCCGCCATAGAGGGTGTCGTTGAGGCCTCTGCCTTCGATGAAGTCGACGCCGGCGCCGCCATGGATGATGTTGCTCCACCTGTCGCCATAGAGCGTGTCGGAGAAGCCGCTGCCGACGATGTTGTTGATCAGGTTGAACGTATCGCCCTGGGCGTGGCCGCCAGTGCTGGCGGTTGTATTGGAGATGTCGATCCGGACGGAGGCGTCGGATGCGCTGTAGTCGACCGTATTGAAGCCGGTGCCGCCGTCGAGAAAATCGGCACCGCCGGCGCCGACCAGCGTGTCCTGGCCCGATCCGCCGTAGAGGTGGTCGTTGCCATTACCACCGTGAAGATAATCGTTTCCATCATCGCCATGAAGGTAGTCGTTGCCGGCACGGCCATAGAGATTGTCATCGCCGCCGCGTCCCCGAAGGAAATTCGATTCGTTCGATCCGAACATGATATCGCGATATTGGCTGCCAACAAGGTTCTCGATGCTCAGGTAGGTATCGCCGGCGGCGTCTCCGGTTCCGCTGTAGTAACCGAGCAGGTCCGCCCAGACGCCACTCGGGGCGGCGGAATAGTAGGCTGCGTCGCTGCCCGCACCTCCATTGAGTATGTCGGCGCCGGCCCCGCCGTCCAAATTGTCGTTGCCGTCGCCGCCGAACAGCTGGTCAGCGCCGTCACCGCCATAGATATTGTCGGCGCCACCACCACCAGAGATATTATCGATGCCGCCATTGCCCCAGAGGGTATTCGCGGCCGCATTTCCCAAAATGGTGTCGTTGCCGGCGCCACCCTTGGCATTTTCGATGACCGCGCCGATGGCGATCGATACGTTGCCGACAAGCCCGCCGATATTGGAGAACTCCCCCTCGACCAGGGTGATGCGTTGGTCATTCGCGAAGCCGGAGACGTCCAGCGTATCGATCCCGGCGCCATCCCAGATGCTCATCACAGGATCGGTATTGGTGGTGAAATCGTAGACACCGCCGGCCGTGGAATTAAAGCCATAGACCGTATTTCCGGCTCTGGTGTTCCAATTGATGCCATAGAGCTGTTGCAACGCGTAGATGTCGTAGAGCAGAAGCGTATCGGGATAGCTGCTGAACGACGTCGTGGTGTTCGACTCGTCGAAATAACTCATGATGGTGTACTGGTGGCTATCTTCCCGGAATTGCGCATACGCGCTGTAGGTAATGGAGACGCCGGGAGCGGCATTATAGTCGCCGGGGTGGGCCAAGCCAACGGCGTGTCCGGTTTCGTGCAGCAGGGCAAAGAAGCTGTAACCACCCGGGGGCAGCGAACTCTGGGATACCGAGTTGTTATTGAGCCATACGTCGCCTGCGTTAGCCGTTGCGGCCGTACTTCCGGGATAATAGGCATAGGCGCCGGCGCCGTCGGTCGTGGAGGTGTAGCCGGCGAACAGCATCGTGGCATTGTCGGTCGAGCCGCCGGAATTGACCTGCTGGAAGGTAAGACCGGCGACGTCGCTGAACATCACGAGACCTTGTTGCGTCGCCGATGTCTGGGCGGCTGTCAGCACTTGGAACGAAGCGGGGGCCCCCTGCGCGTCTGTCGCGGGGCCTGTCGCCCGGACGCCCCAGCTTACCGTCACGGCGGTCGCGGGCGTGGCGCTCCACGAGGCATCCGGACGATACAGGGCGCCCGCCCCCATCACGACATCGTAGCTGGCGCGGCTGCCTTCCACGATCGAGAGGCCGTAGCCTCCGGTTTCCGTGGCATAGTAGGATTGCGCGTCGATATAATAGGTGCCGGAGGTCGCGGCTGTGAAGGTCAGATTGCTGAACAAGCCGGGCCCGCTGTCATCGTCAGATCCTATTAAGGTTCCGGCCGCGTCGCGCAGTCGCACGAGGGTGTCGTTCACGCTGGTGTCGAGCGCGCCAATGCCCACCATCCCGATGGTGTATGTCTGGCCACCGACCAGATTCACGGCCACCCAATCGGAATCGCCTGAACTCAGATTGCCGCGAAAGAGATCATTGACGGATAGCGAATAAGTCGTGCCGGTGTCATTGGCAGCGTCGGTCGCCTCAGTAATAATCGCCATCGGAAGCCCCTCCAATCATCAAGCACATTGAGTATAATGCCCTAAAGGCATATTTCCAATTTTTTCGAATGTCTATTAAATTGTATTTATACGTTGCGTGCAGTGCGAACATTAACTGCGTTTCCGGCGGACATCTTTCGAGCAAACGGCAATCGCATGGTCGATCGCCTTCATCAGCACGGCCTTGTTTTCCTGTGGGTCGATCAGCGGGCTTCCCTTGGCCACCTCTCGCAGGCGCGTCAGCGCCTCGACGCAGGTCCTCGACGTGAACGGCCGATCCGGGTTCGCGGGAGTCAAGGCAAAGCGTTGTCGGGTCGCAAGGTCGGACGCTGTCTTCGAAGAAATACCTCCCGGCGCCACATGCATGTCCGAGCGTAGCGCCGAGGTGGGACGGTCCGGAATCGGTGACGGGGCTGCTTCTGCAATCCGCTCCGCATTCAGGGACAGGAAGAGAATTAGCAAACCTATTCTTCCAGACGCAGTCCAGTCGAAGCGGCGGTTCGAACAGCGCTGGCCGAAGCTAGGGGTGAACATGGGCATAACGCGGTCCGCTTTCAGTAAGGCCAGATTATTGTCTGCAGTTCTGTGGCAACCGTATGACCGGGTCGTCTCGACCGTCAAATTCCACCGCGGCTTGTCTGGTCTGGAACACCTGCGGCCCCAGGCTCGCTGCGGCCCACGGGGAGAGCTGCGGTCATGGATCGGGCCGCTTGCGAAACGGCTTCGCGCATCAAGTGCGGCAAATCGCGGCTGGCAAGGCTTGCGAGCCGGCGACCGGCCCCATATGCCCGTTCCGTCCTTCAAGCCGGAACCCAGCGCCCATGTCCTTCAAGATCGCCACCTGGAACATCAACTCCGTGCGGCTGCGCATGCCGCTCGTCGAGCGGTTCTTGAAGGAGACCGCGCCGGACGTCTTGTGCCTGCAGGAAACCAAATGCCCGAACGACCAGTTTCCCGAAAAGGCGTTTCGGGCGCTCGGCTACCCGCATATCGCGATCCACGGACAGAAAGGCTATCACGGCGTCGCGACCGTCTCGAGACAGCCTTTCGACGACATCGTCCGGCAGGATTTCTGCGCCATCGGCGACGCGAGGCACCTGTCGACACGGCTCAGGGTCGGCGAGCGTCGCGTGCGGGTGCATAATTTCTACGTCCCCGCCGGCGGCGACGAACCGGACCCGACGATCAATCCGAAATTCCGTCACAAGCTCGATTTCATCGAGGAGATGCGGCTGATCGGCGCCGAGGCGGAGCCGGGCGTCTCGTCATTGCTCGTCGGCGATCTCAACATCGCGCCGTTCGAGACCGACGTGTGGTCGCACAAGCAGCTTTTGAAAGTGGTGTCGCACACGCCGATCGAATGCGAGGGGCTGCTGAGGGCGCGCGACGACGGTAAATGGGTCGACCTGATGCGCCATCACATCCCGATGGAGGAGACGGTGTTCACCTGGTGGAGCTACCGCGCCAAGGACTGGGCGGCGTCGAACCGCGGCCGGCGGCTCGACCACGTCTGGGGGTCGGCCGATCTCGCGTCGGCGTTGACGGCCATCGACGTGCTCAGCGAGGCGAGGGGCTGGGAGCGCCCGTCGGACCATGTCCCGGTGACCGCGATCTTCACGCTGTGACAATCGCTCCGCCATGGGGCGGCGGGCGATCGTCTCGCAGGATCAGCGAAATTTATCCGGAGAACCGGTCCTCCAGCGCGAGGATCTGCCGGGTCATTTCGGCGAACTGAACCTTCAGCCGTTCATGCAGGCCGGCGGCGTATTCGGGATATTCCTCCAGCATGCGGCGAAACAGCAACCGGGTAATCCTGAGCAGTTCGCAATCGGTCGCCGCCTTGGCGTTGGCAGGCCGGGTGGTCGCGGTGATCAATGCGAGTTCGCCGAGCAGCGTTCCCGGTCCATACGTCCCGACGAGCTTCTGCTGGCCTCCCCCTTGCCGAGCGAGCGCGACGGTGCCGGAGGCGATGACGAACCCGGCATCCGCCTGCGCATCCTGGCGAAAGACGATTTCCCCGGCGGCCAGGCGCCGGCGTTCGGCGCCGAAGGCGAGGAGACGCAATTGGTCGCTCGCCAAGCCTTCGAACAGCGGCACGTTTCTAAGGATCGCGATGTCGCTTTCAAGGCTCATCTCGTCGAAGTACCGTTTCCCTAACCTGCGCCGCGGCCGTGATAGCCTTGATCTGGCGTCCGATGCACGGTTTTTCCCCGACGGTCGGGTTGGCCGTGATCGTTCGGCTGTTCCTCCGGCACCGTTAACGGAGCCTTTCAATGAAGGGTAGAGAGAAAGCGAAACGAAACCGCAAGTCTATAGCGCGAGGTGATGCCCCTCGTCCCGGTACAAGAAGACACGAGGGGCATTGCGAGATCGCTGAAGCGGCTTAGGGGACCAGCTTGTAGCCGCCGGACTCCGTGACCAGTATCCGCGCGTTCGACGGATCGGGCTCGATCTTCTGGCGCAGGCGATAGACATGGGTTTCGAGCGTATGGGTGGTGACGCCCGAATTGTAGCCCCAGACCTCCTCCAGGAGAACGTCCCGCGTGATCACCCGGCGGTCGGCGCGATAGAGATAGCGGATGATCGCCGTCTCCTTCTCGGTCAGGCGGATCTTGCCGCCCTTCTCGTCGAGCAGCAGTTTCTGGCTCGGCTTGAAGACGTAAGGACCGACCTGGAAGGTGGCGTCCTCGCTCTGTTCGTGCTGGCGCAATTGCGCGCGGATACGGGCCAGCAGCACCGCGAAACGGAAGGGCTTGATGACATAATCGTTGGCGCCGGCCTCGAGCCCGAGAATCGTGTCGGAATCGGTGTCCTGGCCGGTCAGGATGATGATCGGCGCCTTGAAGCCGCCCTTGCGCAGAACCTTGACGGCCTCGCGTCCGTCCATGTCGGGCAGCCCGACATCCATGACCACGAGATCGATCAGTCCGGCTCTGGCCGTATTGATCCCTTTCGTCGCTGTGGGCTCTTGCAGGACAGCGAACTCCTCATGCAGCGAAAGCTGCTCGGCGAGGGTCTGCCGGAGGTCGTCGTCGTCGTCGACGATGAGGATGCTGCGTGCGGTCATGCGATTCAGCCATTCGGTTCTTGTCTCAAGGATGGCCGTAAGACAGGGCGGCGCACATCCGAGCTTGTAACAATTCGTGACGACAAATGGGCCGATTGCAAGGAAAGTCAGGAAAAAAAGGCAAATGGTGGGAAAAAATAGCGTGATCATGGTGCGCCGAGCCCCCGGATCGGGAACGCGCGGCCTTCTCGCGGCCGGCTCCCTGCGCATTCCCTGCGCGCTGGGCCGTACCGGCACGACGATCTTCAAACGCGAGGGCGACGGCGCCACCCCCGTGGCCTCGATGCGGCTGCTGTCAGCTTGGCATCGGCAAGGCCGGCTGGCGCGGCCGGCGGCGCGATTGCCAATTCGCGGTGTGCGATCGGGGGTCGATCTGTGGTGCGACGCGCCGACCCATCCCGCCTACAACCGCCATGTTCGCTCGCCGTTTTCCGCAAGCGCCGAAAGTCTCGCCCGGGCCGATCGGCTTTATGACTTCGTCGTGGTGCTCGACTGGAATATCAGCGCCCGCGCCCGCCATCGCGGCAGCGCGATCTTTCTTCACATCGCCAGAGAAGGCTTCCCGCCGACCGAAGGCTGCGTCGCGGTGGCGCCGAAGGACATGCTGCGGCTCGCGCCACTGCTGGGGCCGGGGACGCGATTGGTCGTCACGCGGTGAGCAACGCATCCAGTGCCTCCGTCCGATGCGCTATCGAAACGCTCCGAGCACCGCCGCTTGGACGAGCAGCACGAGCAGCCAGTGGCCGCCGTCGATCAACGGCAGGTCCCAGCCGAACCCCTGGTAGCGCGTGTTGACCACGATGGTCGTCGCGACGAAGCCGAGCCAGAGGAAGAACGCGGCCGCCAATACGTCCCCGAAGGTCGCCGCTTCGAAATGGCCGATCAGCAAAGCGAGGATCAGCGCCATCACCAGTTCGCAGAGGAAAGTAATCACGAAGAGCGAAGGCCGCGGCTTGGTCATGTCGGGCGTCAGGCGTGCCGCGCGCATCCAGGGCTTACCGAGAACGCCGTACCACAGTGCGCCGACCGCGAAGGATGCGATCGCTGCGAGGAGCACGGCGAGAGTGTTGACTGCTACGAGGGACATTCTGCAACCCTTTCGGCGCCAGCGTCTGCCGTTGCCGATCTTGCGGCGGCGGAGGGCGCGGGTCAACGACTTCCCCCTCGCTCTTCGAGGCTCGCTTCGCTCGCACCTCAGGATGAGGGAGAAGGACGCGGCGTCGGCGGACGGCGCCTTTTCCGTCAGTCCGCGCGCCACCGCCAGACGGTCGCGCGCTTGACTTCGGCGTCCTCCAGAGCGCGGGTCACCGGCACGTCGTAAGTCGCGAGGTGTTCGACGCGATCGGCTGGCAGATAGGCGCGGCCTGGATCGCCGACGAGGACGGTCAGGCCGTCGTGGGCAAGGCGATCGAACCAGGGCGCCACGGCGGCGGCCATGGCGGCGTCGTAGAAGACGTCGCCGGCGAGCAGGATGTCCGCGTCGAGCGGGTCGCCGATGGGGTCGTTGTCGTCGAATGGAATGTCGACGCCATTGAGCGCGGCGTTGAGCCGAACGGCCGTCCGGCAGAACGGATCGACGTCGATCGCCGTGACGTTGGCCGCGCCGGCCTTGACGGCGGCGATGGCCACGAGGCCGGAACCGCTGGCGAAGTCGATGACGCGGCGCTCGGCGACCCACTCCGGTTGGTCGAGGAGGAAGCGGGCCAGAGCCTGTCCACCGGCCCAGGCAAACGCCCAGAACGGCGGCGGCAGGCCGATCGCCTGCAGTTCAACTTCCGTCTTCAGCCAGAGATCATGGGCCTCGTCGGCCAGCCGCAGCCGGATTTCCGATACATGCGGCGGGCAAAGCGCCGCCGTGTTGGCGAGGATGAAGGCCTCGAAATCGCGATCGTCGGGCTTCAGCATTTTGGAGCCCCCGCGACCGCCGCTCAGCCCGTCATCGCGGTGTCGGGGTCGAGCCCGCCCATCTCGCAGACCAGTCGGAACTCGGATGGCGCGACCGGCTGCACCGACAGGCGCGAATTGTTGACCAGCACCATGTCTTTCAGCTTGGGCTCCGCCTTGACCGCATCGAGGGAGACGGGCTCCGGCACGTCCATGACGGCCTTGATGTCGACGCACTCCCATCGGGCGTCCTCGGTCGTTGAATCTGGATGGGCCTCGGCGACGACCTCGACGATGCCGACGACTTCCTTGCCTTCGTTGGAATGGTAGAAGAAGCCGCGGTCGCCGATCTTCATGTCGCGCATGAAGTTGCGCGCCTGGTAATTGCGCACCCCGTCCCATTCCTGGCCCTTGGCGCCAGCCTTTTTCTGGTGGTCGAACGACCATTTGAACGGTTCGGATTTGAACAGCCAATAACGCATGTCAGCCTCGTCTAAGCCGCTGCCGCCGGGTTCTTGATGGCCCAGTTCCAGGGGCGAACCGCGACATTTTCGAACAGCCCGGCCTTGGCATAGGGGTCTTCGGCGGCGATCGATTGGGCCACGCCTAGGCTGTCCGCCTCGATGACGACGAGGCTGCCGCAGGGCTTCTCATTTCCGTCGAGGAACGGACCGGCGAATTTCAGCGCGTCGCCGAGGCCGTTCAGAAATTCCAGATGCGCCGGCCGGTTGTCGAGGCGCAGCTGCAGCGAATCCGGCTTGTCGTCGCAAAGAAGGGCGTAGAGCATGGAAAATCCTGTAATCGGCGTGGGTTGAGTTGGTCGGAGCTGGCGAACGCGGCGAAGGGTAAGTGTCTCGGCGTCGGTTTCAATCGAATTCGCGTTTCAACGGCCGCGCGAGCAGCGACTGCACCGCGGCATCGACATCGAGGTCACCCGACAGGATCGCCGCGACGGTCGCGATGATCGGCGCATCGATGCCAAGGTCGCGCGCCAGACGGGCGGCGATTTCGGCGGTGAAGACGCCTTCGGCGAGCTTTAGCCCAGAGCGGTCGTCGCCCCGGCCGAGGGCCATTCCATAGGTGAAATTGCGCGATTGCGGGCTGGAGCAGGTCAGTACCAGATCGCCGAGGCCGGACAGGCCCATCAGCGTCTCCGGCTGGCCGCCGAGCGCGGCGCCGAGGCGGCGCAACTCGACGAAGCCGCGGGTGATGATCGCGGCCTGCGCCGAGGCGCCGAGGCCCCGGCCGACCACCGCGCCGGCGGCGAGCGCCAACACGTTTTTCAGGGCGCCGCCGGCCTCGACACCGACGACGTCGCTGGCGGCATAGCAGCGGAAGGTCTCGGTCGATAAAAGCCGCGCGGCGCGGTCGGCGAGGGCAGGCTCGCCGGCGGCGATGGTGACGGCCGTCGGCAGGCCGCGCGCGACATCGGCGGCGAAGCTCGGGCCGGAGAGCACCGCGAGCGGCTGGGCGGGCTGGGCTTGCGAGAAGATCTGCGAGGCGAAGCGGCCGGTGCCGCGCTCGATCCCCTTGGCGCAGAGCACGGCCAGCGCACCGGGCGGAACCAGGTCACCCAGTTCGGCCGTCGCGGCGCTCAGCGATTGGGCCGGGACGACGAAGAGCACGAGGTCGGCGCCGACGAGCGCCTCCGCCGGATCGCTGGTCGCGGCGAGGCTGGCGGGGAGGTCGATATCCGGCAGATAGCGCGGGTTCAGGCGATCGCGGTTGATGCCAGCCACGGTCTCCGCGTCGCGGGCATACAGCATCGTGCGATGCCCGGCGCGAGCGTAGAGACAACCGAGCGCCGTGCCCCAGGCGCCTCCGCCGACGATCGCGAAGCGCGTCATGCCTTGGCTCCGCGTCGGCCGAAGCCGACCATCGGCTGCGACTTTTCGTCGAGCGGCCAGCGCGAACGCACCGGGGCGTCGAGTCCGTCGAGGAGCCCGGCCTCGAAGCGCTCCAGCCCGGCATAGGCGATCATCGCGGCGTTGTCGGTGCACAGCGCCGGCGGCGGCGCGACCAGCCGGACGTTCGCCTTGGTCGCTTCGGCCTCCAGCGCGGCGCGGATCGTGCGATTGGCCGCGACGCCGCCGGCCACCGCGAGGACGGGATCGGGAAGCTCTGGAAAGCTTTCGCGAAACCGCGTCAGCGCCCGGCCAATGCGATCGCCGAGACTGTCGGCGGCGGCCGCCTGGAAGCTGGCGCAGAGATCGGCGACGTCCGTGCTCGACAGGGGCGAGGCGGCCTCGGCGGAGAGCCGGACCGCCGTCTTGAGGCCGGAGAAGGAAAAGTCGAGCCGGGCTTCGCCCTTCAGCGGTCGGGGTAAGGCGAATCGCTTCGGGTCGCCGCCTTCGGCCGTCCGTTCGACATTCGGGCCGCCGGGATGGGGAAGCCGCAACAGCTTCGCCGTCTTGTCGAAGGCCTCGCCGAGCGCGTCGTCGATCGTCGTCCCCCACCGCTCGTAATCGCCCAATCCCCGGACTAGGACGATCTGGCTGTGGCCGCCCGAGACCAGCAGCAGGAGGTAAGGGTAGGCGAGGCGGTCGGTCAGGCGCGGGGTGAGGGCGTGACCTTCGAGGTGATTCACCGCGATGAAGGGCAGGCCTCTGGCGGCGGCGATTGCCTTGCCGGTCATCGCGCCGACGATCAGGCCACCGACGAGGCCGGGGCCGGCGGTGGCGGCGACCGCCGACAGATCGCCGAAGCCTGTGTTCGCGTCCGCCATCGCCGCTCGGACGATGCCATCGAGCGCCTCGACATGGGCGCGCGCGGCAATCTCGGGCACGACGCCGCCGAACGCGGCATGCTCCTCGACCTGGGAAAGAACGACATTCGAGAGGATCACCGGTGCGCCCGACGCGTCGCGGCCGACGATGGACGCGGCGGTCTCGTCGCAGCTCGTCTCGATGCCGAGAATCAGCGTGCCGGTCATGGAGCTTCCTTTCGAGCGGTTCTTCTACCCCCTTCGCCGCAAGATGGAAGAGCGGCGCGGGCGGCCCGCCGCCGCCATTGATTTCGGCGGGACCAATCCCCTATGCAAGGGCACGATCATGCCGGCCGACGCCGGGACGATGCAGCGACAGGGGCATCTATGGGGACGAACGACATCATCCGCATCGGGACGCGCGGCAGCCAGCTGGCGTTGGCCCAGGCCAGCGAGGTGCGGGCGCGGCTGATGGCCGCCCATGATTTGCCCGAGGACGCCTTCGCGATCGCGGTAATTTCCACCTCCGGCGATCGCATTCTCGACCGCCCGCTCTCCGAGGTCGGCGGCAAGGGCCTGTTCACCAAGGAGATCGAAGCCGCGCTGCTGGAGGATCGGATCGATCTCGCCGTGCATTCGTCCAAGGACATGGCGACAGCGATTCCGGACGGCCTAAGGATCTCCGCCTTCCTGCCGCGTGAGGACGTGCGCGACGCCTTCATCGGGCGAAGCGGCCGCACGATCGCCGATTTGCCAGAAGGCGCGACGGTCGGCTCCGCCTCGCTGCGGCGGCAGGCGCTGTTGAAGCGGCTGCGGCCGGATCTCAACGTCATCAATTTTCGCGGCAACGTCCAAAGCCGTCTGCGCAAGCTCGGGGAAGGCCAGGTCGACGCGACGCTGCTGGCGCTCGCCGGGCTCAATCGCATGGACATGAGCGACGTCGCCACCGACATTCTCGACGTCGCGGCGTTTCCGCCGGCGCCGGGCCAGGGCGCGATCTGCATCGAAAGCCGGATCGGCGATGCAAGGATCGACACGCTAGTCGCGGCGATCGCGCATGCCGAGACGACCGACGCATTGACGGCCGAGCGCGCCTTCCTCGCCGAGCTCGACGGTTCCTGCCGGACGCCGATCGCCGCCCATGCGACACGCCATGACGACGGTACGCTGACCCTGCACGGCATGATCCTGACGCCGGATGGCGTCGGGATGCACGAAACCCGGCGCAGCGGCGTGGTTGCGGATGCCGAGGCCATCGGGCGGCTGGCCGGGCGTGACGTCCTTGAGGCGGCCGGACCCGGCTTCTTCGACGGCTGGGCGACGTGAACGGCCACGAGCGAACGCAAGGTCTGCGATGGCGCGCGTCCTGATCCTGCGCGAGCGCGACGAAGCGAGGCGCACCGCCGAAGCGCTCGAAGCGCGGGGCCACCAGCCGCTGATCCTGCCGCTGGAAGCGGCGCGGCCGCTCGACCAAGGGCCGCCGCAGGGGACGTTCGCCGGCTTCGCCGTCACCAGCGCCCGGGCCGTGCCGGCCCTCGCCCGGCATTTTCCCGCCGATCCGCGGCCGGTCTTCGCGGTCGGCGAGCGAACCGGCGAGGCGGTGCGGGCAGCGGGTTTTACCGATGTGCGGATTGCCGGCGGGGCAGCGCCCGACATCGCACGCCTCGTCGATGCCGCCGGTCTTTCCGTCGAGACCGCGCTGCTTTACGCTGCGGGCAGGACGCGGACCGGTACGCTGGAGCAGGCATTGAATGCGGCGGCGATCCCCTATGCCGTCTGGGAAGTCTATGAGATGGTCCGCCTCGCGCCGGACGAAGCGACGGTCGCTTCCGTGCTCGGCGGTGCGGCGCCGAACGCCGTGCTCGTGCTTTCGGCGGGGCAGGCGGAGGCATTTTGCGGGCTCGCCGCGCGGCTGCCGAAGCTGTTCCAGCCGATGCCCGCCATTCTCGCTTTGTCGCGGCGAATCGCCGAGGCGCTGTCGCCCGCGTTTCGCGGCGATGCGACAATTTCTTCCGATGCCCGGCTTGCTTCGCTTTTCGAATGCATCGACTAACCTAGTTTGATCGTTGGAACGAGACGATGCTTGCACGGCCCGCACGAATGAAGGACGAATACGCCTCGATTGAGTGCGGCGCGCGAAACGGGCGATTCCACGCGCGGAGCCAGCAGGAATGGAGCAAACGCGATGACCAACCGTCCCCGGCGGTCGAAGCCGAAGCAGACGCGTGGGCAAACGATCGATCTCAAAGCGGAAAAGAACACTGTGACTGACGGCGACAAGAAGACCAATACCGAGGCACAGTTCGCGGCGAAACCGGGCGGCGGCACCGGTGCTCCTGGGACTGCGCCCGCGCAGCCGGCCGTTCCGGCATCCGCGGAGCGCGCTGGAGCGACGTCGAGCGCGGCGGCCTCTGCGCCTTCCAAGCCAGGCGACGCAAAGCCGGCGCCCGGTGCCTCGGCGGCGTCCACGCCGTCTACGAAAGAGGACGTCAAGGCAGGGGCTACGACGGGCGGAGCGCTTGCCGCCAAGCCGGCGGTAGCCAGCGGCGCGCCGGGATCGGTGCCTGCCACGCCAGCGGGGTCGCCGCCGGTCGTCGGAGGCGGGAAGCCTGCCGTCGCCTTGCCCAGCGCAGCGACCAAGCCGGGCGTGGCCACTGCGAGCACGAGCGCTTCAATCGCCAAGCCCGGCGACGCCAAGGCGACGCCCTCATCCCCGGCGGCGCCCTCGTCTGCCATCAAGTCCGGGCCTGCGGCGGCGAGCCGGCCTTCGTCGACTCCCGCAAGCACGTCCGCCACGCCGACCTCGACCTCGACCTCGACCGCTCGGCCGACGGCGTCGACCGCGACGGGCACCGGCTCTTCGAGTCGTGCCGCGCCGGCCCCTTCCTCCGGGACCGGCTTCGGCGGTGCTCTGGCGGCCGGCATCATCGGAGCGATCCTGGCCTTGGGTGGCGCAGCGGCGTTGCAGGCGGGCGGCTATCTGCCCGCGCTCGGCGGCGTGGAGGAGACCCGCGAAGTCGCGGCAAGCGCCGAACAGCTCGACGCGTTGAGCGGCGAGATCGCGGCCTTGCGCGACCAGGTGCAAAGCGCGCCCGCCGCACCGGCTGAAAATGGCGCGGCGGCGGAGCAATTGACGGCGCTCGGTCAGCGGATCGAGACGCTGGAGACCTCCGCGTCCACCGCCGGAGCGGAGGCGACCGCGGGACTGCAGCAGGTCGGCGAGACCGCAGCGGCGGCACAGCAGACCGCCGCGGCCGCGCAAGAGACCGCCACTGCCGCTCAAGAGACCGCCAACGCGGCGCAACAGGCCGCGACCGCCGCGCAGCAATCGGCGACGCAGGCCAATGAGGCCGCAACGGCGACACAACAGGCTGCGGATCAGGCGAGCACGAAGGTCGATGAGGCCGTCGCCCAGTTCGAGAGCCGCATCGCGGGAATGGAAGCGAACAACCGCCGCGCGGATGTGGCCCTTGCAGCGGCGAATTTGAAATCCGCCATCGACCAGGGCGGGCCGTTCATGACCCAGCTCGAGACTTATGCCGAGGCCACGGGCGCGGGCGCCGCGACCGAGGATTTGCGGGCGTTCGCAGCCGACGGCGTGCCGTCGAAGCAGGCATTGGCGGCGGAGTGGCCGGCGGTCGAGGACAAGATCGCCGAAAGCCTGAGGCCGGCGCTACCCGACGCGCCGGTGCAGGAGCAGTTGCTGTCAGGGCTGCGCTCGCTCGTTCAGGTGCGACCGGCCGGCCCCGCACCGGCGGAAGCCAAGGGGCCGGACGCCGTGCTCTCGCGGCTCGACGCGGCCATCGAGAGTGGCGACCTCGCCGGATGGAAATCCGAATGGCAGACGCTGCCACAGGCGGGACAGGACGCCAGCCAAGACTTCGCAAGCCGCGTCGCGGCGCGGCTGACGGCGGATCGCGTGGTCGCCGAGGCGCTGTCCTCGGCGCTTGCCCCGGCGCCGGCGGGCGGAGCCGATAGCCAGCCGCCGGCAGACCAGCCGACCGGCCAAGCCAATCAGGGCTAAGGAATTAACATGCTGCGAATCCTCGCCTTCTTTCTCATCGTTTTGGCCGCCGGCATCGGTTTCTCCTGGCTGGCGGACAATCCCGGCCAAGTGACCTTCGTCTGGCAGGGGCAGAACGTCGAAACCAGCCTGATGATCTTCCTGATCGTGCTCGGTGCGCTGATCGCCGCAATTCTCCTCGTCGTCTGGCTGGTCGGCGCCTTCTTCAAGACGCCGGGCGCGATCGGCAACTGGTGGAGCACCCGCAAGCGCGATCGCGGCTACCATGCCCTGTCGGCCGGCATCCTGGCCGCCGGTGCTGGCGACGCGATCGAGGCGCGGCGTATGACCAAGCGCAGCGAAAAGCTGCTGGACACACGCAAGGAGCCGCTGATTCGATTCCTCGACGCCCAGACGGCGATGATTGAGGGTGACCATGCGCGCGCGCGGGGCGCCTTCGAGCAGATGGAGCGCGACCCAGAGACGCGCTTGCTCGCGCTGCGCGGCCTGTTCCTGGAGGCCGAGCGCGTCGGTGACGAGGGTGCGGCCCGCCATTATGCCGAGCGAGCGGTGCGGATCGCGCCGCATGTGCCCTGGGCCGGCGGTGCCGTTCTGGAAGCCAAGTCGCTGGCCGGCGAGTGGGACGGGGCGCTCGATATTCTCGAGGCGCAGAAGAATACGCGGCTGATCGACCGGGACGAATCCAAGCGGCTGCGCGCGGTGCTTCTGACCGCCAAGGCGATGACCGTCGCCGAAAGCGATCCGTCGGCCGCCAAGGCCGCCGGTATCGAGGCGCAGAAGCTCGCACCGGAGCTGACCCCGGCTGCTCTGGTGGCGGCGGAAGCGCTGTTCCGGCTCGGCGACCTTCGACGCGGCGCCAAGATCCTCGAATCCAGCTGGACGCACGCCCCGCATCCGGACATCGCCGAGGCTTATGTGCGTGCGCGGCCTGGGGACTCCGCCGAGGACCGGCTGAAGCGGGCGCGTAAGCTGCACGGTCTTCGTCCCGGCAATTTCGAGGCGGAGTTGTGTCTCGCCCGCGCTGCGCTCGACGCCGGCGACTTCGCGCTGGCGCGCAAGTCGGCGCTCGCGGCCGTCGAGGCGGAGCCGCGCGAAAGCGGTTACCTGCTGCTCGCCGACATCGAGGAAGACGATACCGGCGAGGTGGGCCGGGTGCGGGAATGGCTAGCCAAGGCGATCCGCGCGGAGCGCGATCCGGCGTGGACAGCCGATGGCTACGTGTCGAAGGTCTGGGCACCAACATCGCCGGTCACCGGGCGGCTGGATGCCTTCCGCTGGAAGGTGCCGGTGGAGCACATGGGTGGCGAAGGCCGGCTCATCGAAGCCGATGCGGGCCGCGATGCCCAGACCATCGAGGTGACCGAAATTCCAGCGGCCGAGCCGAAGCGCACCGACAAGGCGGTGGACGCACTGGCCACATCGATCGAGGCCGGGAATACCGGTGAGGGCTCAGCATCCGCGCCCAAACAGCCGAGCGCTGCGGCGACGGACAGCGGTCCGCAAAAGACCGAAAAACCGTCGGCAAACGGTATGCCCGCCCCATCCAAGCCGGAACTCGCGAAGGCCGGGGATGCCTCCGCCGGGGGCAAGAACAGGTCGGGTGGCGACAAGCCTGCGGAAAGCAACGCGGCCCCGACCAGCGAGGACCGCAAGGAGGCCCGCTTTGCTTGACCGGAACCGTCGGTCGGTCCGATCAACCGAATAGAGCGTGAGATGATGTTCGAGGCGTTTCGGGAATTCCTGCAAACGATCGGCAAAGACGAGGCGGCGCGCGATGCGGCGGGCGCCGACGATTTGCGGGTCGCGACCGCGGCGCTTTTGTTCCACATCATCGGCGCCGACGGCATCGTCACGGACGAAGAGCGGAAAAAAATGCGGGCGGTGCTGGCGCAGGAGTTCGGGCTCGACCCGGCCGAGGCCGACAGGATCGCCGAAGCCGGGCGCGAGGCGGATGCCGGGGCCGTCGATCTCTATCAGTTCACCTCGGTCCTCAATGCGCGGCTGGAGGCGGAGCACCGGGTCCGTTTCGTCGAAATGCTCTGGGAGGTAACCTACGCCGACGGCGAGGTGCATGAACTCGAGGACAATCTGATCTGGCGCATTTCCGACCTTCTCGGGGTTTCGACGCGGGACCGGATGCTGATGAAGCGGGAGGCGGCGGACAGGAGCGGGCTTTCCGACTGATGGCCTATTACGACAAGCGCGAACAGGACGCCGCCGAAACGGTCCGTCATGCGGCGGCGGAACACCGCTACAGTCTCGACGGCGCTGACCGGCGACCGATTCTGATCGTCCTGCATCAGGAGAATTCGACGCCCGGCCGCGTCGGGCAGATGCTTGAGGCCCACGGCGTCGCGCTCGATATTCGCCGGCCGGTGATGGGCGATCCGCTGCCGGAGACGCTGGAGGCGCATGGCGGCGCCATCGTCTTCGGGGGGCCACCCAGCGCCAACGATACCGATGCGCATCTCGTCCGCGAGATCGATTGGCTCAAGGTGCCTTTGGCCGAGGAGCGGCCGTTTCTCGGTATCTGCCTCGGCGCGCAGATGCTCGCCAAGCATCTCGGCGCCTCGGTCGCCAGCAATCCCAACGGCTGCGCCGAAGTCGGTTATTACCCGATCCAGGCGACCCCGGAGGGCCGGATGCTGATGCCGCACTGGCCGGACATGGTCTATCAATGGCACCGCGAAGGCTTCGACCTGCCGCATGGCGCGAAACGCCTGGCCAAGGGCGACTGGTACCCGAACCAGGCGTTCAGCTATGGCAAGGCCGCCTATGGCGTGCAGTTCCATGCCGAACTGACGCTCGCCATGATGCACCGCTGGACGACGCGCGGGCATGAACGGCTGAAGCTGCCGGGCGCGCAGGCGCGGCGTCAGCACTTCGACGGGCGGGCGATCTACGACGCGCCGATCCGGCGTTGGCTGGAAGAATTCCTCGCCCGCATTTTCGGGGCGCGGGTGGAGGAGTGAGACCGGATCATGCCGTCCAGCACCACGCTCACCACCATCGGCTTCGACGCCGACGATACGCTCTGGCACAATGAGCGGTTCTTCCATCTGACCGAGGCACGATTCCGCAAGATGCTCGCGGACCACGCGGCAGGTGAGGTCGTGTCGAGCCGGCTGCTCGAGGCCGAACGCCGCAACCTTGCCCATTACGGATTCGGCATCAAAGGCTTCGTCTTGTCTATGATCGAGACCGCGCTCGACGTCACCGGCGACGCCGCCTCGCCGACGATCGTGCGGCAGATCCTCGACGCCGGCCGCGAGATGCTGGAGCATCCGGTCGAGACGCTGCCGGAGGCGCAGGAGACGCTGGAGGCGCTCTCCGGACGCTATCGGCTGGTGTTGATCACCAAGGGCGATCTGTTCGACCAGGAGAGGAAGCTCGCCGCCTCCGGGCTCGGCGAGTTCTTCGACGCGGTCGAGATCGTCAGCGACAAGTCAGCGGCGACCTACGAACGGATTTTCACGCGCCACGGCGACGGGCCGGCGCGAGCGATGATGGTCGGCAATTCGCTGAAATCGGACGTCTTGCCGGCGCTCGCCGCGGGCTCTTATGGCGTGCATGTGCCGCATGATCTGACCTGGGCGCTGGAACACGCCGAGGCACCGGCGGGCGAACCGCGCTTTCGCCGCATCGAGCGGCTCGGCGAGGTGGCGGGACTGATTGCGGCGCTCTGCTGAGGCCTCCCCGTTCGGGCCGAGGCGTCAGTCCCGGCCGGCGAGATGGCGAACCTGGCGGAGTTCCGGGAACATCCAGGCCCACAGGCCGGTGATTCCGACGGTTGCGGCACCGCCCAGGACCACCGCCGGCACCGCGCCGATCCAGAACGCCATGACCCCGGCGCGGAATTCGCCGAGTTCGTTGGAGGCGCCTAGGAACACCATGTTGACGGCGTTGACCCGGCCGCGCACCGCGTCCGGCGTCCACAGCTGCAGCAAGGTCTCGCGGACATAGACGCTGATCATGTCCGAGGCGCCCATCAGCACGAGCGCGACGATCGCCAGCCACGGGGCCGTGGCGAGGCCGAAGACCACCGTGAAGGCGCCGAACAGGCCGACGAAGGCGAACATGATCGCGCCGGCATTGTCCTTGACGGGATGGGCGGCGAGCCAGACCGCCATGGCGACGGCGCCGATTCCCGGCGCGGCGCGCAACAAGCCGAGGCCCCAGGGGCCGACCTCCAGCACGTCGCGGGCATAGACCGGCATCAGCGCGACAGCGCCGCCCAGAAGCACCGCGAAGAGGTCGAGTGAGATCGCACCGAGCACCACCTTTTCCGACCAGATATAGCGGAAGCCGGCAACGACCGTCTCAAAGCTGGCCGGTTCGGCGACGCGCTTGCGGGCCGGCGCGCGGATCGACATCACCAGCGTTGCGGCGCCGAGAAAGAGCGCGAGGCCGGTGCCATAGGCCGCGAGCGGCGAGACGCCGTAGAGGAGACCGCCCGCGACCGGGCCGACGATCGCCGCGATCTGCCAGGAGGATGAGTTCCAGGCGATGGCATTGGCGAGTTCCGGCCGGGTCACGAGGTTGACGACGAGCGATTGTGAGGACGGGCCGAAGAAGGCGCGGGCGATACCGAAGCCGACAAGGACCGCGAAGACCGGCAGCGGCGAGGCAAGGCCATGCCACGTCAGCAGTAGCAGGACGAATGCCCCGATCGCCTCGACGAAAATGGCCAGCCCCATGATCAGCCGCCGCGAAAGCCGGTCGGCCGCCGCGCCCGTGACGAGAACCAGAAGAAGCGCGGGCAGGAACTGGCAAAGGCCGATAATGCCGAGATCCAGCGGGTTGCGGGTCAGATCGTAGATCTGCCAGCCGACCGAGACGATGACGATCTGAATCGCGAAGGTGGAGAAGAAGCGGGCCAGCCAGTAGCGCAGGAAGCGGGGATTTCGGAAGGCGGCGAAGCGGTCGTCGTCCGGGATGGCGCTCCCGTCGGAGACGAGCTTAGAGCCGGCCTCGGCCTCGATCTTTTCCGTCACCGGGACACCAGCCATGATCCGGTCCGAAGCGCGGGAGCCGGTCGTGCCAGGCTTTCGGGACATCCTGGAAGAAAAAGAAGGCGGCTGGTGGAGCTGAGCGGGATCGAACCGCTGACCTCGTCATTGCGAACGACGCGCTCTCCCAACTGAGCTACAGCCCCGTCCACCATTGCGCTCGGGATATAGGGTGCGGGGCTCGGCGGTGTCAACGGACAATCGGCGGCGCTGTGATCTCTCGGCGCAGCCGTCTCCGGCTTGCGATTTCAAGGGGCGATGGCTACATCGGGGCACGTCGTCGCAAAGGTCCGGATATTCATGCTCGCAGTCACCTATGTACTTTATCAGGCGCTCAACCTGTATTGGTGGATCGTCATCGCATCGGCGATCCTCTCCTGGCTCTACGCCTTCAACATCGTCAATCCGGGCAACCCCTTCGTCGATTCGGTCGGGCGCTTCCTGTGGCAACTGACCGAGCCGGTCTATCGGCGCATCCGCAAAGTGCTTCCCGATCTCGGCGGCATCGACCTGTCGCCGCTGGTCGTGCTGTTCGGGATCATGTTCCTGCAGTATCTGCTGGTCTATTACGTCAATCCGGCGATTTACAGCGCCGGCGTCTGAGCCGGTCACGCGACTGTCGGCGGTGGCCGAGCCGCGCTTCTGGCGCGTCGTCGACGACGGCGTGCTCGTGCAGGTCAGGCTGACGCCGAAATCCTCGGTCGACCGGATCGATGGGGCCGGCCTCGATGGCGATGGCAACGGGCGGCTAAAAGCCCGGGTCCGGGCGGTGCCGGAGGACGGCAAGGCGAACAAGGCGCTGACGGCCATGCTCGCCAAGGCGATGGAGGTGCCGAAATCGGCCGTTATCGTAGTCGCCGGTCACACATCACGCGCGAAGATATTGCTGATCGAGGGCGATCCGCTGGTGCTGGCCGCCGCGCTCGATGCGCTCTGAGCGGCGACGCTGGAGGTTTACATGCTGACGCAAAAACGCCGCCCGTCCGTTGTTCACGGAGGCGGCGTTTGAGCGGTATCTCGTCGGATCTCCGGCCCGGAAGGCGTAGCGGTCCGATGCTCGATCAAAGCGTGAGAGCGTCCTTTGTGCGTCCGAATGGATGCACGGCGCGTTAGCGGCCGAAGCGAACAGCGCGCGCGATGTCGGCACGGCCTACGCCGATGTCGGACAGGGCGCGGTCGTCCATCATGGACAACTGGCGAATGTCGTTGCGTTGGTTGCGGTAAGCCTGCAGGCGGCTGGTGAGATGGCGAAACATGGTTTCTGTCCAGACAGGTCGTTGCGATGACCCCGACATAGTATATTGCGTTGCACAAGAGCAGGGCATTAAATTGCAAATCTCGTGTGCAAACTGCGCATGACAAAGGCACCCGGCTGTTTACCGGATATCAATCGTTTCTGAAATGATCACACTTTGTTCGTGAGCCGTTGCGGCTGCCCGGGTGGCACTCCGCGCGCCACCCGCCCCGAACCGATCAGGCCTTCGTCTGCTTCTCACGTTCGATGGCTTCCGTGATCAGGGCGCGCGCCTTGTCGCTATCGCCCCAATCGCCGATCTTCACCCACTTGCCGGGCTCCAGATCCTTGTAATGCTCGAAGAAATGCTCGACCTGCTGCAGGGTGATCTCCGGCAGGTCCTTGTATTCCGTGACCATCTCGAAGCGGCGGGTGATGTGCGGCGAGGGCACGGCGATGATCTTTTCGTCCTGGCCCTTGTTGTCTTCCATGACCAGAACACCGATCGGCCGGCAGTTGATGACGCAGCCGGGAAACAGCGGGCGGGTGTTGCAGATCAGGACGTCGATCGGATCGCCGTCGTCGGACAGCGTGTGCGGCACGAAGCCATAATTCCCCGGATAGGTCATCGGCGTGTAGAGGAACCGATCGACGACGAGACAGCCGGCCTCCTTGTCCATCTCGTATTTGATCGGATGACCGCCCAGCGGCACCTCGATGATGACGTTGATATCGTCGGGGGGTGTGTTGCCGATGGCGATCGCATCGATGCGCATGATCTGTCCTCTTCACTGTCTCGGGCCGGCCGGTCGGCGCGTCAGGGGGTACCGACGGCGTGAACGCCGGGATTGGCTTGCCAAAGCGCGAGGAAATCTCGATCTGGGGCGCCTTGGGGGTTGCCCGATGCTCTAGCCGCTCCCGGAGGGCGGTGCAACAAACCCGTGCAATCGCCTTGACGACGCCCGTTATCGGGGCCAGACGAAGGCGATCTTGCCGAGGTTGCGGCCTTCGAACACTTCGCTGCCCTCGGCGACATCGGCGCCGCCAAGCCGCGCATAGAAGTCGATGGCCTGGTGATTGTCGGCAAGCGCCCAGACCACCAGGCCGGTCAGGCGGCGGTCGGCCAGCAGGCCTCTGGCCGCCTTGAACAGGCGCCCGCCGAAGCCCAGCCCCTGATATTCCGGTCGGATGTAGAGTTCGTAGATCTCGCCCTCGGCCTTGATCGCCTCGGCCCGGTTGTCCCCGAGGGTGGCATAGCCGATCGTTTCGCCGGCGAACTCGACCACCAGGATCGCCGCGCCGCCGCGGATCGCCCGCGCCCACCAAGCTTGGTGACGCCGCCCGATCATCCGGGAGAGACTATTGTGGGGGATCAAGCCGGCATAGGCGCCGCGCCATGCCGCCTCATGCACCGCCGCCAGCGCCGCGGAGTCGCGCGGTTCGGCCAAGCGAGTTTCGGCGACAATCGTGTTCATCGGATATTAACCATAAACCGTCTCGATCGATCCGTCTCGTTCGCCGGCTCATTTTTCCGCTGATTGTCCGCGAACATCAATCGCACCGCGGCGTTGCCGACGCGGTTGCCCGGTTTGTCCCCGGTTTTTTGAGTTTGGCGGAGGAGGCGTCCGACCTATCGCGGCGGACGACAGCGCTGTCTCAAATGACCGATTGGAGAGCGCCTAACTTTCGGTCGAGGACCCTGTGCGCCAGCGCGCGCTGGATACCGGCTATGTCGGCGCGGCGCGATAATTGGCGCAACAGCGGCGGCTGTCCGCTCATCCAAAGCGTCAGCTCGGAATCGGCGTCGAAATTGCCGGCCGTCTCGATCGCGAACATGGTGATCGAGCGATAGGGGATCGTTTGGATATGCCGTTTGCGGCCGGTCATGCCCTGCTTGTCGACGATGATCAGGCGAAGATCGGTGAACACGAACAGATCGCGGACGACCCGAAACGCCAAATCAACGTCTTCGTCAGCCAGCAGCATCGGGTCGAGGTCGCTCCGCACCTCGTCGATATCGGCGTCGCTGGTTAGTCCCATGATACCGGAAAGAAGACCCATTTCCCCACTCGCTTTCGTCGCTTTTGCCTCGCGACTGGATAACGATCGGGCCCGCCCTGTCCAGAACGGTCTGCTCGCGGCGGCAAGGAGTTGTGGAGGTGCCTAAGAAATACTTACTATGACGAAAGAAAATGAAAGCACGCATTGGGGCGCGTGAATCGATATGGTCAGCGAAAAGCCGGCATAAACGGGTGCGGTCGCATGCGTGCCGGCCCATGGGAGGTATGCTTGAAAAACGGTATCCGACATCTGTTCATCCCCGGCCCGACCAATGTTCCCGAGCGCGTCCGCCGCGCCATGAACGTGCCGATGGAGGATCAGCGCTCCCCGGATTTGCCCGAACTGACCTTGCCGCTGTTCCGCGACCTGAAGAAGGTCTTTCAAAACAAGAACGGCCGCGTTTTCATGTACCCCTCCTCGGGGACGGGCGCCTGGGAGGCGGCCATCCAGAACACGCTCGCGCGCGGCGACAAGGTCCTGATGTCGCGCTTCGGCCAGTTCTCGCATCTATGGGTAGATATGGCGATCCGCCTCGGCCTCGACGTGACGGCGATCGACGTCCCATGGGGCGCGGGGGTGCCGTTGGACGAATACGAGCGTGTTATCGCCGCCGACAAGGCGCATGAAATCCGCGCTGTCTTCGCCACCCAGAACGAGACGGCGACCGGCGTGGCCTCGGACATCGCCGGGCTCCGCAAGCTGCTCGACGCCCATTCGCACCCCGCGCTGATCTTCGTCGACGGCGTCTCTTCGATCGCCTCGATCGATTTTCGCCAGGACGAATGGGGCGTCGATCTGGCCGTCGCCGGCTCGCAGAAGGGCTTTATGCTACCGGCCGGGCTGTCGTTCCTGTCGGTATCGGAAAAAGCCATGGCCGCGTATCGTGACAACCGCCCGAAGATGGAGCGGTGCTACTTCTCCTTCGCCGACATGATCGCCACCAACGATCAGGGCTATTTCCCCTATACGCCGCCGACGCAGTTCTTCCATGGGCTGCGGGTCGCGCTCGACATGCTGTTCGAGGAAGGGCTCGACAATGTCTTCGCCCGGCACCACCGGCTGGCAGAAGGCGTCCGGCGCGGGGCCGCCGGCATGGGGCTGAAGCTTCAGGCGGTGGCGCCGCAATGGCATTCGGACACCGTCTCGGCCATTCGCGTGCCGGAGGGTGTCGATGCCAACGCGGTGCTCAAGATCGCCTATGAGCGCTACGAAACCTCGTTCGGCAGCGGGCTCGCGCAATTATCGGGCAAGGTGTTCCGCATCGGCCATCTCGGCGATCTCAACGCGGGGATGTGCCTGACCGCGCTCGGCATAGCCGAAATGGCGCTGGTCGACGCCGGAGCCCGGATCGAGCTGGGATCGGGCGTGGCGGCGGCGCAGAATTATTACCGCGACCAGAGCGGCGAGGCGGCCGGCTCGCAAGTAGCGGCCGCTTAACGCGTTCGATCGCGCGACCTCCCAAGTCGTGCCGACGAAAAACGGGTGCCCGCGAGAGCTGGCACCCGTTTTGTCGTCAGTAAAGAGGGCCGCTTGGTCCTAAGCGCCGGGCGGTCAGGCCGCCTTGCGGCTCTTGTCGAAGCGCTTGCGCTCGTTCGAGTCGAGATAGATCTTGCGCAGCCGGATCGTCTTCGGCGTCACTTCGACCAGTTCGTCGTCCTGAATCCAGGACAGCGCCCGGTCCAACGTCATGCGGATCGGTGGCGTGAGCTTGATCGCCTCGTCCTTACCGGAAGCGCGCATGTTGGTCAGCTTCTTGCCCTTGAGCACGTTCACTTCCAGATCGTTCTCGCGGGTGTGGATGCCGATGATCATGCCGGCATAGACCTTGACGCCGGCATCGATGACCATCGGGCCGCGATCTTCCAGGTTGAACATGGCGAAGGCGACGCTCTCGCCAGTGTCGTTGGAGATCAAAACGCCGGTGTTGCGGCCGGGGAGCGTGCCCTTGAACGGCGCGTAGGAATGGAACAGGCGGTTCATGATCGCCGTGCCGCGGGTGTCGGTCAACAGCTCCGACTGATAGCCGATGAGGCCGCGCGTCGGGGCGTGGAACACCAGGCGCTGACGATCGCCGCCGGAGGGGCGCAGCTCGATCATCTCAGCTTTGCGCTCGCTCATCTTCTGGACGACGATGCCGGAATGCTCCTCGTCGACGTCGATGACGACTTCCTCGATCGGCTCCAGGGTTTCGCCGTTCTCGCCCTCTTTCATGACGACGCGCGGACGCGAAATCCCCAGCTCGAAACCCTCGCGGCGCATCGTCTCGATCAGCACGGCCAGCTGCAGCTCGCCGCGACCGGAGACGTAGAAGGAATCCTTGTCGTCGGCCTCGTCGATCTTCAGCGCGACATTGCCTTCGGCTTCCTTCAAGAGGCGGTCGCGGATGATGCGGCTCGTGACCTTGTCGCCCTCGGTGCCGGCGAGCGGGGAATCGTTGACGATGAAGGACATCGTCACCGTCGGCGGATCGATCGGCTGCGCGTGCAGCGGCTCGGTGACCGCCGGGTCGCAGAAGGTGTCGGCGACCGTGCCCTTGGACAGGCCGGCGATCGCGACGATGTCGCCCGCCTCGGCAAATTCGAGCGGCACCCGCTCAAGGCCGCGGAAGGCAAGGATTTTCGAGATACGGCCGGTTTCCAGCAGCTTGCCGTCGCCGTGCAGCACCTTGACCGCCTGGTTCGGCTTGATCGAGCCCGACTGGATGCGACCGGTGATCAGCCGGCCGAGGAAGGGGTTCGCCTCGAGAATCGTGCCGATCATCTTGAACGGCTCATCCTTGCCGGCGGTGTCCGGCTCTGGGACATGCTTGAGGATCAAATCGAACAGCGGCTCGAGACCCTTGTCCTGCGGGCCTTCCGGCTCCTCGGCCATCCAGCCGCCACGGCCCGAGCCGTACAGCACCGGGAAGTCGAGCTGCTCTTCGGTGGCGTCGAGCGCGACGAACAGGTCGAAGATCTCGTTGAGCACTTCCTGATGGCGCTCGTCGGAGCGGTCGATCTTGTTGATCGCCACGATCGGCTTCAATCCGACCTTGAGCGCCTTGCCGAGCACGAATTTCGTCTGCGGCATCGGGCCTTCCGAGGCGTCGACCAGGATGACGGCGCCATCGACCATGTTGAGGATACGCTCCACCTCGCCGCCGAAATCGGCGTGGCCCGGCGTATCGACGATGTTGATGCGGGTATCCTTCCACTCGACCGAGGTCGCCTTGGCCAGGATGGTAATGCCGCGCTCCTTCTCCAGATCGTTGGAGTCCATTGCGCGGTCTTCCTGGCGCTGGTTCTCGCGGAACGAGCCGGACTGGGCCAGCAGCTTGTCGACGAGAGTCGTCTTGCCATGGTCGACGTGCGCGATAATCGCGATGTTGCGGAGCTTCATGATTGTCACCGGAAACAAGTTAAGGCCGCGGCCGACACCTCAAATGTCCGCCCGGCGCTGATCTGGACGCCCTCCTACAGCATTTTGTGCAATTGCGAAAGATGCCAATGCCGGAAAGACGAATCGCCTTTACCGACCACCACGATTCCCGCCGGCGGTCGACCCTGGCCTCAACCATGGACCAACCTCGCCGGCGGGGCCGGTTCATCGCGAAGGCCCGCGGCAAGAAGTCCACCGACATAGCGGTCGAGTAACGCCGGCTCCATGAAGTGCAGGGCGTCCCGCACCGTGGCGGCGGTGACGTCCGGTCTGATCGCGAGGAAAGCCAGGAGGGCACGCCGGGCGTCGTCCATCTCGCCAGCCGACGCCAGGAAAGTTGCGAGGTCGCGCAGCGGCCAGGTCATCCCGGGCTTTTCAGCCAGCGCCCGTCGTGTCCAGCGGGCCGCTTCCGCCGGCCGGCCAGCGGCAAAATGCGACAGGCCCATTCCAACGATCGAGTTGAAGCTGAAGGGGTCGCGGGGCGATAGCCGCATCGAGCGCTCGAAACAGGCGAACGCCTCGTCCGCCCGGCCGGCATAGACCCGCGCGAAACCCCGGCGGGTCCACGCCCAGGCATGATTGACATCGATGTCGAGCGCCCGGTCGATCAGCGCGTTGGCCCGGTCCAGCGCGCCATCGGTCAGCATGATCGCGGTGGCGGCGGCGGTCAGCGCCAGCGGGTCGTCGTCGATCTGTCCCGCCGTGGCTTCAAGATGCGCGCGGCCGGCGGCGCGTTCGGCGGCAAAATCCTCCGACCAGTTGTAGACGATGTGCTGGGCGTGCGCCCAGGCGCAGATGGCCGCTGCCCGGCCGTTGCCGGGCTCCAGCGTCAGCGCTTCGCCGAGTAGCGCGATGGCGCGGGTGTTTTCCTCCCGACGATGCGCCCACAAGTGGGGCAGCGCACGCATGACGAGGTCGTAGGCGACGAGACTCTCTGGCGCCTTGCGGCGGGAGCGGTCGACCTCGGCCTGGCGGATCGTCGGATGCAGCGCGCCAGAGACCAGTTCAGCGATGTTGTCCTGCACCTCGAACACGTCGGCGATCTCCGCCTCGATCCGGTCGCTCCAGATCTGCATGGCGGTCTCGCCGTCGACGAGGCGAAGCGACACGCGCATGCGCTCCCCGGCAAATCGCACGCTTCCTTCAAGGAGGTAGCGGACACCGAGCTCGGTGGCGATGGCCCGCACGTCGAGTGACCGTCCCTGATAGGCGTAGGCCGAGTGCCGGGCGATGACGAGGAATTCCCGGACCCGAGACAGGCTGGCGGTGATCTCCTCGACCATGCCCTCGATGAAGCTGTCGCGCTCGGCATTGCTGCTCAGATTGTCGAAGGGCAGGACCGCGATTGAGGGGTGCGTCGCCGGGTCGGGGACGGCGACCGGGCTGCGGCGGCTGACCCCGACGATCTTCGGGTCCCACACCCAGATCCGATGGCGGCCGGATAGTCCCTTCAGGGTCCGCTCGCCGATGTCGGTGAAATAAAGATCGGTCTTGCCGGTCAGATACTCGAAGACCCCCCGCGAGATCGCCATGCCGCCGGCCGGCGAGAGCGCTTGCACCCGCGCTGCCATGTTGACGCCCCCGCCGAACCGGTCGTCGTCGGACACCACCACGTCGCCGATGACGATCCCGGTGCGCACGCGCAGCGGCGCGTCATCGGGTTCGTCCGCGGCCATCGCACGCTGGAAGCTGGCGGTCCATTTGACCGCGCTGACGGCGCTCGCGAATTCCGCCAGCAGGCCGTCGCCGGTGGTCTTGAACACCGTGCCGCCAAATTCGCCGATCGTCGGGAGCACGCGATCGCGATAGGTATGCACGACGGCGCGGAGGGCGGCGGCCTCGTCGGCTTCGACAAGGCCGGAAAAGCCTTCCACATCCATCGACAAAATTGCGGCGAGGCGGCGTATCGGTCGGGCCATCGTCGTCGGTCTCATTGCGACGGACCAATTTACCAGATCGCGGGGAGCCTCGCCACAGGTCTGTCGGCGGCGCATCCAGCTTCCGTCGACGCGCGCTGGATGCGCCGATCGCGCTAGGCCCTACCCCGCGACGAAGCCGCGCTTTTTCAGGAGCGCGTCGGTGGTCGGCATGCGGCCGCGAAAGGCGGTGTAAAGTTCAGCCGCATCGCGCGAATTGCCGGCCGAGTAGATATGCGTCAGCAGCTTGTCCGCCGTGGCGCGATCGAACGGGTCGCCGGTCTCGCCGAACGCCTCGAAGGCGTCCGCGTCGAGCACTTCGGACCACATGTAGGAGTAGTAGCCCGCCGAATAGCCGTCGCTCGAGAAGATGTGGGCGAAATGCGGCGAGCGGTGGCGCATGGCGATCGCGCGCGGCATGCCGAGGGCCTCCAGCGTGACCCGTTCGGTCTCCAGCGGCTTGTCGGGAACGGTTTCGGCCTCGTGCAGGCCGAGATCGACGAGGGCCGAGGCGGTGTATTCGACCGTGTCGAAGCCGGCGTCGAAGGTGCGCGCGGCGATCAGCTTGTCGAGCAGTGCCTGGGGCAGCGCCGCGCCGGTCTCGGCGTGGCGGGTGTGCTTTTCCAGGATCTCGGGCACCGTCAGCCAGTGCTCGTAGAGCTGCGACGGCAATTCCACGAAGTCGCGGGCGACGGCGGTGCCGGCGAGCGACGGCCATGTGACGTCGGAGAGGAGGCCATGCAGGGCGTGGCCGAATTCGTGGAACAGGGTGCGGGCGTCGTCGAGCGACAGCAGCGCCGGTTCGCCCTGGTTCGGCTTGGCGAAATTGCAGACATTGTAGATGATCGGCGTCTGGCCGCCATCGAGCTTGTGTTGGCCGCGCAACGCGCTCATCCAGGCCCCGGAGCGCTTGGAGGCGCGCGCGAAATAATCGCCGAGGAAAAGCCCGCGCTCACGGCCGGTCCGGTCGCGGACGGACCAAGCCTTCACATCCGGGTGCCAGGCCCTGGCGTCGGGCAATGGCTCGAAGGTCAGACCGAACAGCCGGCCGGCGACGTCGAAGGCGGCCTCGATCATGCGGTCGAGCTGGAAATACGGCTTCAGTTCCGCCTCGTCGAGATCGAACGCGGCGCGCCGACGTTTCTCGGCATAATAGCGCCAATCCCACGGCTCCAGCGCGTGGTTGTCGCCGGCCGCCGCCGCGAGGGCGCGGAGCGCTTCGGTGTCGTCCGCCGCGCGCGCCCTGGCATGGCCCCAGACCTCTTCGAGCAGAGCGCGGACCGCCCCCGGCGTCTTGGCCATCTGGTCGTCGAGCTTGTAGGCAGCGTAGCTTTGATATCCGAGCAGCTTCGCCTTTTCGCTGCGAAGCCGCAGGATGTCGGCCATGATCTGCCGGTTGTCGGAGGGTCCGTCGTTCTCGCCGCGGCTGGTCCAGGCGCGGAACGCGGTCTCGCGCAGATCGCGTCGGTTGGAATAGGTCAGGAACGGCACGACAAGGGAGCGCGACAGGGTCAGCCCGTAGCCGTCGATACCACGCTCGGCCGCGACCCCGGCCATGGACGAGACGAGGAAATCCGGCAAGCCGGAGAGGTCGTTCCTGGCCAGCGGCAGCAGCCAGTCGCGCTCGTCGGCCAGGATGTTCTGCGAAAAGCGCGTGCCGAAAGAGGCCAGTTCCGCGTCGATCTCGGCCAGCCGTTCGCGATCCGCCCCCTGGAGATTCGCGCCACCGCGAACAAATCCGCTGTGAACGCGCTCCAGCAACCGCGCATCTTCTGGTGCTAGGCGCGACATATCGACGCTGTTTTGGGCAAGGACATCGACCCGCGCGAAGAGTCCGGCATTCAGCGCGATCGCCGAGGCATGGCGGGAAAGCGCCGGGGAAATCTCGCGCTCGGCCGCCTGCAACTCCGCGTTGGTATGCGCTCCCGCGAGCGCGAAAAAGGTCCGAGCCACGGCGTCGAGGCGTTTCCCCGAGCCCTCCATCGCTGCCAAGGTGTTGATAAAGCTGGGCGCGGCGGGGTTTTCCGCGATCGCGGCAATCTCGGCGATGTGCTCCGCCATCGCCGCGCGAAACGCGTCGGGGAAACCGGCAGGGTCGATTGTCCCGAAGTCGAGATGCCCAGCCGGTAAATTAAACGTGAAGGCTGCAACCTGCGAGGCCGAGATTCCGCGATCGGGCATGAGAAAACCTTGTTGTATTGAGGCGAGTGCTCGACGAACAGTCCGGCCTTTTGGTCGAAAGCCTTATAGACGTACCGCTTCGGCAGGAGGATAATGCGAAAATGGGGTTGTGCCGGTCCTGACGTAACGTTTCCGGTAGGCTCACATCGACAAGACTACCGAAACGGGACCTTTGCTATCATGTCACAACTACTACCAGGGAATGCACTCGGCTTCGTCGTGGTCGACATCGCCCGGCTTTACCGCCAAGCCTTCGAAAAGGCGGTCGAAGAGGCCGGTCTGGCGTTGACGCCTGGCGAGATCCGAGCGCTCGCCTATGTGGCACGTTACGAGGGGTCCCGCCAAGCGGTGCTGGCCGAGCGCATGGGCGTCGAGCCGATGACGCTGTCGGCCTATCTTGATCGGCTGGAAATACGCGGGTTGATCACCCGCACCGTCGATCCGACCGATCGGCGCGCCAAGGTGATCGCGCCGACAAAGGCTGCCGAGCAGGTGTTCGAGGAGGCCCGACCGGTGGCGCTCGCGGTCTACGAGCGCACGGTGAGCGGCCTCAATGAGGATGAGCGCAAGTTCCTCGATTCCGCGCTGCAGATGATGCGGGCCAATCTGACCAACGATCCGCAGGTTCTGGGCGAGACGCCGGTCGAACAGCCGCTGCGCGGCGCCGCATAGGCCGCGCAAACGGGCGGGTTTTCCCGGTTGCCGGATTGGGGTAGGACGCGAGCGGGCGCTTAACGTTCGCTTCGGTGCGGCCGTGCGTCGCCGTCTGAGCCTCCAATAACGGATCGCCCCGCTTGATCGTCTCTTCCGCCCGCTCGCCGCTGATGTCCGAGCGGCGGACCAGCCTCATCGGCGGCTGCCTGGTCGCGATCGGACCCATCTCGCTGGCGCTGTATACGCCGGCGATGCCGACCCTGGTCGCCGAATTCGGCACGACCGACTCGCTGATCAAGCTGACGCTCGCCGTCTATTTCGCCGGCTTCGCCCTCACCCAGCTGGTCTGTGGGCCGGTCTCGGACGCTTTCGGCCGCCGGATCACCACCCTCGGCTTCATCGCGGTCTATCTGGCCGGCTCGATGCTTGCGGTTGTCGCGCCCAACGTCGAGACGCTGCTGGCCGCGCGCCTGCTGCAGGGGATCGGCGCGTCCGTCGGGGTCGCGACATCGCGCGCCATCGTTCGCGATCAGTTCACCGGCGAAACCTCGTCGCGGATCATGAACACGATCGGCATCATCCTCGCCATCGGCCCGGCGGTCTCGCCGACGATCGGCGGTGTCCTGCTTGATCTTGCCGGCTGGCAGGCGATCTTCGTCGGCATGCTGGTCTGCGGCCTCGCCGTCGTCGTGGTAACGCTTGGCTTCATGCGCGAAACCGTAATACCCGACCGGTCGCGTATTCGCCCGCGCGCGATCGCCCGCTCCTACGGCCAACTCGTCACCAACCGGCACTTCATGGCGACCAGCCTCACCGTCGCCGGTTCCGTGGGCGCGCTCTACACGCTGGCGACCGTGCTGCCCTTCGTGCTCATCGACCGGGCTGGGCTGACGCCGACCCAGTATGGCGTCGGCATGCTTGGCCAGTCCGGCCTGTTCTTTTCCGGTTCGCTCGCCGTGCGCTTTTTGATGCCGCGCACCGGCGCCCATCGGCTCGTACCGGTCGGGCTCGGCTTCATCGCCGCCGGAAGCCTCTCGCTTGCTGTCTCGATCGCGGCGCTGCCGGTGTCCTATCTCTCGATCATGGGGCCGGTCGGTCTTTATGCCTTCGGCATTGCCTTCGTCATGCCGGCGATGACCACGGCTTCGCTGGCGCCGTTTCCGCATATGGCGGGCGCCGCCGCGGCGATGACCGGGTTCATTCAAATGGGCGCCGGCCTTGTCGGTGGGGTCATCGCCGCGCTGATCGGCGAACCGGTGCTGGCGACGCAGGTCGTCGTGCCTAGCCTCGGGGTCATCGCGATCGGCGCCTATGCGGTCTACCGCGCTCATCCGCATATCGCCGAGCCGGAGCCCCGGCCGCACGTGCCGGCCCCGCCGCTGCCACGCGACGGGCGGGAGTGAAGGATATCCGGGAAACGCGGCTCAGAACGGGCCGACTTCGGTGCGCGTGGCCGGCTTCGGCCGGTCGACGCCGCCGGCTTTGGCGAGCATCAGATATTCGGCGATGTTTTCCTGGGTGATGTAGGCGATGAACCGTCCCGCGTGATCGATGACGCCGATGACGCCGGCGCCGCGTTCGCGCATCGTCTTCAAGGCGAAGGACAGCGCCGCGTGCTCGCGCACCAGCGGCACGTCCTTGATCATGACCTCCATGACCGGCGTCTTCCGTCCCGACCGGGCCAGTGCCGCGATCAGTGCCTTCTGGGTCAGCACGCCGCGCAGCTTTCCGTCGCCGTCGACCACCGGAAACTCGTGCTGGGTGGTGCGGATCAGCGCCTCGGCGGCGTCGGCGAGGCTCGCCGTTGGGCCGAGACTCTCAAATTTGGTGATCATCACCTCATGCGCCGAGACCGAGCGCGCCGCGTCATCGACGCCGACCTGATAGCTCTCGCTGGCGGCGGCCACATAGACGAAGACGGCGATGAAGACGAGGAAGACGTTGCCGGTCGACAGCCCCCAGAAGCCGAAGCCGAAGGCGAGGAACTGGCCGGCGCGCGCGGCGTAGCGCGTCGCTGTCGGGCGGTCGAATTTGAGCGCCAGCAGGGCACGCAGTACGCGCCCGCCATCCATCGGGAAGGCCGGGATCAGGTTGAACAGGACGAGAAAGACGTTGATCGTCGCGATCCGCGCCAGAAATCCCGCCGCGGGGCTTTCAAGAGATGCCAGGCTTTCCGGGTCGAACCGGGCGCCGAGAAAGACGATCAGCACCGCCGCGATGACGACGTTGACGGCGGGGCCGGCAAGCGCGACGATGATCTCCTCGCGTGGCCGTTCCGGCATCCGCTCGAGCCGTGCGATGCCGCCGATCGGCAGCAGCGTGATGTCCGGCGTCTTGATGCCGTAGCGCCGCGCGGCGAGGGCATGGCCGAACTCGTGGGCGACGACGCAGGCGAAGATCGCGATGATGAAGGCGAGGCTGGCGAAGGCGGCGGCGGCACCGCCCCGCTGGTAGGCGGCGACGCCGATCCAGGCCAGAAGCATCAGGAAGGTGATGTGAATCCGGACTTCGGATCCGAACAGCCGGCCCAGGGTGAGGGACCAGGACATTCGCGGCTCTCCATTTCAGCGTCGACCGTCGAAGCGGCGGCATGCGAGCGGGACGTGCCGACCGGCGCCCCCATCATATGGGGCTTTCGAGCCAGCGAAACACCAGCCCGCGAGCACGATTCGGGCGCAGGCCTAAGTCAGAAGATGCCGGGGATGATCCGCGCCGTCCGCGCCTTGTAGGCGCGATAGGCGTCGCCGAAGGTCTCCTCCATCATCCGCTCCTCCGGGCCGATCCGCGCGGCGAAGAGAATGCCGAAGCCAACGAGGCCGGCGGGACCGGCGATCCAGTTGGGCACCAGCAGTGCCTGCGCCAGCGCCATCGCCCAGAACGCGCTGTACATGGGATGGCGGAGCCGCCTGTAGATGCCGGAGGTAACCAGTTCGTGCTTTTCGCGGATGTCGAGCGAGACCGACCACATCTTGCCCAGCGCCTTGTGGGTCTTGCGGAACAGGACGAGCGCCAGCGCCATTGCGGCGGCGCCGAGCGCGATCCGCCACCACGACGGGTCGGCGCGGGCGACCTCCGGCCAGCCGGTGGCGACATTGATCGCGGGCAGGATGCCGAGCCCGGTCAGCGAGATCGCCATGCGAAGGGACTCGGCCGGGCCGCGGCGCGTGCGCTCGACCCGCCGCCGCTTGGCGCGTCGCTCGAACGGGTAGCGGATGACGTACCAGCCGACCACCATCAGCACCCAGGCGATCGAACCGGCCAAAGCGGGACTCATGGAGCGGCACCCTCGCACGCGGCGGGCGCAAGCGGCGGGACGTCGACGGACTTGGTCTCGGCGAAGTCGGCGAGAGGGCGGGGCCCGAGCAGCAGCATGTGGAAGGAATAGGGGCAGCGGCGCTCGACCGCGAGCACGAACTGACGATGCAGGCGAAAGAAGTCGCGCTTGATGCGCCGGTAGGTCCCGGGCGAGACGAGTCGCTTGAAGTGAACGCGCACGACGACCGGGATGCGCCCCTCGCGAATGCCGAGCGACGTGGCCGGGTTCGAATTGTAGAAATTGATCGGGTCCGACAGGCCCTGGCAATCGGTCCAGGCGATGCGGTGGTCGGCGACGAGGCGGCGTACGGCCGCGCGTTGCGTCTTGGCGGCCGGATGCAGCGCTGTCTTCATCAGGCTGGAGCCGACGGTGAGGATATGCCAGCGGCGGTCGTTCTTCAGATCGCCCGATAACGCCCGGTCCAGGGCGAGGACCGCGAAGCTCGCGCCCAGGCTGTGGGCGGCGACGACGATTTCGCCCGCGTCGCTCGCTGCCGCCCGCGCGGCGATTTCCTCAGCCTGCCGTGCGATCCGCGCCGACAGGGCGGGGTTGCGCTCGCGGCAAAGGTCACGGGCCATGGCCCAATCGTCCATGGCGGTCAGAAGATGCCATCGCCGCTCCGCGAGAAAGAGCAGCGCCAGCGCGGCCAACAATCCCAGGACGAAACCGGTCACCGAGCCGACAAGTCCCGCCAACAGGGCTGTCAGCCCGGCATGGACTGCCCAACCTATCCAAATGGCCGCCGTCATGACGGCAATCGGAAAGGCGAAGAAGAAGGCGTAGCGCCAGCTCACCCGGCAATAGCGGAAGACCGTGCCGGTCACGAGGAAGTCGGCCAACGCCAGCAATCCGCTGGACAATCGCTCGATTGCCGGGCGTGCGGCATAGGCGAGAATGAGATCGCCCCAATCGCAGAAGACCAGTCCGGTCTCCGTGCGCCAGCCTGAGCCCGAAAGGTCTGCCCGCAGCGAGGGAAACAGTGTGGGCGCGCCGGCGGTCGGCGCCCCCGGAGCGCCGTCCAGCCGCAGATCGGCCTGCCATACGGCCGCCGAGCGTTCGGCCGCCCGCCGAAACCGTTCCATATGAGCCGGGGCCAGCATCGGCTCGAAACCGGGGAACACGAACACGAGCCGCTTCTCGATCATGCCTTCTCCACAATCCGCCCGATATACCGTCGGGCGGGAGGGTCTGCCTTGTTCGCGACCGCAGGGACATCAAGATCACGGGCGCGTGTATCGCCTAGCCCAGTGACGCCGAATTGAGAAGGGAATGTCGATCATCGGGCAGAGGATTTGCGTCAGGCGTTGCGGCCATGCGCCACGCGCGGGCCGGAGTGGCCGGAGTGTGGAGCCTGTTCCTACTCGGCGGCGTCGCGGGTGTTGGCGATCTCGCGCATCGCCTCTGCCGCGATCTCGAAGGAGCGTTTGCGCGCCGCATGATCGTGGATCTGGCCGGTGAGGATCACCTCGTCGGGGGCATAGGCTTCGACGAAGCGCGCCAGGTCATGACGGACGGTCTCCGGCGAGCCGGTCGCCGCGACGGAAAGGGCTTCGTCGACCATCGCCTTGGCCGCCGGGGCGACGCGCTCCGCGAAGTCCTCGACCGGGCGCGGCAGGGGTCCGGGCTCACCGGTGCGCAGATTGACGAAGGCCTGTTGCATCGATGATTTCAACACGCGGCCTTCCTCGTCGCTCGCAGCGGCGAAGACGTTGATCGCCAGCATGAAATGCGGCTTCGGCCAACGCGCCGACGGGCGATAGGTCTGGCGATAGACCTCGACGGCCTGATCCAGCGCGCCCGGTGCGAAATGCGAGGCGAAAGCATAAGGCAGGCCGAGATGCGCGGCGAGCTGGGCCCCATACAGGCTGGAGCCGAGAATCCAGACCGGAACGTGGGTTCCCGTGCCCGGCACCGCCCGGATCTTCTGGTTCGGCTCGGCCTCCTCAAAATAGGCCATCAACTCCATGACGTCCTGGGGAAAATTATCGGAATTGTCGAGGCTGCGGCGCAGTGCCCGCGCGGTCGGCTGGTCGGTCCCAGGTGCGCGGCCGAGGCCGAGATCGACCCGGCCCGGATAGAGCGTCGCCAGCGTGCCGAACTGCTCGGCGATGACCAGCGGCGCGTGGTTCGGCAGCATGACGCCGCCGGCGCCGATCCGGATGGTCGACGTCTGGCTTGCAACATGGCCGAGCGCGACGGCGGTCGCTGCGCTGGCGATGCCGGTCATGTTGTGATGCTCGGCCATCCAGAAGCGCAAATAGCCGAGGGATTCGGCGTGCCGGGCAAGATCGGCGGAGTTTCCCAGCGCCTCGGCGGCGGTCGAGCCCTCCGGGATCGGCGACAGGTCGAGAACGGAATAGGGGATCATGGCGGGCCCTTGTCTATGGTGAACCCCGATATGGACGCCGCGCTCTATCACATCAATGAAACGCTGCGTTCTCCGCGCCGCGCCTAGCGCCCGGCGCGCTTGGCCAGCGTCCTGAGCCGCAGGGCGTTCAGGCGAATGAAGCCGGCCGCGTCCTTCTGGTCGTAGGCGCCGTGATCATCCTCGAAGGTAACGAGTTCGTCGGAGTAGAGCGATTGCGGCGAAGAGCGGCCGATGACGATGACGTTGCCCTTGTAGAGCTTCAGCCGCACCGTTCCCTCGACGTGTTCCTGGCTGCGGTCGATCGCCGCCTGCAGCATGTCGCGCTCGGGCGAGAACCAGAAGCCGTTATAGATCAGTTCGGCATAGCGCGGCATCAGCTCGTCCTTCAGATGCGCCGCGCCGCGATCGAGCGTGATCGATTCGATCGCCCGGTGGGCGGTGAGAAGGATGGTGCCGCCAGGGGTCTCGTAGATGCCGCGGCTCTTCATGCCGACGAAGCGGTTCTCGACCAGATCGAGGCGGCCGATGCCGTTGTCGCGGCCGAGATCGTTGAGCGCGGCCAGCAGCTCCTGCGGCTTCAGCGTCTTGCCGTCGATCGAGACGGGATCGCCCTTGGCGAAGCCGATTTCGATCGTCGTCGCCTTGTCCGGCGCTTCCTCCGGACTGACCGAGCGCTGGAAAACGTAGTGCGGCGGCTCTTCCGCCGGGTCCTCCAGTACCTTGCCCTCGGAGGAGGAGTGCAGAAGGTTGGCGTCGACCGAGAACGGCGCCTCGCCGCGCTTGTCCTTGGACACGACGATCTGGTTCTTTTCGGCGAAGTCGATCAGATCGGTGCGCGACTTGAACTCCCATTCGCGCCAGGGGGCGATCACCTTGATATCCGGGTCGAGGGCGTAGGCGGCCAGCTCGAAGCGGACCTGATCGTTGCCCTTGCCGGTGGCGCCGTGGGCGATGGCGTCGGCGCCGGTCTCACGCGCGATCTCGACGAGGCGCTTGGAGATCAACGGCCGGGCGATCGAAGTGCCGAGCAGATAAGTGCCCTCATAGACGGCGTTGGCGCGGAACATCGGAAAGACGAAGTCGCGGCAGAACTCCTCGCGCAGATCCTCGATATAGATTTCCTTGATGCCGAGCATTTCGGCCTTGCGGCGGGCCGGCTCAAGCTCCTCGCCCTGGCCGAGATCGGCGGTGAAGGTCACCACCTCCGCGCCGTATTCGGTCTGCAGCCATTTCAGGATGATCGAGGTGTCGAGGCCGCCGGAATAGGCGAGAACGACCTTCTTGACGTCGCGGGTTTGTGCCATTGGAGCTCTTTCATCTTGCGCTTCGCCACGCCTCTAGCGCAAAGCAGGCCGGTAGGGAAACCGCTTCACGCGAAGCGTCCGCTCGCCTTCGGCGAATTCCGGGTGGCGCGCGGAGCGTATCGGTCGATACCGGATCGAGAAAAGCAGCTTGCATTGTCAGCCCTCGCAGACCGACGGCATCGAAACGAGACATGTGACATGACCTTCATCCCCGATCTTCCGACGCTTTTGGCCTTTATGCTCGCCGCCTTCGTGCTGACCATCACGCCGGGGCCGGACATGACGCTGTTTTTAGGCCGCACGCTGTCCGAGGGCCGGGCGGCGGGCTTGGCGGCCATGCTGGGCGCGGCCTCCGGCATCGTCGTTCATACGAGCCTGGCCGCCTTCGGTATTTCCGCCCTGATCGCGGCTTCGCCGCAGGCGTTTTTGGCGCTGAAGATCGTCGGCGCCGGCTATCTCGTCTATCTGGCAGTGCAGGCGATCCGCGGCGGCTCGACCTTCAAGCTCGACGGCAAGGCGGCGGGGCGGTCGCACAGCCTCCTCTCGAACTGGCTGACCGGGCTCGGCATCAATCTGCTCAACCCGAAGATCGTCCTGTTTTTCGTGACCTTCCTGCCGCAGTTCGTCTCGGCGCGGGACGCCGACGTCACCGGCAAGCTGTTCTTCCTCGGCATGTTCTTCATCGCTCTGGCGGTGCCGATGAGCGTCGCGATGATTCTCGCCGCCGACCGCTTCGCCGCCGCGCTGAAGCGGCGCCCGAAGGTGATGCGGGCGATCGACTGGTTGTTCGCCAGCGTGTTCTCGGCCTTCGCGGTGCGGATTCTCCTGACGCAGGGTCGCTGACATGGCGTCGCACCCGACATCGCTCGGCCTCGCGCAATCCTGGCAGTTCTGGGCGGTGCTGGCCGCCATGTTCGCTGCTGCAACGGCAATTCTCGCGAAGATCGGCGTCGAGGGGGTCAACTCCGATCTCGCGACCTTCCTGCGGACGGTGGTCGTCGTCGTGCTGCTGGCGGCGGTCGTGAGCCTGACCGGACAATGGCAGCCACCCGCCGACATCTCCCGTCGCAGCCTCGTCTTTCTTGCCCTGTCCGGACTGGCGACTGGCGCGTCGTGGCTGTGCTATTTCCGGGCGCTGAAGCTCGGACCCGCCTCGGCCGTCGCGCCCGTCGACAAGCTGAGCGTCGTCCTCGTCGCCGTCTTCGGCGCGGCCTTTCTCGGCGAGCGCTTGTCGTGGACGAACTGGCTCGGCGTCGTCCTCATCATGGGTGGGGCAGTGCTGGTCGCCTGGCGCTGATCGCCCTCACGCGTAGGCGTAGGGGCCGCCGCGCTTGAGGCCGCGCCGATAGGCCGGCCGGTCGTGGATACGCAGCAGGAAGTCGCGCAGCTTCGGGTGGTCGTCATAGCCGACGCGTTGCGCCGCGGCTTCGATCGGAAAGCTCATCATGATGTCGGCGACGGAAAGCTCCGGCCCGGCAAACCAGCCGCTCTTGCCGATCGCGTCCTCCCAATGGTCGAGATGTAGGGCGATCTGCGGGCGCACCAGCATCGCATCGACCTTGGCCATCGATGCCTTCAGTATCGGTTTGGTGAAGAACGGCGCGCGGCGCGGGATCATCTCGAGCACGAGCATCAGGAACAGCGGCGGCATCGCCGAACCCTCGGCATAATGCAGGAAATGGCGGGCATTCCAGTAATCGTCCGATCCCTCAGTCGGCATCAGCCGTCCGTCGCCATATCGCGCCAGGATGTATTCGACGATGGCGCCGGTCTCGGCGATGGTCCGGCCGTCCTCGGTCAGCACCGGCGACTTGCCGAGCGGGTGAATCGGCTTGAGCTCTTTCGGCGCCTGCATATCCTTGGTGCGCTCGTATCGCTTCACCTCATAGGCGACGCCGAGCTCCTCAAACAGCCAAAGCACGCGCTGCGAACGGGAATTGTTGAGATGATGGATGGTGATCATTGGGCCAACCTTGCGCGCCACACCCAAGAGGCAAGGCGCGGAGGCCGGGCCCTGTGGAAAACTAGAGCCCGGCCGATTTCCGCAACGTGGCGTTGATGCGCTCCTGCCAACCCGGACCGTCCTCCTGGAAATGCGCCAGCACATCGCGATCGATGCGCAAGGACACCATCTCCCGGCCTGTCGGGAGGGCCGAGAGGGATTCCTTCATCCGTTCCGGCGGCGTCGTGGCGGATTTGAAGGCCGCTTCAGCGGCGTCGCGGGGATTGGTCGGGCGTCGGGCCATGAAGTCTTATCCTTTGATTGTCGGTTCTGCGGCCGGCGTCGTCCGCCCGGAGCCGCGGCGCCATCGCCCAGCGCTGCGTCCGGCGACGATCCAGTAGATCAGCGTGAACGATAGCGCCGCGACGACGATCGCGGTCTGGACGCTCGCATGCGGCAGATTATCCCCGTAGGCGGTAACGAGGATCGCGCCCGCACCGATAAGGCCGGCGGCAAGATGCAGGAGTATCGACGAAAGCCCGAAAAGTTCGCTTGCCACCATGAATAACGCCCACGGCAGCAGGATCACCGAGCCGATCTGCGCCGATTGGGCGAGGAAGGCGATAACCGTCTGGAAAAGGAAGATCGGGTCGCTCGCTCCCATGCCGGCGGGAACCTTCAGGAACGGCCACAGCATAGCGAAGGCCGCCGTCATGCAAGCCGCGACGAAGCCGAAGGGAATCACGAACAGAAAGCGGAGAACGGCGGTCATTCGACGAAGAGGGTTCCTTTGCTGGCGCGTCTCGGCGCCGTGCTCTGCCCTCAGTGGGCTGCGAGTTCCGAGATTCGCGCCGTTTCGAGCTTCACTCGATCGCTCTTCTTCATCCGCTCGGATTCCGATTTCAGCTGGCCACAGGCGGCGAAGATATCACGGCCGCGCGGCGTGCGGATCGGCGAGGCATAGCCGGCCTGGTTCACATAGTCGGCGAAGCGCTCGATCTGGTCCCAGTCGGAACATTCGTAGACCGTACCCGGCCAGGGATTGAACGGGATCAGATTGATCTTCGCCGGAATGCCCTTGAGGATGCGGACCAGTTCCTTCGCATCCTCCATCGAATCGTTGACGCCCTTCAGCATCACATATTCGAAGGTGATGCGCCGGGCGTTGGACGCCCCCGGATAGGCGCGGCAAGCGTCGAGCAGTTCCTTCAGCGGATATTTCTTGTTGATCGGCACCAACTCGTCGCGCAATTCGTCGCGCACGGCATGGAGCGAGATGGCCAGCATCACGCCCATTTCCTCGCCCGCCTTCGCGATCATCGGTACTACGCCCGAGGTCGACAGGGTAACGCGCCGCCGCGATAGCGACAGGCCTTCGCCGTCGGTGGCGACGGCCAGCGCCTGGCGGACATTGTCGAAATTATACAGCGGCTCGCCCATGCCCATCATCACGACATTGGAGACGAGGCGGCCATCGGACGGCACGATTGCGCCGGCGGGCGTCGCGGCGTCGGGAAAATCGCCGAGCCGTTCGCGGGCCAGGAGAATCTGCCCGACGATCTCGTCCGGCGTCAGGTTGCGAACCAAGCGCTGGGTGCCGGTATGGCAGAAGGTGCAGGTGAGTGTGCAGCCGACCTGGGAGGAGACGCAGAGCGTGCCGCGACCTTCTTCCGGGATGTAGACTGTCTCGATCTCCACCGGGCGGCCGGCGCCTTTCGCCGGAAAGCGGAACAGCCATTTGCGGGTGCCGTCGACCGAGACCTGCTCCTCGACGACCTCCGGCCGTGCGATCGAATAGGCGTCGGCGAGCGCGTTGCGCAGATCTCCGGCGACATTCGCCATCTGGCCGAAATCGGTCACCCCGCGCACATAGAGCCAATGCCAAAGCTGGGCAACGCGCATGCGCAGCTGCTTTTCCGGCACGCCGACCGCGCGCAGCGCTTCGGCGAGGGCTTCACGATCGAGGCCGACAAGCGACGGCTTTTCGCCGTCATCGATCGGCGAAACCGCCGCCAAAGGGCGCGGGCGGTTGGCTGGAGAGGCGAGATCGAGCGAAACGGGCATCATATCCTCGGCCAGCGGCTGCCGGCGAAATCAACGGTCAGGAACAGGAATTGCCCCCTCAAATGACCCCTTCTGGTCATTTGCGCAAGGTTTCAGGCAGATCCGGGACCAGAACGGCGAAACGCCGGGCGCGGGACCCGGCGTCGTGCTTCATTGCGATATCGAGGGCCAGAGGCGGTCGCTGGATGCTCTATTTGCAGTCGTTGATCGACTTCAGGGCGGCGGTCACGCCGGAGAGCGAGAACGTGTAACTGGTCTTTGTGCCGCGCTGCGACACGGCGTCGACCTTCATCGCCTTCCCGGCGCGCAGATTGGCGACCAGCTGGGGCTCCTCGGCGGCGTTCTCCATCCAGGCCGACTCGCCCTTGACGAACATCGAATAATCCTTGCCGTCGACGTCGACCGTGACCTTGGAACCATCCTTGAGCGCGTAGCCCATCACCGCTTGCGGCTCATAGGAGACGCCCTGGCCCGGCTTTTGCGAGATCAGGAAGAAGATGTCGCCGTGATCGACATTCGCTGGCTCCATCTTGGTCGGCGTGGACAGGATGTAGCAGACCTTGCCGCCGTTGCCGGCGTAGGAATAGGTGCCCCAGGCGTTGAACTGATTCATGCGCGTCGGGGTCTGGGCCGCGCCCGCGGCGCTCGAGAAGATCAGAATGGCCGCGGAGGCCGTCAGGACGTTCTTGAGGTTCATAATTCCCCGCTCGTTCGGTGCGTGTTCGTTTGATTTCCCACGGTCGAGGCCGAGGCCGGCAAGACGCTGGAAGCGATGATACCCGACAGACTAGCGCCAAGGCCGTTTATCGTTGGTTAACGAAGAACGAAGCCGAGGAGAACGAGTGAAACGTCTCCACCCTTCGGCTCTTTATCTGGCAAAAGCCGGACGCAGACCTTCCGCTTCACCAAAGCCTGATCCGGCCCCTGTGAATGATGGAACGAATTAGGCGACAATTTGGCAAGTCATGCCAAGTCGTTGTTACGGAATGGTAAGGCGTAGCCATGCCGCGTAGCAGCAGTGCTCGCCAGCGGAAGAAATCGCTACCGGTCCATTTCGCCAAGCGTCTCGCGGGCCCGCTGGTAATGCTGCGGCCGGATGTTCTGGCGTACCGCCCGGAACGCAGCCCAAAGCACCGCGATATCATCGGTAAAGCCGAGGCCGAGAATGAAATCGGGCACCACATCCATTGGCAGGACGAAATAGGCCAGCGCGGCTAGGAGGATGCCCCGGCTGGCCGCCGGCGTCTGGGGATCGAGCGCGCAATAATAGGCCGCCACCACGTCTTCCATAAACGGGACCGATCGCAACGCGCGACGGACGGTCTGGAAAAATGACGCGCGAACCCGTTCTTCCTGTCGCGCCTGTTCCTCGGTGGAACCGGGCAGTAAAATTTCGCCGACCTTCGGTGTGTCGAGTGCCATCGCGTCCTCCAATGTCAGGAGGTTAGATGGTCCATTACCGCCGCGGGCTCAAGAGGTTCGGTTCATGGCGGTAGTCGCGGCGGGCCCTGCGGACCTGGTCAGCCGTTGCGCGTGGCCGCCCGACACTGGCCGCGCAAGCCCTTTCGCCGTGGGGGTTCCGGTGTGCAGCGAAAACGCCTCCTCCAGCACATAAGGGCCGCCGCCGACTGACTCCCGTGCCGAAAACAGGCCGAATCGCTCGACCGTGAACGACGGCGTGCGGAAGTCGCCGCGCGTGGCGAGAAAATGAGCGACTTCCGCAGATTTGGGCTGCCGCAACCGTGCCAGCGTCACATGCGGGACGAATTTGCGCTGGTCGGCGGGAACGTCGAGACGCCTGCAGATGCGTTCGATCTCCGCCTGCAGCTCGCAAAGCTCGGGCGACCCCTCGACGCCGGCGTAGATCGAGTGCGGCTTGCGATTTCCGAAAGCCGCCACCCCGCGCAACGCCAGCGAAAAGGCCCGTCGGTCGACGCGGTCGAGCCAAGCGACGATCTCGTCGGCAAGCCGCGACTCGATATCGCCGATGAACCGCAGGGTCAGATGATAGTTCTGCGGATCGATCCAGTGGGCCGACGGCAGGCCGCCGCGCAGGAAGGAGAGTGAAAGCGCGATATCCTGGGGGATTTCGAGGGCGGTGAACAGTCGGGGCATCGGATGTCCTTCCGTGCGTCGTTGCCGTCGCGAAAAGACTCTCACCTCCCGAGCCATGTTTCAAGGACAGGGCAGCCTTGCATGCCGCCATTCGCCGTTGTCCGCGGCACCATGCACAATTATGTTGGGTCCGCGGAGGACGTCGCTGGGAGGCTGAACAAAGGCTATGACCCATGTCCATCGTCACGGATGTCGCTGCTGCCAATATTGCGGACGAACGAAATGATGCGCGACCGGACCTGATGGGCGGCGCGGCGTCGCCGGCTCACGTCCGCCGGCTCCACGCCCATGAGACCGGTCTCTTTCTTTCGCACCTGCAACGCCTTCCCTCCGAAACCCGGCGCCTACGCTTCGGCAACGCCGTCAACGATACTTTTCTGAATCGCTATGCCAGCTTGGCGCTCGGGCGGGACGCGCTGGTGAAGGGCCTGTTCGTCGAGGGCGAATTGCGCGGGGTGGCGGAACTACGCTTTCTCACCGGCTCGCATGAGGAGGCCGAGGGTGCGTTCTCGATCGAGCCGGAATTCCAGGGGCACGGTCACGGGGATCGCCTCTTCGGTCGACTGGTTGCTGCCGCCCGCAATCGCGGCGTTCGGCGAATCTTTCTGACCTGCCTGCGCGAAAATCATCGGATGCAGACGATCGCCGCCAAGCACGGCGCCGATCTCAGTTTCGTCGCCGGCGACGTGACCGCCGAGATCTTGCGACCTTACGCGGATGCGAAGAGCCTCGCACGGGAATGGGCGGACGAGAGCGAGGCCTATGTCTTCGCCATGATCGAGGAGCGCGGTCGGCGTCTGCGATTCTTCACCGAGCCCCTGCGGCGTCTGGCGGCGAGTTTCGCCCCGCAACACGCCCCGCATTGACGGAATCAAGCGTTTCGGTGACCAGCGGCAGCATCTTTTCGACGATCACGGCGACGCCTTCCTTGTTCGGGTGCATGGCGTCGTCCTGATTGAGGTCCGGCTGGGTCGCCACGCCGTCGAGAAAGAACGGATAGAAGGCGACGTCGTATTTCTCGGCGAGGCCGGCATAGATCGGATTGAAAGCCGCCGAGTAGTCGGGGCCCATATTGGGTGGAGCGATCATGCCGGCGAGGAGGACAGCCTGGCCGCGTTCGGTCAGCGTTTGCAGGATCTGGTCGAGGTTCTTTTCCGTGATCTCGGGAGAAATTCCGCGCAGCGCGTCGTTGGCGCCGAGTTCGACGATGACGAGGTCGGCGTTTTGCGGCACCGACCAGTCGAGCCGGGCAAGCCCACCGCTCGATGTGTCGCCCGAGGCGCCTGCGTTGGTCACCTCGACGCCGTATCCTTCATTCCGCAAGGCTGCCTGCAGCTGCTCGGGAAACGCCGCGCCGGGGCCGACGCCGTAGCCGGCGACGAGGCTGTCGCCGAATGCGACGACGTGAAGCGGCTTGCCATCGGCAGCCGCCCGCGCGGCCTGCTGAGCACTCGATGCTGAGGGCACCATCAGCCATGACAATAGCGTCAGCGCTACGAGGATCGGTTGGAAGCGTTGCATCATACACCCATATAGCGCAGGCCCCATACGGGGCGCCCGATCTCATATATAGGAGCCGGCGGCCTTGGCAGAACCAGCGATCCGGTTACGAAACGTTCATCTCACGCTGGGGAGTGGCCGCAGCGCGGTCCACGTTCTGAAGGATGTCGGTCTTGCCGTCGACCGAGGCGAATCGGTCGGCATCGTCGGTCCGTCCGGCTCCGGCAAGTCGACGCTTTTGATGGTGGTTGCCGGGCTGGAGCGGGCTGACGAGGGCTTCGTCGAAATCGCCGGCCAATCGCTTGCCGGCCTCAGCGAGGACGAACTCGCGGCGTTCCGTGGCCGCAATATCGGCATCGTCTTCCAGTCGTTTCACCTGATTCCGAACATGACGGCGCTCGAAAACGTCGCGGTGCCGCTGGAACTCGCCGGCCATGACGACGCCTTCGAGCGCGCCGAGCGGGAACTGTCGAATGTGGGCCTCGCCGACCGCGTTACCCATTATCCTGGGGAATTGTCGGGTGGCGAACAGCAGCGCGTCGCGCTGGCGCGGGCTCTGGCACCGCAACCGGCGATTCTGATCGCCGACGAGCCGACCGGCAATCTCGACCAGGAGACCGGACGGCAGGTCGCCGATCTGCTGTTCGCCGAATGCGAGCGGCGAGCGATGACGCTTGTCCTGGTAACCCATGATCCGGCCTTGGCCCATCGGTGCGGTCGCGAGGTCGCCGTCCGCTCGGGCGTGATCCATGACGATCGTCTCGCGGCGGCCGATCGTTCTTCCATTGAGGCTCCAGTCTTGGCAGGCATCGCTGGATGACCGCGCTCGACACCACGACCGAGTTTGGAGCAGCCGCACGGCCGAGAGCGAGCAGTGGGTACGGCAACCTGAAGCTCGCCCTTCGCTTCGCGCTGCGCGAAATGCGCGGCGGACTGTCCGGCTTCTACATCTTCCTCGCCTGCATCACCCTCGGGGTGGCGGCGATCGCCGCGGTGAATTCCGTCGCGACGATGATGACCACCGGCATCGCCGAACAGGGGCGGTCGATCCTCGGTGGCGATCTACGCTTTGCCCTTGTCCAGCGCCAAGCGTCGGCGGAGGAGGCCGCGTATCTGGCGGATCTCGGAACCGTCGCCGAAGCGGCCTCCCTGCGTTCCATGGTGCGGCTGCTGGACGGCGGTGATCAGTCGCTGGCCGAGGTGAAGGCGGTGGACGGCGCCTATCCGCTCTATGGGACTGTCGAAACGCGGCCGGACCTGCCCTTGAGCAATCTTCTTGGGGAACGAGACGGTCGGTTTGGCGCGGTCGCGGCATCGGAATTATACGATCGATTGGGCATCGAGCCCGGCCAGACGATCAAGCTCGGCAATGCCGAGATCGAACTGCGCGGCATTCTCGAGCGTGAACCCGACGTCTTGTCCGGCCGCTTCAATTTCGCGCCGCGGCTGATGCTGTCGCTGGACGGGCTCGCGGCGAGCGGGTTGATCCAGCCGGGAAGCCTCGTCGAATACGACTATAAGATACGCCTGCCGGTCGCGGCCAACGCGGCGGCAATCGCGGCGCGGGCGAAAGAGCGCTTTCCCGAATCCGGCTTCAACATTCGCACATCCGCAGATGCCGCCCCCTCGCTCCAGCGCAATATCGAGCGTTTCTCGCAGTTTTTGACGCTGGTCGGCCTGACCGCCCTCATCGTCGGTGGCGTCGGCGTCGCCAATGCCGTCAACGCCTATCTCGATTCCAAGCGAGGGGTGATCGCAACCTTCAAGAGCCTTGGGGCCGGGGGCGGCTTCGTCGTCACGGTCTATCTGATCCAGATCATGCTCTTGGCCGGTGTGGGCATTATCCTTGGCCTCGTCCTTGGAGGGCTCGCGCCCTTCGCGACCGCCCGCTTCCTTGAAAGCGTCGTCCCGATCGCGGCCAAGGCGTCCGTCTATCCGGGCGCCCTCGCGCTAGCTGCCGTCTTCGGTGTGCTCACGGCGTTGGCCTTCGCGCTGCTGCCGCTCGGGCGTACCCGCGACGTTGCCGCGACGGCCCTGTTCCGCGAGGCCGGGGCGACGGGCGGCTACCGGATGCGCTGGGCTTATCTCGGCACGGCGCTTGGGCTTGCCCTCCTCATTTCCGCGCTGGCGCTGGTCATGGCCGGCGACCGCCGGGTGGCGCTGATCTTCCTCGTGGGCACGGCGGCGGCCTTCGTGATCCTGCGCGGCGTCGCGATGGCGGTCCAGTGGCTCGCGGCACGGGCACCGCGGGTCCGATCGACGCCGCTGCGACTGGCGATCGGCAACATTCACCGGCCGGGCGCGCTGACGGCGTCGGTGGTGCTGTCGCTCGGCCTCGGCCTGACGCTGTTGGTGACGTTGGCGACCATCGACTACGATCTGCGCCAGGAGATCGGCACGGGAATGGCCTCGCGGGCGCCTGATTTCTTCTTCGTCGACATCCAGAACGACCAGATCGACGGCTTTCGCCAGACTGTCGAGGCGCTGGCCCCGGGCTCGTCCCTCAACGCCGCACCGATGCTGCGGGGGCGGATCACAGCGCTTGCGGGCCGGGATGTCTCCAGCTTGGGGGAGGGGCACGAAGGCAGCTGGGTGCTGCATGGCGATCGCGGGCTGACCTATTCGCCGACGATTCCCGAAAATTCCAGTCTGACGGCGGGCGAGTGGTGGCCGCAGGACTATGCGGGCGAGCCGCTTGTCTCCTTCTCGGCGGAGGAGGCTGGCGAACTCGGCCTTCAGATTGGCGACACGCTGACCGTCAACGTCCTCGGCCGCAACATCACCGCCCGGATTGCGAATTTCCGCGCGGTGGAATGGGAATCCCTATCGATCAACTTCGTCATGGTGTTCTCGCCCAACGCCTTCGCCGGTGCACCGCATTCCTGGCTGGCGACCCTGTCCATGCCACAGGACGGGGAGGCGGCGGAGAAGGTGCTGATCAACGGAATCACCAACGCCTATCCGGCGGTCACGACGGTGCGGGTGAAGGAAGCGCTCGACGCGGTGAACGGCCTGATTGCCCAACTCGCGCTGGCCATTCGGGTCGCGGCGGCGGTGGCGCTGATCGCCTCGGTCCTCGTCCTGTCCGGGGCGCTGGCCGCCGGCAACCGGAGCCGCATCCACGACGCCGTCGTCCTGAAGACGCTTGGCGCGACGCGGCTGACCCTGATTCGCGCCTTCACAACCGAATATCTGCTGCTGGGCCTTGCGACAGGTGTCTTCGCGGTCGGGGCGGGCGCTCTCGCCGCCTGGTTCGTGGTCGTCCAGATCATGCAGCTACCTTACGTCTTCGACTGGACCGTCGCGCTGACGACGTTGGCCGTCTCTCTGGTGCTGACGGTCGGCATCGGTCTTGCGGGAACATGGCGCGTCCTGGGACAGAAGGCCGCGCCGGTCCTACGCAATCTGTGATGAGGGGACGCGCGAAAGCTGGAAAAACCGAACAAGGCGCTTCTCCAGCCGCCTGCCTCCGGCTCGATCCGGCAACAGGCTAACGGATAATTAACCCTGATCGGGCTCGATTTTATCGTTCCACGCGACTGGAGGCTTGTGCGCGAACGTCGCGATCCGCATATTATGCATAGGATCGCTGGGCGTCCCGCCAGCGGCGCCTCTTCGTGCCGACTGAAACCGTCGCGCGGGGACACCGGACGGGACACGCAGAAAGGAATTCATCCATGGCGGACTATCGGAATGCCGGCACGCGCACTGTGCCCGCCGCCGGTACCAGAGCGGACATCGACCAGGGCCTCCGCTCCTATATGCTGAAGGTCTACAACCTGATGGCGGGCGGTCTCGCCCTCACCGGCGTTGCGGCCTATGTGCTCTATTCATTCGCGACGACGACTGATCCCTCGCAGTCCGTTGGCCAGATTGGCGGCGTCTATCTGACGCAGCTCGGCGGCGTCCTCTACACCTCACCTCTGCGCTGGGTGCTGATGCTGGCGCCGCTGGCGATGGTCTTTTTCCTGTCCTTCCGCGTTCACAAGATGAGCGTCCAGGCCGCCCAGGCGACCTTCTGGACCTACGCGGCGATGGTCGGCCTGTCGCTGTCGACGATCTTCCTCGTCTACACGCAGGAATCGATCACCCAGGTGTTCTTCATCACCGCCGCTTCCTTCGGCGCGCTGTCGCTCTGGGGCTACACCACCAAGCGGGACATTTCGGGCTGGGGCTCGTTCCTGTTCATGGGCGTGATCGGCATCGTCATCGCGATGGTCGTCAACATCTTCCTCGCCTCGCCGGCACTGCAGTTCGCCATCTCGGCGATCGGCGTCCTGGTGTTCGCCGGCCTCACGGCCTACGACACGCAGCAGATCAAGGAAATGTACTATGAGGGTGACGGCTCGGCGGTGATGGGCCGCAAGGCGGTCATGGGCGCGCTGCGCCTCTATCTCGACTTCCTCAACATGTTCCTGTTCCTGCTGCAGCTGTTCGGCAACCGCAACTAAGCGCCAGGGCAGGACTGACAAATCAGGGCGGCTTGCGGGCCGCCCTTTTCTTTTGTCACTGCTTTTGCGACATCCAGATTGCAACGAAGCCTGGGCTTGCCTGCCGATGAGCGCTCATACGATCCGACCCGCCAGCATCGAAGACGTTCCCGCGATTCGATCGATCTACGAGCACGCGGTGCTGCATGGCACCGGGACCTTCGAGATCGTGCCGCCGGACGAGGCGGAAATGGCGACGCGCTTCACGGCGATGACCGGTCAGGGCTATCCTTTTATCGTCGCCGAAGACGCCCACGGTGTCGTCCTTGGCTATGCCTATGCCAACGCGTTCCGCGCCAGACCCGCGTATCGCTGGTCGGTGGAGGATTCGGTTTATGTCGCTCCGGAGGCAAAGGGAGGCGGTGTGGGCGGCCATCTTCTGACGCGCCTCATCGAGATTTCGGCCGAAAGCCGCTTCCGCCAGATGATCGCGGTCGTCGGCGACTCCGGTAACGCGCCGTCGGTCAGGCTGCATGAACGGGCAGGCTTCCGCATGATCGGGGTCTTCCAGCAGTCCGGCTTCAAATTCGGCCGCTGGATCGACACCGTTCTGATGCAGATGCCGCTGGGCCCGGGCGGCTCCGCGCTGCCCGACGAGACGCACTATCCCGGCATGCTGTACCAGCGATAGCCGCGTTGCTCAGCCTTCTGGCTCAGCTCTGCCGCTCGGACCGGCGCTTGAGGTAGGTGAGCAACAGGGCGGCAGGGAGCGCCACCGCCAGCTTGCCGACCGACAATCCTTCGCGTCGCCGCCTGCTCTCGGCGGATTCTTCCTCCCGCGTCATGGGGGTGCGGCCGCGACCGGAAACATCGACGTCAGAGGATTTCCCGGCGACACGATCAGCCATGGTGGCGCCGCGCTGGCCCAAGGGCTGCGGCGCCCCGGTCGTCGTGTCCCGGGCGGTCTGGTGTTCCATCTCCGAGTTCAACTCGCCGCCGACGATCAGAATGATCATCGTCAACCAGATCCAGGTCATGAAACCGATCAACGCGCCGAGCGAGCCATAGGTGGCATCATAGGAACCGAAATTGGCGGCGTACCAGGAAAACAGCAATGAAACGATCGTGGTGACCACGAGCGTCAGGATGGCGCCCGGGGTGATCCACCGCCATTTGGCGTTCGCACGGTCCGGACCCCAGCGGTAGAGCGCCGCAAGGCCGAGCGAGAGCACAACGATCATCAGGAGGAGGCTGAGGCCGGCGATCAGCCATTCCAGCCCCGTCCCCAGGCCGAGATAGCCCAGGAGAATCGGCAGAACGACGGCGAGGCCGATCATCAGCAGCGCCGCAACGATGAGACTCAGGGTGAAGCTGAGAGAGATCGCGTTCAGCTTGATGAACGAACGGCTTTCCCGCTCGTCATAAGCGACGTTCATCGCCTCGAACAGCGACTTGACTCCGGCATTGGCGCTCCACAGCGAGACTGCGAAGGAGATAACCAGCGACAGCCCCAACGTGGTGTCGCCCTTCGACGCCAGTCGTTTCAGTTGCGTCTCCAGAACATCCATTCCGCCGCCAGGGATGAAGGCGCGCAACTGCGCCAGATGATCGCTGACCGTCGCCGGATCGGCGAAAAGGCCGTAGAGGGAAACGAAGGCGGCAAGGCCCGGAACTATGGCGAGAAGCAGATAATAGGTCACGCCCGCGGCGACGAGAGTGACGCGATCGTCGCCGATTTCCTCGTAGACCCGCCAAAGGATTCTCTTCCAACCGGCGAGCGGAATTTCACCGGGCCGGTCCGCGTGTCGCCCGTCGCCTTTGTCTCGAAGCTCGGCGTGCTCTGTCTTGGCTCTGGTCATTCGCGCTCACACGTCCCGGTTCGGCAGCAACGCCAAAACCCAAGAGGCGATCCCTTCGCGGGGCGGCGGGCGAAATAATGTTCCGTAGCCGGCAATGGATTTCGTCATCCATGTTTTCGCATCAGCGGACGGTCTCAACCGTTCTCCGCCAGTTTCAATCCCTTGTCGAACACGCGGAGCACGGCGGTCAGGTCATGGCCGCGCTTCAGCACGAGGCCGCCAGCGGCGACGACCTGGTACGCGCCCTGCTTACGGGCGAGCTTCGGATTTTTCTCCACCCGATAGAGCGGCATTTCGCTGGCCCGGCGGAAGACGGAGAACACGGCTCGATCCTTCAACGTGTCGATGGCGTAGTCCCGCCATTCGCCGGCCGCGACCATGCGTCCGTAGATCTTGAGGATCTCGGACAATTCTCGTCGATCGAACGAGACGATGGAAAAATGACTGGAATTTTGACGGGGAAAGGGGAGGAGATTGGTCGCGGTTTCTCCCTCCGATCCGAAATCCGTCAAGACTGCCCTCGTCCAATGCTTTGCCGCGGAGGAAGCCGCAACTCTTCGGCATGTTCGCATGAAACGGGCCGCGGGCAAAACCGTTTCGGATGCCGACAATATGGAATGGCCATCTGGCGGCAAACGCGCGCCGGATGGCTGATCGGCCGTCACCTGGCCGGCGTCATGGATCGGCGAATTCCATCTGCGCCGCGGCGAGAATCGGTCCCGGCATTCCATCCGCCGTCACGGCCTGAAGGATCACCGCGCAGCCACCCCGGCTTGGCTCTCCCCGTTTCAGCAGCGACGCCATGGGCAGATCGATATCCATCGGTTCGTCTGCGGCCATGCCGAGAATGCGCCAGCCACGGACGGGACGCGTGTTGACGATGGTGTGGCCATTATTTTCTCCCCGCTCGATTGTTGTCGTCGCTTCTTCACCGAAGGTGACCAGCATCAGCACCGGTGCCGGACTGTCCGGATCCAGCCGTCCGACGTCCGCAGCGATGTGCAGCCGGTCGCCCTCGACACTTAACGCTACCTTCGGCGTGCCTCCCCCTTGCGGAAGCGCTGTCGTCTGCATGAGTTTGCGGATCTTCGCTTCATGCGAACCGACGACACCCTTGCGGCCATTCACGACCATTTGCGGGGTATAGATCGTGGTCGTCCCGAAGGCCTGGGCGTAAGCGCGCTGCCGCTCGGTGTTTTCGGGCGAACCGAAGATGTCGCGCCAGCCGATGTAGTCCCAATAGTCGACGTGATAGCCGAGCGCGAGAACGCCAGGTTCCTTGGCCAGTTTGGTCAACAGGCGATCCGCCGGCGGGCAGGACGAACAGCCTTGGCTGGTGAACAATTCCAGCACCTGGGTGACCGGCTCGGCGGGTGCGTCGCCGGCCCGGGCTCCACTGACGAACGGGAAAAGCATCAGCAACGCGAATGCCGGAAAGGCGCATCGAATGAGGGGAAGAACGGTCAAGAGACCACCTTGGACAAACCTGCCGGTCCGTCTGCGGGACGGGGGCCGTCAGTGTTCTGGAGCGCTTTTGCCTGGGGTTTCGTCATCGATCGCACCGTAGCGATCGAAGGATGCGTCTGCCAGTCAATTGCGGATGACAAGTCATTGATCGGTCGGCCAAACGAGAGACGCCGCCGGCACGAGGCGCGGCGGCGTCGATGATCGTCATCTGCCATGTGCAGGACGGCGCCTGGGATCAGGCCGCCAGCCGGCGCAGAACGTAGTGCAGGATACCGCCGTTCTTGTAGTATTCCAGCTCATCGAGCGTATCGATGCGGACCTGCAGCTTGATCGTGCGGGTCGAACCGTCGGCCGCCTCGATCGTCGCTTCCATGATATCACGCGGCTTGATGTCGGCGAGGCCTTCTATGGTGATCTTCTCGTCGCCCTTCAGCCCGAGCGATTCCCAAGACGTTCCCGCCTCGGCGAAGACGAAGGGGACGACGCCCATGCCGACGAGGTTGGACCGGTGGATACGCTCGAAGCTTTCCGCGATCACGGCGCGGACCCCGAGAAGCACGGTTCCCTTGGCCGCCCAATCGCGTGAGGAGCCGGTGCCGTATTCCTTGCCGGCGAAGACGACGAGCGGCACGCCCTCGTCCTTGTAACGCATCGCGGCGTCGTACATCGGCAGCACCTCACCCGACGGGAAATGCTTGGTCATGCCGCCTTCGATCCCGTCGAGCATCTGGTTCTTGATGCGAATATTGGCGAAGGTGCCGCGCATCATCACCTGGTGGTTGCCGCGCCGGGCGCCGTAGGAGTTGAAGTCGACCGGGCGAACCTGATGGCTGACGAGGTAGTCGCCCGCCGGCCCATTGGCCTTGATCGAGCCGGCCGGCGAAATGTGGTCGGTGGTGATCGAATCGAGGAACAGACTGAGGATCCGTGCGCCCTTCACGTCGGTCACGGGATCGGGCTCCTGGGTCATTCCCTCGAAATAGGGTGGGTTCTGGACATAGGTCGAGCGGTCGTCCCAATCATAGGTCAGGCCGCCTGACACGGCGATCTTCTGCCAGTGTTCGTCACCCTTGAAGACGTCCGCATAGCGGTTTTCGAACATCTCGCGCGTCACCGTCTCGCGGACGATTTCGGCGATCTCCTGGGTCGACGGCCAGATATCCTTGAGGAAGACGTCGTTGCCTTCCTGGTCCTGGCCGAGCGCGTCCTTGGTGATGTCGACGAACATAGAGCCGGCGATGGCGTAGGCGACGACCAAGGGCGGCGAGGCGAGATAGTTCGCCCGCACATCCGGATTGACCCGGCCCTCGAAGTTGCGGTTGCCGGACAGCACCGAACAGGCAACGAGGTCGTTCTCGTTGATCGCCTCGGAGATCGGTTCCGGCAATGGCCCGGAATTGCCGATGCAAGTGGTGCAGCCATATCCGACGAGGTTGAAGCCCATCGCGTCGAGATCCGACTGCAGCCCGGCCTTCTCCAGATACTCGGTGACGACCTGGGACCCCGGCGCCAGCGACGTCTTCACCCACGGCTTCACCGTCAGGCCCTTGGCATGAGCCTTGCGGGCGAGAAGCCCGGCCGCGACCAGGACGTTGGGGTTGGACGTGTTGGTGCAGGAGGTGATCGCGGCGATCACCACGTCACCATGCGACAGGCCGTGGTCGGCGCCTTCCACGGCATGTAGCGCCTGGCCGTGGCGGTTGTCCTGGGGCGTGTCCTTCACCCCGGTCGCGCCTTCATCCATATAGCGGGCCTCGCCCTCGGATTTCGGCGTGTCGTTCTTCTTGCGTCCGCCATGGATCTCGGCGAGCGCGTCGTGGAATTTCGCCGCCGCCTCGGTGAGGGCGACGCGGTCCTGCGGGCGCTTTGGTCCGGCAAGCGAGGGAACGACCGTCGACAGGTCGAGTTCGAGCGTATCGGTGAAGATCGGATCGGCAATGCCGTCCTCGCGGTACATGCCCTGGGCCTTGGCGTAGGCCTCGACGAGGGCGATGCGGTCCTTGTCGCGGCCGGTCGCCTCCAGATAGGCGATGGTGTCCTTGTCGATCGGGAAGAAGCCGCAGGTGGCGCCGTATTCGGGCGCCATGTTGCCGATCGTCGCCTGATCCTCAAGGGTCAGGTTAGACAAGCCCGGACCAAAGAACTCGACGAATTTGCCGACGACGCCATGGGCGCGCAGCATCTGGGTCACCGTCAGGACGAGGTCGGTCGCGGTGGTGCCTTCCGGCAGCTTGCCCTCGACGCGGAAACCGATGACTTCGGGGATCAGCATGGAGATCGGCTGGCCGAGCATCGCCGCCTCGGCCTCGATGCCGCCGACACCCCAGCCCAGCACCGACAGACCGTTGACCATGGTCGTGTGGGAATCGGTGCCGACCAGCGTGTCCGGATAGGCGATCGTCTCGCCGTTCTCGTCCTTGGTCCAGACCGTCTGAGAGAGATATTCGAGATTGACCTGATGGCAGATGCCGGTGCCCGGCGGCACGACGCGGAAGTTCTCGAAGGCTTCCGAGCCCCAGCGCAGGAAGGTGTAACGCTCGCCGTTGCGGCCGTATTCGGCATCGACGTTCTTTTTGAAGGAATCCTTGCGGCCGAAGAAGTCGACCATCACCGAGTGGTCGATGACCAGGTCGACGGGAACCATCGGGTTGATCTTCTTCGGGTCGGCGCCGAGACTCCTGGTGGCGTCGCGCATGGCGGCGAGATCGACCACCGCCGGCACTCCGGTGAAGTCCTGCATCAGCACGCGCGCCGGGCGGTAGGCGATTTCGTGGCCGGCCTTGCCCTTGTCCTTGGTCCAGTTGGCGACGGCGCGGATATCGTCCGCCGTCACGGTGCGGCCGTCCTCGTTGCGCAGGAGATTTTCGAGCAGAACCTTCATGGAGAAGGGCAGGCGCGACGCGCCGGCAAGGCCGTTCTTCTCGGCCTCCTTCAGATCATAATAGACGTAGTCCTTGCCTGCGGCGGAAAGCGTCTTGCGGCATTTGAAACTGTCGGATGCGTGAGACATATGGCTTCGTTCCTTTTCGAACCAGGATGGAAGTCCGAAGGGCGAACGGCCTTGAGCGCCGCGGAAAAGCGCTCGAAGATGCGGGTACGACCATTTCCGCTTGTCCGCCCCGGCGCCCGCCGGTGCCGGGCGGGGCCTTGAGATCGGCGCTGAAGAGTTTCCACGCCGGTCGCTGGTGTGGTTGCCGTCCTCATAGCGAAGTTTGTAACGCCTATAAAGGGCACAGAGTTTGGAAGGCGGAATTTCTGTCGCAGTGCGAAGGAGGTCGGCTGAGTGGGGAGGAGAAAACTGGGCGGAACGGCAGGTTGCAAGGCGTCTATGTCTCGCCGAAGACCCTCCGGCTCTGGTATACGCCGCCGATGACGAATCGCGTACGCATCCCGTGCTGACGATCACCGCCAACAGGCTTTCGGTCGGACGTGGTCTTGAAACCGTGGCTGGCCCCCTGGATTTCGCGGTACGGGCCGGGGAAGGACTGGTGATCACCGGTCCGAACGGCGCCGGCAAGTCGACCCTGTTGCGCACGCTCGCGGGTTTGCTGCGGCCGCTCGCCGGGCACGTTGCTGTCACGGGCGCCACCGCCGCCGATGGCGAACCGGCCCGGACCGTCGCCGAGATCGCCCATTATGTCGGCCACCGCAACGCCATGAAGCCGGGCGTCAGTGTTGGCGACAATCTCAGCTTCTGGCGGGATTATCTCGGCGGCGGCGGCGGGCGTTCGATCGAGGCGGCGCTCGAGGCCGTCGGCCTCCCCGATCTGGCGCATCTGCCGTTTTCGTATTTGTCGGCCGGCCAGCAGCGGCGGACAAGTCTCGCCCGGCTTCTCGTGGTCGAGCGGCCGGTGTGGATTCTCGACGAGCCGACATCGGCGCTCGACGCCGCCTCGCAGCAGCGATTCGGAGCGCTGATGGACGCGCATCTGGTCGGCGGCGGCATCGTTATCGCCGCGACCCACCAGCCGCTGGGGATGGCGGCGGTACGCGAATTGCAGCTGGAGTCGCGCCGCCTGCCTGCCGCTGACCAGCGAACCGGCGGCTTCGACGAGGCGGCGATCGCAGCCGCCGAGGGCTGGATATGATCGCGCTGTTCCGCCGCGACTTGGCGCTGGCCTTTTCCGGCGGCGGCGGAGCGATGACCGGCGTGATCTTCTTTCTCGCCGTGGTCGCGACGATCCCGTTCGGCATTGGTCCCGACCTCAATCTTTTGTCGCGCATCGGCCCGGCGATCCTGTGGATCGGCGCGCTGCTGTCGGCGCTTCTCACCCTCGACCGGCTGTTCCAGGCCGACCGCGAGGACGGCACGCTCGACCTCCTGATTGCCGGGCCGACGCCGATGCCGCTCGTCGTCCTCGCCAAATGCCTGGCGCTCTGGGTCGCCTCCAGCCTGCCGCTGGTCCTCGCCGCGCCGGTTCTCGGCCTCTTCCTCGCCCTCGATCCGGTGGCGATCGGGGCGGTCATGGCGACGCTTCTCGCCGGCACGCCCGCGATCACCTTCATCGGCGCCGTCGGGGCCGCCGTCGCCGTCGCGCTGCCGCGCGGCGGGTTGCTGGTCTCAGTCCTCGTCCTGCCGCTGGCGATCCCCGTGCTGATCTTCGGCGTCTCGGCGACCTACGGCGCGGTCAATGATCCCGATCCGTTTCTGCCGCCATTCCTCATTCTCCTCGCCTTGACGTTGTTCTTCGGAGCGCTCGGCCCCATCGCGGCCGGCGCGGCGCTGAAAACCAGCGCGGATTGACAGCGGGCGAGCCGAGCCATGGCGGGGCGCCAAATCATGCGATTGTCTATTTGCCGCCCGCTTCGTGAGCTTCTAGAGTGACGCCATGACCGACCTCTCCGCCGCCAAGCCGTCGCGCTTGACCATTCTTGCCAATCCGACCCGCTTCCTGGCGTTGTCGGGCAAGATCCAGCCGTGGCTTTACGCGCTGGCTTTGCTCGCGCTGGCCGTGGGATTGTTCCTCGGCTTCACCGCGCCGCCGGATTACCAGCAGGGCGCGACCGTGCAGATCATGTTCATTCATGTGCCCTTCGCCTGGATCGCGATGATGGCCTGGACGGTGATGAGCGTGTCGGCCCTCGGCACCCTGGTCTGGCGTCATCCGCTGGCCGATGTGGCGGTGAAGGCCGCTGCGCCGATCGGCGCCGTGTTCACGGCGCTGTCGCTGATCACCGGCTCGATCTGGGGCCGGCCGATGTGGGGCACCTGGTGGGTCTGGGACGCCCGGCTGACCTCGGTGTTTATTCTATTCTTGATGTATCTGGGGCTGATCGCGCTGACCCGGGCGCTGGACGATCCGGGCAAAAGCGCCAAGGCGGCGGCGATCCTCGTCCTCGTCGGCTTCGTCAATATTCCGATCATCAAGTTTTCGGTCGATTGGTGGAATACGCTGCACCAGCCGGCAAGCGTGCTGCGCCCCGACGGGCCGGCGATGCCGGCGGTGTTTCTGGCACCGCTGCTGATTTCGGCGGTCGGCTTTACGTTGCTGTTCTTCGCTCTGCATCTGACGGCGATGCGCACCGAGGTGCTACGCCGCCGCGTCGCGGCGCTGTCGCGGCTTGCGGCCCGCAACGCCGAAGCCTGAGGAAACGTCATGAACTATTTCGGCTTTATCGCATCGGCCTATGGGGTCTCGGCGCTGGCGCTGGTCGGGCTGGCATTGTGGGTTTTCCTGGACGCTAAGGCGCAGCGGCGCGCCCTGAAGGCGCTCGAGGCGAGAGGCGTTCGCCGGCGGTCCGCCGGTCGCGGCGCGGCTCCGGAGACGACAGGGACGGCACAATGACCGAGGAGCCGACCGAGACGACGATCCCGACCGCGCCGGCCGCGGCGCAAGAAACACCGCCGCCATCCACGCCCGCCAGGCCGCGGCGCAACTGGCTGGTTCTTTTGCCGCTGCTGCTGTTCGGCGGGCTTGCCTCCGTCTTCCTCTATCAGCTGCTTTCGGGAAATAACGCCCAGATCATCCCGTCGGTGCTGATCGGCAAAACCGCGCCGGAGACCACGTTGCCGCCTTTGGAAGGGCTCAAGGGACCGGACGGACAACCGATTCCGGGTCTCGACCTTGCGGGGTTCGGCGACGGCCGGCCGGTGGTGGTCAACGTCTTCGCCTCCTGGTGCGTGCCCTGCCGCGTCGAGCATCCCCTGTTGATGGACCTTGGGAAGGATGACCGGTTCCGGCTGGTCGGGATCAACTACAAGGACAAGCCGGAAAACGCGCTCAAATTCCTGGAATCGCTTGGCAATCCCTATGACGCGGTCGGGGTCGATGCCAAGGGCACGGCGACGATCGACTGGGGCGTCTACGGCATCCCGGAAACCTTCCTGGTCACGCCGGACGGCGAGATCGTCTACAAGCAGACGGGACCGTTCTCGCCCGAGCTCATCGAGACCGGGCTGATGCCGGCGATCGAAGCGGTGTTGGCGCGAAAGCCGGCGGAGAAGGCGCCGACGAGCTGAGTTGTGGCGATCGGCGGGTTTTGACTATGTTCCTTTGACCATGGCGTCGAATCCGATCGCGGAAGGAATGACGATGGCTTCAGAGAAAGCATTCACGCTGACCGAGGAGACTTGGGAGATCGTCCGTCGGCAAATTGCCAGTGGGCGTTTTGCGACGGAAGAAGACGTCGTCAAAGCCGGGCTCCAGTTGCTGCAGGAACACGAGCAGCGCCGAGAGGAGTTGCGCAAGGCATTGCAGGCGGGGTTGGATAGTGGTGAAGCGCGAGAATTGGACTTTGACGAATTGTTTGAGGACGGCGAATTCGATAGCGTGACGGGTGAACGTCTCTCCGCATGAGACCTCTGGTTTTCCTGCCGCTAGCGATTTCAGATCTTCGAGAAATTACGCGATATAACCGACGGGAATTCGGTGAACGCCGCGCACGAGAATACATCGAGACGATTAAGGCGAAGGCTCGCGATTTCGCGGCGGGACGATCGTCGGGTTTGCCCTTCGACGATCCCATCCAGGGGCTCTGGAAGCAGAGGGTCGGCTCACACTTCTTGTTCTATCATCTCTACGATGGAAATTTCCTCACCGTCGTCCGCATCCTGCATGGCCGGATGAATATCGAGGACCATCTGTGACGCCATGACCCCCTCCTTCTCCCTCCGCACGCCCGAAGACGATGCCCTGCCGCGCAAGATCTGCGACACATGCGGTTTCGTCGCCTACGAAAACCCCAAGATCGTCGTCGGCTCGGTAGTCCGCCACGATGGCAAGATCTTGCTTTGCAAACGGGCGATCGAGCCGCGCAAGGGCTTTTGGACGATACCGGCCGGCTATCTGGAACTGAACGAGACGCCCGAGGACGGCGCCCGCCGCGAGGCGCGGGAGGAAGCCGAGGCGGCGCTCACGATCGAGCGGCTGCTCGCCGTCTATGCCGTGCCGCGGATCAGCCAGGTGCAACTCATCTACCGGGCGCGGCTTGCGGAGACGACCATCGCGGCGGGACCGGAAAGCCAGGCCGTGGATCTGTTCGCCTTCGATGCCATCCCTTGGGACGAGCTGGCCTTTCCCTCGGTGCACTGGGCGTTGAACCACGACCGTGAGGCCGAGGCCGGCGCGCCGCCGGTGCCGTTCGGCAACCCCGACGGCGCCACCGGCAACGTCATGCCCGATGGGCGGACACTCAAAATCGGCGAGTTCTGACGGCGAGCCTCTGGCCCTGCGTCACTTCTTCGAGGCGACGCGTTCCTTGACCAGCGGCTCGGTGGCGTGGCGCTTGATCAGCGGAAACTGCGTCATCATGAAGAGGATGGTGATCGGCATCGTGCCCCAGACCTTGAAGGCGACCCAGAAATCTGTCGAGAAGCTGCGCCAGATCACCTCGTTGAGGATGGCGAGGAAGACGAAGAACAGGCCCCAGCGCAGGGTCAGCTTGCGCCAGCCCTCGGCATCGAGCTTGAAGGCTTGGTCGAAGACGTAGCCGAGCAGCGATTTGCCGAAGACGAGCCCGCCGAGCAGGACGCCGGCGAAGAGGCCGTTGACGATGGTCGGCTTCATCTTGATGAAGGTCTCGTCCTGCAGCCACAGGGTCAGCGTGCCGAACACCAGCACGACCGCGCCGGAGACCAGCGGCATGATCGGCAATGTCCGGGTGATCGCCCAGGACACGCTCAGCGAGATGGCCATCGCCGCCATGAACAGCGCGGTGGCGACGAACAGCGGGCCACCCAGTTCCTGCAGCACCGGAAAGGCGTCGGCGATCTGCTCGCCGCGCGCATTGGCGAAGAAGAAGACCAGCAACGGCCCGAGCTCCAGCGCGAATTTCAGGAGCGGGTTCATCTCCTTGCGGGTCGGGGAATTCGGTTCTTCTTCGATGATGTGGTCGGTCATTTGCACTCCGTGTTCGCCCTCATATCGTTCGGGATCGCGGCAAATGATAGGCTACCGGGCGGCAATCGGCGAAATCTTGTCGATCTTTAATGCAGGTTGGCGCTATCACGCGCCGTCGGCGCGGTCCCCGCGATGGCGCTGGCGAAATCCTTCGCCTTGAACGGTTCGAGATCGTCGATGCCTTCGCCGACGCCGACGAAATAGACCGGCAGCTTGTGCTTGGCGGCGATGGCGACGAGGATACCGCCGCGCGCCGTGCCATCGAGCTTGGTCATCACCAGCCCGTTGACGCCGGCGACATTACGGAAGATCTCGACCTGGTTGAGTGCGTTCTGACCGGTGGTCGCGTCGAGGGTCAACAGCACCGTATGCGGCGCGTCCGGCTCGCGCTTGCCGAGGACGCGGATGATCTTTTCCAGTTCCGCCATCAGCTCGGTCTTGTTCTGAAGCCGGCCGGCCGTGTCGATGATCAGGACGTCGGAATCGTTCTCGACCGCCCGGTCATAGGCCTCGAAGGCCAGCCCCGCCGCGTCGGAGCCGATCTGCTTGGAGACGACCTCCGAGTCGGTGCGCTCGCCCCAGATCTTCAATTGCTCGACGGCGGCGGCGCGGAAGGTGTCGCCGGCGCACAGCGTCACCTTGAGCCCGGCGCGGGAAAGTTTTGCCGTGAGCTTGCCGATCGTCGTGGTCTTGCCGGTGCCGTTGACGCCGACCACGAGAATGACGTGCGGCTTTTTTTCCAGGTCGAGTTCCAGCGGCATCGCCACCGCCGAAAGCGTCTTCTCGATTTCGTCGGCGAGGATCGAGCGAACTTCCTCACCGCCGATCTCGCGGCCGAAGCGGCCTTCCGACAGGCGGTCGGTGATGCGCAGCGCCGTCTCGACGCCGAGATCGGCCTGGATCAGCACGTCTTCGAAATCCTGCAGCGTCTCCTCGTCGAGGCGGCGCTTGGTGAAAATCGAGCCGATCGAGCCGGAGAGTTGGTTGGACGAGCGCGACAGTCCCTGGCGCAAGCGTTGCAGCCAGGGTGCCGGTGCCTCGGGGGTCGGCGCGGCTGGCGCCGCCTGCTCGCGAAGCCGGAAGCCGGCATTGGGATCCACCGGCGGCCGGGCGATCGCAGGCTGCGATGCCGGGGCGGGAAGCGGGTGATCGGCGGCGCTGTCGGGGACCTCGTCGAAAGCGGGATCGATCCGTTCCGCCGTATCAAGCGCGTCGTCTTCGTCGTCAGCCGGCAGGTCCTGGTCGAGCCAGGAAAAGTCCGCCTCCTCGTCGGGCAGGTCGTCGCCGTGGCCGTCGAGATGATCGTCTTCGGACGCCGGCCCGACGACGGGGGCCGCCGCGTCGGCGGCCTCGGAGGTTTCCCGCCGTTCGCCCGCGACGGGCGGCGGTGTCTCGTCCTCGGGAAGGATTGGCTCTTCCAGAAACGAAAAGTCGGGGCTCTCTGCTGTCGTTTCTTCCGGCTCGGGCGCCTCGAGCCATGAAAAATCCACCGTCTCGTCCGGGCTATCGAATTCCGCTTGCTGCGGTTCCTGTCGGTCTAGGAAGATTTCAGCGCTTTTTTTTTGAGCCGTGGTCGACTCGCGTGTGACCAAATCGTCGCTCGGATCGTCAGAGGGGCGCGTTCCCGCGACTTCGGCGAGCGGCGTGATGCCGCCGCCATCCTCCACCGAGGCGCCGGCCTCGCCGTCGGCGACGGAACTGGCGGCCGCCGTTGGGCGCACATCCGGGTCCGGCGAATTGGGGCTGCCCAGTTCGGTGTCCGACGGCCGCGGCAGCTCGCCATGTTCCGGCACGCGCGCTTCTTCCTGGTCGGAAGCAAAGGAAAAGATGCGCCGGAAGAAGCCTTTTTGCTCAGCCATGGTTACGTCGGTTCTCTTCGATAATCGGGAGGGCACGGGCGAAAATCTGGCCGCCACGTTCCTCGACAATGATAGTGTCGACGATCTGGCCGGGGAGACCTTCGTAGACACGGCACAGGGTAAAATCCTCGCAGCGGCCGATGCCGTCGCGCTCGACGAGAACGCTCTGCGCCGTGCCGACCAGGCGGGTCAGGTGCGCGGTATGGGCTGCCTCGCCGGCCTCGCGCAGTCGCGCCGCGCGTTCCTTGACGATCGGACGGGGCAATTGCGGCATCCGCGCCGCCGGCGTGCCCTCGCGCGGCGAGAACGGGAAGACGTGGAGGTGGGTCAGCCCGCACTCCTCGACCAGTTTCAGCGAGTTCTCAAACATAGCGTCGGTCTCGGTCGGAAAACCCGCGATGATATCGGCGCCATAGACGATGTCCGGCCGCGCCGCCCGCATGTCTTCGCAGAACCGGATCGCGTCGTCGCGGGAATGCCGGCGCTTCATCCGCTTCAGGATCATGTCGTCGCCGGCCTGCAGCGACAGGTGCAGATGCGGCATCAGTCGCTTTTCCGAGCCGATCGCCTCGATCAGCGCCGGGTCTGCCTCGATGGAATCGATCGAGGAAAGCCGCAGGCGCCGCAGATCGGGCACATGGCGCAGGATTGCTTGGACGAGGTCGCCGAGCCTTGGCTGGCCGGGCAGGTCGGCGCCCCAGCTGGTCATGTCGACGCCCGACAGGACGATCTCGTTGTAGCCGCCGGCGACGAGGCGCTTGACCTGATCGACGGCCGCGCCCATCGGCACGGAGCGCGAATTGCCGCGTCCGAAGGGGATGATGCAGAAGGTGCAGCGATGGTCGCAGCCATTCTGGACCTGGACGATGGCGCGCGCCCGGCCTTCGATGGCGTCGACCATGTGGCCGGCGGTCTCGGTCACGCTCATGATGTCGTTGACGCGGATCTTCTCTTCCGTCGCCACCCCGAAATCCGGAAGGGCGCGATAGGACGCGGCGGCAAGCTTGTCGTCATTGCCGATCACCGCGTCGACTTCGCTCATCTCGGCGAAACGGCCGGGTTCGGTCTGCGCCGCGCAGCCGGTGACGACGATGCGGGCCTGCGGGTTATCGCGGCGGGCCCGGCGGATTTGCTGGCGTGCCTGGCGCACCGCCTCGGCGGTGACGGCGCAGGTGTTGAAGACGATCGCGCCCGCGCCGTCCTCGCCGAGGCCGGCGGCCAGCGCCTCGCGCTTCATCACCTCGGCCTCGTAGGTATTCAGCCGGCAGCCAAAGGAAACGACGTCGACCCCCATCAGGCGGGTTCCACAGCGGTCTGGTCGTCGCGGACATAGGCGCCGGTAGCCGGGTCGAGGCGGCCCGACCATTCCCATGTCGCGGGGCCGGTCATGATGACGTGGTCGTCGTCGCGCCATTCCAGCAGGAGATCGCCGCCCGGCACGGTGACAGTCACCGTCCGGCCGGTCCGCTGCGTGCGCGCGGCGGAGACGGCGGCGGCGCAGGCGGCCGAGCCGCAGGCCTGCGTCAGTCCGACGCCACGTTCCCAGGTCCGCAGCGTCAACGCCTCCGGGCTGGTTACCCTGGCGATCGAGATGTTCGCCCGTTCGGGGAAGATCGGATGGTTTTCGAGGATCGGGCCGAAGCGGTCCAGATCGTAGCTCCACACGTCGCGATCGACCCAGAAGATCGCATGGGGATTGCCCATGGAAACGGCCGAGGGCGAATGCAGCACTGGCGCGTCGATCGGGCCGATCTGGAGTTCGATTGCGCGCGTATTGCCGAATTGCTCGGCCAGCGGGATCTCCTGCCAGCCGAAGCGGGGCTTGCCCATGTCCACGGAAACCAGCCCATCGGTGTGTTCATTAGCCGTGAGGATGCCGGCGCGGGTCTCAAGCGTAAAATCGGTGCGGCCTGTCTCGACGCCGAGCGCCTGGACGACGCAGCGGGTGCCGTTGCCGCAGGCCTCGGCCTCGGACCCGTCGCGATTGATAATCCGGATATAGGCATCGGTGCCGGCGGTCTTAGGATCGTGGATCGCCATGATCTGGTCGAAGCGGGTCGCGGGGTCGGCGGCCAGCGCACGCGCGCCATCGGCCGAAATGCGGGCATTCGTGCCGCGCAGATCGGCGACGATGATCTCGTTGCCGAGCCCGTTCATCCGCGCGAAGGCGATGGCGGGTTCAGCGGCGGTGCCGGCGCTCTCGGTCATGGCGGCTATATGGCCGATCATGGTGGCAAATGAAAGGAGGCCGCGTGGGGAGGCCACGCGGCCAGAGGCGTTGGAGGCCTCATAGCGAAGACCATCAGGGAGAGGCGCCGAAGCGTCCACCATCCGATTTGCACGGCCCGGATTAACGAGCCGCACAAAGCATCCGCCATTCGTTAATTGGCCGGGGCCGGTGCTGGAGCCTCGGTCGCCGCGGGAGCTTCCGGTGCTGCCGTCTCGGCAGGAGCCTCGGATGCGGCCGGGGCCGCGTTGCTCTCAGCGGCGGGTGCCTCGACATTCACGTCCGGAGTGTCGACGGTGACGCTGGTGCTGGTGCTCGTGCGGTCGTCGGCGTCCCCGTCGTTGGAGAGACCGTCGCCGAACAGGAAGAAGGCACCGATGAGAAGAACGAGGATAAGGACTGCTGCGGCGATCATGCCACCGCTGCCGCTCCTGGTGGGCTCAATGCGGTCGTTGTTGACAATCACAGTGCGGTCCTCCCGGGAAGGGGGGGTGCCCACCGGAGGTGGGACGTCGCGCGGGTCGGACATGGATGTGCTCCTTTTGAGGCGCCGGCGTTCCTGCGTGCCGGGCGAGGGAGGAGCGCCGGTTTTTCCGGCGCTCCCGTGATGCGCGGCGGCCGTCAGCGGACGACGTAGACGACCTTACGCGTACTGGCTTCGACGAGCACCGGCTGTCCGTTCACATAGACGTAGCGGTACTCGTAATCGGGAATCTCCTGAAGTTCGACCGTCTCGGGAAGGCTGGCGCCGACGACGGCTTCGCCCTCGAGATAGACAGGATCGACCTGGTTCGAGCGGACGTAGGATACGGCGGTTTCGGGTGGGTCGATGACAGCGCCCGCGGCAAGACCCGCCGCTCCGCCGATCGCCGCGCCAATCGGGCCGCCTACGATGGCTCCTGCGACGGCGCCCGTCGTTGCGCCGGCGAGCGCGCCGCCCGCATCGTTTTCGTAGGTTGCCACCGGAACCGCAAGTTCCTGCCGGCGGGTCGTAACGACGACCCGCTCACCCGACATGTCGGCGGTCAGATAGTCGGAATAAGCCCAGCCCTCCTGACCGTCGACGGTCACCTTGCACCAGGAACCGCTTTCGATGCAGCCCTCGACCGTGGCATTGCCCTCATTCGCAATCATACCAACGATGTCGTAGTTCGGTCCGGGGCCAGCGCGGACATTCAGGTCGGTCGTCGCTTTGACAACCGTCTGAGCAAACGCTGGCATAGCCGTTGCGGCGATCGCCGTAGCGGCCCCAGCCGCGAGAATATTTCGAAGTTTCATAAAGTTAATCCCAACGAGAAATGCCCTTCGCTCGTCAAAATGTTACAGGTTGATAATTGTTCCTGACCAACAGCTGCGGGGCGCAACTATTTTTCGTTTCTCAGTGAGTGAGGCGAGGATTCAGGCCGGGTCCTTCTACTTTTCCCAGTCAGTTCCAATGGCGTCCCGGTCGACCTCGCGCGCATCCTGCTCGATCTCGGCGGATTCCTCGCGATCCGTGGCATCGGCGGCTTCAGGCAGCTCGGCTTCGTCAGCGGATGCCGTCAGGGCCAACTTGAAATACATCGGATAGTGGTCGGAGCCGATATCCGGCAGGCGCTTCATAGCGATCAGATGGAGGCGGGCATCGTGAAAAAGGTGATCGAGCGGCCATCGCATAAACCAGAAGCGCGTGTCGAAGGTGTTGTAGAACCCCCGGCCGACACGCGGATCAAGCAGCCGGGATATGCGCTGGAACAGGCGTGTCGTGTGGGACCATGCGACGTCGTTGAGATCGCCACAGACGATGGCCGGCATCGGATCTTCGCGGGCAAGCTTGGCGACCTTGACCAGTTCTGCATCGCGGCCGGCTGAATCCACATGGGGGACCGGCGGCTCGGGATGGACGCAAAAAAGACGAAGGGATTGACCGTTCGGCAGGATGACGGTCGTGATGATCGAGGGCACGCCCTCCATGACGAGATATTGCACTTTGGTGTCCCGCAGCTGGTGGCGGGACATGAGGATCATGCCGTAGGAGTTCTCCAGGGGATGCGAGACGCCGTGCGGTCGGCTTGCCGAAAGAGCCTCAAGAGCCTCCGCCCAATTTTCGTCGGTCTCCATGAAGATCGCGATATCCGGATCGGCATCGCGAACCAGCCCTATTGCCCTGTCATAGTCGCGGTTGGACATTTTAACGTTGTAGGAAAGGACCGACACTGTGTTCTTGCCGTTCGGGTCCCCCTCGTAGCGTTGGGACTGGCGCTGTCGTAGCGGCGTGAACTGCGCGATCGAAACCGCCTGCACGACGAGAACGATGGCTTGTCCGGCAAGCAGGCTCCACATCCACATGGCGGGCGCAACAAGCCAGACGGTCAGCGGCACGAGGACCAGCGTCAGGGCGAGAAATTGCAGCCGGGGAAAGGCGAAAACCCGGACGAAACCGTGCGCGATACGGGCGAAGGAGATCCCGGTCGCGAAGAGCAGAAACACCGTGACTGCGGTCAGGATTATGGCAGCGGTCATGAGTTCAACGCCGTTGGAGTGATCAGTTCGAGGGCCGGGACAGGTCCACCTTGGTCGAGCAATTGTATCGCAAGCGGCGCAGAACAAGGCCACGGGCGTTCTGCCTGCTGACAGCGGGGTCCGCGGGATCGCCTTCCAAACCGCGCGCACGCGGCGACTCTGGCCGCTTTCCCAGCCATCGGATTTGACAATTCGAGCGCATTGGTGTTGTTGCCGGCCAAATCCGCGACATTCCGTCCGCGACCCGCCGACCATGCCCCTCCTCTTGGAGCCGCATGGAGGTCCCCATCCGCCAGCGAGTTTCGCCCGCGGATGCGATCATGCTTTGAGCATCGTTTGCTCCGGGCATGAAGGGTTTGCGGTCCTTGGGGATGCGCACCACCTTCCGGGGCAATTCGGAAGGACGGAAGGAAGCTTGATGTTCGACTCGCTCCAGGACCGCCTCGGGTCCATCCTGAATGGTCTCACCGGCCGCGGCGCGCTTTCCGACAAGGATGTGGGCGCGGCGCTGCGCGAGGTCCGTCGGGCGCTGCTCGAAGCCGACGTCGCGCTGGAAGTGGTGCGCGGCTTTACCGACCGCGTGCGCGAAAAGGCTGTCGGCGCCGAGATCCTGAAATCGATCAAGCCCGGCCAGATGGTCGTCAAGATCGTCCATGACGAGCTGATCGAGATGCTCGGCCGGGACCAGGTTCCGATCGACCTCAACGCGCCGGCACCGGTCGTCGTGATGATGGTCGGCCTGCAGGGCTCGGGCAAGACCACGACCACCGGCAAGATCGCCAAGCGTATGACCGAGCGCCAGCGCAAGAAGGTGCTGATGGCCTCGCTCGACACGCGCCGTCCGGCCGCGCAGGAGCAATTGAAGATTCTCGGCGAGCAGACCGGCGTCGCCACGCTGCCGATCATTGCCGGGCAGGGACCGGTAGAAATCGCCGCCAGAGCCCATCAGGCCGGCAAGCTCGGCGGCTACGACGTCGTCATTCTCGACACCGCCGGCCGCACCCATATCGACGAGCCGCTGATGGTCGAGATGGCGGAGATCAAGGCGCGGGCGACCCCGCACGAGATCCTGCTCGTCGCCGACTCGCTGACCGGCCAGGACGCGGTCAATCTCGCCCGTTCCTTCGACGAGCGCGTCGGCATCACCGGCATCGTTCTCACGCGCGTCGATGGTGACGGGCGCGGCGGCGCGGCGCTGTCCATGCGCGCGGTTACGGGCAAGCCGATCAAGCTGATCGGAACCGGCGAGAAGATGGACGCGCTGGAGGATTTCCATCCCTCGCGCATCGCCGATCGCATCCTCGGCATGGGCGATATCGTCAGCCTGGTCGAAAAGGCGGCCGAGAACATCGACGCGGAAAAAGCCGCGGCGATGGCCAAGAAGATGCAGTCGGGCAAGTTCGACCTGAACGACCTCGCCGAGCAGATCGGTCAGATGCAGAAGATGGGCGGCATGGGCGGCATGATGGGTCTGATGCCCGGCATGGGGAAGATGAAGGAGCAGATGGCCTCCGCTGGCCTCGACGACAAAATGCTGAAGCGCCAGCTCGCCGTGATTTCGTCGATGACTCCGGCCGAGCGCGCCCGCCCCGACATCCTCAAGCACAGCCGCAAGAAGCGCATCGCAGCCGGCTCCGGCACCTCGTCCGCCGAGATCAACAAGCTCTTGAAGATGCACCGCCAGATGGCCGACGTCATGAAGTCGATGGGCAAGGGCAAGGGCGGTATGATGGGCAAGATGATGGGTGGCCTGGCCGGCAAGATGGGCCTTGGCGGCCCAGGGGGCGGCATGGGCGGTATGCCCGGCGGCATGCCGGATCTGTCGAAGATGGATCCCAAGCAGCTCGAAGCGATGGCGAAGGCCGCGCAGGGCGGTGGCATGCCGGGGCTTTCTCAAGGACTTCCGCCCGGTCTCGGGGGGGCTGGCGGACTGCCGGGGCTTCCCGGCCTGACGGGCAAGAAGAAGTAGCAGCGGCCGTGGCCTGGCCACGGCGATATGAACCCTGACCAACACGAAAATCCGGCACCCGATAGGAATGCCGACATCGAAAAGAAGGAAGATTCCCGATGCCCCTGAAAATGCGTCTTGCCCGTGCCGGTTCGAAGAAGCGGCCTTATTACCATGTCGTCGTCGCCGACGCCCGCTCGCCCCGCGACGGCCGTTTCGTCGAGCAGATTGGCTCGTGGAACCCGATGCTGCCGAAGGACGTCGAGCGCGTCACCCTGAACGAAGAGCGCATCAAGCACTGGCTGAGCGAGGGCGCCCAGCCGACCGACCGCGTGATGCGCTTCCTCGACAAGGCCGGCATTCTCAGCCGTCCCGCCCGCGCCAATCCGGTGAAGGGCAAACCGGGCAAGAAGGCGCAGGAGCGCGTAGCAGAGCGTGCGCAGCGCGAGGAGGACGCCAAGGCAGCGGCCGAGCAGGCCGCCGCCGACGCTGAGGCGGCCAAGAACGCGCCGGCCGAAGAGGCTGCGGCTGAGGACGCTCCGGCTGAAGACACCGAGACTGCATCGGCCGAATAAGGCGCTCAGTCCGTATCTTGGATAATGAGAGTGACGAACGGCGCCATTTGGCGCCGTTCGTGTGATGGGCGCGGCTCTCATCGAGCTATTGACTTTTGTCCAGGCGCCTCCGCCCTGTCCGATGGCCTCAGGAGGTCGTTGCTGGGGCACGAGGGTGTCATCGCCGTATCGGTTGGCGTAAGACCCTCCCCGTGAGGCGCCAACAAGCCGCTTTTCTCCGCTCGCTGGGTTGCAACGTCGTGCCGCAAAACCAAACCAAACCGGAAAATCCCGTCCTGCTCGGCGTCGTCGGCGGCGCACACGGACTGAAGGGCGAATGCCGCGTCCGCTCGTTTACCGAGAGCCCCGTCGAGCTCGGCGCCTATGGGCCGCTCTTCGACGCGGCCGGAAACCGCTACACTGTGAAGAGCGCTCGCCTTCAGAAGAACGTCGTCGTCGTCCGGTTCGCCGAGGTGGAGGATCGCAACCACGCCGAGCGGCTGAACGGTCGTGAACTCTTCATCGATCGATCCGCCTTGCCGGAGCCGGAGGAGTCGGACGAGTTCTATCTGGGCGACCTCGTCGGCCTCGCCGTGGAGACGGTGGCGGGCGTCCCCGTCGGGAGGATCGTGGCGTTCCACGATTTCGGCGCCGGCGACATCGTCGAGATCAAGCCGCCGGAAGGCCAGACCGTGATGATCCCGTTTTCAGAGGCGGCGGTTCCGCAGATCGACGCGGATCGCGGCGTGATGATCGTCGATCCCTTCGCCGCCGGGCTTGCCGAGGCCGAGACAGATGAGCCCGACAGTGCGACCGAGCTACCGGAGGACGACGACTGACGTCCGGCTCCGGCGTCGTCCCCGTCGTTTACTTCGCGCCTTGTGGCGCGTAACCGATCCCTCGTTTTGCTCGCGGCGCAGATCTCTGATCCCGCCGCCACCGAAAGGACCGCCTCATGATTATCGTCGCCGGAACCCAGCGTCTTCATGCCGCCGATCTGGAGCGCTTGCGCGGCAAGGCGAACGCCACCATCGCCGCGACCCGTGCCGAGCCCGGCTGTCTCGTCTATTCCTTCGCGGAGGATCTGACCGAGCCGGGTCTGGTGCGGATTTACGAGGAGTGGGAAAGCCGGGCCGATCTCGACCGCCACGCCCAGTCCGATCATATCGCGGTCTGGCGGGCGGCGCTGAGCGAGGTCGAGGTGCTCGGACGCGATCTGAAGGTCATCGAGGTCGCCAAGAGCGAACCGCTCGCCTGATCCGATCATGAGCTTCCGCGCCACCGTCCTTACGCTCTATCCGGAGATGTTTCCCGGACCGCTTGGCGTTTCGCTGGCCGGCAAGGCGCTCGCACGCGGCGATGTCGCGCTGGAGACGGTGCAGATTCGCGACTTCGGCGTCGGTCGACATCGCATGGTCGACGATACGCCGTCCGGTGGCGGCGCCGGCATGGTGATGCGCGCCGATGTGCTGGCCAGCGCGATCGATTCGGCCTCCCCGGCGGGCGACACACGCCCGCGGCTCTTGATGAGCCCGCGTGGCAGGCCGCTGACCCAGGCGCGTGTGCGCGAACTCGCCGCCGGCGATGGCGCCGTGATCGTCTGTGGGCGCTTCGAGGGGGTCGACGAACGGGTGATCGCGGCGCGTGACCTCGAGGAGGTCTCGATCGGCGACTATGTCCTGTCGGGCGGCGAGGTGGCGGCGATGGTGCTGCTCGACGCCGTGGTCCGGCTGTTGCCGGGCGTCATGGGCAATGCCCAATCGGGCGAGACGGAAAGCTTCGAAACGGGTCTCCTCGAACATCCCCATTATACCCGGCCGGCGGAATGGGAGGGGCGCACGATCCCCGATGTCCTGACGTCGGGCGACCACGGGGCGGTCGAACGCTGGCGGCAGGCCGAAGCGGAACGGATTACCCGCACGCGGCGACCAGATTTGCTCGACGACTGATGTTGTCTGATCGACTCCGCGGCACCGTTCGGGCATAAACCGAACTGCCGCGACTGCCGCTGGCGCCTTGATCCTTGCAAAAGTCGTGTCGGATGTCGACGCGGGATAGTGACAAAGGCGGCAAAGCGGTGTATGGGCGACACCGATTTCCTCAGAATAACTTGACCGTACCCGCGGCCATGTCGGCTGAGACTAACTTTTCCGGCATGAAACGAATTGAGGCTATGCCATGAACATTATCTCCGAACTCGATGCCGCCGAGGCCGAGCGTATCAACGCGATCCGTACCCTTCCGGAATTTTCCGCCGGCGACACGCTGCGCGTCAACGTCAAGGTCACCGAGGGCACGCGCACGCGTGTCCAGGCCTATGAGGGCGTCTGCATCGCGCGGTCGGGCGCGGGCATCCAGGAAAACTTCACGGTCCGCAAGATTTCCTATGGCGAAGGCGTCGAGCGCGTCTTCCCGCTCTATTCGCCGCAGCTCGATTCGGTCGAGATCGTGCGGCGCGGTAAGGTGCGGCGGGCCAAGCTCTATTATCTGCGCGATCGCCGCGGCAAGTCGGCCCGTATCGTCGAGGCGACCAATGTGCGCGCCCGCAAGCTGAACGATGACGCCCGTCAGATCGCCGTCGCCGAGCGTGACAAGGCGAAGGCCGAGAAGCAGGCGGCCAAGGACGCCGCCGAATAAGCCGACCTCTCGGTCAGACAATTTGGAAAGCGGTCCCCTGGGGGCCGCTTTCTTGCGTTTGGGGGATGAAATTCCTCAAAGCCCCGGCGGACGGAGTTTTCCAGCATCGACCCGGAGCGCCCTCGCGGCGCATTTAGGGATCAAGGGTCGCCGCCTCGCGGATCGTGCCGGTCGCCGAGACCCAACCCCATCGAACACCGGCCCACACCCGCTCGTGCGCCAGATAGGTGAAGAAGCCGAGCAGGCCCGATGCGGCGGCCAGAGCGCTGCCCGAGCTGAGCGAGCCGGTAAACAGAAACCCCAGAATCGACATGGTCACGAGGCCGAGAAGCTGCCAGGACGCGGCTTTCACCAGGCTCCGCACGCGGGTTTCCATCGAAAATCTCCATTGGCCGATGCGAATCCGTCCGTCGCGATGCGTCGCACCGATGGGCAGATTCGATTGTTTGTCGAAGTCCAGGTGCGCCGACGCCAGCTTGGGAGGCGGGTGGAAAGTCGGCGCCCTGGGAGGGAACGTGAGGACCATAGGCTTTTCAGCTACTCACGGGAATTCTGTGAATTCTCATGGTTTGATTCACAAATGTAGATTTTCTTCGTGAGATATGACAATTATCAACAATTATGGACAAACGACAAAGATCCCGCCTTTTCCGCGAGCGCCTGGCCTCCGCCATGACCTCGGCGGCAATGTCGAAGAGTGCGTTGGCGCGCGCGACCGGGGCTGATCGCTCGACCGTCTCGCTGATTCTCTCATCCGACGAGGGCCGGCTGCCCAACGCGCAATTCGCGGCTGAATGCGCGACCGCGCTCGGGGTGTCCTGCGACTGGCTGCTGGGGCTCACCGACCGGCGCGAGCGCAGTGCCGATGTCCTGCAGGTCGCGATGCGCATCGAGGAAGCGGCGCGGGCGCCATCCGACAAGTCGATCTATCGCTGGCACGAGGAGGCGCGCGGCTACAAGATCCGGCACGTTCCGGCGACCTTGCCGGACATGCTGAAATCGGAATCGGTGCTGCGTTTCGAATATGGCGATTTCCTCGGCCGCACCTCCGATCAGGCGATCGCCGACATGCGCGACCGGCTTGCCTATCTCCGAGCGCCGGATACCGATTACGAGATCGCCATGCCGATCGACGCGCTGGAGAGTTTCGCGGCCGGCGAGGGCTATTGGCGCGGCCTGCCGTCAGCCGAGCGACGGGCGCAGCTCGAGCGGCTGGCCCGGCTGACCGAAGAACTGTATCCCTCGCTCCGGCTGTATCTCTTCGACCGCAAGAAGGTCTTCTCCGCGCCGGTGACGATCTTCGGCCCGCTGCAGGCGGCGGTTTATGTAGGCCGCTTCTATCTCGCCTTTCGCGAGCGCCGGCAGGTCATGGAGCTGACCCGGCATTTCGACGGGCTGGTGCGCGAAGCCGATTTCGAGGCGCGGCACACCCCGCGCTTCATCGAGGATCTGGTGGTACCGGAATAGCCGAGCCGCTGCTTGAGCGCCGCGGGCGAACGCCCCGATTGTCACTTCTGCCTGCAATTGCTATTTCGTGGCCATGACAAGAGTCCGGAACCGGAAAGCACGGGCGCATTTGCCGACCAGCGAGGGCTTCGCCAAGCTCTCAGACCATGCGCGCCTGCCCGGCCGTTTTTTCTACCGACTGATCGCCGCCGACGGCCGGTAGAGCGACCGACGAGCGCCGCGATGGCGCAAACCGATCCATCCTTTCGTCATTCGACCGACTGCGGCCCGAGAGGCCGTCGGACAAGGACCGAACCATGAACCACGCCGAAGCCAAACCCCGCACCGTCTACGACAAGATCTGGGACGAGCACCTGGTCGAGGAACAGGAGGGCGGCACCTGCCTCCTCTATATCGATCGCCATCTCGTCCATGAGGTGACGAGCCCGCAGGCGTTCGAGGGTCTGCGTCTGGCCGGCCGCAAGGTGCGCCAGCCGGAGAAGACGCTGGCCGTGGTCGATCACAACGTCCCCACGACCGATCGCTCGCATGGCATTGCCAATCCGGAAAGCCGAATCCAGGTCGAGGCGCTGGCGAAGAACGCCGCCGATTTCGGCATTGAGTATTTCAACGAGGTCGACCGGCGGCAGGGCATCGTCCACATCATCGGTCCCGAACAGGGCTTCACCCTGCCGGGCATGACCATCGTCTGCGGTGACAGCCACACCTCGACCCACGGCGCCTTCGGTGCATTGGCGCATGGCATCGGCACCTCCGAAGTCGAGCATGTGCTGGCCACCCAGACGCTGATCCAGTCAAAGGCCAAGAACATGCTGGTGGAGGTGAACGGCCAGCTTCCCGCCGGCGTCACCGCCAAGGACATCATCCTGGCGATCATCGGCGAAATCGGCACGGCGGGCGGCACCGGCTACGTCATCGAATATGCCGGCGAGGCGATCCGCGCCCTGTCGATGGAAGGGCGGATGACGATCTGCAACATGTCGATCGAGGCCGGCGCGCGGGCCGGGCTCATCGCTCCGGACGAGACCACCTTCGCCTATATCGAGGACAAGCCGCGCGCGCCCAAGGGCGAGGCGTTCAAGATGGCCGTCGACTATTGGCGGACGCTGACATCGGACGAGGGCGCCCATTACGACAAGGTCGTGCGACTCGACGCGGCCAATTTGCCGCCGATCGTCTCCTGGGGCTCGTCGCCCGAGGACGTCGTCTCCATCGACGGCGTTGTGCCGGACCCGGCGGCGATCCCGGACGAGAACAAGCGCAAGTCGAAGCAGCGCGCCCTCGACTATATGGGACTGACCCCCGGCACGAAGATCACCGATATTGCGGTGGACATGATTTTCATCGGCTCCTGCACCAATGGCCGGATCGAGGATCTGCGGGCCGTCGCCAAGGTGGTCGAGGGGCGCCGCCTCGCCGAGGGCGTCTCCGGCATGATCGTGCCCGGCTCGGGGCTGGTGAAGGCGCAGGCGGAGGAAGAAGGGCTCGACCGGATCTTCACGGCGGCCGGCTTCGAATGGCGCGAGCCCGGCTGCTCGATGTGTCTCGGAATGAACGAGGACCGGCTGAAGCCGCACGAGCGTTGCGCCTCGACATCGAACCGCAATTTCGAGGGCCGTCAGGGCTCCAAGGGGCGCACCCATCTGGTCTCGCCGGCGATGGCGGCGGCGGCGGCGATCGCCGGTCGTTTCGTCGACATCCGAACCTGGAAATAGAGATCGGCCGGCGCTGGGCGAATGGGGTCAGGCGACCTGCGAGATTGTTTCGACGTCGTCCTGTTGTGCGGTGACAACGACCGCAGCCGCGGCCGCGATGACGCAATCGCGGCCCGCTTGCTTTGCCTGGTAGAGCCTGTCATCCGCCCGCCGATAGGCGGCCTCGAAGCTCTCGCCCGGCCGGGCGGCGGCGACGCCGAAGCTGGCTGTGATCTGAATGCCGACCAGCGGCAGCGGCCAGGCCACGCCCTTCAGCGCCTCGCGGATTTCGAGGGCCCTCGCCGCGCCCGATGAGGTATTGGCTCCTTCGACGAAAATCGCGAACTCCTCGCCGCCCATTCGGCCGGCAAAGCCGAGGCGGTCCGCAAACACGCCGAGAAGCGCGCCCAATCCTGCGATCACCATGTCGCCGGCCGCATGACCGTTGCGGTCGTTCACGGCCTTGAAGTGATCGACGTCGATCAGGACGAGCGCCCCCTCGGCTCCCCGCCGCTCGGTGGCAGCGCGCAGTTGCAGCTCGAAGCCGCGGCGATTGAGCAGGCCGGACAGAAGATCCGTCTCCGAGGAGACACGGTAGCGCTCGACGGCATCGAGACCGATCGCGATGAGGGCGGTGAAGGCGAACAGAAGACCAAACGCAATGCCGCCGAGCTGGAAGAAAAATGCCCAGCTCGACTGGCGCCAATCGGCGGTTGTGAGGTGTGGGGACGGATCGACGAGGAAGATAAAATTCTGCGCCATCAGGTTTGCCGCCAGCAGCAGGGCGAGTGCGAACAACGCTCGGTTGACTGGCTTTCGAAGCGTTCCCCGCATCTGGGCGGCGGCGAAGAGGGCGAACGCGGCACATCCGGTCTGCACGGCTGCGATCTCGGCCGGGACGCTGTCGTAGAGGACCAGAGCGAGTCCGGCGACGAGAAGCGTCAGCGCGATCATCGCCAAGGCGGCGAAGTCGTGCGTCCGGCGGTGGAACCGCTGGGATAGGCCTCGCGCCATCGCCGCCATGGCGAACAGGAACAGCGAATCTTCGAGGATCGCCTTGGCGACGCCGTAGTCCCCGCCCGAAAAGATCGCCGTCGCATAGCCGATGGCAGCCAGTGCGTAGGCGGCGCCCCAAGAGACGCCGCCGGGAACGGTGACGCCGAGGACGAGAAAGACCCCTGCGACCGCAGCTAGAGCGAGAGGCACGCACCAGGCCAGAATGTCTGCTTCGCTCATGTGGACTCGTATTTGAAAGGCGGTCTCTTCGGGGGCAACCGATGAGAAGGGTGGTGAAGCGCAAAAAGCGGCCAAAGCCGTTGCATGGGTAACCGTAGCCGGCTTAGGTTAACGGAACTCTTAAGTTTCGTTTAGTATTGATTTGGGATTCCAGCTAGAGATTTATGTATGAAAACAGTTGGATAGGGGTGTCTCGACCGGTTTTGAGGGCGGCGACCTAGCGGAAATTTTGAGAAAGGACGGCTATCCGATGCGGTCGGCTGGCCTCGATATGAGATGCCGCCAAGGGTCTTGACGCCGACCTCCCCAGGCGTGAAAGGCTTCCGCCCATGGAGACGCCGGCCCCCGACATCGACATCAGGCGACTGCGCCTCAGCGACGCGCGCGATCTGGCGCCGCTGATCTCGGCCTACAACCAATCGCTGTTTCGCGGCGCGCCAGGGTCTCCGGACCCCTATTACGCGGAGCAGTTGCTGCAGGACCGCACGGCGGAGGTCCTGGGGGCGCGGCTTGATGGCGAGTTGGTCGGCTTCGTTCTTTTCTACGACATACCGGATGTGTGGACCGGCATGCGCTCGGGGCTCGCCGATCACATCTATGTGGATCACCGCCACCGCCGCAAAGGCATCGCCAAGGCGATGATCGATCTTCTCGCCGACGAAGCTGACGGTCGCGGCTGGTCGAAGCTCGTGCTGCACTCGCCGAGAAATCCCGGCAACGGGCGGCGTCTTTACGAAAAGATCGCCGATCCGGCGGACTGGTCGAGCTATGTCATCCGCTTTATCGACCGCGAACCCTCGCCGAAGTGATTCGAAACTTGTAAGAGTGCGGGGCGGCGCCAGAGGGTTTTGCCGTGCCCGCTTGCCGCGCCTAATCGATTAAGCCGGCCTTGCCGTCCCTACCGCAACGCGAAAGGCTTGCTTTCGCAGTTGCGATAAGCCTTTTAAGGACGCATCCGATCGCGCTGTGCGGCGCGGGGCCTGTGCCTATAAGCTGCATGGTGCAAGGGAAATTCGAGGACTAGAGAGCACCCATGTCCGACGCCCCATCCACGCGGCCCCTATCGCCGCATCTCAGCATCTACAAATTCCGTCCCACCATGGCGATGTCGATCCTGCATCGAATCACCGGTAGCGCGCTATACGTTGGCACGCTTTTCTTCGTCTGGTGGCTGGTCGCCGCGGCCAGCGGTCCTGAGGCCTTCTCCTACGCCTCCGCCTTCTTTGGCTCGATCATCGGCCAGTTGATCTTGTTCGGCTACACATGGGCTCTGCTCCACCACATGTTCGGCGGCATTCGGCACTTGATCTGGGATACCGGGCACGGTCTGGGCAAGGAAACCTCGACCCTTCTGGCCCAGGCGACGCTGGCGGCATCGCTCGTCGTTACGCTGATCCTTTGGGTCGGCATTCTGATCTTCGGTTGAGGGAGCGCGCCATGACCGACATGAGAACACCGTTGCGCCGCGTGCGCGGCCTTGGTTCGGCGGCCAGTGGCACCGAGCACTTCTGGCAGCAACGGTTGACCGCCGTCGCGAACCTGTTTTTGATCAGCTTCTTCGTGATCCTCGTCATCGCCCTCCACAACGAGAGCTATGCGGATGTGCGCGCCGCCTTCGCCAATCCGCTGGTCGGAATAGCCATGGCGCTGGTCACCGTGTCGGCGGCAATCCACATGAAGATCGGCATGCAGGTCATCATCGAGGACTACGTCCACGGGGGGATGAGGGTGCTCCTCGTTATTTTCAATACGTTTTTCGCGGTCGCCATCGCTGGCGCGAGCCTGTTCGCGATCGTCAAGATGAGCTTCGGAGTCTGACCATGGCAACGAATGGAACCGCCGACGGCAATAGAGCCGGGCAGCCGCATCGCAGCGCCCCGGCCCAGAACGGCAAGGCCTATCCGATCATCGACCACACCTTCGACGTCGTCGTCGTCGGAGCAGGTGGCGCCGGTCTTCGCGCGACCCTGGGCGCCGCCCAGGCCGGGCTCAAGACCGCCTGCATCACCAAGGTGTTCCCGACGCGCTCGCACACCGTCGCCGCGCAGGGCGGCGTTGCCGCCTCGCTCGGCAACATGGGCAAGGACGACTGGCGCTGGCACATGTACGACACCGTCAAGGGGTCGGACTGGCTGGGCGACCAGGACGCCATTGAATATCTCGTGCGCGAGGCGCCGGCCGCCGTTTATGAGCTGGAGCATTTCGGCGTGCCGTTTTCGCGGACCGAGGACGGCAAGATCTACCAGCGACCCTTCGGCGGCATGACCACCGACTTCGGCCAGGGTCCCCCGGCGCAGCGCACCTGCGCCGCCGCCGACCGGACCGGCCATGCGATGCTGCACACGCTCTATGGCCAGTCGCTGCGCCACTCCACCGAGTTCTTCATTGAATATTTCGCCATCGACCTGATCATGGACGAGGAGGGCGCCTGTCGTGGCGTGATCGCGCTCTGCCTCGACGACGGCACGCTGCATCGCTTCCGCGCCAAGAAGACCATCCTGGCCACCGGCGGCTATGGCCGCGCCTATTTCTCAGCGACCTCCGCCCACACCTGCACCGGCGACGGCAACGCCATGGCGCTCAGGGCGGGCCTGCCGCTGCAGGACATGGAGTTCGTGCAGTTCCACCCGACCGGCATCTACGGCGCCGGCTGCCTGATCACCGAGGGCTCGCGCGGCGAGGGCGGCTACCTCACCAATTCCGAGGGTGAGCGCTTCATGGAGCGCTACGCGCCGTCGGCCAAGGATCTGGCCTCGCGCGACGTGGTCAGCCGCGCAATGACGCTGGAAATCCGTGAGGGTCGCGGCGTCGGCAAGCAGAAGGACCACATCTTCCTGCATCTCGACCACCTCGACCCCGCCGTGCTGCACGAGCGGCTTCCCGGCATTTCGGAATCGGCGAAGATCTTCGCCGGCGTCGATGTCACCCGCGAGCCGATCCCGGTGCTGCCGACGGTCCACTACAATATGGGCGGCATCCCGACGAACTATCATGGCGAGGTGCTGACCAAGAAGGACGGCGATCCGGATACCGTGGTGCCGGGATTGATGGCAGTGGGCGAGGCGGCCTGCGTATCGGTCCACGGCGCCAACCGGCTCGGCTCGAACTCGCTGATCGATCTCGTCGTCTTCGGCCGCGCCGCTGCGCTGCGCTGCGCCGAAACTCTGACGCCGGGCGAGGGCCATGCGCCGTTACCAGCCGATGCCGGCGATAAGGCGATCGCCCGCCTCGATCGGTTCCGCAACGCCGCTGGCTCGACGCCGACGGCCGAGCTTCGGGATCGAATGCAGCAGACCATGCAGTCGAACTGCGCGGTCTTCCGCACCGGCGAGGTTCTGGAAGAAGGCCATCAGAAGATCCACGATGTTTGGTCGGCGTCGGAGGACGTGCGGGTCACCGACCGATCGCTGATCTGGAACACCGATCTGATCGAGACGCTCGAATACGACAATTTGATCGCCCAAGCCGTGGTGACAATGGATTCGGCGCGCAACCGGACGGAGTCGCGCGGCGCCCATGCCCGCGAGGATTTCCCCGACCGCGACGACACCAACTGGATGAAGCATACGCTGAGCTTCTGCGACACCGGCGCCAAGACGGTAACGCTCGAGGATCGGCCAGTCCATGCCTACACGCTGTCGAACGAGATCGACTATATCGAGCCAAAGACGCGAGTGTATTGATCAGCATCGCTCCCGCTTCAGGCCTTCTCAGTCGGCCGGCCCTCGGGCCGGCCGTTTGCGTTCGCGAAGGCTTGCGCGGCGAAGGACGGGCGGTTTCGCTGCGCGTCCTCGAATTTGTCGGATCGAGTCGAAATGTCTGTCCCTGCCCTAACCGGACTGCCTCATTCCGATGGGCGTGCTAAGTGTGTCGTCGGGCACCGGTGACCGGTCCGCTTGAGCGGCCGACATTCAGTCATTTCGGAGGAACTGCATGATTCGATCCACAGGCGCCGGGCTCGCGGCAATCGCCGCGCTCGCTCTGATGCATGCGCCAGCCCTTGCGCAGTCGACGACCGAGGTGCCGACGACACAAGGCGCGCCTACGCCGACCGACCCAGCCGCGACGGAAACCCCTGAGAAACCAGCCGCTTCGGGTGGCGAGGCGAGCGATGCGACGGCCTCCGGTTCGCCGGCGGGCTCGGCGACGTCAGCGGCCGGCTCAGGCATGGCGGAGAGCGAGCGTAGCGCCACACCGTCGAACGAGGTCGGCGAGAAATTCGAATTGCCACGCGTCAGCGGCGACAATCAGATCGAGATGATCGCGGGGCTCTGCGGCGTGCAGATGAAAGCGATGACACCGGCCGCCTGCACCTGTCTTGCGACCGAAGCGATGAGCGAATTGTCGGACCCGCAGCGCGATTATCTCATCGCCAGCGTGGTGGCGCCCCCGGTCGCCGACCGCATGCTCAAGGACCGCCGCGTCGGCGACGCCGATCAGACGACGATCTTCGCCTTCCTCAACAAGACGTCGGACGCCTGCGCGACCGGAACGTTCGTCCGGACGCCCGAGGGTAAGTCCGAGGCGCCGGCAGCCTTGCCCACCAAATAATCGTCCGCCGTGGAAAGGGCCGGTTGCCGAGCGATCGGCCCTTCGCCTACCAGCCAAATTTTTCCTCGCCGCGCCGTCGGGCAGCCCTATCGTCTGCACGATGGCTACCAACAAAATTCACGCGCTCGCGCACCGCGCCGAAAATCTCTGGGACAGGGTCCGTTTCCGCGCGAAACGCGCCGCCGGGCTTCTCGGAACCCCCATTCTGCTCGCCTATCGCGGGTTTCAGACCCCGGAGGGGCTGTGGCTGCGCGGCCGGGTCATCGAGGATCAGGGCGTGATCTCGGCCGAACACACGGAGTCGATCCTCGGCAATGTGTGGCTCAGTCTCAAGCGCTACGAGACCGACGAGATCCGGAGCGCGCGGATCCTTTATTCGGCGGGCGGTATCAGTGGCGAGGTGCTGACCGACGAAGAGGGATATTTCGATCTCACCATCGAACATCCCGCGCTGAGCAAGGCGTCCCCATGGCTTCCCGTCGAGCTGATCCTCACCGAGGCGCCGCATTACGCCGTGCGGCCGCTGGGAGCGAAGGCGGAAATCCGTATCGTTTCGCCAAAAGCCCGGTTCGGGGTCATTTCAGATATCGACGACACCATCGTGAAGACCGGCGCGACCAATTTCCTGAAGCACTGGCGGACGGTGGCGGCGAACTCGGCCGAGAGCCGGACCGCCTTTCCCGGCGTCACGCACCTTTATCGCGCGCTGGCCGAGGGCGAGGCGGGGCCGGAAACCAATCCGTTTTTCTATGTCTCGTCCAGTCCCTGGAATCTGTTCGATTTGTTCGAGCGTTTCATGGTGCTGCACGATATTCCGCTCGGTCCGATGCTTCTGAAGGATTTCGGACTCGACGCCACCAAATGGCTGACGGGCGGCCACGACGACCACAAGCTGAAAATGATCGAGCGCGTCATGGCGGCGCATCCGCGACTGCCGTTCGTGCTGGTCGGCGATTCCGGCCAGCGCGACGCCGTCATCTATGCCGAGGTGGTGCGCCGATATCCCGGCCGGATCCTGGCCGTCCATATCCGCGACGTCACCTCGGGCTTGCTGGCAACCCACGCCGACGACGCCTTACGGCAACTGCGGGACCTTGGTGTCGCCGTGACAATTGCACCGACGCTGGAGATGGCGGCGGAACACGCCGCGGAATCGGGTCTGGCGCGACCATCGGTTGTCGACGAGGTTCGCGCCGCCATTGAACGGCGACGACGCGAAGAAGCGGATGAAGGCGCTTTTACCGCGCGGGAATAGGCAGGCTCCTCGGTTCCCTACGCGGTCGAAATGGCCGCCAGGAAGCGCTTGTAGCCGTCCGCCCGCAGCTCGCAGGCGGGGCAGGTGCCACAGCCATAACCCCACGCGTGCTTGTGGGTGCGATCGCCATTGTAGCAGGTGTGGGTGTCGTCGCGGATGAGATCGAGGAGGGCCGCGCCGCCGATGTCCTGGGCCATCGCCCAGGTCTCGGCCTTGTCGATCCACATCAGCGGCGTGTGGATGACGAAGCGGCGCTCCATGCCCAGATTGAGGGCGAGCTGCATCGCCTTCATCGTGTCGTCGCGGCAGTCCGGATAGCCGGAATAGTCGGTCTCGCAGACCCCCGTCACCAGGTGCTTGATCCCGCGCCGATAGGCGACCGCCCCCGCGAAGGTCAAGAACAAGAGATTGCGGCCGGGCACGAAGCTGTTGGGCAGGCCGTCGGCCTGCATGACGATCGCGACGTCACGCGTCAGCGAGGTCTCGCTGACCTTCGCCAGCGTCGTCAGATCGACCAGATGGTCGTCCCCCAGCCGGTCGCCCCAGGCCGGAAAGCGCGCACGGATCGACGCGAGCACGTCGAGCCGCACGGTGAGTTCCACCGCATGGCGCTGGCCATAGTCGAAGCCGATCGTTTCGACATGGGTGAAGCGATCGAGCGCCCAGGCAAGGCACGTCGCCGAATCCTGACCGCCCGAGAACAGCACCAGCGCGGATTTTTCGCCGGTCTGGTCAGCGGCCGTCATATTCGGCCCAGCACTGCGGTGTCTCGAACACCTTCACCGAGGCGGTGACGGGCAGGGCAGCCTTCATCCGATCGTAGATCCAGACGGCGATGTTCTCGGACGTCGGATTTTCCAGTCCCTCGACCTCGTTCAGCGTGTGATGGTCGAGCCGCTCCAGAAGCGGTGTGAAGGCTTTCTCGACGTCGAAGAAGTCGACGACGAATCCGGTTTGCGGGTCCACCGGCCCCTCGAGCGTCAGTTCGATCCGGTAGGAATGGCCGTGCATCCGGTGGCAACGATGCGCCTGCGGCACATTGGGCAGCCGGTGAGCGGCTTCGAAGGTGAAGGCTTGGGTGATTTTCATCTGATTCCCAGGAGCTTGTGGGTTTGCAGGGTGAGGCGCCAACGCGGATGCGCGAGACAATAGGCGAGCGCCGCCGCCATGTTCGCCTCCCGCTCCGGTCCGTCCATCGGCTGCAGCAAAAAGGTGTCGAAGTCCAGATCGGCGAAACGCTCCGGCTCGGCCCCCGCCTGCGGATAGACAAGTTTCAACTCCTGCCCGCTGGTCTGGACGAGCGGTGCGCCGCTTTTCGGGCTGACGCAAATCCAGTCGATCTTCTCCGGCGCCGGCAGGGTGCCGTTGGTCTCGACCGCGATCTCGAAGCCTTCCGCGTGGAGAGCCGAGACGAGGGCATCGTCGACCTGCAGAAGCGGCTCGCCCCCGGTCAGCACCACGAGGCGAGCGGGCACCGTCTCGCCCTCCCAGGCCGCGGCGATGGCGGCGGCGAGTGCCCGCGCGCTGGTGAATTTGCCGCCGCCGGTTCCGTTCGTGCCGACGAAATCGGTGTCGCAGAACTGGCAGACAGCCGTCGCGCGGTCGATCTCCCGGCCGGACCACAGATTGCAGCCGGCAAAGCGGCAAAACACCGCTGCGCGCCCGGCGTTTCGGCCCTCGCCCTGAAGTGTGTAGAAAATCTCCTTGACCGAATAGGTCATGGCGTCATCCGGTATTCAGCGATGCGCGGTCTCGCCGGCGTCGGTTCGTCGATCAGATACGGAGGAGCCGCCCGGTCGATCGGGCCGTAATCCCCGGCGCCTTATCGGCGCAGTTCGCCCTGTGCGATGCTGGTCTGCCGCGCGATCTCGATTGAAACGCATGCGCCGGGCACAGGGGCGTGCGGCCGGGCTTTGTTAATGAGGTCGGGCTGCTTGCGCAACTGTTGAAGGCCGTTTGCCGTCTCGCGCGTCGCCTATGCGGGAAAAACCCGGAAATTCAAACGATTCGCGCCTTTTTCGCGCTGTTTCGTCTCTGGTGTTTTGCAGCGCACGCTTTATGTTGCGGCCAATTCAACCGGCACCGGATAAAGCGTCATGGTCGAACTCGCCCTTCCGAAGAATTCCACGATCAACGAAGGCAAGGTCTGGGACAAACCGGCGGGGGCGGCGAACGTCCGCGAATTCAAGATCTATCGCTGGTCGCCGGACGATGGAGACAATCCGCGCACCGACACCTTCTATGTCGATACCGACGATTGCGGGCCGATGGTCCTCGACGCGCTGCTGTGGATCAAGAACAGGGTCGATTCCACCCTGACGCTTCGCCGCTCCTGCCGCGAAGGTATCTGCGGCTCCTGCGCCATGAACATCGATGGCTCGAATACGCTTGCCTGCACCAAGGGCATGGACGAGATCGCCGGGCCGGTGAAGGTCTATCCGCTGCCGCATATGCCGGTGGTCAAGGACCTGATCCCGGACCTGACGGTGCCTTACGCCCAGCTTCGCTCGATCGAGCCCTGGCTGAAGACCGAGACGCCCGAGCCGGAGAAGGAGTGGCGCCAGAGCCATTCGGATCGCGAGAAGCTCGACGGTCTCTACGAGTGCATCCTGTGCTTCTGCTGCCAGACCTCGTGCCCGTCCTATTGGTGGAACGGCGAACGCTATCTCGGCCCAGCGGTCCTGCTTCAGGCCTATCGCTGGCTGATCGATTCGCGCGACGAGGCAACCGGCGAGCGGCTCGACGATCTGGAGGATCCGTTCAAGCTGTATCGTTGCCACACCATCATGAACTGCACCCAGACCTGTCCGAAGGGGCTCAATCCCGCCAAGGCGATCGCCGAAATCAAGAAGATGATGGTCGAGCGCCGCGTCTGAATGCGGGTAATTTTCCTGTCTCGCTGCGAGGGGCCGCGGCGTGTGCGGCGACTCTGCCACACTGGTGGTCAAAACGGCCGCGATTGGTCGTAAACGCGGCGCCGGTCCAATTTCCGGACATTTTCTCCCATCACGGATGCGTCATGACGAGCATCCGATCTTTCCGCCGCCTCGCGAGCATGTCCGCCATCCTGCTGCCCTTCGTTCTCGCCGCCTGCGTCGGCACGCCGGAGATCGAGGACGTGGTCAGGCCGATGAATTACGGCCCGAGCCAGGAATGCCTGGCGCGGGCGATGTATTTCGAATCCAACCGCTCTAGTCCCGACGGGATGCTGGCGGTCGGCACCGTGGTGATGAACCGGGTGGAGTCGGAGCGCTATCCCGATGATGTCTGCGACGTCGTGGGCCAGCCGCGACAGTTTGCGCCCGGTGTGATGACCCGCGAGATGGGAACCGGTAAGGATCTTGCCATGCAGACGGCCGCCGCGGTTCTCGCCGGCAAGCGGCACGGCGGCGTCGAAAACGCCAAGTTCTTTCATACCGCTGGTCTGAAATTTCCCTATAACAACATGAACTATAAGGCGATTGCCGGCGGCAACGCGTTCTATGAAAAGGTCTCGCGCCGGCGCCGCCCAGACGTGAGGATGGCCTCCCAGGCAGAGATCCGCGGAGCAGGCGCCTCCGGCGCCATCGGACGGATCAGGCAGAACCCGACGCCGAAGACGGACGCTGGGACGCAAGTAGCTGCGGTCGCAAAGACAGAGGCGCGGACGCCGGAAGACAGTCAGTTTGTGGCACTCTGGCAGGGTCTGACCGCCGAGCCGCCCACCCCCAAGCCGGCCGAGGCGCAGGCCGCCGCCGCCGCCCCAGTCCCGCAGGGGAAGTCCGGGAGGCTTTCGAGTGACGTCGAATTGCCGGGTGTCTCGGCCGAGCTTGCGGCTGGAACCTCCGTCGCGACTGCGAATGATTCAGCGTCCGACCTCGGCAGAATCCTGGGCCAATAGACCTATATCGGAACGCAACGCTGCCGCTGCTCTTTCGAGCGGGTGGTGCGCGGGCGTTTGACGATAATCCGGGCAGGGGTCGATGTTCGCTGAACAGAGCAAGGGTGATCCGGCCATCGACCGGGTCGGACCGATTCTCTACGCGCGTGGCGGCGATGGTCATCGCAACCGCCTCGCCGCGCTTGTCGTGCGGCCGGAGAGCGAGGAGCCGCCACTGCTTCGCGTCGGCGACGAGGGCGCGGCAGTAGAAGCACGACGGATCGCCACGCTGTTCGGCGTTGTGGTCTGGCGCTACGATTTCTCGTTGCCGGCGGGCCAGCCCGCTTCCTATCGGCTGGGCGGCGAGCGGTTCGAGATCATGCCACCCGGCGATCCGAGCGTTCGGATCGCCTATGTCTCTTGCAACGGCCAGGAGAACGGCGATCTAGACCGCGACGTGGGCGAGCGCGACGCGATGTGGAACCGTCTCGTCGAAGAACACGCGCGCGCGCCCTTCGCGCTGATGCTGCAGGGCGGCGATCAACTCTATGCCGACGACGTGCTGACCGCGCATGAGGCGGTTCGGCGCTGGTCCGAGCGGCCAAAGCGGCAGCGGGCCGACATCGCTTTCACCGAGGATGTCCGCGAGGCCGTCCGGCGTTTCTATTTCCGTCGCTATCTGACCACCTTCGCCCGGCCGGCGCTGCGGACGCTGGCGGCACGAGTTCCCTCGATCATGATGTGGGACGATCACGACATCTTCGACGGCTGGGGCAGCCATCCCGAGCCCCTGCTCGACAGCCCGGTCGGGCGCGGCCTGTTCGAGGCGGCGCGGGAGATGTTTCTCCTGTTCCAACTCGCGGCGAAGGACGGCGCCATGCCCGACATCGCGTTCGATGCAAGCGGGCGGACACTCGGGGTGGCCGTGCGCTATCCGGGCCTGTCTGTCCTTGCCCCCGATCTGAGGAGCGAGCGGCGCCCTAACCGGGTGATGGGGGACGCCGGCTGGTCCGGGTTCGAACGCGCCATGGCCGCGACGCCCGATGGCGAGCGCATCCTGTTGATGTCGAGCGTACCCGCACTCGGACCACGGCTGAGCTGGGTGGAGGCCATCGCCGACATCGTGCCGAAGATTCGCGAGCTGGAGGACGATCTGCGCGATCAGTGGCAGAGTCGCGCGCACCGGGAGGAATGGCAGCGCTTCCTGCGCCTCCTCGCCGTGCGTCAGGAAGAATTCCGCGGCAGCGTGACCGTCGTCTCCGGAGAGATCCATCTCGCCACCCGCGGCGAGATGCGGTTGAAAGACGGATCGAGGCTGCACCAGCTCGTCGCATCCGGCATCTCGCATCCGGCGCCACGCGATTTTTATCCACGCGTGCTCGGTCTCCTGGCGCGGGTCGGCGAAAGCCCGCTGCGGAAGCGGAAAATTCGGCTTAGGCCGCTGCCGTCGAAGCGCGCGATCTATACCGGCGAGCGAAATTACCTGGTTCTGTCGCGCGCGGGTGCCGCCTGGACGGCGCAATGGGAGCTCGAAGACAGCGGCCGCACGCCGGTGCTCTCGCTGTGAAAGGCGACCGGCGGTGGCGATTCAGGCGCGGAATCTGCACCGAATGTGGCCGGTTTGGGCTGTCGTCGCCGCATTCATGAAGCCGTTCCGCCGGGCTGTCTCAGGTTTGGCGGGGGGTTGCGGCCAAATCGAAAAAAGTTCCACGATCACGGAATGACCCCATTGCCGCCAGGGTCCGTTCAATTTTTCGTCACAGCAATTACCGACAAGGCCGGCGTCGCGAATGTCGCAACGCAATATTAGGACTTGTCATGAAGCTTCTGCCCAAGGCCGCTTTGGCCGCCGCGCTCTTCGCCAGCACGCTGGTGACCGGATACACCGTCAGTGTCGCGCCGGTCGCCGCGCACGGTGCCCATAAAGCCGCTTCGGGCGCTGCCTCCTATTACGGCAAACGTTTCCACGGCCGCACCACCGCCAACGGCGAAAAGTTCAACATGAACTCGATGACGGCAGCCCACAAGACGCTGCCTTTCGGCACCAAGGTCCGGGTCACGAACCAGCGCAACGGCAAGTCCGTCGTCGTCCGTATCAACGATCGCGGCCCGTATGCCGGCGGTCGCGTCATCGACCTGTCCAAGGCCGCTGCCTCGAAGATCGGCATGATCCGGTCCGGTACCGCACGGGTCCGCCTCGACGTCATCTGATCGGACGACGCGCCGGCACGACCGAGCGCTACCACTGCATGAGGGCCGCATAGGTCCGGGGGTTGACGGAAGTAGGGGGCCGTCGGAATACGAGGGGGGAAGGGGGAACAGGATGTCTCCCTCCCGATGTTACGGCGGCGCCCAAGCCGCAAGCAGATTTCTCCGCATTCTAGCCGGTCGCGCGATTTTGCCATTTTGTCAGCCGGTTTTGCCACTGTTCTCGGCAAAATCCGCACCAGGGGACACTCCCGCGTTTTGCCATCCACGCGTCAGCCGGTGGTGGCGCCGCGGTTCTCTCCGAGGATGTGGAGGACTACTTCACCGTCTCGGGTGACTGGCTGTCGCGCTACCTTCCCTAGGGCGCCAAGGCCGGCATCATCGAAGCCCGGGGCAGATTCCATGGAACCGACCATCGCCGACGGCGATACCCTGATCCTAGATTTCTCGATCGACAGCTTGGTGGTCAATGACGGCGGCGTCTTCGTCATCTCCGTCGACGGCGTCCTCCTGGTCAAACGCCTCTAGGTTCAGGACCTATTAATTTGATTTGAGATGTGATTCAGAGTTTCCGTCAAGGAGGCTTTGATGGGTGATTTGTTTTTGCTGAGCGAGCGCCAGATGGCGCGGATATCGCCGCACTTTCCGCTTTCGCACGGCGTTCCTCGCGTCGATGACCGGCGGGTGGTGAGCGGTATCGTCTATGTGATCCGCAACGGTCTGCGATGGAAGGACGCGCCGGCGGCCCGATCCGCAAGCGGTAGGCTCGGATTACGGCCGCGATTTCAGTCATGGCGATAATCTCCGCCGCCCTGGCCTTCTGGCATCGATCAATATGGTTTTTCTTCGCCGCTGCGCTGCTCAATGGAGTCGCGGCCTGGCTGATGATAAAGGTCTACATGTAGATGAGGGGACTGGTCACGGTTCCTAATTAAGGACGGGAACGATATGCGAAAATCTACGGCAGCGGCAGCTTCATTTGCCGCAATTGCGATTGTCATTGCCACAGAGGTTCATGCGGAAACCTACCGCCTGATACATGCCATCGGAAACGTAGAGAATGAATCTGGGCGAGGTTTGTCGAAAAGCGAATGCGAAGTGCGGAAAAAGGAGTTGAAGGTCGTTGCTGAGGCATTGGGGACTTACAATGAGCGTCTCGGGGTGGGGTCGATTACTTGTTTGCCAGAGAGCATTTTTGCAGACTAAGATTTGTTTATTCGGATAAGAGGCCGATATGGAATGAGAAACAGAATTACTAATTCCGTTTCAATTGTGCTCAAAATTGCTGCTACTCGAGTAGCTTTTCCTGATCAGTGTTGAACACACCACCCGACGCTTCTGGGCTTGTGCCGCACATCGACACAACTACCAGTCTGGCTCCAGTCTAACGTTGCAATAAGATCCTGGTAAATATGCGCTACTACTCTCTTTGCTATCCGATGAATAATTGGAAGATTTTTTTGTCGTTTGGTCAGCGTTGCTAACAATGACAAAGTTACCAGACCCTACAGCGACGGTAGAACAATTGGTATTCCCATTAGAAATTCCATTGCTATCAACACTATCGTCAATTAGTAGGAGGCTAACGGCATCTGGTATAGTATTCACATCCTTTGTTATGTATATATTAACAAGACTATAGCTGGCATTTTTTGATTTGCTTGGTGTTACACATATTCTGTAGTGGGTGTTGACTTGTGTAAATACAAGTATAGATATACCATTGCTTACGATAAATTCTCCGCAACGGTCTGAAGATTGCGCGCCGGAATTGAGTAGTAGAAAATATGAAAAAGCAGCATAAATAAATAACCTAGAATACCTCATCGCTAACATAATCCTCTATGTCTGTTTGCGAGAAATCAGAATTTTCGCGCAATCCGCTCGACGCAACCCAGTCAATGGGTTGGTCTGTGTAGAAATTATGTAGGAAATACTACTCCCTGACAACCCTCATTGACCGCCCGCGGATACGCCCGTGTCTCGACTGACGGCCAGAAGGAAACATGTGTTCGCGGGGTGCACGCTACGCGTTGTAGACCACAACAAAACAAGGTGGCCTATTGGAAAACCGTTGCAAAAAGGAACGGTTTTGCGACGCAACCTGTTGGATCAGAGCGTCCGTTCCTCTCGGGGCCGGGCGCTTTCGTTGCCCTGAGTGTCCAGCCCAAAGCCGCCTCGGCGCGGCCGATCGGGCTTCCAGAGGGAACAGATGGGGCACTATCGCGGTTTCCTTGTCACCTGAGCATGGAGAGCGACGATGCCGGATCCTAAAAACACCCAAGAGCCGCACACTAGCGGGACCGATGGCGACGTTCTCGGCAACGCCGTGGAGCGGACCGACAATGCCTTTCGCGGCAAGAAGGATGGTGAGCGCCTGATCGGCAAGGACATCCCGATCGAGGAACAGGACGCGGAAGAAGAAGAAAAATACTGACACAGGCCCCATGCTGAACCCGACGACCCGGCCGATTGCCCGCAAACCGCGTTCCCGCTAAGCGTCGGCGATGCAAGGTGCCGACGCTCTTCTCCGTGAACTCGACCATTGGGTGGCCGAAGGCCGAACGGTGGCTCTGTGGTGGCGTGACGACGATGCGACGCAGCCGACCCCCGCGCTCTCCCGCCTCATCGCGGCGGCGCGGGACCACAGCACGCCGCTCGCTCTCGCGGTGATCCCGGCGCGCATGTCCGATGCGCTCGTTCCGGCCATCGATGACCCGCTGGTCCGCGTCCTGCAGCACGGCTTCGCCCACCAAAACCATGCGGCGGCGGGCGAGCGCGCGGTCGAATGCGGCGGCGAGCGGCCCGCAACGGCCGTCCTCGACGAGCTCGCGGCCGGCCGCGCACGCCTGACCGCTGCTTTCGGGCCGAGATTTAGCCCGGTCATGGTGCCACCCTGGAATCGCATCGAGCCGGCGATTGCGATGGCGCTTCCCGGTCATGGCTTCGTCGCAGTCTCGGTGTTTGGCCCGCGTTCGGCCAACCCAGCAGGGGCGGGAAGCTTCGCGGTCAACGCCCATCTCGACCTTCTGACTTGGAAGGGCGGCGCGCGCTTCGCCGGGCGCGACAAGCTATGCCGGCTTTGCACTGAGCGGCTGGCCGATCGCCGCCGCGGCCGGATCGATCCCGACGAACCCTTCGGTCTTCTCACCCACCATCTCGACCATGATGCCGAGACCTGGGCGTTTCTCCACGAGATCCTGGGTCTGCTGGCCGCACACCCGGCGGTGCGCTGGACCGAAGCCGGCGCGCTGTTTGACAAGGCCGCGCCCAGCGTCAATGCAGCGCCGCGATGAGCGTCGTCGTCAGACCAGCCGGCGAGGCCGATATCGAGGCGGTAGCACGGCTTCTTCATGCCCATATGAACGCGAAGATTCCGCCCGAACGCTGGCGGCTGCTCCTCGACTATCCCTGGCGGCCGGACGGGGTCGAGCGGGGCTGGCTGGTCGAGGACCGCGGCGTCGTCGTCGGCTTCATGGCGACCATCTACAGCGACCGGGACATCGCCGGGCGAGCGCATCGCTTCTGCGACCTTTCCTCCTGGTATCTGCTCGCCGATTATCGCGGTGATGGGACCGGCGACTCGTTGCTCCAGGCCGGTATGGCAAAACCGGACGTGACCTATCACACGATGACCGCCCGGCGGGCGACGGGGCGCAAGATCCGCGCGCTGGGTTTCGACATTCTCGACGAGACGCGCAGCCTGTTCCGTCCCCTTGCGGAGCCGCGCGCAACGCCGCTTCCCTGCCTCCGCGATATGGCGGCGATCCATGCGCGGCTGACGCCGCCGCAACGGGAGATGTTCGCCCGCCACGCCGGTTTCGATCTGCATCAGGCGATCGTCGGCGGCGTCTGGCTGGTCTGGCAACGCAAGCTGAAGGGTGACGCGATCGCCTATCACGAAATCTTGCACGCCAGCGATCCAGCGTTTCTGTCGGCCAACGCCCAGGCCGTTGCCGAGACGATCGTGACCGGCGAGCGGGGTGTGCTGGCGGTCGATTCGCGCTGGATGACGGCGGGTGACGATCCCGGCACGATGGAACGCATTGTGCTGCCGCGCTGGTTCCGCTCACCGCACCTCGAGCGCCGCGACGTCGATCACCTCTATTCCGAGGTGATCCTGCTCAATCAGAAGTTGCCCTGATGGCGCGTGTCGTTCAAGCGGCGATGACGACGAGGTCTGTCGGCTTTTCGACGCCCGCGACTTCGCAACTACTACGTTGCGCAGCCTGCTCGCCGCCGGCAAAACCCTGAATGCGTGCCAGATCATAGGTCGATCGGGTGGTGAGGGCGGACGTTGCCTCGACCTTGTTGTGTTTCTCCAGCTTCGCCGCGAGGTTCACGGCATCGCCGATGACGGTGTACTCCAGCCGGAACTCGTCGCCGAGTGCGGCGAAGACGACAGGGCCGGCGGTGGCCGCGCCGTTGACCCGCAGCGAACCGTCGCCGTGTTCTTCGGCCATGCCCCGCGACCATTGCCGCGACACGTCCATGATCTCCACGAGCGCGCGCAGCGCGTCGGCCGCCGCCGTTTGCGAAGGCGAGGTCGCGCCGAAGGTCGCAAGCAGGCCGTCGCCGAGATATTTGTCGACGATCCCGCCATGGCGCTGGATGATCGGGACGATCAGCGCGTGCAGGCCGACCAGGACCTCGACCACCCGCTTCGGCTCGTTGGCCTCGACGAATTTGGTGAACCCGCGAATGTCGAGAACGATGATCGCCGCGTCCCGTTCTTCGGCGTCGCCTGCGACCACCGCCACCGGCGACTTGGTGATGGCCCGCTCCACGTCGGCGGGAAGAAAGCGGCGGATTTCCTCGCGTTCGACATGCTCCAGCACGGCCGCCGCGAGCAGTCGCTTGGCGCGCGTCAGCGCCAGCGCGAGAACGATGGTCAGGACGAGGATCGCGACGATCTTGTCGATTTCCGCGCCGACCAGGATGCGATCGCTTTGGATATACTCGACGAAACTGCGGGTGATCGCCTGCATGCCCGCCGCGTGTACGGCGTAGACCGTCATGCCGACCCAACCGAGGGCGGCGATCGCGCCGATCGAGATCACCCAGATCGGGTCGAATCGCAACGCGCGGATGGCGATGAAGATAAAGACGTACATCACCGTCGGCGCCTGCAGGGAGAAGCCGGCGCTTTGGCCGTACTGGATATGGAAATACCAGATCAGCCCGTACAGCAGCGCGATGTCGACCAGCATCGAAACGACCAGGAACCAGCCGGGCAACCGGATCCGATAGGACAGGAACAGGCGCAGCGCGGTGAAGGCGAGATAGATCGCCAGGCTGACCGGCACCGGCTGTTGCATCAGCGCGTCGCTCGGACGCGGAGAGATGAAATAGAGAAGCGTGATGAAAACGCCGATGCCGAACTGCACCCACCCGATCAGGCGCTCGCTGTCGGCCTCGAACTCCGCGACGACCTCCTGGACCCGGTCCGGGATCGCGCCGGCGGACCGGCGGCCGACGAAGGGGGAAACGAGTTTGGCTCGTTTGCTCATACCGCAATCGAAGCAGCCCGCTCGTGAACGGTCTGCCGCCTTCCTATGTCGGGCTGTGCCCCAATCGGGCAGCGCCGCATTGTAACTGGGGTGCACCGACGATAGTGCGATCTTGCGCCCCAAAAGGAAAGTCGCCAGTGTGGCGTGCAGAGAGCACGGCACGAGCGCCAGGAGTATTTCATGAAAGCCCGGCCTCCGCGTGTCCTCATCTACAGTCACGACACTTATGGACTAGGGCATCTGCGCCGCTGCCGCGTCATCGCTCAGGCGCTGGTCGCCCATCGTCCGGACATCGCCATCCTGCTCGTCGCCGGTTCCCCGGTCGTCGGCTCGTTCAGCTTTCCGCCGCAGGTGGACTTCATCCGCGTGCCGGGGGTCGTCAAGCTCGGCGCGGACAATTACGCGCCCTCCAATCCGGGCCTGTCGATCGAGGATCTGACCGAGATTCGCAGCGCCGTCATCAAGAAGACGGCCGAGATTTTCGACCCCGACATCTTCCTGGTGGACAAGGAGCCGCTAGGCATGCGCGGCGAGGTTGAGGCTTCGCTGTGTCATCTGAAGACCACCGGCGCGCGCCTCGTCCTTGGCTTGCGCGACATCATGGACGAGCCCTCGCGTCTCGCCGAGGAATGGAAGCGCAAGGACGCCTTCGCGGCGCTTGAGGAATTTTACGACGACATCTGGATCTATGGTTTGCCGCAGATCTGCGATCCGCTGGAGGGCATCGGCGTGTCGGAACGGGTCCGCCAGAAGGCGGTGTTCACCGGCTATTTGCACAGGGCGGACGAGCCGTCAGGCGCGCTGCCCGACCGTATCCGGATCGGCGAGCGACCCTATGTCCTGGTCACCACCGGTGGCGGCGGCGATGGGACGATGCTGGTCGATTGGGTCCTGCGCGCCTATGAAAGCGACCCGGCGATCGGGGTTCGCGCCAAGATCGTTCTCGGCCCGTTCATGGAGCCTGGCTTCCAGGCGGATTTCCAGCGTCGGGCGGCGAAGCTCGACAGCGTCGACGTGATCACCTTCGCGGCCAGTATCGAGCCGCTATTCGAGCGGGCCGAAGGCGTTGTCGCCATGGGCGGCTACAACACTTTTTGCGAGATCCTCTCCTTCGACAAACCGGCCGTCGTCGTGCCGCGCCGGCAGCCGCGACTCGAGCAATATATCCGCGCCTCCCAAGCCGAGGATCTGGGCCTGTTGACGATGCTGCTCGACGATCGCCTCGACGACGCATCGGCGATGGCGGATGCCATCCGGGCGTTGCCGGGACAGGCTGGGCCGAAATCCGCGGCGATCCCCGGTATTCTCGACGGCCTGAAGACCATTTGCGAGCGCGCGGATGAGTATATCGCCGCCGGTCGGACGAAAAAGGCTGACGCCTACGAGTGGAAGCATGCGAGCCTGCGTCCGATCTCCAAGGCCGGGATGGCATGAGGATCGCATTTTATGCGCCGATGAAATCGCCGCGCGATTCGCATCCATCCGGGGATCGCACCGTGGCGCGCGGCCTCGTCGAGGCGCTGCGGCTTGCCGGACACGACGTTGTGATCCCATCCGATTTTCGCAGCTACGATCGCGGCGACCCGGTGCGGCAGGCCCGCATCGAGCGGATCGGACGGCGGATCGGCGACCGAATTATACGCCGGAACGATGGCCGCGCGCCGGTCGACCTCTGGTTCACCTATCACCTCTATCACAAGGCGCCGGACTGGCTGGGGCCGCGTGTGGTCGCCGCGCTGGGAATTCCCTATGCGGTCGCCGAAGCCTCGGTGGCGGACAAGCGCAAGGGCGGAGCCTGGCACCGGGGTTACGAGGCGAGCCTGGCGGCGCTTGCGCGGGCCGATCTCGTTGTCGGTCTCAATCCGGCCGACCGGCCTTGCGTCGTCCCCTGGATGCGGCCGGAGGCGCGCTATCTGGACCTCGCGCCGTTCCTCGATAGCCGGCCCTACGCGGCGGCCGCAGCGAACCGGAAGACCGCGCGGGCGCGGCTTGCTGCGCGACACGGCCTCGCCGACGACCGTCACTGGCTGCTGACTGTCGCGATGATGCGGGAGGACCAGAAGCTCGCCTCGTACCGGTTGCTCGCCAAGGCCCTGCAGGCGCTCGACGACACCGCAGTTCAGCTCATCGTCGTCGGCGCGGGACCGGCCGAGGACCAGGTGCGCGAGGCCTTCGCCGGGCTCGGTTCCCGTGTCGCTTTTCACGGCGCGGCAGACCCGGCCGAGATGCCCGACCTTTATGCCGCGGCCGACCTCTATGTCTGGCCGGCGATCAAGGAATCCTGGAGCATGGCGTTTATTGAGGCGCAGGCTGCGGGCGTACCCGTTGTCGCCGGCCGCAGCGGCGGCGTTCCGAGCGTCGTCGAGGACGGAGTGACCGGCGTCATTGCCCCGGAAGGTGATGCGCCGGCCTTTGCCGATGGCGTTCGGCGCCTGCTCGATCCGGCCGTGCGAGAGCGAATGGGCCGTGCCGCGCGCAAGCGGACTCTCGATCGCCACGACCTCGTCGTGGCGTCGAAAGCGCTCGATGGCGCGCTCAGTGAAACGCTCGCCCGCAACCGGTCCGCGCCCTTACGAGAGATGATGTGATGCGGGTTCTCTTTCACGTGCAGCATCTTCTGGGTGTCGGGCATCTGCGGCGCGGCGAGCTTCTCGCCAACGCCTTGGCCAAGCGCGGCATGGCGGTGACCGTCGCGCTCGGCGGCATGCCGGTGCCCGAAATGCCCTTTGCTGGCGCCAATGTCGTGCAATTGCCTCCGACCAAGCTGAAGGGCGCCGATTTCAAGGTGCTCTACGACGCCGATGGTAATCCGGTGACCGATGCCTGGCGCGCGGCGCGGCGGGACGCGCTGTTGCGCCTTTACGAAGATATCCGGCCCGATATCGTACTCCTGGAAATGTATCCCTTCGGGCGTTGGCGCTTCGGCTTCGAGCTCCTGCCGCTGCTCGAACGCGCCGCCCGCGACAAGCCGCGGGTCAAGTGCGTCACCTCGGTCCGGGACATCCTGGTCGCGACCAAGCATCCCGAACGGGCAGCCAAGGGCGCGGCGATCGCGCGCGCTCATCTCGACGCCGTGCTCGTCCATTCCGACCCCTCGCTCTTTGCCTTCGAGGAGACCTATCCACATGCGGAGGAACTCGCCGATCTCATTGGCTACACCGGCTATGTGACCGAGCCGGCCGAGCGGGTTCGCGGAGCGCCGAGCGGCGAGGTGATCGTCTCGGCCGGCGGCGGTGCGGCCGCCGGCGATTTGATGCGGGCGGCGATGGCGGCCCGTCCGTCGACGCCGCTTGCCGACCGGGTCTGGCGTTTCTTCACTGGGCCGCGCTTTCCCGCCGAGGGCTTTGAGGAGTTGTCCGCGATGGCGGACGAGCGGACTGTCGTTTCGCGCTTCGCGCCGAATTTCCAGGAACTGCTCGACGGCTGCGCCCTGTCGATCTCGCAGGCCGGGTACAACACGGTGATGAATCTCCTGCGCGCCGAGGCGCCCGCCGTGGTGGTGCCCTATGACGAGGGCGAGGAGACCGAGCAATGGCATCGCTCGGAACGCATGCGGGACATGGGACTCCTTTCCGTCGTCAAGGCGTCAGAACTCTCCCCGCCGACGATGGCCGCGGCGATCGCCGAGGCTCTGGAGCGACCTGCCGCCAAACGTCCGTTGATCGATCTCGATGGCGCGGCGCATGCGGCACGAATGATCGAGGCGCTTGGCAACGACGATGATCGCAGCAGGATGGCTAGGTAGATGGACGCCATGCGATCGAGAAATCGCATGACTTCGCCTGCGGGATCGTGGTGCAATCGGTTGGATGGCCGCTCCGCCTCCCGCCGGGAAGCGTCGGGCGGCGCAGGGGAGGATGGGCGTGGCGAGCGAGACGGTGACTCTGGAACGGCCCGTGTCGGATAGTCCGGAAACGGGGCCGAGCGACACCTCCGCGCTTTTGTCGATCCAATCCCTGTCGGTCGAGTTCCGCTCGATGGCCGGCATGGTCAGGGCGGTCAACGGCCTGTCGATGACGATTGGCGCAGGACAGACCGTCGCGCTGGTCGGGGAATCTGGCTCCGGCAAGACCGTGACCTCGCAGGCGATCCTCGGACTACTGCCGAAGGGCGCCCTGATCACCGGCGGCCGGATCCTGTTCCGCGACCCTCTCCAGGGCGTCGTCGATCTCGCGGCGTTATCGCCGAGGAGTACTCGCTTCCGGGCGATCCGCGGCCAATCCATCTCCATCGTCTTCCAGGAGCCGATGACCTCCTTCTCGCCGCTCCACACGCTCGGCGACCAGATCGGCGAAGTGCTGGAAGTGCACGGGCGCGGCAGTGGCGCCGAGGCCCGAGAGCGCACGATCGAGACGCTGCGGCTGGTGCGGTTTCCCGAACCGGAGCGGGCGCTGAAATCCTATCCGTTCGAATTGTCGGGCGGCCTGCGTCAACGGGCGATGATCGCGATGGCGCTGATCTGCAAGCCGGCGCTGCTGATCGCCGACGAGCCCACTACCGCCCTCGACGTCACCTTGCAGGCGCAAATACTCAAGCTCCTGCGCGACATGCAGGCCGAACTCGGCATGGCCGTCCTGCTGATCACCCACGACCTCGGCGTGGTCGCCAATCTCGCGGAGGAAGTGGTCGTCATGCACCACGGCAAGGTCATGGAGTCCGGCCCGGCAGAGGCGATTTTCGCGCGCCCGCAGCACCCCTATTTGATTTCGTTGATGAAGGCGGTTCCCGATCTCGACCACGAAGAGGCGCCACGCCTCAAGCCGATCCGCGAGATCAAGGTCGATGCCGAGGCACTGTTCACGCGGGAGTCGGTGGGCGTGCCAGGCGAGCCGCTGCTTGAACTCAAGGGGCTCAGCAAGAGCTTTTCGCGGCGTGGCGACAAACGTCTCTTTTCCTGGGCGCCAACGCCGGGTGTGCATGCGCTCAAGGATGTGTCCTTGACCGTTCGCCGCGGCGAGTGTCTTGGCCTTGTCGGCGAATCCGGTTCCGGCAAGACGACGCTGGCGCGCGCCATCATGCGCGCCGTCACGGTGGATTCCGGTTCGATGGTGTTCAACGCCCGGTCAGGCCCTGTCGACCTCGTCAACGCCGACCGCGCCGAACTCTTCGCGGTTCGCAACTGCCTGCAGTATGTTTTCCAGGATCCGTTCTCCTCGCTCGATCCGCGCATGACCGTCGGCGCGATCCTGGCCGAACCGTTCGAGATCCACCGCAAGAGCGGCGGGTCCGAGAAGCAACGGCGGATCGAGCGCCTGCTGGCCGCGGTAGGGCTGGAAGCGCAATACGCCAATCGCTATCCGCACAGCTTTTCGGGCGGGCAGCGCCAGCGGATCGGCATCGCCCGCGCGCTGGCCCTGCAACCGGAATTGCTGATCTGCGACGAGCCGGTGGCCGCCCTCGATGTTTCGGTGCAGGCGCAGATCCTCAACCTGTTGAAGGACCTGCAGCGCCTCTGCGGGCTCACCTATCTGTTCATCTCCCACAATCTGGCGGTCGTGAATTACGTCGCCGATCGTATCGCGGTGATGTGCGACGGCGAGATCGTCGAGATCGCGCCGCGCCGGGAGTTGTTTCAGGCACCGCTGCATCCCTATACGCAGATGCTCATGCAAGCAGTGCCGCACGCGGATCCCGCGCGTCCGCTCGATTTCGCGCATATCCCCTCGGCCGGCGAGATCGGCCATCGCGAATGGCCGGAACCGTTCACCGTGGTGGAAGGCGTCGAACGGCCACTGCTGGAGGCCAAGCCGGATCATTTCGTGCGGGCCGCCAATCTCGATTTCCTGGCTTCCATGTCCGCCGCCCCGCCTAAGGTCGGCTGAAATGGCGGTGCATGACAGCCTCGACGAAAGCATCTTCCGCTACGTCTGGCGACATACGCGTCGTCAGCAGATATGGCTGTTCCTCGTACTCGTCGTTTCGTTGCCGTTCTATTACCTGACGCTCGATCTGCCGAAGCGCATCGTCAACGGTCCGATCCAGGGCGAATGGCAGCCGGGTAAAACGGAAACGGTCTTCGAGGTGATCCTGCCGATCCCCGATTTTCTCGGCGGCGGGACGCTTGCGCTATTCGACGGCATCGAATTGGATCGGTTCGGCGTTCTCCTCAGCCTCAGCCTGACCTTCCTGTTCTTCGTCGTCGTGAACGGGCTCTTCAAATTCTACCTGTCGAACTACAAGGGCCAGCTCGGCGAGCGGCTGCTCCGCCGCCTGCGCTATCAACTGGTCGACCGGGTGCTGCGCTTCCCGACCGGCCGCTTCAAGCAGATCCGCGGGCCCGAGATCGCGTCGATGATCAAGGACGAGACCGAACCCGTCGGCGGCTTCGGCGGCAGCGCGTTCGCCGACCCGTCGCTGCTGCTCAGCCAAGCGTTGACGGCCCTCGTATTCATTTTCCTGCAGAATGTCTGGCTCGGCTCGATTGCCGGCGCCATCGTGCTCATCCAGCTTATCCTGATCCCCCAGATGCGCCGGCGGCTCGTCGTCCTCGCTCGCGCCCGCCAGCTCACCGCCCGGCTTCTGTCCGGCCGGATCGGGGAGATCGTCGAGAGCATTCCGTCGATCCGCACCAACGACACCTCGAACTGGGAGCGAGCCGAACTCGGCAGTCGCCTCGGCAAGATCCTTTGGATTCGCTACGATTTCTTTCGGTGGAAATTCCTCACCAACTTCGTCAACAACCTGCTTGCCCAGACCACGCCGTTCATCTTCTACCTGATCGGCGGATATTTCGTCATCGTCGGGCGGCTCGACATCGGCCAGCTCGTTGCGGTGATCGCCGCCTATAAGGATTTGCCTGGACCGCTCAAGGAGCTGATCACCTGGGATCAGTTTCGCGTCGACGTGCAGTCAAAATACGCGCAAATCCGGGAGCAGTTCGCCCTGGGCAACCTGCTCCCGCCGACGATGCATGCGGTCTGTTATGACGAGCCCCCGCGCATCGATGGCGACATTTCTATCGTCGGTCTGCGGATCGCCGATGAGGCGGGCAACGATCTGCTGGAGCCCGCAAGCCTGCGGATTACTGCTGGCGAGGCGCTGGCCGTCGTCGGTCCGGTGGGCGGCGGCGGCGAATACCTCGCCGAGGCGCTGGTCCGGCTGGCGGATGTCGCCGGAGGACGCATCAGCATCGACGGTCAGGCCCTTGATGGCCTGCCAGATTCCTTTGTGGGGCGCCGCATCGCCTATACCGAGGCTGGCCTTTATTTTCCCAGGATGTCGGTCCGCGAGGCGTTGGTCTACGGCCTGCGCCACGCCCCCCTGATCCGCGAGAAACGGGGCGGACGCGAGGAGGTGGTCCGGCTCGAGGAGGCGCGAAAGTCCGGCAATATCGATCTCGATATCCGGGACGACTGGATCGACTACAAGGCGGCGGGCGTCGATGGCCCGGAGGCCTTGACGCCGCGTCTTGCCGAGGTGCTGGAGATCGCCGGGCTGCGGCTCGACATCTCGCGGCTCGGGCTGCGCAATCGCCTGCCGTCCGATCTATCCGACGAGGTGGCTGAACGTATCCTCGAGGCGCGGCAGGGTTTTCGTGCCCGGCTCGTAGAGGGCGGTGAGGAGGATTATTTCGAATCCTTCGACGCGGACCGCTATTCGGATTATGCGACGCTGTTTGAAAACCTCGTCTTCGGCATCGCCTTGCCGGAGGCCACCGAGGGAGCGCCGCTCGCCGCGCGGCCGCAGATGCGGGCTGTCCTGAAGCAGACCGGGCTCGACCGGATCTTGTTCGACATGGGGCGCGAGATCGCCGAAACCCTCATCGAAATCTTCGGCGATCTGTCTCCCGACAATCCGCTGATGGACAATGTCGACCTGATGTCGCCCGACGACGTCGATTTCTTTCGCTCCGCCCTGCGCCGTGTTTCAGGGGATCGGGATATCTCGGACGAGGATCGTTACGCGTTCCAGGGGCTCGCCTTCGGCTATGTCGAGCCACGCCACCGGCTGGGGCTCCTCGACGAGACTAGCAAGGCAACGATCCTTGAAGGCCGCGAACGGTTCCGCCAAGGCCTCGAATCTGACATGGCCCAGGCCGTCTCCATTCATTCGCCCGACGCGGTCAACCGTGCCGCGAGTTTTCAGGACAACGTCCTGTTTGGCCGCGTCGTCGACCGCTATGCGGAAGCTTCGGCGCGCATCAACGAAGTGCTGATGGAGACGATGCGCGAGACGGGCCTTTCCCAGGTAGTCTTCGAGATCGGGCTTGATTTCGACATCGGCAGCGGTGCCAAACGCCTGTCCTCCGGCCAGCGGCAGAAGCTGGCGCTGGCCAGGGCGCTGCTCAAGCGCGCCGACCTGTTCGTTCTCAACCGGCCGATTTCCGCCCTTGACGGCGACAGCCAGCGGGCGACAATTGAGCGCGTCCTTGCATCGCGCGAAGCCCTCGGTGCTGAACGGCAGACAGTTCTTTGGGTCTTGAGCAATGCCGAGCATGCGGAATTGTTCGATCGGACGATCGAATTTCGGGACGGCCGGATGACGACCTCGCATCGCAAGGTCGACCGCGCGGTCGACGAGCCGGCCTGAGGGATACGGGTATGGCCATGATTCAGACGACCGCGGGCAGAGGGACGACGTGACGCTTCTCAAATCCGAAATGGACCTACTTCGGTCGGTCCCGATCTTCGCCGGCATCGAACCGAGCCGGTTGAAGCTGATCGCCTTCACCGCTGATTCGATCGCCTACCGCGCCGGACAGGCGTTGGTCCGGCAGGGACAACCGGGCGACGCGGCCTATGTGCTGGTCGCGGGTAAGGCGGAGGTCTCTGTGGAGACGGAATCCGGTGATTACGTCGTCGCTACGCTCGGGCCCGGCGATGTCGTGGGCGAGATATCGATCCTTTGCGATTCCCCGCGAACGGCGACGGTGACCGCCAGCACGGATGTGTCGGCGCTGAGGGTGCGCAAGGATTCGTTCTTGCAGCTCCTGCGCCAGTTCCCCGAGATCGCGGCGGAGGTAATGCGCAGCTTGGCCGAACGCCTGACCCACACCAATGAGGAACTCGTCCGGGCGCGCAATCTGGCCGCGTCACGGGATGGCGACGCTTGACCCGCTTCCAGCTGACGATCTGGGGCGCGCGCGGCAGCATTCCCGCTCCGGCCGCCGCCAACACCCGCTTCGGCAGTGACACCAGCTGTATCGAGGTGCGCTGCGGCGACCGTGTCCTAGTGCTGGATGCTGGCACAGGGATCGTTGGCTGCGGCCGCAAGCTCTGCTGTGAGGGCGTGCGGAACCTCGACATCCTTTTCACCCACTGCCATTTCGACCATATCATGGGCCTGCCGTTTATGTTTCCGCTCTATACGGAGGAGGCCGTGGTGCGGCTTCACGCCGGGCATTTCCTGGATGAAACAAGCTGCCGTAGCATGGTCGAGCGTTTCATGTGCCCGCCCTATTTCCCGGTGACGCCGAAGCAGTTCACGGCACGCATCGACTACCGCGATTTTCGTCCGCCGGACGTTCTGACGCTTGCCGATGACATTCGCGTCCGAACGGTTCGGCTCAATCATCCGAACGGCGCGGTGGGATATCGGATCGAGTATGCGGGGCGTTCGTTCTGCTACATCACCGACACCGAGCACGAGCCAGGCAAACCTGACGCGGCGATCCGCGATTTCATCGCCGGTTCGGATCTGATGATCTACGATTCCATGTATACTGACGAGGAGTTTCCCACCTTCCAGGGCTTCGGTCACTCGACCTGGCAGGAGGGTGTGCGGCTTTGCCGCGCCGCCGGCGTGGCAAATCTCGTTATCTTCCATCATGATATCTCGCGAACCGACGCATGGCTGGAAGCTCTGGCGACGACAGCGCAGAATGCCTTTCCCGGAGCGATCGTGGCGCGCACGGGCCTGACCCTCGAGATCGGCGAAGGCGTGCGAATCCTGGAAGGCGGCTGAGATGGGGCTGGCAAAGCAGGTCGACGACTGGCTGATCCGCGAGGCACTCGGCAACCCCAATCTGGAGGAGCTCTTCCATCAGCTTTGCCTGCGGCTGAGCAGCATCGGCATCCCGATCGCTCGCGCCCGGCTGAACTGGCCGACCCTGCATCCGTTGTTTCGAGCCGAAATGATCAAGTGGCAGCGGGACCACGACACGGTCCTGGAGCATTTCCATCATCAGGACGCTAACACCGAAGCTTGGCAGAGAAGCCCCTTGCGCTACATGCTGGAAGCGGACCTTCCTGTCCTGCGGCGGCGTTTGACGGGACCGGGCAAGCTTCTCGACTTCTCGCTATTCGAGGAACTCGCGGCCGAGGGCTACACCGACTACATCGCCCTTTCGACCGAATTTTCGCAACCCACCACATTCATGGATATGTCGACCGCCGGGATTTTCGTGATCTGGGCGAGCGACCGCTCTTCCGGGTTTACCGACGAGGACCTCGGCGTTCTGCAGGCGATCCAGCAGACCTTCGCCCTAGTGTCGAAAACGATCATCCAGTCGCGGATCACCACCAATATCGTCGAGACATATCTTGGACGGCAGGCCGGCCATAGCGTGCTCAGCGGCAATATCCGCCTCGGCGACGGGGCGACCACGAGAGCACTGGTCTGGTATTCCGATCTGCGCGACTCGACGCGGTTGACCGGTCGGCTGGAAAGTGACGCATTCTTGCGGCTTCTCAACGACTATTTTGAATGCGCCGCGCGTCCGGCGATCCGGGCCGGCGGCGAGGTGCTGGCCTTTATCGGCGACGCCGTGCTGGTGGTCTTTCCGCTGGATGACGCCACGGATGTTGCGGCCCTCAGCGTCAAGGTCCTGAAGGCTGTCGGCGAATCGTTCCTGATGCGCGAGGAGGCCAACGCGGTCCGGCGCGAACGCGGCCTCGACACGATGGATTTCGGCATCGGCCTCAATATCGGCAACGTCGTCTTCGGCAATATCGGCGTGCCCGAGCGCTTGGCCTTCACGGTGATCGGACCAACGGTCACCGAGGTCGAGCGCATCGAGAAACTGACCAAGACCATGGATCTCAGCGTGCTCGCCAGCGCCGAGGTCGCCGCGCTTCTACCGGAACGCTGGGATACGGTCGGCGTCCATGCCCTCAACGGCGTGGAGCGGCGGATGGAGCTGTTCACGCCGCGTCTGGCCGCGGCCATGCCGCTCAGCGCCGCCGGCGCGGGTGAATAATCGATGCTCAGTGATGCGGGTCGACCGCGTCGCGCAAGCCGTCGCCGACGAAACTGAAGGCGAGCACGGTCAGGACCACCGGCAGCATGGGCAACAGCAGCCACGGATAGAGCGCCACTGCCTCGATGTTCTGCGCCTCCGACAACAAGACGCCCCAACTGGTGATCGGTGGCCTCAGACCCAGCCCAAGGAAGCTCAAGGCCGTCTCGGCCAGGATCATCGTCGGGATCGACAGCGACGCCGAGGCGATCAGATGGCTCATGAAATTCGGCAGCAAATGCCGGAAGATGATCCGCCGCGGACTCGCGCCCAGCATTTCGGCTGCGACGACGAAGTCTTCCTCGCGCAGCGCGAAGAGTTTCGAGCGCACAGCGCGCGCCAGCCCCGGCCAGTCGAGCAGTGCCAGGATCAGGGTGATGCCGAAATAGATCAGTAGCGGGCTCCAGGTGACCGGGAGCGCGGCAGAAAGGGCGAGCCAGAGCGGCAGTTCCGGGATCGACCGCAGGATTTCCGTCGTCCGCTGCACGACGGAATCGACCCACCCGCCGAAATAACCGGCGAGCCCGCCGATGGTAATACCCAGAAGAAAGCTCAGCGTCACGCCGACGAGGCCGACGGTCAGCGATATGCGCGCCCCGTAGGAGATGCGCGAAAACATGTCGCGGCCGAGACGATCGGTGCCCAGAAGGAAAAATGTGCCCCCCTCGGGCGGGCAGACGAAATGGAACCGGGCTTCGACAATGCCCCACAGTTCATAAGGGTCGCCCTGGCAGAAGAACCGCAGCGGCAGCGGCCGGGAGGTGTTTTCGCTGTATTCGCGCTTCAACGTCTCCAGGTTCAATTCGTAATCGAGCGGATAGACGAATGGGCCGACGAATTGGCCGTCGTGGACGAGATGCAGCGGTTGCGGCGGAGCGAAGATAAAGTCTGTGTTGCGGGTCTGGAGTTCGTAGGGCGCGATCATCTCGATGATGATGATCGCGGCATAACTGAACAGAAGGAAGGCGAGCGAGACGACCGCCACACGGTGACGTAGGAATCGCCACCAGATCAGCTTCGTCTGAGAGGCCTCCATATAGGCTTTAGATACCGTAGAACCCGCGGCGACGGTCGCCTCCGGATCGAACGGTTCACGCGAGACGAAGTGGGGCGTGGGGCTCATCGCGCCGTACTCCGGCCGAGGCGAATACGCGGATCGAGGATCGCCAGCAGGATGTCGGAGACGAACATGCCGACCACCGTCAAAAGCGCCAGGAACATCAGGAACGAGCCGGCCAGATACATGTCCTGACTGCGCAGCGAGGAGAGCAGCATCGGCCCGGTGGTCGGCAGCGACATCACCGCCGAAATGATCACCGAGCCCGATACGATTTGCGGCAGCAGGCTGCCAAGATCGGCGATGAACGGATTGAGCGCCATGCGCAACGGGTATTTGAGCAGAAGCCGGCGCTCCGGCAGTCCTTTGGCGCGGGCAGTGACGACATACTGCCGGTTGAGCTCGTCAAGGAGATTGGCCCGTAGCCGCCGGATCATGCCGGCCGTACCAGCCGTGCCGATCACCAGCACCGGCACCCACAGATGCGACAGGACCGAGCCGACCTTGGCGAGCGACCACGGCGCGTCGATGTATTCCGGCGCCATCAATCCGCCGATCGAGGTGCCGAACCAGACATTGGCGAGGTAGAGCAGGATCAGCGCCAGCAGGAAGTTCGGCGTCGCCAGGCCGAGGAAGCCAAGGACGCTGAGCCCGTTGTCGCCCCAGCTATATTGGTGGGTGGCCGAATAGATGCCGATCGGAAACGAGACGAGATAGACGAAGACGACCGTCGCCACATTGAGCAGGATCGTCATCGGTATCCGATCGCCGACGACGTCTGCCACCGGCTGATTGTATTCGAAGGAATAGCCGAGATCGCCTTGGAGGAGGCCGCTGACCCAAACAAGATATTGCGCCCAGAGGGGCTTGTCCAAGCCGTATTGCTCGCGCAGGAAGGCAATCTTGTCGGCGGAGACGTTCTCGCCCTGTGCCTGGATCTCGGCGATGTAGCTGGTCAGATAATCGCCGGGCGGCAGCTGGATGATGATGAAGACGAGAACGCTGATCGCCAGCAGCGTCCAGGCCATGGTCACGAGACGGCGGGCGACGTAGCGGATCACGAGGGCGAGCCCGCGGCCACATTCGAGGGGCAATCGAACCAGAATCCGTCGGGATGATAAATGCCGAAATAGGCGCCGGGATTATAGTTGTAGACGCCACGCTCCGGCACGTTCCGCAGCGTGTTCGAAACCACCACGATCTGATCGACGCCCGAGACGATGCCGATCGTATAGACCTCATCGGCCGAGATCCGCAGCATCTTGTTCCAGATCGCGCTGCGCTCCGCGGTGACGGTCGTCCGCATCCATTGCCGGCGGAGTTGGATGAGCTCGCGGATGCCGGCAAGGTCCGGGCCGTCGCCGGGCGCCTCGCCGCCGGTGCCGCCGGTTTCCACCCACATGCCGAAGCCCGGCCATTGCATTTGTTCGGCGGTCGCGGGGGCGAGTTCCTTCGGGTCCGTGGCCGGTGTCGGCAGCCCATTGTCGAGCCCCGTCCAGACCGACATCAGCGTCGAGCCCGCCTTGATGCGATTGCGGAAGATTTCGCGCTGGGATTCGCGGATCAGAAGGTCGACGCCGATCTTGCGCCAATCGTCGCGGACGAGTTGGAGGACATCGGACTGTTCGCTGCTTTCTCCCGCCGTCTCGACCACGATGCGGATCTCGCGCCCATCCGGCAAATGCCGCAGCCCGCTACGGGTGGCGCGCTTGAGGCCGAGGCTGTCCAGAAGCAAATTCGCCTTGTCGGGGTCGTAGGCGGTCCAGCGGGTAGGCAGGTCCGGCGTGAACATCGGGGAACCCGGAAGGACCGTATTGGCGCCCGGCTCGGCGAGCCCATAAAAGATCGCCTTGTCGATGTCGGCCCGATTGATGGCGAGCGAGAGGGCTCGGCGGAAGTCGGCGTCGCGGATCATCTGGCGCCAAACCGGGTCCGTGACATTGAGGTTGGGATAGAGCGCGACATGCGAGCCGCGGCCTGATTCCCAGCGCCGGACTTCGTAGCCGCTGCGTTTCTCGCCGCGTTTCAGGAACGGGTAATTGGGAAAGCTGAGATAGGCGGCCTGCAGATCGGCTTCGCCGTTGGCGACCTTGGCCGGAATCAGGCCGGAATTGGCGATCGTCAGGGTAACCCTGTCGATATAGGGAAGTTGCCGGCCCCTCAGGTCCACCCGGTGGAAATAGGGATTGCGCTCGAAGGTCAGTCGCTCGGCCGGCGGCTTGGTGGCGAGCGTCCACGGCTGCAGCGTTGGCAGGTCCGGATTGTCGTTGCGGTGGCCGCGGTCCTTCTTGAAATGCAGCGCGGCCCAGTTGCGCTGGCCGGCGGCCTCGATCTTGGCCTTGAGCTTTTCCGGGTCGGCGTATTTCTCGTGATACTTCTTGAGGTAATGGGCGGGCCGGAAGATCTCGAAGGGGAGAGCCGCGGCGAGTGAGGCGAGGAAGTTCGGATTGGGCCCTGTCCAAGCGTAGCGCACCTCGTAGGGGCCGGGAAAGGTGACCTTCGGTTCCTCGCCATCGACCAGCAGCTCGGCGGGGACGCCAAACTTGGCGATGTCCGAATTCTTCGCCATGTCCTCCCAGAAATAGCGGAAGTCCTCGGAGGTGAACGGCGCACCATCGGACCATTTCATGCCGGGCCGCAGCCGGAAGGTGAAAATACGCCCCTCCTCGACCTCGTAACTCTCGGCGATATCCGGCACGATGTCGTAGTTCTCGTCGTAGCCGACGAGACGTGCGTAACCGAAGACCGGGAGGATTCGCGTATCCTTTGCGCTGGCGCCGAGCATCCGCAGCGTACCGCCGGGGCGATCGGCCGGGCAGGCGTTGTCGACCGGCAGGATGAACGGGGTTTGCGGCAGACGCTCGGCCACCGGTGGCAACGCGCCATCCGCAACCTTGGCGGCGAGGGAGGCCGGTTCCGCAAAGAGGGTCTGGGCGTTAATAGGGGTGGCAAAGCCGGTCGTTACGCCGATCGACAGGGCCAAGACCGCCGCGAAGACGCTCCGCGAGCCAATCCATCGTCGCGCTGTCGGTCGGTCCATCGATGCGTCCTCATGGGGTCGTCGCTATCAGTAAGGTTCGAGCGCCGGAGATTTGTCAAATGACGGTTTGACCGCCGGCTGTGGCGGGGCACTTCGCCTTGCAGGCCAGGCGGTTTGTCGCCTAGATGCCGCGATGCACCTCTCGCGAGCGACGTCGCGATGTCGCCGTCGGCGAACCGGAGAATCAGCGATTCCATGCCTTTGCGTATCGCCACACTCGTCAAAGGCTATCCGCGCCTGTCGGAGACCTTCATCGCCCAGGAAATCGCGGGGCTTGAGGATCGCGGCGTCGCGCAGCTCATCGTCTCGTTGCGCGAGCCCGCCGAGGCGCGGGTTCATCCCATCCATCGCCGCATCAAGGCGGACGTGCTTTATCTGCCGGAATATCTGAAGGACGATCCGCCGCGGGTCCGCGCCGGTCGCGACTTCGCCGAGCGTCAGCCGGGCTATGGCTTGGCGCGGCGCCTGTTCGAGGCGGACCTGAAGCGCGACCCGACGGCCAACCGCTATCGCCGTTTCGGCCAGGCCTGCGTCCTCGCCCGCGAGCTGCCCGCCGACATCGACTGGCTGCACACCCACTATCTCCATACCCCGGCTTCCGTTGCCCGCTACGCCGCGACGATTTGCGGCCTTGGCTGGTCGTTTTCGGCCCACGCCAAGGACATCTGGACGACGCAGCCGTGGGAGCTGACCGAAAAACTCGCCTCGGCCGCCTTCGGGGTCACCTGCACCAAGGCCAATCTCGACTATCTGCGCTCGCTTGCGGCGAATCCGCGCACGGTCGAACTCGTCTATCATGGCCTCGACCTCTCCGAGATCCGGCCGGTCGATAAGGCTCGCCGGCGAAGTGGCCCGTTTCGCATCGTTTCGGTCGGCCGCACGGTCGAGAAGAAGGGCTATGGCGACCTCATCCGCGCCCTGGCTCGGCTGAAGGACCGGGATTGGAGCTTCGAGCATGTCGGCGGTGGGCCCCTGACGGCAAAGCTCCAGGCGCAGGCCGCCAAGGCCGGCATCGGCGAGCGCATCCTTTGGCATGGCAGCCGCGAGCGCGAGCATGTCTTTCAGATGCTGGCGGGCGCCGACCTGTTCGTGCTGCCGTCCCGCATCGCCAAGTCCGGCGATCGCGACGGGCTGCCCAACGTCTTGATGGAAGCGCAGGCACACCGTGTACCGGTCATCTCGACGCGGGTCTCGGCGATCCCGGAACTGGTCGAGGACGGGCAGACCGGACTGCTCGTCGCCGAGCGCGATTCCAAAGAACTCGCCGCCGCGATGGCGCGGTTGATGGACGATCCGCAGCTCGCTGATCGGCTGGGCCAGGCCGGCGAGGCAAAGGTTCGCCGGGAATTCTCGCCTGAGCCCGGCATCGACCATGTCGCGCGGCTGTTGACCGAGGCGGCCGAGCGCGCCGCCGCGTGAGCGCCGCTCTGTTTCCGCTCGCCCGGACGGCACTGGAAGCGGCCCGCGACAATGGTCGGACGCTCGCGTTCTGGTGGCGCGACGACGATGCCCGCCGGCCGACCGCGCCGCTCACGCGGCTGCTTGCGCTGCGCCGCGCGGTCGGTGTGCCGCTGGCGCTCGCGGTCATTCCGGAGGGCGTCGAGGCGGGACTGGCCGAGGTGCTATCCGGTGGCGACGCGGTAGCAGTCCTTCTCCATGGCTGGCGCCACGTCAATCATGCGCCGGAGGGACAAAAACGCGCCGAGTTCGGCGATCACCGGCCGCTCGGCGTCATGCTTGATGAAGCGGCGGCGGGTCGCGCCGCGCTGGCCGCTCTCTTCCCCGGCCGCTTTCTGTCGGCGTTCGTGCCGCCCTGGAACCGGATCGGGGAGGGCGTCCGCGCCAGGCTCGCCGGGGCGGGGCTGCCAGGGCTGTCTACCTTCGGCCGCACCGCGTCGGCCGATCCGCACCGGCTGAACACTCATCTCGACCTGATGAACTGGCGTGAGGCGAGGGGGCTGACGCCGGCCGAGGCGGATCGGCTTCTGGCGGCCGAAATCGACCATCGCCTGCATGGCTGCGGCGATGGCGAACCGATCGGGCTGCTCAGCCATCATCTGCAGCACGACGAGGCGGCCTGGACATTGCTCGACGCGCTGCTGGATGTCCTCGCACTCCGCTCCGAAATTGTCTGGCCACCCGTGCCGGCGCTTTTCGACCTGCCGCTTACCGGCGGGATCGGCGAAGCCGAGGCTCGGGTGGACCAGTGAGCAAGTGCTGATGTCTGGCCGGTTTACTTGTGTGGCCAGCGTCCTCGGGCACCGGATCACGATGGATTCGAATCGATTGGAGGGGATGTCAGGGAGCGTGAGCGATCGTGGTAATTGCCCCGAAATGCGGGCGAAAAACCTGTGCCGCTTTCCCTCGATTTGCGTGCTGGCGCGGCGGCCGCGCGGGACGCTTGGTCGCCGCCAGCGGCCGGCGGAACTCGCCCGTGGGACCGTCGGCGGGCCATGAAGTGACGAAGACGACGCCTTTGCTCTTGTGTCGGCGCCCAAGCTCTTGATAAGAGAGCCGCGCGCTGATGAAGCGCCGACCATGCCTCGGTTCACAGAATGAGGGTGCGGATGGGTGACGCGGTTCCCGCGTCGACGCCGCGCCTTTTGCGAAGACACCCCGGAGATTTTCGGGGTTTCGGCCGGAGAGGTGGCAGAGTGGTCGAATGCACCGCACTCGAAATGCGGCATACGTGCAAGCGTATCGGGGGTTCGAATCCCCCCCTCTCCGCCATGCCTAAGCCATTGATTCATCGTCTCTGAGACGCCCGGATTCTCCACCTTCTGTCACAGCGCCCTGTCACGTTTTTTCGGGCGTTTGTGTAGCGCGCAAGATCAAATGGCACGGCGCGCAAGATCAAATGGCATCCGTTTCGGGGGCCAGTCAGCCCCCTTCAAAGCGGGTTCGAAGGGCGTTGCCTCAGCACCAGGTCGACCGCTTTGCCGTCCGGGCCGTCGCCAGGTCCTCCTCGATCAAGATCGTCGCAACGTCGCGTCGCGGGCGGATGGCGTTTTGATCGTCATCGATCGATAGTGCGCCGATGTGCAACCTCTACTCCATCACCAAAGGCCAGGCGGCGATCCGCGAGTTCACGCGGGCGATGCGCGACACCACCGGCAATTTGCCGTCGCTGCCGGGCGTCTTTCCCGACTATCCGGCGCCTGTGGTCCGCAATGGCGGGGATGGCGAGCGCGAGCTGACAATGATGCGCTGGGGCATGCCCTCGCCGCAATTCGTCCTGAAGGGCCGCAAGACCGACAGCGGCGTCACCAATGTGCGCAATGTCAAATCGCCTCACTGGCGCCGCTGGCTGGGGCCGGAGCATCGTTGCCTGGTGCCGTTCACCAGCTTTTCCGAATACGACACGATCGACGGCAAGAAGGTGCCGGTGTGGTTTGCGCTGGACGAAACCCGGCCGCTGGCCGTCTTCGCCGGAATCTGGACGAACTGGACGTCGACGCGGAAGGTGAAGGAGGGCGAGGTTACCGCCGATCTCTACGGCTTCCTCACCTGTGAGCCGAACGCCGAGGTCGGCGCGGTGCATCCGAAGGCAATGCCGGTGATCCTGACCGAGCCGGACGAGATCGACCTCTGGATGCGGGCGGATTGGGCGGAAGCCTCGGCTCTGCAGCGGCCGCTGCCGGATGGGGCACTGCAGGTCGTGGCGCGCGGCGAGCTCAAAGATGAAGGGTAGTGCGAGGGATGGGCTAAAAGCTGACTGGCCGCTTTCGGGTGACCAAACATGTAAAGCGGCGCTTCAAAGCCACTCGGCTGCTTCCCAAAAGCGGACACCTCCCCGCTGGCAGGCCATAGTAGCGTGAGAGGCCGTGTAGCGGGCTGTCGAGGTGGATGTCTGCGGCGTGGAGGAAGCGAAATTCACTAACTGCTTTTCTCCCTCAGTGACTGCGACGATTGCTCCCGGGGAGCGCGGAATCTTCCCCGCGACGACCTTCAGCGCCGTAATCGTGGCTGATCCGGATCGAAGTCACCGGTACTTGCGGCCTCTATTGTCGAAGGCCGGCTTGGTGCCCTCGAGCACGTTGACGACCGCCTTGTTCAAGGTTGCGTCCTCGATCGCCCCGGATATGTAGGTGATGCTGCACATCGACTTGCGGTCGAACTCGGCGAAGATGATCTGCTCCGCGTCGCACACGACCGCGAGGTTCGGGTTGTGGGTAACCATGATGATCTGTCGGCTCTCCCGCGCGGCGTTGAGCACGGGGACCAAGAGGCTGACGATCGTCTCGTTGTCGAGGTTCTCCTCGGGCTGGTCGAGGATGATCGGGTTCCGCTTCTTATCGACCAGCAGGTAGAAGATGAGCAGCAGAGCGCCCCGCTGCCCGGGTGACAGCTGCTCGATCTTGGTGTCCTGGAAGAGCAGCGTGTACTTGGGTTCGAGATAGTCGAACGAGTAAAGGAGGTCGTAGACCTCTCTTGGGGAACGATCCTTTCGCATAAGCCCCGTGAGGTCCACCTGGTCGGGGGAGCCGCGTCGCGCGGATCCGTGCAGCAGCCGGTGGATGTCATCGGCGAAAGCGAGCGCGCCATCTTTGCTGTTCAGGTCGCGTGCCTCCATCCGCGTCTTGACCGCCGCTCGGCTCTCCTCCTCGCCACGGAGCTCGCCCATGCTCTGTTTGACCAGCGAGAAGAGCCTCTCCGACACGGTTTCGTGATACACTGCAAGGTTCGCCTCGAATTCGAGCCGGTACTCCTCGCCGACCAATTCGTTGTCACGGATAATCTTCTGGACCGGCTCGAACAGCAATGACCGCTGATCTCGCTGCAGCGCGAGGACGTCGAGAATCTCGCCGGCTATTTCGGCGCGACAAGTCCTACGCTCATCGATCGCCGCGATGAGACCGTCCAGCTGGACCAGCCGGGCTTCCAGACCACGCTTGCTGTCCGGTACGTCCGCCTTTCCCTCGATCGCGTCCACGGAGGTCTGCCACGTCTTCAGCCTGGCCAGGTAGTCCTGGTACGAGCGCTGCGGCCCATTCAACGCCTCGGTCGCGGAAGTGAGGGCATCGGCCTGCCGCTCCTTGAGCTGCTTGATCTCCTCCGCGCGCGCGGAGAGCTTCGCCGTGCTTGTCTCAGCGTCGCTATCAGCCTTGGCGAGCTCCACATCTTTTGTCTCGAACATGAGGACGTCTGCGGTCTCCATTCCAAGGAGCTGGAGGTCCGCGGCGATCTCCGACGCCGCTCCGGTCACCTGCGATTTCAGGAGGGCGAGACGATCCCGGACGTTGCGGACGGCTTTCCGGCGGGCTGCGACACGCGTGAGCTCCTCCCCGATAGTCTGGGATTCGCCATCGAGCTGCGCGTTTTCGGCAGTGACCTTGGCCAAGGTTGCCGCAGCTGCCTCTTGGGCCGGGGTGAGCATGTCTGTGGGCGGGGGGACCTCCGGAGGCTTGGCAAGATCGAGTTCCGCGAGCTGCGCCGCCTTGAGCCCAATCTGCTCCTCGACGTTCCGCCTTATCGTCGGATGCAGCTGGTCCTCGATGCTGGCGATCGTGCGGTTCACTGCGCTCATGTTCTTGCGCGCCTCGTCCAGGCGCACGCGTAGCACGGTCTCCTGCGCATCGACCAGCTGGTCGAAGTCCAGCGCTCCGAGCCGATCCTCCGCCGGGATGTGGGAGAAGATAACAGAGCGGAGTTCGCGCTCGAAGCCTTCCGAGCGCCCGGTCACGTGCTCGTTGCAGAGCGCCTCAAAGCGCCCCTGTGGAACGTAACGAACCAGTTCGACGCGGTCCGCTGCGGGGTTGTCCGCGAGGTTTGCACTGGTCGGCTCCCCGGCGAGCCACCGAAGCTCGCCTTCGAACTGGCGTGCGGGTTCCCCCGCCTTCCCACGGAACCGATCGTGCTTCAAGAAAGAGAAGTGGGCGTGCTGCTGGGAGTTGCCGGCGAGTGCCAGCACGTCGGCCAGAGCGCTCTTGCCGCTGCCCTTGTTACCGATGATCGCGACTAGGTCCGGGTTGATCGGGATTCGGCAGCCGTCGAACCAAGTCTCACTCAGGGCGCTTCCGTCCACCTTCGCGAGGGAGACCTCGTCGATGTAGAACGTCCGGTGGTTGGAGACGCGCTGCAGCTTCGGCGGCATCGGGCCGATAAAACAGCGCTTGGCAGGCTCCTTGATCGCCTGCTGCAGACCCATCCAAGTTGGGTCGGCCTTGATCCACGTGACCTTGTTCGAGGGGAAGTCGCCATAGCCTCGGGCGTTGTTGTCGCCCGGCGTTCCGCGGAACATGTGTGCGTCGCTGCCGGAGACTGGCAGGCGGGGCATGTGTCGGATCGACTCCTGGAAATTGTCGAAGAACTTGTCGTTCTCCGCGATGCGGCGGCCGACGAGGGCGTTCCACAGTCCGACGTTGCGCGTCTCGAAGATGGGAGAGCTGTCCACCAGTCCGATGGCGTAGGCGTAATGCTTGAGGTGGTCGACCTTCGCCAGCCCGTCGCTGGTGTCGAAGGCCATGAAGCCGCACGCCATGCCGCCCGGGACGCAGCGCACCGCCGCCTTGTAGCTGTCGACCGTCACCTCCGCCGTGCAGTACCCGGCCTTCAATGCGGTCGCGTCGTCGAGAAGTACCTGAGCCTTGTCGAACCCATGAAGCTTCAGCTTGTCCGCATTAACGTCCCGGGCGAAGGTGATGAGCGCGTGCTCGGACACCGGCTGCCCCGTGATCTCCAGCTTCAGGTTCGAGAGGAAGTCGCGGAGCAGCTGATTCGGGATCTCGTCCGAGAAGACCACATGGGCGTTGAGGCGGGCCGCCATCGGCGCGGCGATCCTCAGCTCGATTCCGGGGAAGACCGTCTTCTCGAGAACAGGCGCGTCCGCATCCCCAAGTCGGCGCTTGAGCGCGAACCACCCGTCGAAGAGCCAGTAGTCTTGGATCGCGTAGACGGCCGGTGTCGCGTCGTTCAGCGCGCCAACCATCTCGTCGATCAATTGCAGATCACGTTCTCCAGTGCCCGCTTGCGTGAAACGCTCCCCGGACCAATGGAAGGATGCCGGCGTGTGGATGTGAAGGTCCCACTGCCGCCATTCAGAACCGCGCGGAAATTGACTGCTCACCTTGTCCTGCCCTCCCGAAGCAGTCGTTATGATTTCGATTATCTATAGGCATCATCGCCGTTAGCGACAGTGGTGTTTTTGCCGAACGCGTTTCTGGAGATGCTTCGCTCGGCCTTAATCGCATAGTCCAATCGCTTTCTCTTGGTCTGCAATCTAAACGAACGACCGCTTTGGAAATCAGCGGTTACAGAACTCAATGACGGACATAGGCGCCAAGCGGACTTGTATCTCCGAGACGCGGCGATTCGCATCGTGCAGTTTGGGTTGTAGGTAGGACCCGTCACCGCTCCGCCATTCGCGTCGCCGTGTCCGGCTGGTGCCGATAGCCGGTTTGTCGCTCGATCTCGCGCATGACGGCGTTCCAGTGCCGCTGCCGGCGCTCACCATCGGCTTCCCACCGCTCGATCTGCGCGGCCGCCCTGCGTCGCTCCCGCGCCTCGATCCACGCACCCTGCGCCCCATGCATCGTCACCAGCACGCTCGCCTCACGGCGGATCTCCGGCGATCTGCGCAGAAGGCGGGCGAGCAGCCGCCGGATCATGGCTCAAGTTTCCCGCCCGTCGGCATCAGCCCGCCAGTCGGCGCCGGCGCCAGATGACGGCCGAACGGCTTTCCAGCGATGTCGAAATGCTGCGCGATCTCGGCGGCGATCGCCTCGGCCATCGCCATCTTCGCCGCTTCCCATGCCGTCCAGTCGACCTTCGGCCGCTTCGCGGCGCAGGTGAGCCGGGTCGCCGGCGGAATCTTGGCGATGGCGAGGGCGATGAGGGTGCGTAAATGGTGCTGATCGGCGGGCGTCATGGAAACCTCGTCGGGATGGCCTCGGCGATTTCTACAACCATGTCGCGCGATTCGCGAAAGGTCGCGTGACTCCGCGCGCCGGACCCGCCTATGGTGACCTACCGTAAGTGGAGGGGACTAAATGAAACAGATCATCGTTCTGGGCCTTGTGGCCGTTCTGGCGGGCTGCGGCTCGATCACCCGCGGCACCGAGGAGGACGTCGCGATCAACGCGATGCCGTCCGGCACCAATATCCAGACCTCGAACGGGCACCAGTGCCAGACGTCCTGCGTCGTCAAGGTGCCGCGCAAGGACAGCTTCACGGTCACCGCCAGCAAGACCGGCTATCAGACCGAGACGGTCAATGTTGGAACGAAGGTCAGCGGCGGCGGCGCGGCCGGCATGGCTGGCAATCTCCTCCTTGGCGGCATCATCGGGATCGGCGTCGACGCAGCGACCGGCGCCGCGCTCGATCACTATCCGAACCCGGTGAACATCGTGCTGGAGCCCGTGGGCGTGCCGCAAATCCCGGTGGTCACCGATCCGCCGAAGACCAAGAAGGCGTCAACGCCGGTCTCGTAGGCGATGCCCCGCCGCCGGCTGTCGGGCCGCCGGCTTCGGCAAGCCGCATCAGCGTCGACAACTCACGATCAATTCTCCGGCCTTCATCGGCTTGCCGCGGTCGATCGAATAGGTCGTCGACACGCCCTCGATCGTGAAGCCCTCGAACAGCGCCCGCACTTCCGGCCGGTCGTTGATCGACAGCAGAAACGTCCCCTTCAGGCTTCGCAACCGGTCGGCCAACTCGGCAAACTCATCGCGGGCGAAGTTGTCCCGGCCGTAGTCGTTCTCGACGCCAAAATAGGGTGGGTCGAGGTAGAACAGCATGCCCGGCCGGTCGTAGCGTGCGAGGAACGCCTGCCAGGGCAGCCGCTCGATGACGACGCCGGCCAGGCGCTCGTGGATCGCCTCCAGCATCGGCGCCAGCTTGGCGATGTTGAACCGCGCCCCTTGTGTCGTCGAGACGCCGAAGTTGCGGCCGGCGACCTTGCCACCGAATGCCAGGCGCTGGAGATAGAGGAACCGCGCGGCACGTTCGAGGTCAGTTAGCGTGTCGGGATCGGTCGCCACCAACCGCTCGAACTCCCGGCGGCTGGATATCTGGAAGCGCAGCATTTCGAGGAAATGCGTGTAGTGGCGCTGCAGGACCCGGAAAAAGGTCGCGACGTCGCCTGAGAGATCATTGATCGTCTCGGAGCGGGGCGCCGAGCGACGGCGCAGAAAGACCCCGCCCATCCCGACGAACGCCTCAGCGTAGCCGTCATGCGGTATCGTTTCGATTCGGGCGATCAGCCGGGCGGCGAGGTTACGCTTGCCACCGATATAGCCGGCAGCCGGCTGGACTGGATCGACGGCGCGAAAATTCCAGTGCATTAAGTAAACCTTCACAGATCGCTGTCACCGTCGCGCGGCTGCCTTCGGGCAGGGGCGGCGGTGGCGTGATCCTAATCGACGTCATGCGGGGGTCTTCCGCCAAGTCGATTCCCCGTAGCCGGCTTCGGCCGGCCCCCGTCCGCCTATTCGCCTTCGCGCAGGCGCTTGTCCTGCCAGCGGCGGATGACCGGAAGCAGATCCTCCAGATCGTAGAACAGCGCCCCAACGCCAAGAATGATGCGGTTGTCGACCACCGGCTCGCTCAACGGGTGGACGCCGAAGAACTGGGCCATCAAGCGGCGAAACCCTTCCTGCCCGTTGGCATCGGTCGGGAACGGCCCGAGGAGAAACGATCGATCGAGCCGAACATGTCCATGCGGCGGCGGCGGCACCGGCGGCGCTTCGGCCGCCGCCCGCTTCATCGCCTCGACAAGCTTCTGGGCGTTGTCGTTCATAGCTTCATCTCCTCCAGCCCTTCGATGATCGGCCGCAGATTCGCCAGCGTGTTGAACCGGACCTTGTTGCGAGGAAGGTCGAGTTCGGTCGCCTTGAACTCCCGCAGATCGATCTCGTCGGCCGTGTCCAGATGCGCGGTCATGATCTGCTCGATGCGCGCGGCGAGGGTCTCGTCGTCGCCCTTCGCCTTCTCGTCCGTCAGCGTCTTGTTGTAGAATTTCTCGATGCCGCGAACCTGCGGCTCGAGCCGGGTCAGATTGACCGCCATGCCGACCGTCACCTTCAGGCTGAAGCTGACGTCCTTCTCCTGATCGAGCGCGCGGATGGCATGGAAGAGCGACTGCATTTCGCGATAGGTGATCTGCACGGTGGCGGTCCTTTGGTCGGGGTTTAGTTTCTTGTCGAGACGGCGCAGCCGCCGTGTGCGCGAGCCGCTCACGCCGCCTGTTCCAGTTCGGCGATGCGGGCCTTGAGGCTGGCGATTTCCTCGTCGTGGCCAGTGACGCGCTGGGCCAGCGCGGCAAAATTGTCGTTGGCGACCCGCATCCGCTCGTCCAGCGAGTCCTGGATCTGGCGGATGTCGTCATTGGCGGCCGACAAATGTTTCAGCAGCGCGCCCATGTAGGGGATGTATTGCTCGTACTGGAGGCTCCAGACGTCCTCGCCCTTGCCGTCATGGGCAGCGTATTTGATGCCGGCGAAGTCGATGCCGATCGCCTTGAGCCGCGCGTGTTCGTCCTGGGCGAAGACGCCGGCGTGGCGGCGCGTGCCGGCCCGCTTGCCGTTCTCCTTGTACTGGACGCGCGTTCGCCGGAGATCCATGCGGCGGATCGGCATGCGCTCGTAGCTTCCATCCGGCTGAAGGACACCCTCGAAATCGTCAACCTCGATCTCTTCGTCGATGTGCTCGACGTAGAGTTCGCGGGGGTTGGAGCGATAGGTCAGCCAGTTCGCGCCGAGCACGATCGCGGTCGCGATCTGAAGGTCGATCTCTTTCCCGTCGGTCTTGTCGCGCTTGTCCGAGCGGATCACCAGGGCGGCAAAGGCGTAAGGCGTGGTCGCGCTGTCGCCGAGCTGCACCTGGTTCGGGGCGGTGCAGGTCGACAGCGCTCCGAGCGCCGCGCTGTTGGAAAAGTTGCCGGTGTCGGCGCCACGCCCGACCGAGGTCGTACTGTTGGCGGTCGAGACGGTGCCGCCCGCCCCGTCGCCGGCCGCGTAGTTGAGCGCGCCCGAGGTCAGGGACCCGAAGACGCCGCGCCCGTCGCCCTGGTTCTGGTTGCCGGTGACGGTCGTCTGCGAGGCGGCGTTGTGGCCGGTGAAGCGGTTGTTGGGGCCGGACACGCGCCGCGCGGCGTAGGTGCCGATCGCGAACAGGCCGATCCAGTTGTAGACGTCGGCGGTCTGATTGCCGTCGGCCGCGTTGGCCCCGATGATAATCGTGTTGTCGGCGGTGCCGGCGCAATAGGCCGAGCCGACCCCGATGATGACCGAGCCGCGCACGTCCGTCTTGTAGAGACCGGCCTTAGCCGCCAGCAGCGTCGAGTTCCGGCCATAGGTCAGCGAATAGGCCGCATCGCAGCCGTAGGTCGAAACATACTGGCCGTCGACGAGCACCCGCTGGTTGCGGATGCCGAAGGCGTCGCAGCAATAGAGGTCCTTGGCGTCGCGGCCGGGGCCGCTGCCGAAAAAGCTGCAGAAATTGACCAGCGTGTTGGGGCCTATGAACATTTCACGGCCCACCAGCGTGTTGCCCTGGCCCTTGATCAGCGGCTGCGCCAGATCGACGTAATTGTTGGGCCGGACGTTCGGCCCCAGCGAGACGTTGTTGTTGGGGGCGTCCACGAAGACGAAATCGGCCGCATAGGTGTCGACGATGCCGAGCAGCGTCTTCAAATCGGCCAGCGCGATCAGCACTTCCTGCTTTGTGCCGGCGACGGTTTCGACGCCGACCAGGTCGCTGACGCTCGAGGATGGGGTGAAATTGGCGGTCTGGGTGCCCATAGATCAGTCCTTGGTCTGCGAAGCGGGGGGGTCGGGCGGGGCGAATGGTTGCGGCGGCAGCGGGATCGGCAGGCCCGCCGGGCCGGGTGTCGGCGCGCTGCGCCAGTCGGTCAGCCGGGCCATCAGACGACCGTCGCCGCGACCGGCCCGGCCGGAGCCGAGCGGCCGCCGTCGGCGTCCTCGTTGGTGACGAAATAATCCCAGTCGCCCGGCCCCGGCGCGTCGACGATCGAGCGGGTATCGGTGGCGCGGCTGTAGATCGGGCCGCTGACGTCGATCGCCGTCCCGAAGCCGGCGGCGGCCACGGCGCGCCAGACCCGCGCGGCGGCAACGCGCGGATCATTGGCGTTGCGCCAGGAGCCGTTAACGTCGGACCCGGTGACGGGAAACTGCAGCGCCTCGGGTGGCGGCAGCGCGTCAGGATCGTCGACGCCGACCGTGACGGTGCGCGTCGCCGTCCAGGCCCCGACGAGGCCGGTGCGGCCGATCGCCAGCGCTTCGATCTCGATGATGTCGTCGCGGACATAGCCGGAGATCGCGACGACGGCGGATGCCGCCAGCGCCGCGATCGACGCCTCCCAGGCCGGCGCGCCGGCAAGCCGGTGGCGGACCTCGTAGCTGGCGATCAGGCTCGAACCCTGCGCCGGCTGCAGATAGACCCGCACCGGCGGATAATCCGGGTCGGACGGCACCAGCGCGGTCACGCCGGTGTCGATGCGGGTGATCTCCGGCGGCAGCGGCGCGGCGGTGATCAGCACAACCTCGGCGCCGATGCGCCCGTCCCAGGCCGGCGGGATGGCCTCGGCGGTCTTCTGGTCGATCTCGGGCGCGTGCGGGATCAGGATCAGCCGGGCGCCAAGCTCCCGAGTCATCTCGATGTCCTTGACCAGCGCGTCCAGGGTTTCCGAGCCGAGCAGCCCGAACAGCGCCAGATCGCCCGGCGCCGGCAGCCCGCCGCCGCCGGCGAGCAGCAGCGCCGCGGTCCGGCCGGGGACCGTGTGGACATCGCGCAAGAGCGTCTCGCCGTCGGCGAGACGGAACCGGCAGGCGTAGCGCTGGCCGGCGAGCATCTCGACGGTCTCGTCGAGCACCACCCGGCGGTCCTCGACCGCGACCACCCGGCCGGAGATCTGGGTGTCGGCGATCAAATCGTGGCTGAGCGCCACCCGCTTGCCGCGCACCACCAAAAGGTTCTCGATGTCCTGTTCGCAGGTCCAGCTCTCCTGCCGCTCTTCCAGCTCGTAAAAGCGCCTGATCCCCTCGCGCCAGACCTCGTCGGGATCGGTCTTGCCGACGATGTTGAGGCGTTCAGTGCGCTGCGGCTCGCCGACGAGGCCGGGCCGGCGCACCAGCCGCTCGCGCATTTCGTAGCCGCCGGTGGCGTCGGCGAAGGGAATCCGGAACTGGTCGGGGATCAGCCCGTGCTTGGCCTCGCCAGCGAAGTTCTTCGAATTGCGCGGCGAGATGTGGGCGCTGATCCGGTCCTGCGGCCGGTCGATGATGACGCCCCATTTGGTGCCGGGATTGTGCGGCCGCGCCCGCCCGGCCTGGCAGATGTCGAACAGCACCTCCTCCTGGGTGGCGACGAAATCGTGCATCCGGTCGTAGTGGAGATTCTTGAGGACGCACCAGTCGTGCCAGTCGGCGATCTCGGCCAGGTTCATCACCCGGTCGGGCTTCGGCAGATAGGCCTCCGGCCCCTGATGGGCGTGGCGATAGGCCGAGGCCGGCGAGCGCGTCGGCCGCTCGATCCAGGTGCCGGTCGCGGCGTCCCAGTCGGGCAGAATGCGGGTGGCGACGAAGTTGAACGAGTCGAGCACGCCGTTGGTCATCTTGCCGGCCTTCACCCGGACGGCGATGAAGGTCATCTCCTGGTCGATATTGAACGGCGGCTCCGGCCGGTGCGCCCGCACCGCCAGCCAATCGACCCGGTCGGACCCCTTTTCGTTGCGCTCGTCGAGGCGCGTCTCCTGGATCTCGTAGCGGCCGCGCGTGTCCGGTCGCCAGCGATGCGATCGGGAAAAGGCGCGGGTGGTGTTGGCAGCGATATTTAGTTCGGCAACCGGTACCCAGGGATCGGTGCCCGCGAGCCGCTGCTCCAGCCGCACGTCGGCGTCGGTCGATTTCTCGTTGCCATCCTTGTCGACCCAGAACAGGCCGCCAGGAAAATGCAGGTCGATCGACAGTTCCGCCGCGTCGGCCGGCGCAGTCCGCTTGATCACTGTTGCCGCCTCGCCGACGTCGTGGGCCAGTTCCTGGCTGACCTGATCTTCGACTACCTGCGTCGGATAGAGGTCGAGCGGTGCCTCGGCCGAGGTGCCGGTCTTGACCTCGATCTCGACGTCGGAGCCGAACTCAGCCGCCGCGGTGTCGCCGAGCTTGAAATCGGTCAGCTGGTAGCGGCCGGCCAGCACGAAGGCGGCGGTGATGAAGCGGTCGTCGCCGATCGTCGTCGTAAACGGCGAGGCACCGAAAGGCGGCGCGATGCGCAACTGGCCGAGAAGGCTCGGGATCGGCGCGCCGGGATCGAGGCGATTCTTCCAGCCGCTGATGAAATAAGACGGGTCGCGGCCGCTGTCGGCCGGGCGCACCGGCACCAGGGCGTTGACCAGGAGGTTGCCGGCGAAGGCGACGGCGGCGGTGGTCGCGGCCGAGGCGGCGCTCTGGCCAACCGCGCCGACCAGGAACGCCGGCGCGTAGAACTGCCCGGCGGCGATCGCCGCGATCGTCACCACCACCGACAGCACCGAGCGCAGCGAGCCGGCGGCGGGGATCACCCGGATAACGACGGGAACGCCGGCGTAGGGCCGTGTGCGGTGCCACAGCGCCGGTTCGACCCGCCATTCGCCCACCATGACCCGCACCAGGGCGCGGCGCGCCGGATTGAGCCCCGGCAGCGCCATCTCGACCATCGCCGCGAGGCTGGTGCCCTCCTCGACCATGAGCTCGCGGCGGCCCAGCCCGACGTCGAGCGACGGCAGGCCGAGCACCGGCACCAGCGGGCCGGTCGGGGCAAGGGCGAGCGCGTTCATGCCGGCACCGCGGCGTGACGGTAGAGCCCGACGAGGCGGCCCGACCAGGGCGTTTCGTCATATGGGGCGATCACCGCCTCGGACCCGCGAGCGACGTGCAGCATCGCGCTCGGCGCCACGACGATGCCGACGTGATCGGCGATGCCGCCGCGTTGGAACAGGACGAGGTCGAAGCCGCGGGCGTCGCCGGTCGCGATCCGCCGCCAGGGATAGCGCGCCGACTTGGCCCCGATCGCCGCGGCGATCTCGGCGCGCTCCTCCAGACTGGCGTAGGTCTCCAGATAGGAGGGCAGCGTGATCGCCAGCGCCTCGCGATAGACCAGCCGGACGAGCCCCCAGCAATCGGCGCCGTCGTGGTCACGGCCGCGGTCGCGATATGGCAGGCCGATATAGCGGTCCGACCAGCTCATCTATGCAGCCCCGGACAGGTGCTGACCGTCATTGCGAGGTAGGGCCAGGCGTGCTGCAGCGTCTCCTCGCGCGAGACCGGCAGCGTCAGAGTCAGGACGTCGTAGGAATAGCCGACGCTGCGCAGCTCGGTCCATTCGCGGTCGACATAATCGGGCGTCGTCGACAGCACGACGGCGAAATCGACAGTTGCCGGCGTCTTCAGCAGACGCGCCGTCGGCACCATCTCGCGGGAAACGTTGTCGAAGACGATCTTGGCGGCCGCCGCGCCCGCCTCGCGATCGGACGGCACCTCGGCGCTCATCAGCACGTACTTGAAATCGGCCGCGACGGCGAGTTCGCCGCCGAGCGACTCCGTGCCGATCAGCTTGGAGCGGGTGCCGCGCAGATAGGGCTCCTGCGAGAAAAGCACGGCGTTGTCCGAGGAAAACCGCAGCGGCTCGGGCAGATCGTCGTGGGTGATCGTCACCAGGACGACGCCGGCGGCCTCGCCCTGCTCGGCCTGGACGAATTCGGTCAAGGGAACGCGGGTGATCATCGGGGCATCTTCCAGAGTTCGAAGCTGACCCGGTATTCGACGCCGGTCAGCGGCACCGCCGCCGGCGTCTGCTTGCCGAAGGCGATCAGGTCGTAGGCGGTCCGGGTGATGGTCGCTCCGGCGGCGGTCACCACCGGCTCGCCGGCGGCCGTCACCCAGACCTGGCCGTGGACGACCGGGTCGATCATCCAGAACAGCGCCGTGCCGCGGTTGGTGTCCTCGCGCCAGAACCGCTCGAAGCGCAGCAGCTGATCTGTGGTGAAGACGAAGGGCGCGGCGACCGGCACCGGCGCGGCCGAGGTCGCCAGCCGCGTCTTCGGCGAGCCGCGATCGTTTTCGGAAAACAGCCGCCCGTCGGCGATGCCGCGCGAGAAGCCGGCGCGGGACGGTCGCGGCGGCAGGTCCGGGGGCCAGATCGCGATGGTCATCAGCGGAACACCTGCTTGCGCAGGCCGGCCTGCGCTTCCAGCGCGGCGAAGCTGGCGCTGTTCGGCCGCGACAGCGAGCCGGCGACCTGGTCGTCGATGACGTTCTCGACGATCCGGCCGCCCTTGCCATCGTCGCGTTCGCGGGTGGTCACGCTGGCGCTGGAATTGTTGATGGTGTTGACCGTTATGGAGACCGGTGGCGCGCTGGCGGTACCGGACGCGCCAGCGCCGGGCGCCATCCGCATCGTTACCGGGATCGAGCGCCCGTCCGGCAGCGGCACGGCCGCTTCCTTCAACTGCCCGTCGCCGAAGATCGACGGCCGGTCAGCGATGCCGCCGCGGGCGAACAGGCCGGCCGATCCGGAGGACAGGATCGCGGCGGTCGCGCCGGACGAGACCGTGCCGCCGCCGAGGCCGCCCAGAAGACTGCCAAGCAGCCCGCCGGCACCGCCGCCGCCTTTTTGCGACATCCCGTCAAGCAAGGTCTGCAGGACGCCGCCGAAACCGGGCACGAAGCGGTCGGCGATCTGGCCGATGCCGGCGTTGACCGCCCCGGTGACCTGGCCGAAATCCTGCGTGAACGCCGTCGCCGAGCTGGCGAGTTCGCCGGAGGTCTCGTTCAACTTGGCGAAGGCGTCGTTGGCGGCCGCGAGCCGGCCCGAGAAATTGTGCGAACCGCCCGGATTGCCGACGCTGTAGCCGGAGGGCCGCTCGAAGCCGACGAAGGCTTCCGTCGCCCCGCGCACGTCACGCGAGGCCAGCAGCCGGTCCAGGCTCGACCGCTCGCTGGTCTGCAGCTCCTTCCAGATGAATTTGAGCTGCCCCTCGACATCGCCGAGATTTTTCCGGCCACCGATGAAGTCGAACAGCGCGGCGGATCGGTCGTTGTGCTGCGCCAGGCCGTAGGCGTTGCCGCCGTCGCCGACCGCCAGCGGATTGAAGGCGCTTTCGGCCGAGATATTGCCGAGGATGCCGGCGATCTGGTGCGGCTTGAGCCCCTTGGCGGCGAAGAACTCGGCGATCTGGGTCGCGACCGGGCCGCCACTTGGCCGATTGGAATTGGCCGGGGTGAGCAGCCGTTCGATCGCCGCGCCGGCGCCGCCGGATGCTCCGGCCCCGCCGCCGAGCCCGCCGGTCAGCCCGCCGCTCAGATTGACCACGCCGGCGGTGATGGTGGCGCTGGCGAGATTCTGGATCGGCGGGATGGCGAGCGACGGCGCGGCGGGTGCGCCGTTGAACAGATCGGCGATGGTGCCGGCGCTCGAACCGAGCAGGCGGTTCTTCAACGGATTGGCGACGCTCAGCTGCAGCGCGGTCTTGACGAAATCCTCCGAAATGCTCTTCAAGGCACCTTCGAAGTCGCCCGTCGACAGCGCGCCGGTGAGCCCGTCGATCGCGTCCTCGCCGACTCTTCTGGCGTCGCTCCAGGCCTCGCCGACCCGGCGCACGCTGTCCTCGTAATCGGCGATCGCCGCGATCTCGGCGCGGTAGCTTTGCGCCATCTCGCCGACGGCGTTGATGCCGGCGCGGCGGATGGCGGTTTCGGCTTCGAGCGACACCATCGCCCGCCGGCGGGCGTCGTCGCCGAGGCCGATCACGGCCGCCTCGGCCTTCGCCTTGGCCAGGCGCTCCTCCAGCGGCTGGTAAAGGCTGCGCCGGGTCTCGATCTGCAACGCCTCGATGTCGAGCGCGCGGGCCTGGCCGAGCCGCGCGATCGCCTCGGCCGAGCCGTCGGCCAGCCGGATCTGTTCGCCATATTGCGCGTTGATGCCGGCGAGCGCCGCCCGGTAGCCTTCGAGGCCCGCGGCGGCGCGGGCGGTTTCGGACCGGCGCAGCGCATCGTTGGCCGTCATTACCGCCTCGGCGAAGACGCGGGTCGAAGCGGCGGCGATACGCGCCGCCTTTTCGCTCTCCGCGACATTGGTGCCGGACAGCTCGAGCCGTTCGCGCTCGGCCGCGATCAGCGCGCGCTCGGCGACCGTCCTGGCGGTGACGGCGCGAAGATCGAGGTCGCGGCCCTGCCGGATGACGCTTTCCTCGCGTTCGATCTCGGCCAGCGCGGCGGCGCGGTCGCGATCGGCGGCGATGACAATCCCCTGGATCGCATTCGGGCTGGCGCCGAGCCGCCCGGCGGCGTTGACCTGCTGCTGGTAGAGACGCTCGACCTGCTCGCGGTCCGAGGTCAGGTCGGGGACGCGGTCGCGCAGCGTGTCGCGCGATTCCCGGTAGGCCTTCTGGCTGGCCGCCGTCACCCGGTCGATCGACAGCGCCATCGAACGCATCTGGCGCTGCGCGTCGGCCGCCGGCGCGGCGATGGCGATCAGCCGCTGGGCGAGCGTCTGCAGTTCGTCGTTGGCCGGATCGAGATTGGCGATCTTCGCCACCTCCTCGACGAAGCTGGCGGCATCGGGACGGCCGTCGCGCATCTGTTTGTTGACGCGCAGCAGCGCCGCCTCGAACGGCTTGTATTCATCGGTGACGCGGGCGATGTCCTCCGGTCCCGGCCCGGGCACCCGCGTGCGAAAAATGTCGGTCTCGGTCAGGCCGGGCTTGAAGTTCTCGCTCAGGCTGGCGCGGGCCGACAGTTCCAGCTCGGCGCGGGTGCGGCGCTCCCGGAAGGTCAGGAAGCCGGCCGAGCCGCCCTGCGCGGCTTCCGCCTTTTCCATCACCAGGCCGTAGCTCTTGGCGACGGCGTCGACGGCGTCCTTGTGGTCGGCCATCGCTTCGGTGAGTGGCTTGATCTTGTCGGCCGTGCGGGTGGCGAAATAGATCCCCGCTCCGGCCGCCGCGGTGAGGCCGACGATGGCGAGGTTCATCGGCGTCGCCAGGGCGAACAGCCCGGCGCCGACCGCCTTCAGCGAGCCGCGAAGACCGCCCGGCCCCTCCTCCAGCGCACCGATCACCTGGCCCGTCTGGGACACGAAGATTTGCTGCGCGCTAGCGCCCATCAACCACATGGTGACGACGTCGTTGCCCTGCCGCGACAGGTTGAGCATCTGCTGGCTGGTGAGCCTGGCCGCGCCGGCGGTCGCCCGCATCGCGGTAACCTGGCCGGCGAAGGCCGCCTTGGCCCGGGTGATTGCCGCCGCCGCCTCGGCCGTGCTGATCGCGCCGATCCGTTCGGCCTGGCGGATCTCGCCGAGCTGCGTCTTGTAGCTCTGGCCGGCGGCGAACAGCGGATTGTAGCGGGCCCGCAATTCGTCGAGCGCCTTGCCGTATTCGGCCACCTCGCGCGCCCGGTTGCTGTTAGCCGGCGACCGGTTGATGCCGACCGACCGCTCGATGATCGCCTTGTAGTCGCGCTCGGCGCCGGCGGCGCCGCGCATCGCGTCGCTCGCCTGCCGGGCTGCGGCGGTGTTGCGGGCAAGGCTTGCCGACATCGCGTCGAGACCGCCGCCGGCGGATTTCGCCGCGCCGGTGAGACCGCCGACTTCGGAGCGCACCGCCTTGACTTCGGTCTTGGCGCCGCTGCCGTCGGCAGTGATCAGCATGGCGAATTTGAGCGGCGTGGTCATCGATCCGCCTCCGCGCCGGCGGCCTCGCCAAAGGCGTCGAGCGCCGCCGCCTCCATCACCCGGACGTCGAAAAACACCGAGGGTGGGCAGTCGAGCCGGCGCAGCACGACGTCAACGGCGGCGTAGTCGAGGCCGAGCCAGATCAACCCGGCCAGCCCCGCAGCCGAGCGCCACTGCGTTTCGCAGGCACAAAACGCATCAAGAGATCGCCCGTTCGATCGCCACACCAGCACGTCCTGATCCTCGTCCTCTTCCTGCGTTTCCACGGCGACGCCGAGTTCGGCGAAGCCGTCCCTGGCGATCGGCGCCGGCCGACCCGGATCGGCCCGCCCGAGCCGGGCAAACGCCCAGGCCCGCGCCGCCGCCTTCAGTTTCCCATTCGGGCCTCGTCGCCATCAATCGACTGGCCGTAGGCGCGGTAGCAGCCGGTGCGGAACCAGCCGAAGCGCAAGGCCCGCTCCAATGCCTCGGGGTCGAACGGCTGCTCGCCGCCGCCCTCGGCCTCGACGCCGCGCCAGTTTCGGCAGACCCGTTTCAGCATTTCGGTCTCATGGCTGGCGCGTTCCTCGGCCGTCTTCAGCGCACGAAACTCCCGGTCGAGCGCCTGCGCCTCCTCCAGCGGCATCGCCTCGAACTCCATCTCGAAGCTCTGGGGAACGATCTTGCCGGGGTTGGCGGGATCGGGAACCTGGACCTTGACCGGCCACCAGTAGCGGTAGGCATCGACCAGCTTGAATTTCGGCATCGGGGGCGTTTCCTGTCGGTTCGAACGGCTTTCGAAGCGGCTTTCAAACCCGCTTCGAAGCGGGCGACGTCAGCGGATGGTGAGCTTGAGTTCGTCGTCGCCGGCGACCGGGGTCGCCATCAGCGGCAGCGAGTAATTGAGGATGCCCTGGGCTTCGCCCTGGGTGGGGCGACCGATCTCCAGCGCCGGCGCGTCGATCTGGACAATGTTGCCGGCGACCGTGCCGTGGACGGCCACCAGCGCGCCGCGCGTCCGTGCCCTGGCGATGGCGAACCAGTCGATCGTGGCGAGGCTGGTCGCCTCGACGACCGCCGTTCCGGTGGTCTGGCGATCGCCGATCTCGATCGATTCCGCCCCGATCATCAGATAGGGGGCGACCTGGTTGCCGAGGTCGATCAACAGGCTGGCCGCGATCGACTGCCAGCCGAACAGCGACAGCGTCGTGTTGGCGACCGAAACCACCACCGGCTTGACGAAGGCGCCGAGATCGACGGTCGGAAGCGCGACGTCGGTGATCGTCCCGACCAGCCCCTGCAGGGTGAAGCGCAGCCGCGGGATCTGCTGAGCGTTGAGGGAGAGCGTGACGGTGCCGCGGACGCCGAGCATGACGTGGCGGACGCCGTCCTGGAGATAGTAGATCGACACGGCCTCCTGGCCGCCCGACACCGGATCGTACTCGACCGAGGTCAGCGCCGTGACCGTCTCGGCGAAGCCGCAGGCCCGCAGCAGCGGCCCGTAGCCGGGGGCGGTCCCGAGCGCGCCGGAGCCGGCGATCTCGACCGATCCCTCAAGCTGGACGTAGTCGCCGGTGAGCAGCACGCCCTGGTGCCCGAGATAGGGCAACAGCAGGTCGCGCCGCTCCTCGCTGCCGGCAAGCGGCGTGAAGCTGACGTCGTTGAACTGGACGGCGTCTGCGGCCCCGGTCGGGACCGCATCGGTGCCGTAGGTCGCCTCGATCTTGACGAGGGCGGCGAGCCGGCGGAAGCGGCGCTTTGCCATTTACTTGGCCTTTCGGGTGTCGGAGCGGGTTTCGATGGCCGGCTTGGCGGCTTCGGGCTTTGCCGGCTCCGGCGCGGCCACGGGCTTGGGCGGCGGCGCCGGCCGGGTGCCGCTCTCGCGGGTGGCCTTGCCGGTGTCGGGATCGCGGACGTAGCGCCCGCCGGTGCGATAGGGTGTCTCGGGCATCTCAGGTTTCCTGTTCGAGATAGACGGCGGTGGCGAAGGCCTCCTCCCACCAGAGCGTGCCGCCGCGCGCCTTGGTCAGCTCGCCGGAGACGTGGGTGATGACGTCCTCGGCGCTTGCCGGCTGCCAGCCGATCAGCGCCGTTTTCACGCACTGCCTCAGCCCGTCGAGATCCGCCGCGCCGGCGGCGCCGGTGGTGTCGGACAGATTGTCGAGAATGATCACCACCGCGACGTCGATCTCGCTGCGCTGCAGGACGCCGGTCATCCGCTCGTTGTCGCCGCTGACCTCGCGCAGCGGCACCACGTAGGCGGCGGGCGAGGCCGGCGGCCGGTCGTCGACGATCGCCGCCAGCTCGACGGCGCCCTCGATCAGCGCGAAGGACGCGCCGCAACGCTCGGTCAGCCGGACGATGATCTCGGCGGCGATCATCGCCGCGCCCCGTCGACGGCGCCGCGATAGTGATCGGCTAGGATGGCGTGGATCTCGACGCGGTCGGCGTCGTCGATGCCGAGATAGGGCCGCGCCGGAATGGTGACCGTATGCGCCGCGACATCGACATCGCGGGCGAAATTGGAGGCTTTCTTCTTGCGAAAACGCGGGTCGAGCGTGTCGGATTTGGCATCGTAGCGCTGATAGACGGTCTGCCGGCGCGCCGGTTGCGCGATGGTGTCGCCCAGATGCTGGACCGCCGCGTAGACCACGTTCGTGCCGACCGCGAGGGAGTCGGTCTCGGCCGCATAGGTGATGGAATTGTAGAGCCGGTTGCTGACCCTCAACATGTTGGCGGTGCCGCGCCACCGCCTGCCGATCCGCTTGTTCGCGGTGCGCGGAGACAGCTTTTTCCAGGGACGGCCGTCCGGGCCGGTCTCGCGTTCGATGCGGCGCTGGGTCGACGTCACCAGATAGCCGCCGATCTCGTTCATCGCGGCGGCGCGGTCGATGCCGTCGAGCGCCGCCAAGCCGGCTTTTATCTCGACGTCGTCGACGATCAGGCGGATGCCCCTGAGATCGGTGGCGGCCATCGTCACAGCCCCCGCAGACTGTCGCGCGAGAAGCGGCGATCAGGCGCCACCACCCGCACCGTGCCGCCGTCGGGCTGGGCGGGCGGAACGCCGCCGACATCGAGCTGGACGAGCCCGCGCGAGATGTTGATCAGCCAGCGATCGGCTTCCTTGTAGGCGCGCTCGACCTCGCCGTCCTTGTCGGCGCGCTTGCCGTGCAGATAATAACGGGCGATGTCGGCGGCGGCCTTGGTCAGTGCCTGGGGTACGGCGGCGAGCGGCAGCGCGTAGACCTTGCCGACATAGCCGTCGATCAGCGCCGTGGCGTCGGCCAGCGCCCGCTCGACCACCACCGCGTCGATCGTCGTCGCCGGCCGGTTCGCCCGGTCGGTGAGCTGCACCAGCTCGGTCGCGCCGAACCGGTCGATCAGATCCTGCTGGGTGGCATAGGCGGTCACGGCGGGCTCCGAAGTTGAACTGGTTCCTCCAAGCCCCGGACCTCGGAGGGGTTGCGGCGGGCGCTTCCGTGTCCCGTGCTCCGCGTCGGGGCCTGCGCCGCGGCCGGATCATTCGCGATCCGGACGAGCGCCGGGGCCCGCAGGTATTCGTGGGCGCCACCCTACCGGCTGGGACCGGTCGCCGGGCTTTGCCCTGCTCCGCGCTGCCCAGCCCGGATTGTTGCACCGGCAGCGTTTCGCACCTGGGTGGCGCGGCCCCTGGGATATAGGGGTCACGCCGATCGCCGGCACCGTGCCGGCGACGATGATCTAGTCGCCGCGGCCGCGCCGCTGAACGAACAGCATCGGTTCGCGCTCGAGCGCGAGGATCTCGTCCTCGGAAAACACCCCGGCCGGATGGTCGACGGGCGTCGCCGGATGGGCCAGGCCAGCGCGGCGGAAGCCGGCGCGCTTGGCGCTGATCCGCACCGCCTCGCCGTCTTTCACACGATGAAGCCCCGTCCGGACGGGGCCGGCCGCGAAGTCGACACCGATCGCCACCGGCACGGCCGGGCTCTGCATCGCCGCGTCGCGCTGGCCTTCCATGAGCGCCCCCGCCGGGTCCGCGCCCGCCGGATGCACCGGCGAGCCGTGCGGGGTCAGCGCCGCGCCCAGCCGCTCAGTGGCGCGCGCCGTCTCCTGGGCAGCCGCCTCGCGGGCGGCTGCGGCCGGGACGTCGGCGGCTGGCGCCGGCACCACTGGTGCCACGGGAGCATTCGGAGCCGCTATGGTCGCCGGAGCCGCCGGTCCGGTCGCGCCGGGCAGTTCCTCGGCCGAGGCGACGCCGGTCGGCAGGTTCTTGTCCGGGCCGGGTTCGACCGGTCCGACGAAGACGCCCTCGACGGCGGCAACGGCCTCCGCAAGCTGGGTCCGCGCCGTTTCCAGCGATGCCTTGGCGTCCTTCCTCTCGGTGGCGCGCCGGGCCTTGACGAGCTTCGCCTCAGCCGCGTCGAACGCCGCCTGGGCGGCGTCGCGGTCTGCCTTCAGCGCGTCGAACGCGGACTGGTCAACTGGTTTCATCGGTTCTCACCTTTTCAAGGGTCTTCGGGAAAATCGTCCGGACGCGAGACCGGTGGACGATTTGCCGGAAGACCCGCCGGACGTTGCCGTCCGGCGAGCCGTCACCGGTTTCGCGCGCTCCACGTGAGCCCGATCAGGCTAGCCAGGGCACGACCATCACCTCGGCGGTGCCGTACCATTCGTTGGTCTGGCCGCCGTTGATGAGCTGATTGCCGACGATGCGGCGCGCCGCGCCTTCCAATGAATGCGGCACCACCAGGAGCCGCGGTTTCACCCCGAGCGGACGGCCGTAATCGCCTTTGAGGTCCCCCATCGCCACACGTGCGGCCTCGTAGGACAAGGCGTCGAGCGCTTGTCTTGAGCCGTAGGCGATCTGCCAGAACGAGAAGCCGACATTGCAGCGGCCGTCGACGCCGTAGACGTATTCCTTGCGGTCGAAGACGTTGTCGTCGGTCTCGCGGTCCTTGCGGATCAGGTTGTCGAACGGCTTGCGGGTCTGCCAGATCACCGGCTTGATGACACGCGACACGTCGAGCAGGAACCACGGCGTGCCCGCCCCGCCGCCGGTGTTGGAGACCGACACCGCGACGCCGTTCTCGTCGAGCACCGGATGGTCGGTGTCGAAGAAGTACTGGCCGTCATAGCAGGGCGTGGTGAAGCCGGCCTTCAGCAGCGGCCAGACCAGCTCGTCGGGGAAGGTCGCGGCCGCGTTGCCCATCTCGGAAAACAGCGGCGTGTAGATACCGAGATTGTCGTCATCGATGTCGTCGCGGTCGACGCCGATAGTCATCTCGAAAGGCTTGTTGCGGAGCGCGTAGCCATAGGTCTCGATCGAATTGACGACGCGATCGCCGATCCACTCGCGAATCCGCGGCATCTGGCCGAGCCAGCCATATTCGTTGGTGCGCGTCGTCGACGGCACGGTCATCGCCACCCGGCCATACATCGGCTCGACGCCGGCAAAGCCCGACTGGAAGGCGGCGGAGAAGCCGGTGTAAAGGCCGGCGAGAGCGGTGCGGTTGATCAGCATGTGAGCGCCTTCAGGAGAACTTGATCCAGACGCCGAGATCATCGACGTCGAAAATGGTGCCGGCGGCCGACCGCGTGCCCGTGCCATTCGTCTTGGCGACGGTCTGGTCGTCGACCGCGTAGGCGGTGGCGCCGATATCGGTGAGCGCGATCAGGTCGGCGGCGGCGGAATTGGCGTAGCGGTGGATGCCGGCGTCGACCGGAACGCGGATGTCGCCATCGATGCCGGCGGAATTGTCGGCGCGCTTGTCGGCACGGCCGATCACCTTGAGCGTCGTCGCGGTCGCCGCCGGCACGGCAAAGCCGGTGGCGTCGATCGCCACCATCGCCCCGGCGAAGATCAGCGTCGCCGCCTTGACCGGCGGCTCGCGCCGATCGCCGGAGCGCGCCGGCGTTTTGCGGTCCTGGGTGAGCGCGACCATCTATGCGGTCTCCTGCTTGCGGGCCGCCAGCATGGCGTCCTCGGAAATCCCCATCTGCCGCATCACGGCGATGTCGGCTTCGCCGAGCTCGGGATCGGCGGTCGGGCGCTTGCCGAGTTCGCGCTGCGGCGCGGTCAGCACCGGCGCCTTGTCGACGAAAGCCTCGAACTGGCCCGGATCGGCGCTGTGGACGGCGAGGCCCCAGTCGCGCAGCGACGGCGCCAGCTTGCCGTCCTTGATCGCCTGGTCGACGGCGGCCTCGGCCTTGCCGGACTTCACCCCGTCCTGGATCTCTTTCAGGCTCGCCTGCATCGCCGCGACCTGCGCGATCGGGACGTATTTGGTCGGATCGGGCGCGGCATCGACCGCCTTGCCCGTGGCGGTTGCCGTGGCCGATTGCGCGGCGGTGACGACGTCGTCGACCGTGGCGTCCGCCTTCAGGCCGACGGTGACGGCCAGGCGGCCGATGGCGGCGGTCGCCGACTGCGCCACGGTGACGATCTCGGGCGGCTTGGCTTCATCCTTCAGGCCGTGCGCCTTGGCGATCTCGCCGAGCGCCGTCTGCGCCGCCAGGGCCGCGTTGACGGCGGTGAGGATCGTCGCCTCGCTCGCCGACGCGTCGAGGCCCAGCGCCTTCGCGATCTTGTCCATGTCGTCTCCATTGGTGAGTTGGGCGCTCGCGGCGGCGACCGCGAGATCGAAATTCGGCACGTTCGACAGGCCGGCCGAAACCAGCTTCAGGATCTTGCCGGCGCGGTCGTGCTGGTAGACCGGCGAGATGTAGCGGTACTCGCGGTTGCGGATCGCCTGGGCCGCAAGCTCGGTCCACTCGATCCGGCCGTGGATGCCGTCGGGCTCGATCTTGAAATCCTTGATCCAGCCGGCGGCGGGGGCGCGGCCGCCGACGCCGGGAACGGCGGAAAAGACGCTCTGGTGGTCGTAATCGACGACCAGCTCGATCGTGCCGGCGCGTTGTTTGGTCGCCTGGACGATCGCGGTCATCGCGGCGATGTCGCCGGCGTCGAACGGCCCGCGGCCGTCGCGGCCAAAGTTGGCCCCGGCCGGGACGAGCAGCACCCAGGCGCCGGATGCGTCGGCCGTGCCGATCGCCGCGGAATGGGCGACGACCAGGTCGTTCGGAAGAGTGGGGGTGAAGGGGCGTTTCATGGTCCGCAGATTCGCCGTCGCGCCGGATTGGAAACACCCCCGAGGACCATCGGGGTATTCAGCGGCGGCGGGAATCGGTCAGGCAAGGTGGAATATGCGCAGCATGGTCCGGGATGATCTCGCCGTCAAAGGGGTCTCAAAGGGGGCGGAAGGCGAGTCGCGGGTTTGGCGCGGCCCTCGCACCGTCCGAAGGCCGCGACGCGCGTCAGCGGGCCGCCGTGGAAATCGTCGGAGAGCGGGTGGGATCGTCCGTCAGCGCCGGTCGTCGGGGTCGATCAGGTGCGGTCCGAGCGCGGCGGCCAGGCGCGGGTCGGCGCCGGCGAGCTTCTCGGCGGCAACCGCCGCCGCCCGATGCCCCGCCTTGCCCGGATTGTAGGCCCAGCCAGGGTCGATCCCGACCGGAACCCGGCTGACCGCGCCGGTGCGCTTGTTCAGCCAATCCCGGAAGATGTCCGGCGGCGGTTCGAAGAACAACGCCTCGCCCTCGGCCTGCAGCCGCTCGACGTCGCGCGCCGACAGGCTCTGCAGCGTGCAGCGACAGTTCCAGCCGCAAGGCGGCGCCCAGATGTTCCAGGTCGGATGGTCGATCGGCAGGACCATGTTATGCCGGGCGCGGTGCTCCGGCCGGGTGCGCTCGTCGAGGATCGCGACGTAACGCAGGAACGGCCGCGCCGCCCGGTTGCGCTCGAAATTCGCCCAGTGGCCGCTCGCGTAGCTGACCCGCATGTTGACGTCGAAGATCGTCTTCAGCCGGCGCGGCGAGCCGAGCTGCGCGGCGACGGTCTCGCCGCTGGCGGGATCGGTGACCATCCGACGGCCCCACCAGCCCTTTTCCTGCAGCAGCGTCGTCAGGTCTTTGGCAAAGTTCCGTTCGGTTCGGCCTTCCGCAAGCGCCTTCATGAAGGCATCGAAGATCGTCTGATTGATGTCGAAGCCGGCGGATTTGGCGACGGTGAACATCTCCGCGTGCTCGGCCTCGAACACATCCTGCCAGGCAAAGGACGGATCGAGCCGGCGGCCGCGCGCGATGAGCGCGGCGATCGCCGCGGCCGGGGCGAGCGGCTCCAGCGTCACCGCCATCTCAAAGCCCGTCCGACAGCGGCTCGTCGAGTTCGCCGGCGAGCCGGGCGGCGAAGGCGGCGCGGGCCAGCTGCTCGGTCAACACCGAGACGTCCATCGCCGCGAAATGCGCGGCGAGGATCTGCACCGCCTCGCTCTCGCTGGTGGCGGTGGCCAGACTGTCCTCCAGTCCGGCGACCATCGGCGCCACCATCGCCTGCCAGCCCTCGTCGTCCAGCATCGCCTCGATCGCCGCGTCGATCGCGTCGGGAGGTTCGACCGGGACATCGGCACGCTGCGCCGCGGTCGCTGCGGGCGCCGCGGTTCCCGGGCGCTCGGGAGCACTCGGGGCCGATTCCTCTGCCCCGCCCTTAAGCTCCTCGGCTAGCGCCTGCGTCGCTGGCGGGGCCCCGAGCAGCTCCTCGTCCTTGCCCGGATCGGGCAGGCCGAGCTTGTCGCGCATGGTCGACATGCCGACCTTCAGGCCAAGCGGCACCAGTTTGGCGACGTTGACGACCAGCTTGTCGACGTCGATCTCGTCGGGGCGGCCGATGACGATCCTCGGATAGCGTTTGCGCGGCCCGAAATTGAGATCGATCAGCGGCCGCAACAGGTCGCGGTTGAGCGTCGCGGCGAGCTGGCGCGCGTCGGCGCGCTCGATGTCCTCGCGCACCCCGTCATGCACCTTGCCAACGGCATAGCCGCCGGCGATCGCGTCGGTCGTGCCGGTCTGGCCGAGCACCAGCTTGGAAACCTGCCGGTCGAGCCAGTCCGAGCGCTTCTCGTAGAGCTCGTGGCTGCCGGAGATCTCCGCCTTGACGAACTCGATCGCCATCGACTGCGGCACGATGGCGGCGAAATCGGCGCCGATATTGGCGACCGCCGCCAGCAGCTTGTCCTTGTCGGCCTCGCTCGCGCCGCCGTCGTATTTGCCGAGCCGCAGCGGCTGGCCGTAGGCCTCGCAGAAGATCGCCCAGTCCTTCGCCGTGAAGCTCTTGAACAGATACGACCAGGCCGCAGCCCGGGCGATGCCGCCGCGGATCGGCAGACCGGACTTGACCTTGGCGTGGTGGACGATCCAGCCATAGGGTTTGAGCGGCTCGTTGCCGGCGACGTCGCGTAAGAGCAGCGTCTCGCCGTCCACCGGGTCGAAGACGAACCAGCGCGGGTCGCGCCATTTCAGCGCCTTCGGCCGCCACTGCCCTTCCGACGTGTCCCAGAGGATCTCGGTTGGGGAAAAGCCCTTGCCGACGGCGTCGAGGATGTCGAACAGCTCGTCCTGGAATTCGTCGCGTCCGGTCACTTCGCGCACGAGATCGGCGTCGGCGACGTCCTGGACGTCATCGCTCGCCGCCTCGACGGTGACGTCCAGACCGGCCACCTGGCGCTTGCGGATGCCGAGGACGCCGGCATAGTGGAGATCGCGCTCCTCCATGTCCTCGGCAAGTTCCAGATAGGCCTCCGGGTCGCCGTCGATCGAATCGCGCAGAATCCGGGCGAGCTTCACCGGGGTCAGGCTGTTGGCGGGATGGCCGCCATAGGGCTGGCGCACGCCGCGCACCGTCGGCGCGGCCTGTTCGCTCTTCAGTTCCGCGACCTTGATCGGCCGACCATAGGCATCGAGCAACGCCATCAGATGATTCCTCTCATGCGCCGCATCGAGCCCATCCGGAACGGCGCATCCTCGTCCCGGTCGAGATCGAAGCGGGAGCGCGGCGCCGGCGCCGGCTCGTAGCCGTATTCGGCCGGGTTGGAGGCGGCGTTGATCGCCAGAAACAGCGCCCAGGTCCGGTCGGCGTGGTCGTCGTCGCGCTCGGCGACGAAGCGCGGCGCGCCGGTGGCCGAGGCGACCTTGCGCAGCTTGTGCAGATCGGCCCGCAACGCCGGCACGCCCTCGGGAATGCGCACCGTGCGATCCTCGAACCGCTCCTTGCCGGCCGTCGCCATCACCAGCTTGCTCGGCCCGGTGAACAGCACGCCCTCGATGCGCGAGCCGTAGCGCCGCTGCGCGTCCTCGACCGGCTTTTCGCCCATGCCGGTCTGATCCATGCAGCCGCGGCCGACCCGGTAGCGCCGCATCACCGCGTCCAGGGCCTCGTCCTGGGCGGCGAAGCTCGCCCGCTTCATCTCGATGATCTCGCGGGTCCACAACACGTCGCCGATCTGTTCGAGCACGACGATGACGAAAAGATCGTTGCGCCGGCCGATATCGACGCCGATGAAGCAGACGCCGCCCTCGTAGAGCTCGGGGTCGCCGGCGCTCTCGTCCTCGACCGAGGCGATCAGCTCGTAGGACAGCCAGGCGCTCGCCTCGTCGAGCCATTTCAGCTCGTATTCCTGCGCCCACAAATCGTCGTCGCTGAGCCCAGCCCTCAGCTCGTCGATGTCGCGCGGCAGCCCGTCCGCGACGGCCCTGTAGATATCGACGACGTGGCGCGACCAGGTCCCATCCTGCGCCGTCATCAGCTCGTAGAACTTGTTGCCCTTGCCGTTTGGGGTCGAGGTGACGCGAAGATCCCAGCCCTTGGATACGACCGGGAACAGCGCCCCCCAGATCGCCTTTGAGTCTTTGTGGAAGGCGAACTCATCGAGGAACGCGTTGGCCGAAAAGCCACGCGCCGTGTCCGGGTTGGCCGGCAGCGCGGTAATCTTCGAGCCGTGCGGCAGGCTGACCTCCAACGCCTTGTGCGAGAAGCCATTGTCGTCCGTCCAGTCGTATTCGGCGGCCTCGAAAGCCAGCTGATAGGCTTTGGCGTGCATCTTCACGCCTTCGTTCATCGCCTCGCGCGCCTGACGTTCGCCGCGCGACAGGATCACCCATCGCTCGCGGCGGCCGATTGCCGCCGCCTCGAAGCATCGATCGACGATTTCCAGTGTCGTGGTGAAGGTCTTCCCGGTCTGGCGGGCGTACATGCCGATCTTGAACCGCGACCGGTCGAGGAACCATTTCCGCTGGTAGGCGTGGAGAGGCACCGCCGCCGTCGGGCGGTTGGCGCTCATGTGAAGATCCCGTAGACGTCCTCGCGGATTCGCTTCAGCACGTCCTCCTTCTTGGCGCCGGGATTGGCCGCCACGATGCCGTCGGCGGCCGCCTCCGTCGCTTTTTCGGCCTTCGTCCGCAGTTCCGCCTGGCTGATCCGGCGGGCGTCGGCGCTGATCTTCTGGGCGCTGACCGCGTGCTGCAGGCCCTTCGACAGCTTCATCACGTCGTCGGCGCCGAGGGCGCCCTTGCGCAGGACATTGGCCGCGGCCGACTTGATCAGGTCGATCAGCATGATCGTCGTGTCGTCGGCGGCCTCCGGGCCAAGCCGTTCGGTCACCGCCTTGGCGAGATCGCGCATCTCCTGCAATTCGCGGGTCGTCGCGGCCAGCCGGGTGGAGTAGCGGTTGAAGGAGGATGAGGAGAGCGCCTCGCAGCCGATCGCTTCCAGCCGGTCGTTCAGCTCGAACAGGATGTCGGCCTGGCTGCGGTCGCGGTCGAGCAGCTCGGCCGCCGCCCAGTGGACATGCGGATCGGCCTCCGGCGGCAACAGGTCGATCGAGGAGAGACGCCCACGTCCCCTGTTCATTGCCGTCTCCTCAGCGCGGCGACGGGCGGGCGACACCCTCGACGATCGCCCGGCGATCGACGTGGTCCTGCCCGAGCCGGGTCAACTCACCGATCAGAAAATCCGGCGCGGCCTCGACAACGCGGATCGCGCCGAGTTCGGCGAGCGCCCGCATCTGGGTCCTGACCCATTCGCGCGAGCGCCGGTGGCCGTAGGTCTCGATCGTCTTGGACAGGATCGTCTCGTTCAGCCGGCCGTCGGTCTGATCGGCGAGCGCCCGCAGGATGACCAGTCGCGCGTCGCGGGTCACGTGCTCCTCGTAATTCATCGTCACCCCTTGCGTTGCTGCCCGTGGACGGGGCCTTGCCCCATCAGGAAATCATCGATCCGTTCGACGCTGCGGCCCAGCGGCTTCAGCCCCTCGGCCAGCCGCCCGATCTCGCCGCTCATGTCGCGCACCGACAGCGCCAGCTCGTGGAACTCATCCTTCGACGGAACATGCCGCATGGCGTCCTCCAGTCCCTGGCAGCGGCCGCGCAGCTGCTCGAAGGCTTGGCTGTGAATTTCCAGATCGTGCGAGCGGCTGCTGGTCAGGCCGTTGATGTCCTTGCGCAGACCACCGGTCACTTCGGTGATCCGCTCGTCCTGCGCCGCCTGGGCCTCCTTGGTGGCTCGACCGCGCGCGGTGTAGATCGTGTAGATGACACTGCCGGCCGCGATGGCGACGGCCATCCAGCCCCGCAGGATTTCCCAGAACTCCATACCCGCCCCTTGGTCAGCTCTCGCCGACCGGCGCGGCCATGCGGCGAAACGCGGCCAGGCTGTCGGCGCGCTCCATTTGCGGATCGACCAGCCAGCCCAACAACCGCGACTCGATCATCTCGACGAGATTGGGGTCCGCGGGGTCGTTCACATCGATGTCGAAATGCTTCAGCGCGTTCGGCAGCTTGTCGATGGCGTAGCGCGCCGCGACCTCGACCGCCCTATTCTTCACCACGATGGGGATGCCGCCGGCGGCCCGATCCTGCAGCCGCTCCACCGCGAATTCGACGGCGCGATTGAGCCCCTTGTCGACGATCGAGCCGACCGCGCCGTCGATCTGCCATCCGGTCTTCTGTCGGAACAGCTTGAAGGCCCAGGCCGCGAGTGTCGTCAGGACCGTGAGCGCGATCGGCGCGCTCCATTCGAGCGCCGCCACCGCCAGCGGCCCGAGATCGACGGACGGCGCCGTCGCCTCCTGTGCGTTGGCGACGCCCAGCGTGATCACCACCGCGAGAAGCGTGATCAGCACCGCCCAGGCGATCAACTCCAGCACCCGCAGGGCGAAGCGCTTCAGGTCCGAGGGTTCGGGCGGGTAGGCATCGTTGATACGCATGGCGGGGTCCTCGTGATGGTGAAAATCAGGCTTTGAGATCGGCGAGCGCGCCGCGCAGCTTGGCAACGGCGGCGGCAACGTCGGGATCGTTGCCGTTCTCCGGGATCGCCTGGAACGGTGGCTGGCCGGCGAGCGCAAGGGCCATCTCCTCGCGGGTCTGCGGACCGACCTTGCCGTCGGCGACGATGCCGCGGGTCTTCTGGAAATCGATCGTCACCAGCTCGATCGTGTGGTCGAAGGCATCGCCCTTCGGCACGCCCCAGCGATGGCCGACGAGATCACGCCACTGGTCGAGCTGGGCGCGCCAGGCCGCGACGGCCGGGCCGGCGTCGCCGCGCTCCAGCGTCTCGTCCTTCACCGGAGAAAAGCTGCCGGCGCCGGCTGTGAGCGGCGCATATTCGCCGGTCGCATCGAAACTCGGGCAGGCCTTGGCGGCGTAGTCGCGATGCCCGGAAATCTTCTTGACGGCAAAGCGGTCGCGCAGGGCGATCAGCTCGGCGAGCATCGCCTTCTTCTGGGCCGGCGTGCGCGTGTCCTTCGGCGTCACCCCGTCCTTTTCGCAGCCGCCGACATAGACGAGGCCGATCGTGCCGGTGTTGCGGCCGGCGACATGCGCGCCGATCCGCGCGATCGGACGGCCGTCCTCGACGCTGCCGTCGAGATGCACCACCCGGTGATAGCCGATGCCGGACCAGCCGCGGGCGCGGTGCCAGGCGTCGATCTCCTTGACCGTGACCGGGCGGCCCTCCGGGGTCGCGGTGGTGTGGACGATGATTTCGTTGATCGGGCGCATCCGGCTCATCCTCGCGTTCGAGGCCGACCATGCGGGCGGGGACGCGGGAATTGAGCCCCCGAGGATCAGGGGGTGTCTTGCGGGATCAGGCGAAGAGGTCGAGCTGGCGCCGGTCGAGAAGGTCCCGGTCGACCTGGCCGAGATAGGACCGGACCGTGTCCTCGGTTACGTGCAGCCGCCGGGCGATCGCTGCGCCGGACAGCCCGTCCGCCTTCAGGACATGCGCGATGAACGGCTTGGCCGTCGGCACGTAGACTTCACCCGGACCGAGGCGCATGGCAAGAGCCGCCGCCTTTTCCGCGCCGAGCATGCCGGCGACCGCACTGCGGCTTTTCGGGCTCGCCGCGAAATAGATCGCCGCGCCGCCGAATTTGAGCAGGAATTCCGCCGTCGCCCGCGGCCCGAGCACCTCGACGAACGGCCTGACGTGGTCGGGCACCGGAAACGCGCTCACGACCGGCCTCCCGAGCGGTGCGGCGCCCGCGCGGCTCGCGGCAGCACCGTGACGATGCGCGCTTCGCCGGCGCGCTCGATCAGGATCAGCTTGACCCGCTCGATCTGCACCGCGACCGCGCCGAGTTCGGCCGCCGGCTGCGCGATGTCCGCCAGATGCCGGCGGACCGCTGCGACGTTCAGCCCGTGCTGGCGTTCGAGATAGCGCAGCACCGCGTGATCGGTGACCCCGAGCTGGATGGCGCGACGCTTCATGCCTCCCGGCTCCGGTCGCCCTGTCCTGAGTCCGCCGCCTCGTCTTCCGCCGGTCGGTCGAACCAGACGAGATCGTCGAGATCGCGCTGATACAGCAGCCGGTCGCGGCAGCCGGGCGGAATCCAGTCGGTGTCGGTCCGTGGGGCGTTCCACCCGGCCGCGCGCCGGAAGACGATCCAGCAATAGTCGGTCATCGTGCTGCCATAGGGCACCCAGCGACCGCGATGCAGCGGCACCCGCTCGACGAAGGGCGCGACGATCGCCGGCCGGGAGGGGCGGAAGACGTCGCGATAGCGGTTGATGCCGCCGAGCTGGGTATTGCGCACGAACACCGCGACGCCGCGCCGCGAGCGCCCCAGCGCCCGCCGCATGAAGGCGAGGCTTTTCTCGGCGAAGGGCGGGTTCATCACCGTCCAGTCCGGCAGAGGGATATCTGCCCACGCGGATCGATCGAGATAGTCGCGGACATCGGCGCCGACGCCGTAATCGAAAATGTCGGAGGCGCGCACGGTGCCGAAATAATCGGCCAGCGCGTAGGCCATGTGGCCCTCGCCGGACGCCGGCTCCTCGACACTCATGTCCTGGAAACCGCGCGTTCCGAGGATATGGGTAAACAGCGCCCGAACCGCCCAGGGCGGCGTCGGGAAATAGTCGAGCGAATCCGCCGGCTCGATTCGCCGATGCGCCACCGCGAGGTTGGTGGGCGCGGAGGTCACGACCCGGCCGCCTGCTCTGCCAGCCAAGCTTCCAATGTCTCTTTGGCGTCCCGGAGTTTTTGCCGCTCCATGGCGGTCCACTCGTCGGGATACGACCAGTCGATCGTGCGTCCTTGCCAGTCCTGCGCGAACTTGGCCGCGATCGCGGTGTGATCGGCATCGTCAAGATAAACGTCGCCAGGCAAGAGGTCGGTCTCGGCCGCGCAGAGAGCAATGCGGAGACCGTCGACAGTGCGGAGCCGAATTGCCATCACGCCACCGCCTTCGCTGCGCGAATCCGCTGGCCGAGTTCGTTCATCACCACGATCCATTCGGCATCGCTCGGCTTTTCCGTCACGACCGGGCGCCGCAGGATCATCGAGACGTCGGCCCAGAAGGCCGGCATCGTGCGAGGCTCGGCGGGCCGGAGCTTTTCCCATTGCGCCAGCGCGATCTGGAAACCGTGCCGGGTCATGTATTCCGGCATCGAGCGCGAGATTTCCCAGTCCACACCCTCGCGTTCGCACCAGCTTTTCAGCGCCTCGATCACCGCGCGGCCGTCCTTCGCATCGAGCACCCATTCGGTGCGCTCGATGCCGGTCTGCCGGCGGAAGAAGGCGAGCAGCGCGGCATCGCGGCGATCGGCGACGGCGCCGAGATTCCACAAAGCAATCCACAGCGCCTGCGCCTTGGCGGCGTAGGGACCGCTGAGCGGACGCGCCTTGCCGGCCTTTCCGGCGCCCTTCGAACGGGGTTTGAAGCCGAGGCGCTGCAGCTCCCTGACGACCGACTGGCGCTGCTCGTCGGACATGGCGCGGAGCGAGCGGAGACCCGTGACGCGCTCATAGACGTCGCGGAGGTCGCTCTCGTCGAGCCGCAGATGCTTGGCGGCGACGTGGATCTTCGCCAGCGCGCTCATCGCTCGCTCCCGTCCTGAGCGTGTCGAAGGACAAGCAGTGCAGCCGCTAAAACCCGCAGCGTGTGCGGCGCGGTCATCGCCACCTCGTTGCCGGCGACGACCGCGCGGGCGAGGCCGAGCGCGCCCGCCGGCGTGAAGCTCTGGTCGGGTTCCGACGTCGCGGACTCGGCGCGTAGGGTGAAGACGTGGAGCGCCCCGTCATCTGTCGCCGCGATCACGCGGCGACCGTCGCCATTCTGCATGGGCAGTTCGACCAGGATTCGCGCGTCGACCGCGTCGGTCATCACGCACCGCCCTTCGCGGCGGCGATCTGGCGGCGCGCTGCATTCGTCCAGTTGGCGAGCAGTCCGTACGCGCCGCTGGTGCAGGACGTCCGGACGCCGGCCATTGTCAAGACCGCTGATCCACCGGTGGGGGGCCGGTATTTCGCGCCTTCGGTCGCGATCAGCGCGGCAACGATCTCATCGCCTCTTTTCCAGTGGGATTTATGCTCCTCGTAGCGGCAGCCGCTGGCTGGCGCCGGCCCGGCGGCATCGACCCTCGCTTCGACAAGGGCGATCAATCGTTCCAGTTCGGCGACCTCGACCATCCCTGCCTCCTCACGCGCTCGCCAGATCGATGGTGACATGCTCCCATTTCGCGTCCGGGGCGGCGCGCTTGTGGAAGCGGACATATTCCTTCGAACCGATCACCCGGATCGCTGACGTGATCGCCCGCATCGCCTCGACCCAGCGCGGATCGGTGATGTCCAGGCGCCGTAGCCGGAACAACTCGGCCCGGTTGACCTGCCCCTCCTGGTCGACGTTGAAGGCGCGGTTGACGATCGCCTGCAGCTCCGGCCGCGCGTCGGCGGTCAGCTCGTTGAAGAACTCGTCGATCAGCTTCTTGGCCGTCTGCAGCTGCGGCCCGAATTCGACCAGGTCGGCGCGCTGCACGGAGATCTTCATCAGCCCGTCGAAGGTCGTGAAGCTGGCGTTGCCCTTGGCGCCGCCCTTGGTCGCCCCGTATTCCTGATCGAGCAGCGCCGTCAGCGCGCCGACATCGTCCATCGTGTGGCCGCGAAACCGCGAGATCTGCGCGCTGAGTTCCTCGGCGAACCCCATGCATTTGCGCACCATCTCGTCCTCCAGCCGGTCCTCCGCCTTGACCAGCTCGAGCGGCACCAGATTGCCCTTCGAATCCGGCAGATACGACTTGCCGTTGACGATCTGGACGCCGGGCGGGACCGCGGCTTCGGTCGGCGCGGCGGGCTTGTCCATGGTTTCGCTCATTGGGTTGCGTCCTTTTCGTCGAGGGTGGATTTCAGGGTGTCGAGGGCATGATCGAGCGCCTTTTGCGACCAGCGCTCCTGTGGGGTGAACTGCTCCGCATCCCGCTTTGCTGCTGCCGCGACGACAAGCCGCGCGGCCTTGACCAGGCCGGCCGAAGCAGCGGAATGCGCGGTGATGGGATGAAGCTGGCGTTCAAGCGCCGCCAGCCGGCGGACCATCGCCTCGACGCTGCCGCGCAGCGCCTGGATCTCTTTGGCATGGGGCGCGAGCGCCCGTTCGATCCCGACCGTCGCTGCGGAACGAACCGTGGTGATGATGGCCTCGATCTCGGCGGCTCGGTCCTCCATCTCGGCAGTCGGGCGCAGGGGGACGCGGAATTTGCCCAAAGCCTCCCTGACGACGCTCTCCATCGCCTCGATGTCCGTCGCATAGCCGGGGACGGTCGCGATCAAGCCCTCGATCTTGCGCACGCTGTGCAGGACGGTCGTGTGGTCGCGCCGAAGCACCCTCCCGATATCCGGCAACGAATCCGGCGTGAGATGCCTGCCGAGATACATCGCCTCCTGGCGCGGTCGCACGAGGGTCTGCGACTTCCGCCGCGACAGGATGTCCTTGAGTGCGACGCCCCTGATCCGCGCCACTTCGCCGGCGATGGTCATGATCGCGTTCATGGCCGCCACCCCCGCCCGGCGACGCGGGTCGCGAAGTCCGGGTCGAGCATGTCGCGCAGCGCCTCCTGCTCGTGCCAGCCGGGCAGCGCCAGGCAATGCAGGCAGATGTCGCGGTCCGACAGCGGCCCGACGAACGAAACGATGTGCCGGCCGCATTCCGAACAGTCGAACTCGGCGGCGGCGGTCTCTGGGGAGATCATGACGCCACCTCGGCTGGCCGCGCCAGATTGCCGGCGAGGATCTCGGCCCGCGCCGCCACCAGCCGGGCGATCGCGGCACTGATCGATTCCGCCGCCTCGGCCGCGTCGATCGGCGCGTCGACTGTGCCGATCAGCCGCCGCCGGGTCAGCCGGACGATCTCCTCGCCCTCCAGCATGTGGTCGATCGCCGGGCGGGCGATGGGACGGTTGGCGGAGGGGATCATCGCGCGTCCTCCGCAGGCCGGTACCGCCGGGCGATCTCGGACACGCGGGCTTGCGCGGGACGGATTGCCGGGGAACGGCTTTCCATCGTCTCCGCGTCGATTTCGAAGCCGCGCAGCCGCTCGGCCAAGGCATCGACGGAGCCGCCGCCAAGGACGACGCCGCACCGATCGTATTCTGCGAAAAATCGCCGCAGCTGGCGGATTCGCGCCGACAGCCGCGCCGGAGGTGTTGGCTTACGCATCGCAGTCTCCTTTCGTGTGTTTGGAGTGGGGGCAGCCGGAGCGGCAGGCTCGGTACATCGCCACGCGCAGCGACGACGTCGCGGCGAACGGCTTGCCCTGCCAGTCGAGGCAGACGTCGCGGCGCATCTCGTCGAGCACCGGGCAGATCACGGTCGCGCCCATCAGGGCGCCGCGCACCCGTTGCTCGACCTTGGCGAGGACGCCGTTGTAATTGTTCGACAGCACCTGGCTGATCGTCGAGCCGGCGTAGCCGATCCGTTTTTCCGCGCCCTTCAGGCCTTCGCGGTCGGCCAGATCGGCCAGTTCCTCGATCCAGTCCGGAGTCGGCGTCCATCTTTCGCGGGCCTTGGAAAGCTGGCTCACGGCCGATCCTCCTCGGCCGTAACCGGCGCGGCGGCGGTCCGGGTGTTCTGGTCGAAGACGATCTTCGACCGGAGGATCAGCGGCGGCAGCGGGCCGCTGTTCATCGCCGGCTTCAGCTTCCACAGGCCATGGCGAACCGGGGCGAGATAGCCGGCGCCGTTCAGCCGCTTCAGGAACGCCTTGGCGGTCGCCACCGTGACGCTGATCTCGTCCGTGGCGGCGCGCAGCGCCAGATCCTCGGCCGAAATCCCGGCCCGGCTTTCCGGGCCGCGCAGGACGTTCCACATCTGCTGCTGGCCGCGGCCTTGGCTCGCCGGCGTTCCGTCCCGGTTGAGTCGCGGCGTCGCCAGCGGCGTCTTCACCAGCCGGTAGAGCGGCGTTTCGGCACCTTTCCCGATCGTCTCGCGCTCGCCCGTATCCGCGAGGATGCCGGCCGCGCTGAGCCGGCGGAAATAATCCGCGACGGTCGAGCGCTCCGTCCGGTTGGTCCGCTGCAGGACGGCATGGACCGAGACCGATCCGCCGTTCGCGCCGAGTTCGCGGATGACGCTCCAGAAGAAGGCGTGGCCGCGCAGCACCGGCTTGCCCGGCGCCGTCCTGAATTCGAGGATCGCGCTCATCGGCCCGCCCTCATCGGCACGGCGGCCGTGTCGATCGGACCCTCATAGGTCGACACGTCCAGTTCCTCGACACCGGCGCGGCGGGCGAATTTGCGGACGTCGTTGAGCGTATTGACCAGGCGCTGGGTGCGTCCGGCCGTCTTCTCGACCAGGAGTTCGAGCAACGCGTCGGTGAGCGTCAGCTTGGGGCAGAGCAGGCTGGCGAGCGTGCGGCCGTCTTCCAGGTCGCAGCGAACGGCGAGCACGCGCTCCAGGACGCGGTTGTCGACCTTCTCGATGGCCTTGAGTTTCGTCGGCAGCTTCTCCTCGCCGATCAGGATGACCGGCACGCCGGCGGAGTCGCCGAAGTCGCGGGCGTATTCGACCAGACCCTTGGAAAGCAGGTAATCCGCCTCGTCGATGATCAGGGGGCGGGTCGGATCGCCGCCGAGCCGCTTGACGATCTCCAGATACATGTCGCCGCAGGTGCCGCGGGGACTGTTCTCGCCGAGCTCGATCAGCAGCGCCGCCAGGAAGATCTTGCGCGTCCAGCCGAACTTGACCTCGACATAGATGGCTTGGGTCTTGTTCTGGGCATAGCGTGCCGCGAAGCTCTTGCCGTAACCGGACGGGCCGGTGAACAGGGCAAGGCTCGACGAATGCTGATCGCGGCTCCGCATTGCCTCGACCAGCACCATCATGGCCACCACGTTCTTCAGGGGCGCCGTCGACCGGTTGACGTTTGTTACGTTCATGTTCATCCTCGTCTCCGCTTGGATTGATTGGGCCCCGGTTCGCCGGGGCTCTTTTTTGGGTTTCGGTCAGAACCGCATCGTCTGGCCGTGCTCGGCGCTCATCTGTTTCATCACCCTGTATTCCGGATCGTCGCGGTAGCCGCCGAGCCACAGGGCGTCCTCGACCGGCACGTCCTCGCTGGCGGCAATGGCCGCCTCGATCGCCAGCGCGCGCCGCCAGCGGGTTTCGCGGGTCTGCAGCTGGGTGACGTTCGACCGCGGCGCCGGCTCCTGCTGGAGCCCCGCCGCTTCCCGTTTCAGTTGCGCGTGCACCTCCGCCGCCCGTCCGGTGAGCGGGGGCGCGGGCTTTGGCGTCGCCGCATCGGCGGCGTCGATCGCGGCGCGGATGTCGGCGGTGGAATGGGGGGTCTCGGGTTTCGGCAGGGCGACGACGTTCGGCAGGTCGCGGGCCGCGACGTCCAGGGCGCGCTCGTGCAGCGCCGGGCCGCTGGCAATCTGGCGCATCCCGGCGCGGATGTCCTTGAGCCGCTCGCTGAGATACTCCGAGCGCAGTTCCTTCTTGGCCTTCAGCCACGTCTTCGGATCGATGCCGGCCAGTTCCGCGCAGACCGCTTCGCCGAGGAATCGCCCATCGGCCGGGTCGAAGACGATGATGCAGCCGATGTCCTTCGGATCGCGCCGCACGAACACCTGCCGGCCCGGCAGGATCGTCTCGTGGATGTAGTGGAAGTTCTCGATCCGGATGCCGAATTTGGTGACCGTGCGCAGACCGTCCTTGCCGGCGACCGGCGCCAGCAGGATGTCCAGCGCCCGTTCGTCGACCCGGCGGATTGTGTGCGTGCTGGCCGCCGCGACCTGGAACGGCGTGCGGCCTTTCAACCCGCCATGCGGGCGGTGCTGATAGAGCGTTTCCGCCCAGCGGTCGCAGATCGACTGCAGTTCGGCCCCCGAGAGCGACACGTCGAACACCGCGGCGTCGTCCTCCTGGCGGCGGATGGCGAAGCTCTTGCGGTTTTCGATGGCTTTGCGGTCGGCGACCGAATGGCCGATATAGCCGGGCACCAGCTCGATCGGGCCGTGCTGGAAGGTCTTGATGACCCGCTCGACGAAACCCTTCTGCTCTGGGCTGTAGGCGTCGGAGGGATTGAGAGCGATATCCAGCGAGGCGCAGAGGCGCCGTGTCGCCACCGCCACGAAATCCGAGCCGTTGTCGCACTTGATCTCGTCGGGAACGCCCCACTCGAGGATCGCCCGACGGATCAAAAGGCCGACCGCCTCGGCGGTCGGGGTTTTCGAGAGATAATAGATCGTCCGGCGCGTGGCGATATCGATGCAGGCATAGACCGAATGGCGGCCATCGGTGCAGAGCGCGTCGACCGGCGAGGCATCGATCTGCCAGAGCTGGTTCGGCTCGGTGACATGCGCGAGCGAGCCGGTGCCCGACAGCGCCATCGTCGAGCGGAACGCATCCGGATTCGTAAGCTTCAGGAGCTCGGCCTTGTGCGCCTGCTTCAGGCCCTTAAGAAAGTGCTGGAACGTGCGGACCGGCGGCACGTCGACGGTGGTTGCAACGGCCTTTGAAGTGAGGTCGAGCGTGTCGCCGAACTTCCCGCGCACCTGCCGGCGGATTTCCTCGACAGCCAGATGCGGCTTGTAGGCGATCAGCATCAGGATGAAGGCTTTGACCGCTCCTCCATTGGCCGTGTCGAGCACGCCGGTTCCCTTGCGGGCCTTGGCGCGGTCGACCGCGAGCGACGCGCCGGCCTTCTTCTTGCGCAGCCAGCGGAGCAGCGTCGGCTTGGTCAGCCGTGGCACGACCGGCAGCACCCAGTCCGCGATGTGCAGCGTGCGGGCGTTGTATTTGTCGGTAAACACCTGCAGGGCCGACATCTGGCCGAGCGTCAGGCCGCCCCGGAACTGCTCGAACTGCTTGACGATCGCCAGCCGGGCGTCGCGCTCCAGGGCCGCCCGGTCGGAGACGGGGTCCGTTGTGGCGGGAGAAGAACTTTCATCGTTAGCGGCGGGTGGTAGATCCACGATGCCAATCCGCATGTGTCGCTGCTGATAGGCGACCTGCGCCAGCGTCGGCAGGATGCGGTAGTGATATTCCAGGCCGCCGCCGCGGCCAGCCCTGGGGCGCGCGAAGCTCGGATGAGCATTCCAGCCCTCTCGCTCGGCAAAATCGTTGACACCGCGCTTTGTCGCGGGAATGTCCGGTAGCGCTTCGGCAGCGATCTCGCGGGCGGTCAGCCAGTCCTTCATGACCGCCCCCCGTCCTGGGTCTGCCGCCGGGCCGCGATGAAGGCCCGCACGTCGGACTCGTTGGCCTGCAGCCAGAGCAATGTCGTCAGCACCGCCTGCATATGCGCGATGTGCATCTCCGCCTCCGACTGCCGCATGGTCCCCTTGGAGACCAGCCGCGGATAGACCTTGTCCCGCTGAGCGATCTCGCGCTGGACGGCGGCGATTTGCGATGGCAGCGAGACCTTCATCGCCGCCCCCTGACCCGCGCCTGCAGCGCCGCCTTGCGCGCGGCGATCTCGCGTTCGTGTTCCTCGATCTGATGCAGCTCGATCAGCTCGACGAACCGCTCCGGCACCACCGCGAAGCCGAACAGCGAGGGGACGAAGCCGAGCAGGTCGGACTGGTCCGTCACCTTGATCAGGGCGATGAAGGCGTCGAGCGTGATCCGATGGCCCTCGGCCGATTCCGACGTCCATTTGTCGAGTGTCGTCACCGGCAGCGGCCGGCCGAGCTCCACCGCCATCCGCTTGGCGATCTCGGCGCGCGGCAGACCGCTGTCCTTGGCGTCGCGCAGCGCGCGGGCGAGCAGTCGCGCGATCTTGTGGTCGAGCGCGCCGCGGCCCGCGACGCCGTCGTCATAGCCGACCGCCACCTCGGGCGGCTGCCAGTCGAACAGGTTCATCGTTCCGAGATCGCGGCGCCCGGACATCAGCGGGCCTCCGCCAGCCAGGCTTCGATCGCGTCGCGATGCAGCGCGAAAAACGCCCTCTGATCCTTGTCCTTCAGCCTGCCGAACTTCTCCGACAGCTTTTCATAGGCAGGCACCGCGCGGGGACGCGGCACCCGGTCGATGACCGCGATGGCCTCGCCGACCGTTCCCGCCTGCGGCGGATCGGACAAAAGCACCCCGACGATAGACGCCTGTCGCGCCGGCGGCTCCTGGGCAAGCTGCTGCAGTTCGCTCTGATTGTCGGCGATCGGGTGCAGCGCGATCCGGTCGCGGATCGTCTTGTCGATTCCAGACGCGATCTGGACGGCGAGTCGGACAGACCGCTCGGAGATGTCGAGAGCGTTGGCGGCGGCCGTGGAAAATCGAGTGGCAAAATCTTGCCATTTGATCTCGGCTGCCGCCGATCGCCGCTTGCCGCCATGCCCCGCAGTGCGGTTCGCCGCCTCGTAGATGGCCTTCCATTCGGCGAGATTGACGGCCCGGTCGAGCGTCGAGAGCCCGCGCGACAGGACGTTCTCCTTGATCTCGCGCAGTCGCATCCGGGATTCGTCCAGGAACGCATCGAGCGTTTGGACGTCGGCCTTGATCTCCGTCCAGCCGAGCTTCGTCGCGGCGGCGAGCCGGTGACCGCCGAAGACCAGTCGGTAGCCGTCGCGGATCGCTACCACTTCGATCGGCGTCATGTGCCCCTCGACGACGAAATCCTCGGCCAGCGTGTCGACCCAGTTCGGATCGAGCGTGCGCAGCCGGTTGCTGGCATCGATCTTGGCGATGGCGATCATCTCGCTCATGCGGTCTGTCTCTCGTCTTGGCGGGTTTCGAAGAGGTCGGCGTCAGAGGGATCGGCGGCGATCGAGGCGGTGCGCAGGGTGAGTTTCGCGGTGGTGATCATCCGCTTGCGGGCCTCAAGCACCGTCGAGCGGACGTGATGGGCGCGGGCATTCGGATCGACGGCGAGTTCCGGCGCCGGCATCGCCAGCACCGCCTGCGGATAGAGGCGGGCGAAGCGCGTGCAGGCGGCCAGGAACTCGCCGGCCGTCATGTCTGACAGCTCCAGGAGGCGGTGAGCGGCGTCGCCGCGAACAGGGACTGGAAAGAGGCGGTGGGCGGCGAAGCCTTGAGTGGGGATCGGAAAAATCTGCGGGTAGCTCCGCCGCTCGGCCACCCCGCTGCCGTCCGATAAGAAATCTTCGCCATCACGCACCGCCATCCAGGCCGGTGTGGTCCTGCAGGCGGGCAATCATCCCGCGCAGCGGGTGCTCCGGCGCCAGCGCGCCGGTCTCCAGCACCGCCACCGCCTCGCCGATCGTCGCGGCGCCGGCCTCATCGAGCGTCGTCGCCATCGCGGTCAGCCGGCGGATCAGGTCGTCGCGCTCCTCCATCAGCCGCATCTCGGCCTTCTGCGCCTCGCGCAAGCTCGCACGCCGGGCGGCGCCCCGCATGGTCTGGCGGGCCGCCGCGAGCGTGCCGGGCAGCGCCGATGCGGCGCCCTCGACGAGGCGCTCCGGCGCGCTGGCTTCCAGCACCGCCTCCGGATGCCGGTTCGCGAAGACCCGGCAGGCTTCGGTGAAGTGATGCGGTTTCATGGGGCGTCTCCCTGGTGGCCCAGGGCGACGCCGAGGGCGATGAAGGCCAGCCCGACGACGATGCCGAGCATCGCCGCCTCCGGCCTGGTAGCGATCACAGTGAATTCGGACAGGATGCTCATGCCGAGGCTCTCCCTTTGTCCGGGGTGCCAGCGCGCTTTTGCCTTTTGTCACCACGCCCGTTGTGGTTAGCTCGCGCTCGGTTCTCACGGCCGTACTTCTTGGGGAACAGTTCCTCGAGCGGTATGCCGAGCTCTTTGGACAGGGCGTATTCGCCGCGGGTGTTGCCGCGTGAAAGCGCCTCCCTGCAGGCGGAGTCGTAAAGGCCCTGCTCGCGGGCGATTCCGGTCAGGGTCTTCTTCCGCCGACGCACGGCGGCGAAAATTTCCTCCCGGTCCCAAACGGGCTTGGCCATGAGAACTCCTGGGGATGGGCCGACCTTCACGGGGTCGGCTTTTTCTGCGGGTGTGATTCAACGTTTGTGGTGGTTAACGTATGCTGGAAAATCGAGATTGAAAAGAGGAAATTCGAGTTCCCACTTCGAAAAATCGATATTCACGGCTGGTCGTGCCAGTTCCCAAATAAAATCAATGTGTTGTTTGATGGCTAGACCAAAAAAAGAAAACGGGAACTCGGTTCCCACTTACACCGAGGCGTTTGGAGACCGGCTTCAATCTCTAATTTCCGAGTTTGAGGATCAGCAGGCCGCCGCGAATGTGGCCGGCGCTTCGGTGGGCCAGCTCACCAGCTGGAAATTCGGGAGGTCTCGACCGGATTTCTTTGCGCTGTCTCAGCTTTGCGAAGCGGCAGGTAAATCCATCCAATGGCTGGCCACCGGCGAATCGGCGCGTGACTCTTCCGACGAAACCGGTCAGGTTGCCTTAGTGGGAACACAGCGGGAACAGGATGGTGCGGTCATGATGCAGGTGATGGACCCCGAAGGCATGGCGCACGGGGCTTTCGTGCTGGTGCCGCGCATGGAGGCGCGCGCCTCGGCCGGAACGGGGATCATACCCACTTCCGACGCCATCGACGCCTACATCGCCTTCCAGGAGGTCTATCTGCGCGGCCTCGGCGTCAATCCGCGCTTCGCCCGGCTCCTGGAAGTGACCGGGGATTCCATGCATCCCACGATGTCCGACCAGGACCAGGTCGTGATCGACACCTCGATCGACAGCGTCAAGACCGACGCGCTCTACGCCGTCGTTTATGGCGGCGCGGTTCTCGTCAAGCGCCTGCAGATGCAGTTCGACGGCAGCGTCATCCTGCGCAGCGACAACAAGCGGGCCGGTTACGAGGACGTCGTCATCCCCGCGTCGGATCTGCACGACCTCAAGATCGTCGGCCGCGTCAAAGGCCAGTTCCGCACCCTTTGAGGGCGGTTTTCCGGATCATTTGAAGTTGCGCGCCGGGTGCTCGTCGATCGCCGTTTTCGGCGCCGATTGTGCATTTGAACTTGCGCGGCCGCTGGCATCGGGTCGGCCCTCGAACCCTCGTCAAACCCCTGTCACGCCGCGCTTTTCCCGGCTGATCCCGGTCAATCCCGGATAATCCCGCCAATGTGCATGTGATCTTGCGCGTTACAGTTTGTTACTTGCAAGTTTCCCCTGCACCCTTCGTCACGAGGCGCGGATCAGCCTTCTGGCTCCGCAAGCCGGTTCCGGTCGAATCTGGTCCCGCCTCTCGGACGGATCGAACTACCGGTGTCGGAGCCCCGCGTCACATCGACGATCCAGAAGGCGACAACCATCGCCCCGAAGCAGCGCAGCCCCCTGACCGCCTCGGCGGCTTTCGTCGCCGGCGCGTTACCACCGAGCTGCCGCGAACCGGCGGTGGTTATTTCGCCGGCTTCGTCGAAGAGGTCCTTGATCGCGACCAGCAGCCGGGCGAGCGGGGCTTCGAGCCGCTGCGGATCGGCTATCATGCGCCGCAGCCTCGCTAATGACCTTGGCCCGGTTGAAGCGGGTGAAGATCGCTCCGGCCGTCTTCGAAGTCGAGAACTCTGTTCACGACCGGCGCCGCCCGGTCCACGGCGCGAAAGGTCAAACGGCCGGAGGCGCACTTCGGGGCGAACGCCGGTTCATTCGGCTTGGCTCACTTCACCGCTGGCAGAACCAGGCTTTCGTACTCATGTTCGATCGTGCGGCCAAGCACCGGGTCGTGCAGCTGCATCCGGAAGTAGCGGGCAGGTCGGACGCCCCCCGAAAGGATCCCCAACGTGCCGCACATCATTGCCGTTCCGGGCTGCAGGCGATCGGGGCGCGCCGCGAAGGGAGATGTCTCGATCAGTTGCGCCAGCGGCCGGATCTTCGCCACGCCGCCATCCTGATAGGGTGTCCACTCCGCGCCCGGTTCGTCGCGGATCCACGAGCGCAGCGCGATGTCATCCAGATGCCCGCTCACCTCCTCGTAGCGCCAAACACGGTTCGCCACGGGCTTGGCGCAGACCTGCTTGGACAGGGCGACGGAGTAGGCCTCCAATTCGCGGTCCGTGTGATCCGACCCTAGTCCGAGAAAGAGAGCCTCGCCATCGTCCAGCAACAGCGGCTCGACCTCTCCCGACGACGTCGCGCCGACCACCTGGATCGCGGCGTCGTTCGTGAGGAGAGCCGAGCCGATCCGGTAGAACAGCGGGACGGCAGACGGCGGCGCGACGCCGATCGCCTTCAGCTCGGCGATGTGATGATCGACGGCCGCCTGATCGCGACCGGTCCATCCGGCGATCACGGCGTTGTCGATGCGGATGGAAAGCGTGCCGCTACCGTGCACGTCAAACGTCAATTTCGTGGTCAAGATCGTACCTGCATGTTGTGACGGTTGGAAATCAGAGACCGTTGGCGAGGAAGAGCGCCAAGCCCGGAAACAGGATGAGCGCGAAGACCATCGCCAGCATGGTCAGCGCGTAGGGAATGACGCCCAGCATCACTTCGCTCAGCGAGCCCTTGGATCGGGCCGCCTGGACGACATAGAGATTGAGCCCGACCGGCGGCGTGATCAGCGCCATCTCGATCAGCACGATCATCAACACGCCGAACCAGATCTTGTCGAAGCCGAGGTCGGCGACGATCGGCACGACAATCGGAATGGTCGCGATCATCAGCGACAGCGTTTCGATGAAGAAACCGAGCACGATGTAGAGCAGGACGATCACGAACAATGTGCCGTACGCCCCGAGACCCAGATTGTTGAGGAGTTCGGTGAGCTGGCGGCCGAGCCCGGCGGAGGCCAGCGTGTAGTTGAGGAAATAGGCGCCGACGATCACGAACATGATCATCGCGGTGGTGCGCACGGTGCCAAGCACCGCCTCGCGGATCATCGAAAAGGTCAGTGCCCGATGGGAGGCGGCAATGGCGAAGGCCATTGCAACCCCGATGGCGGCGGCTTCCGTCGGGGTCGCCCAACCGCGATAGATGGAGCCGACGACGACGCCGAACAGGATCGCGATCGGCAGAAGGTGGCGCAGGCCGGAGAACCGCTCGCGCCAGGAGAAGCTGCGCGAGGGACCACCGAGCGCGGGTCTGATCTTGCAGATCACCGCCGTCACCGCCATGAAGCCGAGCGCCAGCAATAGCCCGGGGAGGAGACCGGCGAGGAACAGTCGCGGCACCGACGTTTCGGTGAGAAACCCGTAGACGATCAGGTTGATCGACGGCGGAATGAGGATTCCGAGAGTGCCGCCGGCGGCAATTGCTCCGGCGAACAGTTTTGGATCGTAGCCGAGCCGGTCGGCCTGGGGCATCGCGACCGTGGCGACCGTGGCTGCGGTGGCGACGGATGATCCGGACGTCGCCGAAAACAGCGTGGCAGTCGCGATATTGGCGTGGACCAAGCCGCCCGGCAGCCAGGAAAACCAGGAATCGAGCGCGGCATAGGTCCGTTCCGCGATGCCAGCGCGAACCAGGATTTCCCCCAGCAGCACGAAGAACGGAATGGCGATGAGCAGGAAGCTGTCGGACGACGAATAGACGATCTGGCCGAGGCCCCGGATCAAGGGGAAGGGCGAATAGAAGACATCGATCCCGATACCGAGCAGAAACAGGACGACGCCGACCGGTAGCGAAAGGGCGAGCAGCCCTAGAAGTCCGACGCTGACTGATCCGATCATGGTATTTCCCCGGCTTCGCCGCCGTCACCCGCTACGTCCCGCACGGCTTGCCAGTCTCGCCTCAACGCCAACACGACGATGCAGACGAGCAGGACCGCGGAGACGAGTGCGAGCCAGACCCAACCCGCAAACCAGATCGATTGCGGAATCCACAAAGGTGTACCCAGCGGTGTGTTGGCGTGCGAGCCGCGGGCTAGCGTCTTGCCCAGCACGTCCCAGGAATAGAAGGCGACGAGGCAGGCGATGCCGCTCAGGCTGGCCAACGCCAGAAGGTCGAACAGTGCCCGCCCGGCGGTCGACAGACGCAACTGCAGAATATCGATGCGCACATGCGCGCGCTCGGTCAGCGCAAAGCTGAAGCCCCAGGTGGCGACACCGGCCATCACGTAGCCAGAAATCTCGTCGGCACCGCCCAGACTGCCCATCGGGGTCTGGCGAAGGACGATCTCGAGGAGGATGAGGGCGACAGTTGCCAGGAGAGCCATGCCGGCGAGAACCGCGATTGCGCGGTTGATCCTGGCCAGCGCGGCGACGACCCGGACCGGGCCGCCACCTCTTGCTTGGGTTCCTGTCATGACCGCCGCCCTTTTTCGTCTTATTGCGCGGCGATGGTGACGCCGACGGCTTTGCCGACCGACTCGTTCCAGCGCTTGGCCCAGTCCCCGCCGGCCCGTTCGGCCCAGTCTGGAAGTACCTTCTCGGTCAGCACCTTCCGGGCGACTTCGCGATCCGAGTCAGTTGGCTCGGCCAAGGTCATGGAAGCGGGCTTGCCCGCTGCGCAGTCGCTGGAGCCTGTCAGGCAGGCGACATCGCGTGACAGCGCGTCAGCGGCTTGGTCCCAGGCCGGGGCCTCGAACTTGGTCTTGATCTCGTCCTGCAGGAACGCCTGCATCTCGGGCGACAGCTCGTTCCATTTGTCAAGATTCATCGCGGTGACGACAGGGTCCCAGCCGCCGAGCGGCAGAGTGAGAAGGTGCGTCGAGGATTCCCACCAACCGGCGCTGTAGCCGGAGCCAGCACCGGTCACAGCGCAATCGACGACGCCGCGCTCGAGCGCGCCGGGCACTTCGGAAAACGCCATCGTGATCCCCTCGGCGCCAAGTTCTTCCAGGAAGATCGCCGTCATCCGTCCGGAGGCGCGGATCTTCTTGCCCTTGAGGTCCTCCAGCTTGGCGATCGTCGCATTGCAGAAGACGACCTGAGGCGGGTAGGGGGCGATCGCCAGCAGCTTGGCATTGAAGCGGTCGCGCATGATGTCTTCGACCATCGGCTTGGCCGCTTCGGCGACGTCGCGGGCGGTCGCCGCGTCGGTGGCGATCAGCGGAACGTCAAGGCCTTCGAGTTCCGGCGCATCGCCCACGGTGTAGTCGGCGACCGTCATGCCGATATCGAAGACACCGTCGCTGAGCAGCCGGAAGACATCGGCGCCTTGCACGCCCATCTGGTCGAAGGTGGTCAGGTTCACCGTGATGGCACCCTTCGAGTCCGTCGGCAGGGTTTCGGTCCAGAACGGCTGCTCGAATTCCTTGTAGAGCGGCAGGCTGCTCCAGCTGCCGACCACGGAAAGCGTTGTATCCGGCAGATCCTGCGCATTCGCGGCGGCGGACGCCGCCAGCAATGCCGTCGAGATCGAGAGACTGCGAAGAAGTGTTTTCATATCGTGACTCCAGTTGGGGCAGGTGAAGGAAAGCGGGCTGTGGTCAGGAGCTTCGTTCGGCCAGGAGATCGGTCACCAGCATGTGGCCAGGATCGTGGGTGATGGCGATGTCCGGACGGGCGGCGCGGATCGCCATCTGGGGGGTGACGCCGCAAGCCCAGAAGACCGGAACCGCGTTCGCTCCGATCACCGGGGCGTCGCCGAAGTCCGGCTTCGTGATGTCGGCTATGCCGATCGCGGCCGGATCGCCGAAATGCAGCGGCGCTCCATGCGCCAGCGGCTGACGGTCGGAAAGAACGATCGCCCGGATCGCGTCCGGCGGGTCGAAGGCGCGCATCGAGACGACCATCGGTCCGGCGAAGGGGCCTGCGGCCTGCGTCGCGATGTTGGTCACATACATCGGCACGTTGCTACCCGCCTCGATGTGCGGAACCCGGATACCCGCGCGTTCCAGAGCCGCCTCGAAGGAGAACGAGCAACCGATCACGAAGGTGACGAGATCGTCTCGCCACTCGCTTGTCAAATCACCGGGAGAACCGACCAACTCGCCGTCGCGAAAAATTCGGTAGCGTGGCACGTCCGTGCGGATATCGACGTCCGGACCGAGGGTTGGCAGGCGGGGATCTCCGGCCTCCCCGACAGCCAGCAACGGGCACGGTTTGGGATTGAGGACACAAAAGCGCAGGAAATCCCCGGCCAAGGCTTCCGGAAGAATCGCCAGATTTCCCTGAAAATATCCGGGCGCCTGACCGCTCGTCGGACCTTTGAAAGAACCGGACCGAATCCGTTCGCGCAAAATGCGAGGGGATCGTTCGAACTCTCCGGTCATTTCCTGTGCAGCCTCCCGAGCTGATCGTCTTTACAGCAAGGGAAGTGTTCCATCCGCGGCTGCGGGCGTCAATTGATCAACTTTCGATCATTTTGATCTGCTGGAAAGATCATGAGGGATTCATCGCCGCGACGGCTTGGTCCGCCGCAAGCTTCAATTTTACGCCGAAGCCGGCGTCCAGCGATGGCGGATGCGCCAGAACAAACCGGAGCGGTTTTGGTTTGGCGGCCGCCACAGTGTCGAGCCGCCTTATCAGGCCCGCAGCGACGTCCGCGGCGGCCATGCTGGATGGAAGAACGCCGATCCCGAAGCCGGCGCGCACCAGATGCAGCGCGGTCGAGAGCGAGGCGCAGCCATGCAGCAGCGGAGCGGCGTCGAGATCGGCGCCGGCGAAGATCGCTTCCAGATTTCGGTAGGGAATGGTGGCCTTCGGAAAGGTCACGATCGGCTGTCGCGCCAGTTCTTCCAAGGTGAGCGGGTGACGCGGGAGGTCGGTCGCTGTCGCCGCGAACCAGTCGATGACACTGGCGTGGACGAATGTGCCGGACGATTGGGCCGGGACCCACTCCTCCATCAGGACGGCGACGTCCAGATCGTCCTGCAGAAGCTTGGCCGCGAGGACGGACGATGTGTCGACCGCCAATTCGATCCTGAGGTTGGGAAAGTTGTCATGAATCCGGGTCATAAAGCCGGGCAGCCACGTATGCACGACGGTCTCCGCGACACCGATCCGGATCGTGCCGGCGAAACCGGCTTCATGCCCCAAGCTGGCCATGATGCGATCGCGCATTTCGGTGAGGCGTGCCGTCTGGTCGAGGAAAGTGCGTCCCGCCGGCGAAAGCCGTCCACGGCGCTTGCGCCGGTCGAACAGTTCGATACCCAGCCGATTCTCCAACGCGGCGATCCGCGCCGACACCGCCGATTGGGACAGTCTCATCTGTGCGGCGGCGGCCCGGAAGCCCCCATGCCGGACGATGCAGTTGACGATCTCGATATCTTTGATGTCGAACATTGGCAGCCAGCCTCGCAAGTGGGTCGTCGGAAGATGACAGTCTCGGCGGTCAAGTACCTGTTCGCCGGCGTCGGACAATTCGCCGGACAGACTGGACGGGCCCCGGATTGATGTTTCCCCGAATTGGTAGACACGGGTTTATACCAACCTGCGGTGATAGGGACCTGTTCGATGGCGCCGTCCGGCAAGCCCGTTCAGCCCACCGGAGACCGCGCCTTGCTTCGTCGCGGGCCTCGCCCGATGCACCGCATCGCGCGTCGTCTCGCTCCTCGCCATGCATCGGCGCCAGGGTGCCGGGGATGGCCGGTCGAATGGATTCCTATCACCGCAGGTTGGTATTCATCTTCGTTTCCGCCCTGCGGACGGTGCCCGGAGGCATCGTACGGTGCCATGCCGGATAGAATACTTTCGGCATTGATGACCGATTGCGATCTCTAGGGTGGATGTTTGTTTGGCCACGGCCTGGCTGATGACTGAATCCCGTCAATTTCGAACGGCAGCAGGACATCTAACTCGAAGGCATCCACGAAACTCGGGGCTATTCCAATTGGAAAGCTCTCCAAACGCCGTCGGCGCGACGAATACTGGGGCGAAGCAGTCCGCTAAAGACGTTTTTGGTGACCGTCGTCGCACCCCACGACCATTACCAAACCCCGTGTCGTCAATTTGCGCCTCATTCTGCCTTCCCCTCCGCCGGACGAACCAGGGTGAGGACGTCGCTGCGGCCAAACTGAACCACCTCGCCCTTTTCGTTGATGAGTTCGAAGCGCCGGCCGATGCGGCCGGTCCGTCCCGAACGGCCGAGTTCCTTGTCGATGATCGTCAGCCGCAGATGGAGCGTGTTCCCGATCAGGATCGGCTTTTCGAAGCGCCAGTCGGCGATGCCGAGCATGGCCACCGCGCTCGTCTCAAAAATACCGAGCCCGTGCATCATTCCGATCGCGAGACCAATGCCGAAGCTGCCGTGGACAAGGCGCTCGCCAAACCGCGTCGCCTTGGCATATTCGGCATCGCAGTGGATCGGATTCCAGTCCCCCGTCAGCATCGAGAACATGGTGAGATCGGTCTCGGTGATCGTCCGGCCCGCCGTGGTGAAGACTTGATCCGGCTCGAAATCGTTAAAGAACATCGTGGTCATTTGTCGGTCCTCAGGCGGACGTGAGCCGCTCTTGCGCGATCTGCCGCAACTTAGCGCGCTGGATTTTCAAGCCATTGGCGCTCTCGGTGACCGGGAAAGCATCAATCGCGAAAACCCTTACCGGCACCTTGAAGGACGCCAGCATGTCTTTCGCCGCGGCGACGATCACCGCTTCCACGATGCCCCGGCCCGGATCCGCGGGGATGACGAAGGCGGCCGGCCGCGTTTGACCGTCCAACTCGACGCCCACGACCTGAGCGTCGCCGACCTGTTCCAAGCTCTTCAGAGCGTCCTCGATCTCCGCCGGATCGACCAGAAATCCCGCGAGACGGATCGCGTCGCCGCTTCGCGCGACATAGACGAAGCTGCCATCGCCCCGCAGATGGCCGACATCGCCCGTTCGGAAGAAACCTTCGTCGTCGATGGCCTCCCGCGTCGCGTCTTCGTTGCGATAGTAACCGGTGAAATTGGTCGGCGCCCGAATCTCGATCTCGCCGACTTCACCGGATTTCAGCAGCGTCCCCGTCGCCTTGTCCCGGATGCGGATTTCGGCCTCGTCACCGCAGGCGGGCCGACCGCCGCCCTTGAGGCGTTCCTCGCTCGGCAGATCGAGCGGCTGGATCGCGAAGATGGCGTTCACCTCGCTCGAACCGTAGAGCCCGCCGAGCGGCAGCCCGGCGTCGATTGCGCGGGCGAGCGTCGGGCCCAGCCCCGGCGTGAAGGACGCGAAGCCGCAGAGACGCGTGGCGGAAAGCTTGTCGATGCCGATCTCGAGCAGTCGCCGGAACATCTCGTCGCTGCCGAAGAGATGGGTGATCGAGTGCCTATCGACGCGACGGGCGGCGTCCTCGGCATCGAACATGGCGGCCAGAAGTATCGTCGCGCCACCGGCGATCGCCGCGAGTACCGTGTTGAGGCCGAAGACGCCACAGAACGGCATCGCGGTGAGAAGAGATACGCCCGGCTCGTCGAAACCGAAGCTTTTCGCCGCCCGCAGGGAATGGAGGGCGATCGTGCGTTGCGGATGCACGACCAGCTTGGGCGATTTCGTCGTGCCGGACGTGGTGAAGAAGATCAGCGGCGCATCGGGGTTGCTGGTGCGATCCACCGGTTGCCCGCCGGTAGACGCGGCGACCGCATCGGGATCGAAGGTGATCGTCGTGCGATCGAGAATGCGGGCCGGCTTCGCCGCCGCGCAGCCCAGGACCGCGACGGTTTCCAGTTCGATGAGTTCGGACGGATCGAGCCCGGCGACGACGGAGGGAAAGTCGATGTGACGGAAATCCGGCTGCATGATCAGCATCCGGGCACCCGAGGCGACGAGGATGTGGCGAAGCTCGGCCGAACGATAGCGGGTGTTGACCGCGACGAGGACGGCGCCGACGCGGCCGAGCGCGAAGAGAAGCGCCAGCCATTCGACACGGTTCACCAGCCAGACCGCGACCCGGTCGCCGGCGCGGATGTCGCGGCTTTCGAGCCAGGCGGTCGTGCGCGCGACGAGCCCGTCGAAATCGCCGAGCGTCAACGTCCGCCCGTCTTCCTGGAGGAATGCCGGCGTCTGTGGCCCTCGCTCCCGCCAGACATCGAGGACGGCGTCGATCCGGTGCCTCGGCGCGCCCATCAATAGAGTTCCATCAGCTTGCTGTTGTCCTCGAGCTCGCTCGGCGCTCCCTCCCAGATCAGGGCGCCGGACTTCATCACGATCGCCCGGTCGCTGACCTTGAGGGCTTCGCGAACGTTTTGCTCGACCAGCAGGATCGACATTTTCTCCGATTTCTGCAGCCGTCGAATGGGCTGCAGGAGATCCTGGAAGAGCTTTGGCGCGAGACCGATCGACGGTTCGTCGAGAAGCAGGATTCGGGGTCGTGAGAGCAGCGCGCGGCCGATCGAGACCATCTGCTGCTGGCCGCCCGACAAGGTGCCGGCGCGCCGATCGATAAACTCCTTGATGGCCGGCAGCACGTCGAGAACCCAGTCGAGGCGGCTCTTGCGCTCGCCGGGCTCGACGTCGGTCGCCCACATGGCCAGTGCCATCATCTCGCGCACGGTGAGACTGGGGAAGATTCCGCGCCCTTCCGGGACCATCGCCAGCCCCCGCTCGACCCTGTCTTTCGGGTCGGCACCCCGCAGCACTTCGCCGTCGAGGCGGATCGCGCCGCCGCTTGGCGCAATCAGGCCGAACAGGCTCTTCAACAGCGTCGACTTCCCCGCGCCATTGTGGCCGATCAGGCAAAGGACCTCGTCGGCGCGTAGCGCGACATCCATCCCCTCGATGATCGGGCGCCCGCCATAGCCGACGGTGAGGTTCCTGGCGTCCAGAACGACGGCGGTGCTCATGCCCGGTCCCCGAAATAGATTGCCGCGAGTTTCGGATCCCGCAGCACGACATCGGGTTCGTCATCGGCGAGCAAGCGCCCCCTGTCGAGAAAGGCGATGCGGTCCGAGATGCCAACGACGATGTCGAGATTGTGCTCGATGATACAGACGGTCACGCCGGATCTGACCTCGCCACGCAAAAGCTCCAGGAATAGCTCATAAGACGCCGGATCGAGGCCGGACGCCGGTTCGTCAAGAAGCCAGAGGCGGGAGTTCATCGCCATGATCCTGCCGAGACTGAGGAATTTGCGCTCGGAATAGGCCAGGTCGCTCGCTCTCACGTTGCGCTTGTCCTCCAGCCCGGTTCGCTCGAGGATGTCGCGCGCCCGCTCGCGCCGCTGCTTCAGCGAGGGGCGAGCGAACCCGAAGGGGAGCGCGCCAGGCTCCATGACCGTCAGGACGTTCTCCTCCACGGTCATGTCCGCGAAGAGTCGCAGGTCCTGGAAGCTTCTGGCGATGCCGAGTCGCGCGGCGTGATAGGGTTTGATGCCGCCAATATCCTTGCCGAGCCAGCGCACCGTCCCGGCGCTCTTCTGCAACTGGCCGGTGATCAGGTTGAACAGCGTCGTCTTGCCGGCGCCGTTGGGGCCGACGAGGGTCGTGACGATCCCGGCGCGCAGGTTCATCGTCACGCCGTCAACGGCCTTGACCCCGCCAAAGCTCTTGTCGAGGCCGTGGATTTCGAGAAGCGTTTCGCCGGGGGGATGCGTCGCACCGCTCATCGCGCGTCACCGGCGTCGGTGACAGGGCCGCGCCCGACCAGTCCGCCCGGACGGAAGATCATCAGGATCGCCATCCCGAGGCCGTACAGGATCTGTTGGATGGAGCCGATTTCGGTCTGCGGCAGAAAGTTGAGGTAGCTGAGCCCGCTCGGCAATAGCAGCAGAAGGGCGGCGCCGACGATGGGACCGAGCTGGGTCCCGGTTCCGCCGATGATCACCATCGCCATGATCAGCACCGAGGTATCGAGCATGAAGCTCTCGACGTTGATGAAGCTGAGATAGGCAGCGTAGAGCGCTCCGGCCACAGCGGCGAGCGCGGCCGAGATGACCACCGAGATCGTCTTGATCAGCGCGACGTTCTTGCCGAAGGCGGCGGCGGCGCTCTCGCTGTCGCGGATCGCGGTAAGGCTTCGCCCGAAACTCGACCGCACGAGCATTCGGATGAGCAGGATGACGAAGCCGAGCGCCACGAGCGAGAGCAGGAAAAAATCGATCGGCCGGTAAATCTGAAGACCGGCGATGTCGACCGCCGGAATGCCGATCAACCCACCGATGCCGCCCGTGACACTCTTCCATTCCGAAAAAATCGTCACCGCGAGCACCTGAAGGCCGAGCGAGGCCGCCACGAAATATTCGCCGCGGACCCGTAGCGCCGGAAGCGCCAACAGCAGCGACAGACCCGCCGCGCAGGCCATCGCGACAGGCACGGTCACGAAGATCGAGGCGCTGACGTTCAGTGCGACATACGCGCCCGCATAGGCGCCGACGCCGAAGAAGACCGCATGGGCGAGCGAATAGATGCCGGCATAGCCCATGATGAAATTGAGGGTCACGGCGAGGATCGAATAGACGGCAATCAGAATGCCGAGATTGAGCAGATAGGCTTGCACGCCGGGCGCTCCTCAGCTGGTCATGGCGCGGCCGAAAAGACCGGCGGGGCGCAGGATGATGAACAGGAACAGGATCGCGAAGGTCACGGCCTCCGTCCACTGCGAATCGAATTGCAACAGCGCGAGGCTCTCCGCCAGACCGAGACCGAAGCCCGTGATCAGGGCTCCCGGTATACTGCCGATGCCGCCCACGATCGTCGCCGCCAGCGAGATCAGCATGACGTGGTGGCCAAGCGCCGGGTTGAGCCCCGTTGTCGCGCCGGTGATCACTGCCGCGGGGACGACGAGGAGAGAGCCGAGCGCAAATGCGTAGGTCGAGATGCGTCTTGGGCTGAGGCCGAAAATGCGGATCAGTTCGGGATTGTCGGCAAGTGCGCGCAAGCCCATTCCGACATGGGTCAATTTGAGGAAGAGCTGCAGAGCGATGAAGCAAACGAACGCCGAAGCGATCGCGATCCAGGCCAGTGGCGAGACATAGACGCCGTCCATCAGCTCGACTGACCGGCTGAGCGGCGTCGTCACCGTCACATAACCACGGCCGAACACCATGCCGACCAGGTTCTGCACGGCGATGCCGATGCCGAAGGACGCCACGAAGACGGTGAAGAACGAGCCTTCATGTCGCTGGATCGGCGCATAGACAAGGCGGTCCATCGCAACGCCGAAGGCGATCGCGGCCAGCGCCGCCGCCAGGATGCCGACGAGGTTTCCATAACCTTGCTCGACACAGAAATAGTAGATGTAGGCGGCTAGAACGAAGGTCGCCCCGTGGGCGAAATGAAAGATTCGCGTGGAGCCGAAAATCAGCGAGAAGCCGACGGCGGTGAGCGCGTAGAGCGCGCCCACCTGGAGGCCGGTAATCGCGAGCTGAAGCCACAGCATGGAGAGGCCCGGTCAGTTCGTGACGTCGACTGTGTCCTGCGCCTTGCCAGTCCCGTCCGTGACCACGTTGATCTGGATCGGGGCGAGGATGGTGCCATTGTCCTGGAACGACACGGTCCCGCCCACGAACTCGAAGCTCGACGCAGCCTGCCGCTCGGCGAGGAGATTGGCGCCGGTGACCGCTTCGCCCTTTTTCTCGAGGGAAGCCGCAAGCAGCCCGAACAGGCGCACCGCATTGTAGTAATTGACGTTATACGCCGTCGGATCGCGCCCGTATTTCGCCTTGTAGTCGGTGACGAAGCGCTTGGTGACATCCTCGTCCGACGAAAAGTCCACGCTTTGGGTGGTATAGATGACGCCTTCGGACTCCGGCAACGCAAGCGCGTCGGGCACGGCATAACCGGAATAGGTCACGATCGGAAAGTCGACTCCATTGTCGCGCAGTTGTTTGACGATCTGGATCTGCTGGGCGCCATAGGAAGCGATGTAGACCGCGTCCGGCTTGGCCGCGCGCACCTTCGCCGCAATTCCCGAAAACTGCTGCGCGGTGGTCGGCACCGACATCTTCTCGACGAGCTTGCCCCCGGCCTTCGGCAGTTCGGTCTCGAGTTCGTTGACGATCGCCTGGCCAAGCGGATCGTCGATATAGACAAGCACGATATTCTTGAGTTGCTTCTTTTCGACCAGGTATGGGACCACCGCCCGCACTTCGAGATTGGCGAGGGGAATGACGTTCCAGAAATAGTCCCCGAGTTCGGCCAGGTCGGGCCCGACCCCGCCGCCGTTGACGGCGACGACCTGATTTCTGGTCGCCAATGTCGAGATCGCCTTGGAGACGCCGGTAAAGGCCGAAAGGACGTATGGCACCTGATCGACGTTGACGAGCTTCGTCATGCCGACCACCGCCGGCTGCGGCATACCCTGGCTATCCTCGTAGCGAATGGAGAGGTCACCCGACAGCATCTTGTCAGCGTTGATGTGCTCGACCGCAAGGTCGGCGCCCGACATGAAGATGTCGCCATAGGTCGCATTGGGGCCGCTGAGCGGAAACAACGCGCCGATCGCAAAATCCTCGGCGCTGGCGAGTGTCGGCGCGAGGAATGTGGCTGCGGCCGCAATGGCCAGCAGGATGCTCTTGTTCATGACTTTGGTTCTCCCCCCAATTGGCTCGACCGGTGCTCGCGGACCGGCTCTTCCGTTTTGAGGCGGGTGCCCGTCCTGCGACCCGGCGTGCCGCCTTGCTACCCCGTCAAGTGGCCCCTCCCATGCGCTCTTTTTAGGAACCGCGTGGGGCACTCGAGAATACGATTGCGTTTCTGATTGGAGAATGATTTTTTCTATCGAGAATGTCAAACGTAAATCAGGCGTCTGAAATTTCCCCTCGGTCCTGTTCTTCCGGGGCCAGCGGGCGGCTAATATGCCACCCAGGGCAGAATGGAGGTTTGATGGTCGACGCGCGCGCATCCCTCGCCGGCGGGAAGAGCAACGAATGGGCGCGCCCGTCCGCGGCCGCGCCCAACCCGGTACCCGACGCCGCCGGCCTCAACCTCTTCGAGGCCGATCCAGACCTTTGGCCCTTGGTCCGGCACTACCTGCCGACGCCGCTGGCCGACATGCTGTGGCCTCGGCTCCACCGACTGGGAGGCCTGGCAGGATCCCATCTCGATCAACTGGCCGGCCTCGCCGACCGCAATCCGCCGGCTCTCCACCACCGCGACCGGCGCGGCGACGACCGGCAGTCGATCGAGAAACATCCCGCCTATCACGAGATGGAGCGGCTCGCCTTCGGTGAATTCGGGCTCGCCGCCATGTCGCATCGCGCCGGCATCTTCGGCTGGCCTGAACCGCTCCCGCCGATCGCCAAATACCTCGTCACCTACCTTTTTGCACAGGCGGAATTCGGCCTGCTTTGCCCGGTTTCGATGACCGACAGCTTGACTCGGACGCTGCGAAAATTCGGCGGTCAAGCGTTGGTCACCCGCTATCTCGATGGTCTGACCAGCCAAGACCCGGTGGAGCATCTTCAAGGCGCGATGTTCATGACCGAGCGAGCGGCGGGTTCGGACGTCGGCGCGACATGCGTCGCCGCCGAGCCGGCGGATGACGGCCGCTGGCGCCTGACTGGCGAGAAGTGGTTCTGCTCCAACGCCGACGCCGATCTCGCGATGGTCCTCGCCCGGACCAAGGACGCGCCGGCGGGCCTCAAGGGCGTGTCGCTGTTCCTGCTGCCGAAAGTACTGCCCGAGGGTGGGCGCAACAGCTACCGCATCGTTCGGCTGAAGAACAAACTCGGCACCCGCTCGATGGCAAGCGGCGAAATCTCGCTCGACGGCGCGCTCGCCTGGATGGTCGGTGAGCCAGGGGCCGGCTTCCGGCAAATGGCCGATATGATCAACAATTCACGCCTGTCCAACGGTGTCCGTTCGGCCGGAATGATGCGCCGGGCGGTCACCGAGGCGCTATTCGTCGCCCACAAGCGAACGGCGTTCGGCCGCCAGCTGATCGACATGCCGCTAATGCGGCGCCAGCTCGCCAAGCTGGTGGTGCCGACCGAGCAGGCGCGCTCGATGATGTTCCAGGCCGCCGAAACCCTGCGCCGCGCCGACGCCGGCGAGCCGGGGGCCTACGCGCTCTTGCGCATCCTCACGCCGCTGTTGAAATTCCGGGCATGCCGCGACGCTCGCAAGGTGACGGGCGACGCGATGGAGGTGCGCGGCGGCTGCGGCTATATCGAGGACTTTCCCGATGCGCGGCTGTTGCGCGACGCGCATCTGGGATCGATCTGGGAAGGCACCAGCAACATCGTTGCGCTCGACGTCATGCGGGCGGGTACCCGCGACGGTGGTTTCGCGGCACTGCGTGGCCATGTCGGGCAATTGGCGGCGGGCTCCAGCCTCGCCGCCGAGCTTGCCGACCTGTCCGACCGCGCATTCGACCTGGCCCACCAAGCGGCGGCTGAGGGCGAAGCGGCGTTGGCGCGCCAGGCGGCCACGGCGCTCTACCATCTGGTCACGGCCGCGAGCTTTGCCCATGAGGCTCAGGCATTGAAAAGCCCGCGACGCGTGGCCCTCACCGAACTGGTCATCCGGCACCGCCTGCGGACCGTCGATCCGCTCGACCGGGCGAACGGAGACGAAGCCTTGAACGAAGCGGTGCTGCACGATCCGACCGTCCCTGTACGGCTGGCGGACTGACGGTCACCGGCTTTTCCGCCGTTCGCCGCGACGGCAGACCGATTTCACAGCGTTTTAGGTCAAGGCCGCCCTGGGTCGGCGGCTCCAATAGGCGATGGCGGCAATCGCCAGCGCCAGAAGCAGGCCGGCGAGATCGCTGATCCGCTCCGGATAAAGGAGCAGCAAGCCAGCGACGATCAACCCGGCACGATAGACGGCGCCGATGCGGCCGACGAAATACAGCCAGCCGGACAAGCCGCAGGACAGGATCAGGATGCTGACGAAGGCCGTCGCGGCGGCGGTCACGATGTCGATCACCGCGCCTTGGGCGATCAGCGCCGGCTGCAGGACGAAGAAGATCGGCACGATGAACAAGATGATGCCGAGTCGCATGGCGGTCACGCCGGTCTTGATCGAATCGGCGCCGCCGATCGTCGCCGCCGTGATCGCCGCGATGGCAACCGGCGGGGTGATGTAGGACAACATGCCCCAGTAGAGGATGTAGAGGTGGCTGGCGAGCGGGTTGAGACCGGCCTGGATCAACGCCGGGGCCAGGATGATCGCCAGAAACACGTAACAGGCGCTGACCGTCATGCCCATGCCCAGCACGAAGCTGGTCAGCGCGCCGTAGAATAGCAGCAGATAGACGTTGCCGTCGGCATACTGGACGAGTTCGCGGGCGAACGCGCTGCCGACGCCGGTGATCGAGAGGGCCCCGACGACGAGGCCGACGCCGGCCAGGATGGCGACGAGCTGAGCCAGCGCCGTCCCGCTTTCCACCAGGAACCGGTCGATGCGCAGGATCTTCGGGCGATACATCGGATCGATCAGGGCGCAGACGATGAGGACGCCCGTTGCGTACCAGGGCGCGTAAGATTCGAGCCGCATGCCGAGGAGCACGTAGATCAAGACGACCAATGCCGCGACGAACGGCCAGGCCTGCCGCAGAATGCTACGGGTCGTCGGGATATCCTCATCGGATACACCCTGAAGCCCCTCGGACGCCGCATAGCCGTCGGCCTGCAGAAGCAGCGCGGCGTAGAACAGCAGCGACGGGATGATCGCAGCGCCGACGACGGTGCTGTAGGGGACGGCCAGGAACGAGGCCATCAGAAACGCGGCCGCGCCCATGATCGGCGGCATCAGTGTTCCGCCGGTCGAGGCGCAGGCTTCCACGGCGCTGGCGTAATGGGGCGAATAGCCGGCCTTCTTCATCGAGGGAATGGTGAAGGTGCCGGTGGTGATGATGTTGGAGACGACGCTGCCCGACAGCGATCCGAACAGCGCGCTGGCGACGATCGAGACCTTGGCGGGGCCACCGCGGGTCTTGCCGAGCAGCTTCAGGGCGAAGGCCATGAAGAATTCGCCGCCGCCGGTGACTGCCAGCGCCACCCCGAAGACGATGTAACCGATGAGAAGGTCGGCGACGACGCGAAATGGCACGCCGATAATCGATTCCGTCCCCATCGCATGGGCCGCGACGAGGCCCTTGATGTCGAAGGAATTACCCCACAGAACGCCGGGCATCTGGTCGGCAAAGAGCGGGTAGATACCGAAGACCAGACAGACGATGGCGAGCGGGATTCCGGCGGCCCGGCGCGCGCCCTCGATCGCCAGAACGACGAGGACGCCGCTGAGAATCGCCGCGAAGGGCGGCGGAATCATCGACCAGCCGAGGTTAATGATGCCGCGGGCGTTGATCGCGAAAAAGATGCCGCAGACCAGCGCGGCGGCCGCGAAAAGCCAGTCGAACCAGAGCGGCGGTCGCTTCGCGACCGTGTGCCAGACCGGAAACACCAGAAAGGCGACGGCGAGAAACAGTCCCAACAACAGATAATACAACGCGGTGGCGAGCGGCAGCCAAGTCAGGGGGACGATCGGGAGCGTCTGGACGACGGATAGGGTGATCCCGACCGTCGTGAGCAGAATGACCGCCGCCTTGGGGAAACCGCGCAGGCGCGGGCCGGCTTCCAGCCGGGCATGTTCCGATGCGTCGTCGGTAAGCATGTCGGATCGATCTGAAGCCGCTCGACTGCTTTCGTTCTCCGCCATGGCTGCGCTTTCCTGCATGAGCACCGGATCGACTCGCGCTCTCGTTCGGGGGCCGGACGAAGCCGGCCGGTCACGCGGCGCCCGCAAGCCGTGCCCCGCGTGACCGGCGGTCCTATTGTCCGGTCGAGGTCAGCCCTTCGCGAGAATGGCGTCCCGTCGCTCCGCCCAGTTCTTCTGGAACTCCTCGTCACCCATATCGGCGCCCTCCTTCATCAACGTCGCCCAGGCCTCCTGCAGCGCCTTCAGATCGGCCAGACGCGCATCGTTCCATTTCTGCGCCTCGTCGGTCCAGATGCCCTTTTCCATGAGGTAACGGATTGCTCCCTCATGGAACGGCGCATCCATCGGCGTGGTGCCCGATTTCGCCAAGGCCCAGCGCTTCATGATCGGCGCGGCGTTCTCGTATCCGGGAAAGGTCTCGTCGAGCGCTTTCAGGAAGCTGTAGACCATGTCGGCGTCGGCGTCGGCATAGACGGTAATCATCGGGTAGCGGTATGCGGCCAGGTGAACCGGCTTGTCAGCCGTGATGCCGGCACCCACCGTCTCTTCAAACGGCGCGAAGATCGGCGCGACCTTGTCCATCGCACTCCAGATCGCCTCATTCTTGGGATCAAGTTCCACCCAGGAGATTCCACGCGGAGAGCTTTCCAGTTCGTAGAGGACGGCGCTGGTCGAAGAGGAACCAACGGCATCGGCCTTGCCTTCGATCAGCGAGCGCAGGGCGTCCGAATAACTGGGGAATTCGATCACCTGCACATCGTCGCGGGTCAAACCCGCCGCGGCGAGCAGCGCGTCATTCTTGACGCTGATTGAGGGGTTGGCGGCCGAATAGGCGAAGCGCTTGCCCTTCAACTCCGAAAGCGTCGCGATGCCGCTCTCCTTGGTCACGACGATGCCGTAGGAGGACGGGCGTCCTGCGATCACCCGCATGTCCTGCGGACCCCAGTCCTTGGAGGCGAATTCGTAAAGGCCGCGTGTCGCGAAGAACAGTTCGTTCGCCAGCCAGGCGGTGGTCGCCTGTCCCTGCTTCAGGGGCAGGATACGGCCGATGCCAGTTCCCGAGGGCAAGAGCCGCACCCGCGTGCCGTGTTCCTTGATCAGCGCGTCGGCGACTGCGGACGCCTCGACATAGCCGGTCGAGCCAACGTCGTAGGTGCTCCAGATCATCGTGTCGGGCAATGCCGAAGAGGCGTCTTGGGCCTGTGCCGCCGGGGATACCAGCAATACGAGTCCGATCAGACCGGCTCCTGCCAGCGCGCTGCGTCTCAAAAGTGAAAAGGTCATGCTTCCTCCCTGGGTGCTTACTGTAACGATACCCGCCCCCTGTCCCTGCCGGACAGGACGCGGCCTCCTCCATCTCGGATCCCGAAAGCCTGCCTCCTCCTCCTCCTCAGCTTCCGGTAAAGTGCGGTTGACGCTTCTCCATGAAGGCCTCCCGAGCCTCCCTGTGATCGTGAGTGGCGAACAATTGCGCCTGGGCGTCCAGTTCAGCCTCGAGCACGTCCTCGAGGCTGCCGGCACGCCGCGCGACAATTGCCTTGGTGAACCCGATTGGCAAGGGCGCCAGAGAAGCGCAGCGTTCGGCCTGATCCATTGCGGCCGCGTCTAGATCCTCGGCCGTGACACGGACGTCGACGATACCGAGGTCGCAGGCCGCCGTGCAATCGATGACGCGTGCGTCCATCACGATCTGCCGGGTTCGCGCGACTCCAATTCGCTGCGGCAGCGTCCAGAGAAGGCCCATGTCCGCCATGAGCCCGACCTTGCCGAAGGAGGCGCAGAACCGCGCACTGTCGTCCGCCACGACGACGTCGCCGGCAAGCGCCAGGCTGAAGCCGCCGCCAAACGCTGCTCCGCGGACTGCGGTCACCACCGGCTTTCGTCCTGCCACCAGCAGACGAACGACGTCCTGCAAGATTTTGAGGCGGGTCCGCGCGCCCGGCAGATCGTCACCGCGCATGGCCGTGATGTCGCCGCCTGAGGAAAAGCAATTCCCCGCGCCGGTCAAGACGATCGCCCGCACGGCGGGATCGGCCTCCACGCGCCGGAGTTCGGCCAGAAGGCGCTCGCGCAGATCGAGCGTCAGCGCGTTGCGTTTGTCCGGCTCGTCCAGCGTCAGAACGACGATGCCCGCAATATCCTCTCGATGAAGCGGTCCGCTCACGGCAGAAAACCCGCAAGCAAATTTGGCCCGTTTCCTGCGATCGCTACCTGCTTGTCGAGGCCCACCGGGCGATCCTCCCGCCATCGATCTCCCGCTTCACAAGCGAAAAAAACTATGTTAGCGAATTCTCTATGTTGAAAGCTATTCTCTCATGAGAAATGTTCAGGATCAAGGCGCGACCGGGAAATTCGTCGGCGCGGTCGAAAACGCCGTGCTGATCCTGCGCTGCCTGGCCCACGCCGCGGGGCCACTCGGCGTGGCCGCCATCGCGCGCGACACGTCCCTCAATGTCAGCACGAGTTTCAACATCCTCCGGACCTTGTCGAAGGAGGGTCTGGTCGTCTTCGATCCGGAGTCCAAGACCTATCGCATCGGCCTCGGCATCCTGGAACTGTCGACGCCGCTGCTCGGCGCCAACCAGGCTGATCTGATCCGGCCCGAATTGGAACGTTTGTCGGGCGAGCACAACGCCCTGATTGGCCTGTGGAAGATCACTCCCGACGACCGTATTGTGCTGGTCGAGCGCGTGGTCGACGCGCGGGTGGTGCGGGTCGACATGGGGTTGGGAGCCCGTCTCCCGGCCTTTGTCGGCGCAGTCGGGCGCTGCATCGCGGCGACGCGGAACCTCGACCGGACAGAACTCCAGCGCCGGTTTCGGGCGCTGCGCTGGCAGGATGCGCCGAGTTTCGAGGCCTATGCGGCGGACGTCGCGGGCGCGGCGAAGACGGGCTACGCCGTCGACAGGGGGCAATTGTTCAAAGGTCTGGACATCGCCGCGTCGGTGGTGCGCGACCATGACGGCGAGGCCCGCTTCGGCATCAGCGGGATCGCCATCGCCGGCCAGTTGAACGCCGAGGAACTGGAACGCCTGGCGATCGCGATACGCCAGACCGGCGCGCTTGTGTCCGCCAATCTCTACGGACGCCCCCGGTCCGTCGCCGGGCGCCCGTCCGCCGCCCCGGCGGCGCCAGCGTCCGACGGCCGCGATGACGCTGAAAAGCCGGAGGAAGAGAATGTCGGCTGAGGCGGATGCCGCCGCGCGGCGACAGCTGGGATTGCATGCACTTCTGCGGCCACGCTCCGTCGCAGTGGTCGGCGCCTCGTCCGACCCCTCGCGCATCGGCGGGCGCCCGATCGACTATTACAACCGCGCCGGTTTCAAGGGCGCGCTCTATCCCGTGAATCCGGCGCGGTCCGAAATCCAGGGGCGCCCCGCCTATGCGGATATCGATGCGATCCCCGGGTCTGTGGACTTCGCGCTTCTCGCCATTCCGGCCGAAGCCATTCCGGCCGCGATCGACGCCTGCGGAAAGAAGGGCGTGAAGGCGGCGCTGATCTTCTCGGCCGGTTTCGCCGAAATCGGAGCGGAGGGTGCGATTCTGCAGGCCGACGTGCTGGCTCGCGCGGCGCGCGCTGGAATCCGAATTCTCGGACCCAACTGCCTCGGCCTCTTCAATGCCGAGATCGGGCATTGCCCCACCTTCTCTTCTGCGTTGCAGGAGGCGATGCCGGTTCCGGGCCGGGTCGGCATGGTCACCCAGTCGGGCGCCTATGGCACCCACCTTCTCAACATGGCGCGGGCGCGGCGCATTGGCGTCGGCCAGTGGATCTCGACCGGCAACGAAGCCGACGTCACCGTTGCGGAATGCCTGGAACACCTGATCGATACCGACGCGGTCGACACGATCGCCTGCTACATGGAGGCGGTCAACGACCGCGAGGTCTTCTTCCGCGCGCTCGAAAAGGCGCGCGCCGCTGGCAAGCCGGTCGCGATCATGAAGGTCGGCTCATCGGAAGTCGGCGCGCGCGCGGCACAGTCGCACACCGCTTCGCTCGCCGGGTCCGACGCCAGCTTCGACGCCGTCCTCGCCCGCTTCGGCGCGTTGCGGGCCCGCACCACCGAGGAGTTGCTCGACATCGTCTACACGGCCTCTCTGGCGCCATTGCCGAAGGGGCGCGGTCTCGGGATTTTAACGATCTCTGGTGGCGCCGGTGTGCTGATGGCAGATGCGGCCGAGGTGGAGGGCCTCGCTGTCCCGCCGATGCCGGACGCGACCCAGGCAAGGCTGCTCGAACGCAATCCGCTTGCCACGCCGGTCAACCCGATCGACATCACCGCCCACGCGCTCAATGATTTTGGCCTGGTGTCGGAAAACCTGACGGCGATGTCGCGCGAGGGCGGTTACGATATGATCGTCGCCTTCTTCACCTCCTGGACGGCCTCTCCGATTCTCGGGCCAAAGGTGCGGCAGGCGGTTCTCGATGGGCTGGGTGGGTGCGCGCGCAAGCCGTTCGCGATGGTTTGCCAGGGAAGCGACGCGGTTCTCGCCTCCTACGAGGAGCACGGCATTCCGGTCTTTGAGGATCCCTCGCGGGCCATTCGGGCACTGGCCCACCTGGCGCGCTTCAACGAGGCCGTGTCACGGCCAGCCGCGGTGGACCGGTTTCCCGAAATCCGCAACAAAACGACACTTCCAGATCGGTCCGTCGGCGAGCACGAGGCCAAGCAAATTCTGGCGAATGCCGGCATCCCGATCCTCCCCGAGGAACTGGCCGCAACGCCTGAGGCTGCGGCCGCGGCGGCAATGCGTCTCGGCTTCCCGGTGGCGATGAAGATCGCCTCGCCGGACATCCTTCATAAGACCGAAATCGGCGGTGTTCGGCTCGATCTTGCCGATGCGGCACGCGTGATCGAGGCCGCGCGAACGATGTTCGCGACTGTTGGCGCGAAGACGCCGGATGCGCGGGTCGACGGGGTCCTGGTCAGCCCGATGGCCGGCAAGGGCGTCGAACTCATCGTCGGCATCCGCAACGATCCGGTGATGGGACCGATGGTCCTCGTCGGGCTCGGCGGAATCTTCGTCGAAGTCCTGAAAGACGTCGTTCTCGACCTCGCGCCGGTGACCCCCACCCAAGCCGCCGCGATGATCGAACGGCTCAAATGCGTCGCGCTCCTCAAGGGCGTGCGCGGCGAGCCCCCTGTGGACATCACCGCCGCGGCCGAGGCAATCAGCCGCCTGTCCGTCCTCGCGGCGGCCAATGCCGGCAGATTCGAGAGCATCGAGGTGAACCCGCTACTGGTGCGCACCCGCGGGGTTGTCGCGCTCGACGCGCTGATCACCCCGCCGATAGAGACCAAGACGCCATGAGCGCCGCGCCCTCACCGAAGGAGGTCTGGACCTTCGGCGATTTCGAAGTCGGGACGGACCTCGGCACCGTGGACGTGGCCCTCGACGATCGTCGCCTGGCGCTGTGGAACCGCGTCTATAGCTTCGCGGGATCGGCGGTCTCGTCCGACGATAAGGCGGTTCCAGACGGGCTCATCGTGGCTGCGATGATGGAAGGCTACATCAAGGTCATTCAGCCACGGCCGCCGGGCAACATCCACGCCGGTCAGACGCTCGCCTTCGCCGGTCGCAGGGTCCGGCCGGGAACCCGTCTCTCGCTGGTCTTCGCCTGCGTCGACAAGGCGATCAGACGCGAGCGAAAATGGCTGACCTTCGGCGTTCGCGTCATGGACGGCGAGGCTCTCGTCGCCCGCGGCGACATCGCCTCGATCTGGGCAAAATGAGCTGGGACCGACCATGAGCGACCCGAACGCCGCGGCCTTGCCGGCCGAAATCGACAGTCTTGTCCTGACGACAAGTCACGACATGGCGCGGGCCTATGCGGAGCTGACGGCCGACTTCAATCCCATTCATCTCGACCCGGAATTCGCGGCCGGAACGCCCTTCGGGCACCCGATCGCGCACGGCACCATGGCCCTCAATCTGCTGCTCGAGGCGGTCCGCCGGACCTTCGGGGGAAACCGGCCGGCCGCAACCTTCGCGATCCGTTTCGTCAAGCCGGTGCCGATCGGCGAGACAGTGCGCACGATCGGCCGGCTGAGCGATGCGGCCCTCGGTATTTACGACGTCGCGGTCGAGACCGAGGCCGGCATCCGGACGCTGGAAGGCACGCTGACCGTCGGGCCGACATCATGACGGATCAGCGATGAGCTTCGTCAGCGGAACAGCGGTGACGCCCTTCGGGCGCCTCGACGGGTCGACGCCCCTCTCGCTGATGGCCGACGCCGCGACAGCGGCGATCGCCGACGCCGGGCTCGAACGCGCCGAGATCGACGGCCTGATCACCGGTTACGCCACGACGATGCCGCATCTCATGCTGTCGAGCGTGTTCGCGGAGCATTTCGGCCTTTCGCCGTCCTATGCCCACTCGATCCAGTTGGGCGGCGCGACGGGCGCGGCGATGCTGATGCTCGCCGACATCATCGTCCAGTCCGGAGTGGCACGGCATGTGCTCGTCGTCGCGGGCGAAAATAGGCTGACGGGGCAATCGCGGGACGGCGCCATCCAGACACTCGCCCAGGTCGGACATCCGACCGCCGAGGTGCCCCTTGGCACTACCGTGCCCGCCTATTATGCCCTCGTTGCTTCGCGATATCTGCACGAGACGGGGGCGCGGGAAGAGGATCTGGCCGAATTTGCCGTGCTGATGCGCCGCAACGCAGCCGACACCGCCGGGGCGCATCTGAGCAAGGCCGTGACAATCGCCGATGTCATGGCGTCGAAACCGATCGCCTCGCCACTGAAGCTCCTCGACTGCTGTCCCATCTCCGACGGCGCGGCGGCCATCATCCTGTCGGCCGAGCCGACTGCGGGACCTGTCGTGCGTATTGCCGGCGCGGCGCAGGCCCATACCCACCAGCACATCAGCGAGGCACCGGACGACATCGCCAAAGGCGCGCGGATATCGTCAAAGGTCGCGCTCGGCAAAGCGGGAATCGACCTCGCCACGATCGGCTATGGCGCCCTCTACGACAGTTTTACCGTCACGCTGGCGCTGCTCCTGGAAGCGACCGGCATTAGCGCGCCGGGCCGGGCCGGCGCCGACGCGCGCTCCGGGCGGTTCGAGCGGTCCGGCCCGCTGCCGCTCAACACCCATGGTGGCCTGCTCTCATACGGCCATTGCGGAGTCGCAGGCGCGATGGCTCATTTCGTCGAGGCGGTGCGGCAGCTGACCGGTCGCTGCGGCGCGCGCCAGGTTCCCGGCGAACCCTCGCACGCGCTCTATCATGGCGACGGCGGGGTCCTGTCTTCCCATGTCAGCCTGGTTCTGGAGCGCGCCCGATGAGCCATGGTCCCGAAGGGCCGATCGTCATCGAGGCCTGCGGCCATTGCGGCGCCCGCTGGGCGCTGCCGCGGCGCTATTGCCCGCGTTGCGGCGGCGACCGGATCAATCGGAGGGAAACCCGCGGCAGCGGCCGGGTCTTCGCGTCCACCCTCGTTCACCGAGCCCCCGACGACGCCTTTCGCGGTCTGACACCCTATCGCATCGCTCTCGTCGATCTCGACGAAGGGCCGCGCCTGATGGGCCATCTTGTGGGGGAAGCGCCGATCGGCGCGTGCGTCGAAGGCACCGTCCGCGAGGTCGCAGGTCGCCCGATCCCAGTGTTCGGCCCGCAAGAGGTCCGAAAATCCGACCGGTAATCGCGCCGCAAGCCTTCGGGCGCGACCAGCTACGCGGAACGTCCAACCGCAACGAGGAAAGGAACGCGATGAATCCCGGAACCATGCTTGCCGGAAAAGTGGTCGTCGTCACCGGGGCCGGTGGTGGCATCGGGCGCGATGTCGCGCTTGCCATGGCCCGGGAGGGCGCGCGAATCGTCGTCAACGACCTCGGCGCCAGCCTGACGGGCGAAGGCGCCGACACGGGCCCCGCCGACGCCGTGGTGGCGGAGATTCGCGGCTTCGGCGGCGAGGCGGTGGCAAATCGCGACAGCGTCAGCGAAGCTGCTTCGGCGAAGCGCATCGTCGAAACGGCGCTGGACGGGTTCGGACGCATCGACGCGGTTGTGAACAACGCCGGCATCCTGCGCGATGGCTTCTTCCATAAAATGACGGAGGACGATTGGGACGCGGTCGTGAAGGTGCATCTCTACGGCGCATTTCATGTCAGCCGCGCCGCCGCGGATCATTTCAAGGCGCAGCAATCCGGCGCTTTCGTTCACATGACCTCGACATCGGGTCTGATCGGCAATCTGGCGCAGGCCAACTATTCGGCGGCCAAACTCGGCCTTGTCGCCCTGTCGAAATCGATCGCGCTCGACATGCGGCGTTTCGGAGTCCGCTCGAACTGCATAGCCCCCTTCGCCTGGAGCCGGATGATCTCCTCGATCAAGGTCGACAGCGCCGAGCAGGAGGCGCGCGTCGCCAAGCTGAAGGAGATGAAGCCCGAGAAGATCGCGCCGCTCGCCACTTATCTCGCCAGCGACGCGGCCGCCGATGTGAACGGTCAGATATTCTCCGTGCGCAACAACGAAATCTTTCTGATCAGCCAGCCGCGACCGGTGCGCTCCGTCCACCGAGATGGCGGGTGGTCGCCACAGGCCATCGCCGATCACGCGATTCCGGCGCTTCACAAGAGTTTTCACGCGCTCGACGTTTCCGCCGACGTCTTCTCCTGGGACCCCATCTGAGCCGCTAGCCTGCGGGGGACGGGACCTCGCCGACCGAACACGCCATCACGCCATCACGCCAGGGAGCGAACATGCCGAAACGGACCGAACACATCACCTCCAACATCGCCTGGAGCACCAGGGACAAGATCACCGTTCGCGGCCTCGATCTGCCAAACGAAATCCTCGGCCACATGAATCTCGGCGACCTCGCCTTTCTTCAGCTGACAGGCAAGAAGCCGACGCCGCAGGAATCGGTGGTCTTCAACGCCGTCGTCATCACCTTGGTCGAGCACGGCATCACGCCCTCGGCGATCGCGGCGCGGATGACCTATATGGGCGCTCCCGAGGCGCTTCAGGCGGCGGTGGCGGCCGGTCTCTGCGGCCTCGGAACGGTCTTCGTCGGCAGCATGGAAGGCGCCTCGAAGATGCTCTACGCTGCCCTCGCCGACCACGACGACGCATCGGATCTGGCGACGATCGCCAAGCGGACGGTCGCCGACTACATGTCCCGCAAGCAAAGCCTTCCGGGGCTTGGTCATCCGGTCCACAAGCCAGTCGATCCGCGCACCCCGAGACTGTTTCAGCTCGCCGCCGAGAATGGGCTTTCCGGGCGTTATATCGCGCTGATGCAGCTGATCCAGGCCGAAGCCGAGGCGTCCTCCGGCAAGTCACTACCGATCAACGCAACGGGAGCGATCGGCGCGATCTCCTGCGAATTCGGGTTTCCCTGGAAGATCGTCCGTGGCTTCGGCGTTATGGCCCGGGCGATCGGCCTTGTCGGCCACATCCTCGAGGAATCGGAGAACCCGATGGCCTTCGAAATCTGGCAGCGGGTCGAGGAGGAGATCGCCGAGCGCATGGCCACGGAAACCTGACGGGCATTTTGCCGCTCCTGGCCGAATGCTGGAGGGCGGCTACGCTGCTGTGCAGGCGGACGAAGACGTTGTCGGCACGTCGCGAGTGCGAAAACTCGAGAATCCGCGCGACGTATTTCCAGCCAAGGGACCGGTTCTGGGTTCCTCTGCATTGATCCCGTAGCGGCATCTGGTGTTAGGTCTGGGCGTTCGATGATCCCAAACCATAACCGGAGAAACCAATGCACCGGGAAGGCGATTGGCAGATTGCGAAGGGGTCCATCCTCTTGGCCAGTATACCCGAGGATGTCGCCGACATGATCCTGGCGCGGTCCGACGTCCGGCGGTTTGACCGCTCGGCGACGATCTTCCTGCAGGGCGATACCGCCAACAGCCTCTATATCGTGCTGGAAGGATGGGTAAAGCTGTTCCGGATCGCGCATAACGGGGCGGAGGCGGTGGTCGGAACCTTCACCAAGGGCCGAAGCTTCGGCGAGGCGGTGGCGTTTCGCGGCGACGTCTATCCGGTCGCCGCTGAGGCGGTCACCGATTGCCGGCTGATGCAGGTTCCCGCGGCAGTGGTGCTGCAGATGATGAAGTCGCAGCCGGAGCTCTGCATCTCGATGCTGGCGGCGACCTTCAAGCACCTCCACGCGCTGGTCGAACAGGTCGAGCAACTGAAGGCCCAGACCGGCGCGCAACGGCTGGCCGAATTCCTGCTCGATCTCTGCCACGTCGCCGAAGGCGCATGCACCGTGACCTTGCCCTACGACAAGGTGCTGATCGCGGGGCGGCTGGGCATGAAGCCCGAAAGCTTGTCCCGCGCCTTCTCGCGGCTGAAGCAGCGCGGCGTGGCGATCAGCCACAATCACGCCGCCATCGCGGATGTCGGACGGTTGCGCTCCTATGTCGAAGAGGACCGTGCCGATGCCTGGAGCAAGGCCCAATGAGCGGGGGATTCGAGGTAGTCATCGCGGCGATCGACAGGGCCAATTCGGCTGATCCGACGCTGGAAGCGGAGACGCGGGAACCGGCGGCGCTTGTCTATGGCCGGCGGATGTCAGGGGAGCTCGACCGAATCTGCCCGGATGCGTCCGAGCATTTGCGGATTGCGGCGCGCGGACAGCACATCGAGCGTTGGAAGCTGCCGCGAAGCGCGTATCCCGACAGCCGCGAGGGCTATCACGCCTGGCGGAAAGCGCAGGCGCTGGCGCATGGCGCGCGGGTGGCGGAATTGATGATCGCGGCGGGCTATTGCGAGGCCGACGGGGCGCGTGTGGCGCAGATGTTGCGCAAGGAGGGGATCAAGCGCGACCCGGAGGTGCAGATGCTGGAGGACGTGATCTGCCTGGTGTTCCTGCGCTGGTATTTCGCGGATTTCGCCGCCAGGCACGGCCAGGAAAAAATCTTCGGCATCGTCGCCAAGACCGCGCGCAAGATGTCGGCCAAGGGACGCGCGCGCGTCGCCGCCGAATTCGATCTGCCGCCGGAGCTTTCGTCGGCGTTGGCGGTCTGAGGCGGTGGGTGGCGCCAAGGGGGCAAGAGGGCGCCCCGCCTTGGTTCGCGAGCCTATCAACGATCACAGGTCAAGGATCGCTTCGAGCGATACGTTCGGATGGGCCTGCAGGACCGTTTCGATCTCATGGCGGGGCATCAGGCAGAAGGCGGTCGACAGGCCGTCGGCCAGCGCGGCGCTGTCCGCCGCCACGGACACCAGGCGCCAGCGGGCTTCGACCCGCCCCGTTCGCGGATCGAGGATGTGACCGACGCGGCCGGCCTTGTCCAACTGCGTGCCGAGCGGCGCCGAGGTAGCCATCGCGCGATCGCCGAGCGGGACTTCGCCGACGATCTCGCCGTCCGGCGTCGCGATCGCGGCGCGCCAGGGCGTTCGATCGGGGCGGCGGCCGAGAGCGGCGATCTCGCCCATGTCGATCAGAACGTCGGTCAGTCCGCGCGCACGGACCAGCGCCGCCACCCGGTCGGCGATGTATCCTTGCGCGATGCCGTTGAGCGTCAAAGCCATGCCGTCGCGCCTGAAGCCGACCGCGTCCGGGCTGTGACGCAGGTGGATCCAGCCCGTCCGTCTCCTGGCCTCGGCAATCTCGTCGGCTTTGGGCTGCCGCTCCTCCTGCGCGGCCAGAGCGTGCAATTGCCAGAGCGGCTGGATCGTCGGATCGAACGCGCCGCCGGTCACGCGATGGAGGGAATCCGACAGGGCGAGGAGTTCGACCAACTCGGCGGGCGGAGTATCCAGCCGTCCTTCAAGGTTCAGGCGCGCAAGTGTCGAACCGGCGCGATACAGACTAAAGATTCCCTCAAGCCGGTCGATCTCGGCCTGTGTGGCGGCAAAGATCTCGTCGGCGGCGTCGACCCGTATTCCGACCAGCGTCATGGAGGCCTCGGCGCCCAGTGCCGCGCCCCGCCAACGTGTCACCGGCGCCGCGGCTAGAGCCTGGCGGGGCAGGGCGGCGGCGGCGCAAATCGTTATGAAGCGGCGCCGGGTCAGGCATGGTCTCATGGCAGGGTCTCCCGCGCGATCGAGGCCGTCGGACGGGCGCGTCGCTTCAGCACCAGGCACGTGTTCGGATCGTGGTAGATCGTCTGGCAATGCAGGCAAAGCACGCATTCATTGGGATTGATCCGACCGATCGGATCGATGGCGCCAACCATGCATTTGGTTTCGCAAAGCCGGCATTCCCGTCCGCATTGGGGACGGCGGCGCAGCCAGTCGAACAGCTTGAGCTTGGCCGGGATCGCCAGCGCCGCGCCAAGCGGGCAGAGATAACGGCAGTAGAACCGCTCGATGAACAGTCCCGCGAAGAGAAGCGCCACGACGAAAAGAACGAAGGGCCAGGCCCGCATGAAGCGCATCGACATGGCGGTCTTGAAGGGCTCGATCTCGGCCAGCACCAGCGCCTGATCCATCGAGTAGAACGACAGACCGAGGATGGCGACGAAGGCCGTGTACTTGATGGCCCAGAGGCGCTCGTGAACGCCGAACGGCACCGCGATCTGCGGAATGCGGAGGCGCTTGGCGATCTCGTTCGTCAGCTCCTGCAGCGCGCCGAAGGGGCAGAGCCAGCCGCAATACACGCCCCGGCCCCAGAACAAGAGCCCGAGGGCGACGAAGCCCCAGAGCATGAAGATCACCGGATCGATCAGGAAAGTTTCCCAACGAAAGCCGGTCAACAACGATTGCAGGAACGCCACCACCTGAACAACGGACAATTGCCCACCGGCGATCCAGCCCAGCCAGACCAGTGTCACCGAAAGGAATGTGATCCGGCCCCAGCGCCAGAGCGCGGGGCGGCGCACGAACGCCTCCTGAAGGAAAAGGATCACCGCGAGGGTGGTCAGCATCAGGCCGACGCCGACGATCTCGAACCGCTTGCGCTGCCAGGCCGAGACCCACAGCGGCTCGGTTTCCGGCGCCATCTCCGGCGGCAGAAGAAACTGGGCCGGTAAGGTATAATCGACCGATATGCCCATCGAGACAGGTTCGCCGCCGGTGTCGCGGCTCGCCGTCACCTCGACCCGGAACGATAGGGCCGGATCGAAGCGGCCGGCAGGCAGCCGGAAGAGACTCATTTCCTTGACGTCGGGTGCGCCGGCGGCCGCGAGGCGGTCGATCCTGAGATAGTCCCCGCTGTCGAAGGTGATGGTTTCCTCATCCTGAATCACCGCGATCCGGTCGAATTCGCCGGTGCGACGCCAGTCTGTGCCCCGATGCGAATGCAGGCCGCGAGAGGCGACGAACAACGCCGTCTCGCCGGGGCCCAATACCGCCATCGCCCGGGTGAAAAGCGCTTGGCCGAGGAGGTTTCGCCCGATCGTCGGCGGGTCGAGAATCCCGACCCAGAGATCGAGGAACGGTGCCTCGCCCGGCGGTGGCGGCATCTTGGCGGCGCTCAACGCCACGCGCGCCTGATCGAGACTGACGGTGGTGCGCGCGAGCGCCCCTTCGGCCAGCAGCGCATCCCAGGACATCGGTCTGAAGCCGATCTGGTCGATCGCCGTTCCCCGCCCTTGCGCCAAGGCAAGCGTGCGGGCGGTCCGCAGAATGGCGTCGCGGATCACGCCGGTCGACACGGTCGCGCGCGAAATCACATCCGGAAGGTCGGGACGGTCGGCGAAGTCGATGGTCGGCTGGCGAGTCAGATCGACACCGGCAAAGCCGTCGACATAGTCGGCGATGTCAGATTCAGAAATTCCCAAGGTCAGGACCGGTTCGCTTTGACGGATGAGCCGGGCGCCCGCGATGCGGCCGTCGCGCGTCACGGCGACGAGAATATCGATCGGCCGCCCCGAATAACCGACGGATTCGGTGATTTCCCAGGTGGAGGCGATGTGGCCGATCGGGCCGTCCGGTGTCGTGACCGACCATCTCGGCACCGCTCCTTCTTCACGCGCCAAGCCGACAGGACCCTCAATACCGAACAGGCGCGCGGCCAGTGCCGGGTCCGGCTCGACCGCGACGTGCTCGCTTCTGACTTGCAGCAGGCCTTCCGCCCGCGCGCCGTCTCCCAGATGCGGGGAGGCGAAGGCCATGATGAGCATGATCAAGGCCTGGCTCAGCCGCATTCCGGACCATCCTTTCTGTTTGCGCCAAGGTGACGTCGCTTCCCTTTCGGCACCTTGATCAAAGTCAAGGAACAGAGCCCGGCAGCAGGGCATCTTTCGCTTCGAACCCGCCAGCCAACGGAGGACGCCCCATGAAAACCATTCGCGACATGCGAAGGTTCACACTCTTCGCTAGTCTCGCACTCCCGATAGTCTTCGCGGGAGCAGGGGCCGGTGCACAGGAGAAGCCGAAGGGGCATGGCGATGACCCCGCCGCGGCCTATTCGCCCAGCATGACGACGCTCGGCGAGCTCAATGTCGAGGTGCCGGGCCGCAAGCCCGAGGACCCCGTGATCACGCCCGAGGAGTTCCAGGACGCCAACACGCTCTATTTCGAGCGCTGCGCCGGCTGCCACGGGGTCCTGCGCAAGGGCGCGACCGGCAAGGCGCTGACCCCCGACATCACCCGCGAGAACGGCTATGAGTATCTACGCGATTTCATTACCTATGGCTCCCCTGCGGGCATGCCGAACTGGGGGACCAGCGGCGATCTGAGCGAAGAGCAGATCGACGTGATGGCCCGTTACTTGCTGATCGAGCCGCCGGCGCCGCCGGAATTCGGCATGCCGGAGATGCTCAAGACCTGGAAGGTCCTGGTCGCGCCGGCGGACCGGCCGACGGAAAAGATGAACGACATCGATATCGACAATCTGTTTTCCGTGACCTTGCGCGACTCTGGCCAGATCGCGCTGATCGACGGCGCGACCTACGAGATTCATACTGTGATCGACACCGGTTACGCGGTGCATATCAGCCGCATCTCGGCCTCGGGCCGCTATCTCTACGTCATCGGCCGTGATGCCAAGGTCAACATGATCGACCTGTGGCTGGAAACGCCGGCGACGGTGGCCGAAATTAAGATCGGTGCCGAGGCGCGCTCGGTCGAGACCTCGAAGATGGAGGGCTGGGAAGACAAATACGCGATCGCGGGCGCTTACTGGCCGCCGCAATACGTCATCATGGACGGCGACACGCTGGAGCCGAAGAAAATCGTCTCGACGCGGGGCATGATCTACGACACCCAGGAATATCACCCAGAGCCACGCGTGGCGGCGATCGTCGCGTCGCATTTCCGCCCCGAGTTCATCGTCAACGTCAAGGAGACCGGCAAGATCCTGCTGGTCGACTACTCCGACATCAAGAACCTCAAGGTCACCGAGATCGAGGCCGAGCGGTTCCTGCACGATGGCGGATTTGACTCCACCAAGCGCTATTTCCTCACCGCCGCGAACGCGCGCGGCAAGGTCGCGGTGATCGACACCAAGGAAGGCGAGCTGACCGCGTTGCTGGAGACCGGCGGTCAGACCCCGCATCCCGGCCGCGGCGCTAATTTGAACCATCCCGTCTACGGGCCGGTCTGGGCGACCTCCCATCTCGGCGACGAGACCATCGCGCTGATCGGAACCGACCCGGAAGGACATCCCGACAACGCCTGGAAATTGGTGCAGCAGCTCGAGGGGCTGGGCGGTGGTTCGCTGTTCGTGAAGTCGCACCCGACCTCGAACCATCTTTATGTCGATGCGCCGCTGAATCCCGACGCTGAGGTGACCGCCTCGGTCGCGGTCTTCAACGTCGACGAACTCGGCAAGGAAGAGCCCGAATACACGGTGCTGCCAATCGTCGAATGGGCGGGCATCGCGGAAGGCCAACCCCGCGTCGTGCAGGGCGAGTTCAACAAGGCGGGTGACGAAATCTGGTTCTCGGTCTGGAACGCCAAGGATCTGGAATCCGCCATCGTGGTCGTCGACGACAAGACGCTGGAGCTGAAACACGTGATCAAGGATCCGCGGCTGATCACACCGACCGGCAAGTTCAACGTCTTCAACACGCGCCAGGACGTCTACTGACGCGCGCCCGGGGCGGCGGCACACGCCGCCCCAACTCGATCAGTCCGGGAGAAAGCTATGAAGACGCGTGGACGGGTGTTTCTGGTCGGGGCGGGTCCGGGCGATCCGGAGCTTTTGACGTTGAAAGCGGCGCGCGTGCTGGAACTGGCGCATGTCGTGGTCCATGACCGTCTGGTGTCGCCCGAGGTGCTGGCGCTGGCGCCGCCGACGGCGCGGCTTGTCCCGGTCGGCAAGGCGCCGACCTCCCATCCGGTTCCGCAGGAGCGTATCAACGAAATCCTCGTCGAGCTGGCCCTCGAAGGGCAGACGGTGGTGCGATTGAAGGGCGGCGACCCTTTCATCTTCGGTCGCGGTTCGGAAGAGGCCGAAGCCTTGCGGGCCGCGGGAATCCCGGTCGAAATCGTCCCCGGCATCACGGCGGCGCAGGGGGCGGCCTCCGTCACTGGCGTGCCGTTGACCCATCGCGGGCTGGCGACGGGGGTGCGCTACGTGACCGGACACTGCCGGAGCGACAGGCCGCTCGACCTTGAATGGTTGGGATTGGCGGACACCCAGACCACGCTGGTCGTCTATATGGGGGCCGCCAACATCGCCGAGATTTCCGAACGGCTGATCGCGCACGGCCTGCCCGTGGCGACGCCCGTGCTGGCGATCGCCAATGCGACGACGCCGCGCGAGCGGCGGCTGACCTCCCGTCTGGACCGGATCGCCAGCGACATGGCCGAGGCGCGCCTCACCGGCCCGGTGCTGTTTCTGATCGGCGATGTCGTCTCGCTTTACCGAACGTCACCCGCCGAAATGTTCACGCATCTTGCCGCCGTTCATGCGCCGTTGGCCCATGCGTGAGGTTCTGGTGGCCCTTTTGCTCGTTGTCGGGGCACCAGCGTTGGCGCAGGAGCTGCCGCCGGGCCGGGCAGCTGAACTCGAGCGTTTGGTGCTGCAGGATTGCGGCTCGTGCCACGGGATCACGCTGAAAGGCGGGCTGGGTCCGGATATCCGCGCCGAGACGCTGGCCGGGACGCAGCCCGACGGGCTTGTCGCTATCATTCTCGACGGCGTTCCAGGAACCGCGATGCCGCCCTGGCGCCCGCTCCTCAGCCATGAAGAGGCGGCCTGGATCGCCGGCTATCTCTTGGACGGAGGCAATGAATGAGCCGTGGCTTTTCCCTTGGCCTGATCATGCTGGTGTCGATCTCTGCGATTCTCCTCGGCGTCGCCCAGGCGCAGGAGCCCCGTGCCACCGGCGATCTGGGCGTGGTGGTGGAGCGGGCCTCGGGCTCGCTGCTGATCATCGACCAGTCCGAGCACGCCGCCATCGGGCGGGTCGAGGGCCTGGGCGATCTGTCCCATGCCTCGGTGGTGTTCTCGGCGGACGCGCGTTTCGCCTTCGTTTTCGGGCGCGACGGCGGGCTGACCAAGGTCGATCTGCTGACCCAGTCGATCGCGGCGCGCGTCATGCAGTCCGGCAACGCTATCGGCGGCGCGATCTCCGACGATGGGCAACTCGTCGCGGTCTCGAATTACGAGCCGGGCGGCGTACGGGTGTTCGACGCCGCGACGTTGGCGATGGTCGCGGACATCACGACTGGCTCGAAGACCATCGGCCTGGTCGATGCGCCGGGGCGGCGTTTCGTCTTCACCCTCTGGGATGCCGGCGAAACGTGGATCGCGGACTTCTCCGGCGAGGAACCGGCGATCACCCGGATCGGCGGTATCGGGAAGAACCCCTATGACGCGCTGATCACCGGCGACGGACGGCGCTATATCGCTGGCCTCTTCGGTGAAGATGGGTTGACGGCGCTCGATTTGTGGCAGGATCCGCCGGTTCCGCAACGGATCCTGTCGGGCTACGGCAAGGGCGAGGAACCGCTGCCCGTCTACAAGATGCCGCATCTGGAAGGCTGGGCGCTGGCGAGCGATCGGTTCGTTCTGCCCGCTGTCGGACGACATGAAGTGCTCTGGGTCGACAGCCGGACATTGGCGGAGGTGGGGCGCACAGCCACCCACGGCCAGCCCGTCTTCGCCGTTGCCCGGCCGGACGGGCGCCAGGTCTGGGTCAATTTCGCCCACCCCTTGAACGATACGATCGAGGTGATCGATACGCTTTCGGGCGAGGTGATCCACACGCTGACGCCGGGACCCGCCGTCCTGCACATGGAGTTCACCGCCCGCGGTCACGAGGTCTGGGTCTCGGTCCGCGATGCCGGGCGTGTGGACATCTACGACGCGCGCAGTTTCGAGAAGCTGGGCGAGATCGCGGCGGAGAGCCCGTCGGGGATCTTCTTTACCGCGCGCGCCCACCGGACGGGGCTCTGAGCGATGAGCTTGACCGTCGATAGCATCGATCGTGCGCTGCTCGACAATTGGCAGCGGGATTTTCCGCTGGTGCCCCGACCGTTTGCCGCGATTGCCGAGCGGATGGACCTTCGCCAGAAGGAGGTTCTGAGCCGACTCGCCGAGCTGATGGCCATTGGCGCCATCAGCCGTGTCGGCGCCACCTGCCGGCCGGGCACCGCGGGCGCTAGCACGCTGGCCGCCGTCGCCGCTCCCGAATGGCGGATCGATGAGATCGCCGCCCTCATCGGCGGCGAGCCGGGCGTGAACCACTCCTATTTGCGCGAGAACCGCTGGAACATCTGGTTCGTGGTGACCGGTCCCGACCGCACCCATGTCGACGCGACGCTTGACCGCATTCGCGCGCGCACGAAACTTGAGGTCCTCGATCTGCCGCTGGTGCGCGCGTTCAATGTCGATCTGGGTTTCTCGCTCGACGGCGCCGGCCACGTACCGCCGGCGCGAGAACATATCGACGCCGGCGTACTGGAACCGGAGGATCGGCCGATCATGCAGGCGCTCTCGACCGGCCTGGCGCTGGTGCCCCGTCCTTTTGCCGAATTGGGCCGCGCGCTCGGCCGGTCCGAGGCGGAGGTGCTGGCACGGGTCAAGGCGCTTGCCGCGGCCGGTATCCTGTCGCGGATCGGTGTCATCGTGCGTCATCGTGCGCTCGGCTGGCGATCCAATGCCATGGTCGTCTGGGAGGCGAACGAGGCCGATCTGGGCCGTATCGGACCGGCGCTGACCGCCGTGCGCGGCGTCACGCTCTGTTATCAACGGCGCGCCGCGCCCGGTGTCTGGCCCTATACGCTCTACTGCATGATCCACGCCCGCGGCCGCGACGAGGCGATGGCGGTGCTTGAGCGCGCCAGCCGCGAGGTCGGACTTCAGGATATTCCGCATCAGGTGCTATTCAGCATTCGCTGCTTCAAGCAGACGGGAGCGTTGGTGGCGTCCACGGAGGGAGCAGCGGCATGAGACGTCCCGCGCCTGAACTTGACGCGACCGACCGGCTGATCGTCAACGCCCTGCAAGAAGGGTTTCCGCTGTCGCCGCGTCCCTATGCGGAGGCAGCAACGCGGCTCGGCCTGAGCGAGAGCGAGCTGATGTCGCGGCTCGGACGCATGCGCGAAACCGGCGTAATCACGCGCTTCGGCCCGTTCTACGACGCGGCCGCGATCGGAGGGGCCTTCTGCCTGTGCGCGATGGAGGTACCGGCCGAGCATTTCGAGGCCGTGGCGGCTGCGGTCAACGCCCATCCAGAGGTCGCGCACAATTACCAACGCGAGCATCGTCTCAACATGTGGTTCGTGCTGGCGACCGAAACGGCAGAGGCGGTCGAGGCCGTCGCCGATGAAATCGAGGCGGAGACGGGGCTTGCCGTGCTGCGGTTTCCGAAGCTGCAGGAATTCTTCATCGGTTTCAGGGTGGCGGCATGAGCATCGACACGATCGACCGCGGGATCATCGAAGCCACTCAGGCGGGGCTTCCGCTGACGCCCGCGCCCTATGCCGCGATCGCGGCGGAGTTGGGACTGGACGAAGCTGAGGTGATCGCGCGCATGACGGCCATGCGGGAACGCGGCGTGATCCGCCGCATCGGGGCAGCGCCCAATCATTACGCGCTCGGCATGACCGCCAACGGTATGACGGTCTGGGACGTGGAGGACAGCGCCGCGGCGCGGATTGGCGCCGAGGTGGGCGCGCTCGACTTCGTCTCGCACTGCTATCTGAGGCACCGCGCGCAACCCGTCTGGCCTTACAATCTCTTTGCCATGGTGCATGGCAGCGATCGCAACGAGGTCGAGGCGAAGCGTGAGCGCATCGCGGCATTGCTCGGTCCCGCCCGCCGGTCCGGCGACATCCTCTATTCGACCCGCATCCTGAAGAAAACCGGTCTGCGGCTCGGCCGCAAAGGAGGGCGCTGATGTTCCGCCTCTCGCATTATATGCGTCAACTGGTCGACCCGACCCCGGTGCGTGCGCGCCGCGGGCCGGTCAAGCCGGTGGTGATCTGGAACCTGACTCGGCGCTGCAACCTGCGCTGCCGCCACTGCTACACCAGCTCTGCCGATGTGGCGTTTCCCGGCGAGCTGTCCCATGAGCAGGCGATGGGCGTCCTCACGGATCTCGGCGATTTCGGTATCCCGGCGCTGATCCTTTCCGGCGGCGAACCGCTGGCTCGCCGCGACGTCTTCGAGATTGCCGAGCGGGCGCGACAGATGAAGATGTATCTCGCGCTTTCCACCAACGGCACGGCCATCGTCGGCGCGACGGCCGACCGGGTGGCCGAGATCGGCTTCGACTATGTCGGCATCAGCCTCGACGGGATCGGCGAGACCAACGACTGGTTCCGGGGCAAGGTCGGCGCCTTCGACGAGGCCCTTGCGGGCGTCCGGGCCTGCAAGGAGCGCGACATCAAGGTCGGTCTGCGCTTCACCATCACCGAGGACAACGCCCATCAGCTGTCCGAAATGCTGGCGCTGGCCGATGCGGAAGGCGTGGACAAATTCTACCTGTCGCATCTGGTCTATGCCGGACGGGGCGACAAGCACCGCAGCGAGGACGTTGGCTGGTCGCGGTCGCGTCATGCGATGGAGCTTCTGATCGATCGCGCCTGGGTCGCGGCGGCCGAAGGTATGCCGCTGGAGATCGTCACCGGCAACAACGACGCCGACGCGGTTTATTTCCTGCGCTGGGCCGAACGCCATTTCCCGGCCGAGCGGGTCGCGCATTTACGGGCGCATCTGGAGGCCTGGGGCGGCAATTCCTCCGGTCTGGGCGTGGCCAATATCGATCCGCAGGGCAACGTGCATCCCGACACCTATTGGTCCGACTACACCATCGGCAGCGTCAAGGAGCACCGCTTCTCCGAACTGTGGACCGGTGAGGACCCGATGCTGGCGCAGCTTCGCCGCCGTCCACGCCCGCTGAAGGGCCGTTGCGGGGCTTGCGCCTATCAGAGCGTGTGCGGCGGCAACACCCGAATCCGCGCATTGCAGCTCACAGGCGATCCCTGGGCCGAGGATCCTGCCTGCTACATGAGCGACGCCGAGATCGGGGTCAAAGTGGGTGGGCGCCTGACTGTCACGCCGTTTCGGGGAAAGAGCCATGATCCGGTTCATCGTTTTCACTAGCCTGCTGCCGGCGGTCTTCGCCGGCGCGGCGCAGGGCGAGCCGCGGGCGCTCTATTCACGGTATTGCACCGAATGCCACGGCGCCGATCGACTCGGCGGCACCGGGCCGGCGCTGATCCCGGAGACGCTGGAGCGGATGCGCGGGCCGAAGCTCGGCGCGGTGATCGCCGAAGGCCGCGTGGCCACGCAAATGCCCCGCTTCGCCGACACCCTGAGCCCGGACGAGATCGCGGCTCTCGGCGAATACCTGACCACATCGCTGGCAAAAATACCGGACTGGGGTCCGGAGCAGATCGAACAAGCCCGGACGCTCGACCCGGACTATGTGCCCGTCACGGCCCCGGCCTTCGACGCCGATCCTTTGAACCTGTTCCTCGTCGTCGAGACCGGCGATCATCACGTCAGCGTCGTCGACGGGGACAGCTTTACGGTGCTGGATCGTTTCCCGACGCCCTTTGCCGTGCATGGCGGGCCGAAATTCACCCCCGACGGGCGGTTCGTCTTCATCATGTCGCGTGACGGTTGGGTGCAGAAATACGATCTGTGGAGCCTTGCCGAGATCGGCCGTGTCCGCGCCGGGCTGAACAGCCGCAATATCGCGATCTCCAAGGACGGCAAGCATCTGGCGGTAGCGAACTATCTGCCGCGCACCCTGACCATCCTTGCGACCGCCGATTTGTCGGTGGAGAAAGTCTTTCAGGTGGCGGACAAGGACGGCACGCCCTCGCGGGTATCCGCCGTCTATCAGGCGCCGCAGCGCGACAGTTTCATCCTGGCCCTCAAGGACGCGCCGGAGATTTGGGAAATCGCGACCGATCCCAATGCCGCACCGGTCTATGAGGGCTATGTCCACAGTTACGAGAAGGGGATGGTCGAAGCGATCGCGGGGTCCGAGGGACTGTTCGCGCTGCGCCGGATTGCGGTGACGAGCCCGCTCGACGACTTCTTCTTCACGCCGGATTATCGCCACCTGATCGGCGCGGCGCGCGACGGCGAACGCGGGGTGGTGGTGAACCTGACCGTCGGCCGCGAGATCGCGGAACTGCCGCTGCCCGGCCTGCCGCATCTCGGCTCGGGCATCTCCTGGATCAGAGACGGCCGGCGGGTGATGGCGACGCCGCATTTGAAGCAGGCGCGGCTGTCGGTCATCGACATCGAGACCTGGCAGGTGGTCAAGACGATCGAGACCCTCGGTCCCGGCTTCTTCCTGCGCAGCCACGAGAACAGCCGCTATGTCTGGGCCGACGTGTTCTTCGGCCCGAACCGCGACGCGATGCATGTGATCGACAAGCAGACGCTGGAGATCGTCAAGACCCTGCGCCCGGTTCCCGACGCCACCGTCGCCCATGTCGAGTTCGACCGCGACGGCAAGCACGCCCTGGTCAGCGTCTGGGAGGATGACGGCGCGGTCATCGTCTACGACGCGCAAACGCTTCAGGAAGTCACTCGGCTGCCGATGAGGAAACCATCAGGGAAGTACAATGTCTGGAACAAGATCAGCTTTTCGGATGGCACCAGCCACTGAGCCGCGCGCCGCGCTCATCGTCGCGCACGGTTCCCCTTCGGCGCCCGAGCGGCCGGAGGCGGAGCTCTCCGCGCTGGCCGATCGTGTGGCGGGGAGGCTTCCCGGCTGGACCGTTCACGGAGCGACGCTGGCCGGTCGCGGCACGCTGAAAACCACACTCGATGCGCTCGGGAACCAGCGGGTTCTGATCTATCCATTGTTCATGTCGGACGGTTGGTTCGTCAGCCACGAATTGCCGCGGCGGATCGGCGAACTCCGCGACGGTTCCTTCGCGATGCTGTCGCCGCTGGGCCTCGATCCGACTCTGCACGCGCTCTGCCTCGATTGCGCGCGCCGCGCCGCGTCGGAGCGAGACCTGCCGCTGGAGGAGACGACCGTGCTCCTCGCCGCGCATGGATCGCCGTCGGATCCCCGACCACGCGAAGCCGCCGAGAAGGCCGCGCGCTTCATCGCCGCCGCCGGGCTGTTTCGCGACGTTCGCGTCGGCTTCGTGGACGAGGCTCCGTATCTCGCCGACGCCGCCCGGCTCAACGGCCCGGCCCTGTGCCTGCCGTTCTTTGCCGGGCGGGCGGGACACGTCGATGTCGACTTGCCGCAGGCTCTCGCCGAGGCGGCCTTTCCCGGCCCGATACTCGAGCCCCTCGGGATGCGGCGGGAGATCGCGCGGATCGTCGCGGCCGCCCTGGCGATGCATGCCGCGCAGGTCGCGGCTTGAACGCCGTCGCTACCGACCGCCGTCGGATGGCATAATCGGTCTTCCATCGGTCCACGGAGCCGGCAATCGCCTCCCGCCGCGGCCGCCAAAGCTCAATCTCATTATCGCGTTCGACACGTCGCTCAGGTGCTCTCGGCACGAGAATTTCCAATACTTGACTTTCGTCAAGCCGCCGACGCCCGGGCGTCGGTATTCTTGAAAGGTCTCGGGAATATCCGGAAGGGAAGGGAACAGCATGGCCGATGAACCGGACACTCCGCGCCCGGAGCGAATCCCTTTCATGCAGCAGCTTCTCGACAACCCGTTCCTGCTGCTGGTGTTCGGGATCACCATCCCCACGGTTCTTTATCTGATCTGGGGCGTGATGGAGATCGTCACAATTCCGCTCGCCCAATAGGAGTCCAACATGGCCATAACTCCTCCCCAGAACCGAATTTGGTGGAACGAGCCGATCCACAAGATCGAGTTGAGCTGGATCGTCATCGCCTTCCTGTGGGGTCTGTTCATGTTCTTCTTCATGATCGCCTGGCACTTCATCGGCGATCAGAACCTTGCGAATGAGACCTACCGGATCAACCCGGACAAATATGTCGAAAAGGTCGAGGCGTTCGCCGAACAGTGGCAGGTCGGCGAGGAGGAGGGCGTGCCGGTGGTCCGCCCGCCGGCCGGTGAGGAGGTCTATTTGCTCGCGCGTCTCTGGGAGTGGTGGCCGATTCTCGAGCTGAAGAAGGACCAGAGCTACCGCATCCATATGAGTTCGGCCGACTGGCAGCACGGTTTTTCGCTGCAGCCGACCAACATCAACATCCAGGTCCAGCCTGGATACGAGCATGTCATCACCCTGACGCCGACCGAGGCGGGGGAGTTCGGCATCGTCTGCAACGAGTATTGCGGCATCGGTCATCACCAGATGACCGGCCGAATCCGTGTGACCGAATAGGAGGGCGCCATGACCACGATCGATGCAGGTGCTTTGCCGGGAACATTTTCCGAGGCGGTCTTCCGCAAATGCGGCTATACTGGGCTGAAGGTCGACATCGCCGCCCAGCGGCTGATCAAGGCCAACGCCGTGGCCGCCGTCGTGTTTCTCCTGGTCGGCGGGCTGATGGGGGTCGCGGTCGCGCTGACCCGCTGGCCGGCTGTACACCTTCTGCCGGCCGAGTGGTTCTATCTGGTCCTGACCGGGCACGGCGCCAATGTGCTGCTGTTCTGGATCATCTTCTTCGAGATCGCGATCCTCTATTTCGCCTCGGCGATCCTGCTGAACTCGCGCCTCGCGGCGCCGAAATTCGCCTGGCTCGGCTTCGTGCTGATGATCGTCGGCGCGTTGATGGCGAACTACGCGGTGCTGCGCGGCGACTCGTCCGTGATGTTCACCTCCTACCCGCCGATGATGGCGTCGTCCTGGTTCTATCTATCGCTGATTCTCTTCGCGGTCGGCGCACTGATCGGCGTCGCTGTCTTCTTTGGTACTCTGGTCATCGCCCGCGCCGAGCGCACCTATGAGGGATCGATACCGTTGGTCACCTTTGGCGCACTGACGGCGGCGATCATCGCGGTATTCACCATCGCCTCCGGCGCCATCATCCTGATCCCGACCTGGCTCTGGTCGCTCGGGCTGATCTCGAATATCGATCCGCTGATGTACAAGGTGATATGGTGGGGCATGGGCCACTCCTCGCAGCAGATCAACGTCTCGGCGCATGTTTCGGTCTGGTATCTGATCGCGGCGCTGGTGGTGGGTGCGAAGCCCTTGTCCGAGAAGGTCAGCCGGACCGCCTTCCTGATGTATATCCTGTTCCTGCAGCTCGCCTCGGCGCATCACCTGCTGGCAGAGCCCGGCATGAGTTCCGAGTGGAAGATCATCAACACCTCCTATATGATGTATCTGGCCGTCATGGGCTCGATGATCCACGGACTGACCGTGCCCGGCGCGATCGAGGCGGCGCAGCGGCGCAACGGCTTCCGGAAGGGGTGGTTCGAGTGGCTGCAGAAGGCGCCCTGGGGCAACCCGGCCTTCTCTGGCATGTTCCTCAGCCTGGTGATGTTCGGCTTTATCGGCGGCATCTCCGGTGTCGTGCTCGGCACCGAACAGCTCAACGTCCTGATGCACAACACCATCTATGTGCCCGGCCATTTCCACGGCACGGTCGTCGCCGGCACCACGCTCGCCTTCATGGCGGTGACCTATCTGTTGTTGCCGCTGATCTTCCAACGCGAGGTCATCTGGCCGAAGCTGGCCAAGTGGCAGCCCTATCTGTTCGGCATCGGCGCTGGAGGCATCTCGCTGTTCATGATGGGGGCGGGCACCCTCGGCGTCGCGCGGCGGCACTGGGACATCACCCTGACCGATGCAGCGCATGCCTTCGAGTATGCGCCCGGCGCCTTCCTGATGATGGGGCTGAACGGCATTTTCGCGCTCATCGCGGGATTGGGCGGCGCGCTCTATATCCTGATCACGGTCGGCACCGTGTTGTTCGGCAAGAAGCTCGACACCGCCGGAGCGCAGCCGATGCAGTTCCCGCTGCACGCACAGGGGCCGCATGCGGCATCGCATTACGGCAGCGAGCCGGCGGTCAAGCTGCCGGGCACGATCGTGCTGGTGACGATCTTCTTCGTCTCTTTCGTGCTCTACTACTTCGTGAACTGGAAGTATCTGTCCGACCTCTGGCTGTTCCGGTGAGGGTGGTGCGATGCTGGCCGCGCTCCGCATAACCGGTTCGATCCTGAAGCTGAGGATAGGCTTCGCCGTCGCGCTGGCGGCGCTTGCCGGGATGCTGGCCGGCGAGGGCGCGCTCTCGCCAGTTCAGGCCAGTGTCTTTCTGCTCGCGGTCCTCGGCGCCAGCGGGGCGGCCGGCGCCTTCAACCATTACTGGGAGCGCGAGAGCGACCGGGACATGCGGCGGACCCACGCCCGGCCCTTCGCCAGCGGCCGCCTGAAGCCCGGTCCGATCTGGCCGGTGACCTTCGCCGGGCTGCTGCTCGCCTCGCTGGTCATGGCCTGGTCGGTCGGAGGTTCACTGGCGGCGTTCTGGCTGTTTCTCGGCGCCATCACCTATGGCTGGGTCTATACCGTATGGCTGAAGCGGCGGAGCGTGTGGAACATCGTGGTCGGCGGCGCGTCCGGCAGTTTCGCGATTCTCGCCGGCGCGGCGGCGGTCGGTGGCGAAATGCAGGCGACGCCAGTGATACTCGCCCTCGTCATGTTCTTCTGGACGCCGCCGCACTTCTGGTCGCTGGCGGCGGCGAAGGGCGACGACTACAGGCGGAGCGGCGTGCCGATGCTGCCGGTAATCGTGTCCGAAGAGGTATGGGCGCCGATCATCCTCGGCCACGCGGCGGTGTTGCTGGTGCTCTCCCTCTTACCGCTCGCCACTGGCATGGGGCCGGTCTATGGCGTCTTCGCGCTGGCCGGCGGCGGGCTGTTCCTGTGGCGCTCGGCCCAGCTCTGGGCGGCGCCATCCCGGCAAACCGCGAGGGCCAATTTTCGCGCTTCGCTCGTGCAATTCGCGCTGCTTGTCACGGGCGTCTATCTCGACGCCGTGGTCCGATGGGCGACCTGATCCGCCGCTTCGTCGGTATCGCGCTCCTGTTTGCCGTCGCCATACCACTCCGGGCCGAAGGCGCCGAGAGTTTTGATCCCATCGCGGTGGTAGCCGCGAGTGAGGCGGCGTTGGGCCGGTCCGTAGGCGACTACACGCTGGTCGATCGTCACGGGGCGCCGCTCCCGCTGACGGAATTTCGTGGCCGGCCGCTGGTGGTCAGCATGGTATACACGAGTTGTGCCTCGGTCTGTCCGCCGACGACGCAGCGGGTAATCGAGGCGGTCGAGGAGGCGCACCGTGTCTTCGGCGCGCAACGGTTCTCGGTGCTGACGCTCGGCTTCGACGCTCGGCGCGATACGCCGGCCCGGCTGGACGCATTCGCCAGGACGCAGGGCATCCCCGAGGCCGACTGGCGGATTGCCAGCGCCGACGAAGCGACGCTTCGGCGCCTTCTCGCCGATGTCGGCTTCAGCTACCGCGCCGCGGCGGGAGGCTTCGAGCACATCACCCAGACGACGATCCTCGACGCCGAGGGGCGCGTCTACCGCCATATCTATGGCGACGACTTCCCGATCCAGATGTTGTTGGAACCGCTCAAGGACCTGATCTACGGCACGAGCCTGCGCGGGATCACCCGCGAGGGCCTGATCGACCGGATCAAGTTCATCTGCACGACCTACAACCCGGCGACGGGGGTCTACGAGTTCGACTATGCGATCGGCTTCGGCATCGTGCTTGGCGGGCTCTCGCTGATCCTGACGGGGATCGTGATCCTGCGGCTCTGGCTGGGTAACCGGCGGCTGTTGGGCAAGGGACGAGGCCGCGCATGAGGGGCGTGGGAACGGTTCTTTGCTGCGGCTTCGACCGGGTGGAACGGGCGCTCGATGCCGTCTTCGGGCCCGAATGGAACCCGATGGCCCAGCTCGGCACGCTCGGCTGGTTCCTGTTCTGGATCGTCACGGCGACCGGGGTCTATCTGTTCATCTTCTTCGATACCGGCGTCGTGAACGCCTACAGGTCGATCGAGTGGCTGACCAACGATCACTGGTTCCACGCCGGCATTGCGCGCAGTTTTCACCGCTACGCGTCCGACCTGATGATCGCGGTCATGCTGGTTCATCTGGTCCGCGAGTTCGCCAGGGGGCGCCATCGCGGCGCGCGGTGGTTCTCCTGGATCACGGGCGTGCCGCTGATCTGGCTGGTCTATATCTCCGGCATCACCGGCTATTGGCTCGTCTGGGACCGTTTGGCGCAATATATCGCCATCGCAAGCACCGAACTGCTCGACTGGCTGCCCTTCTTCGGCGAGCCGGTGGCGCGCAATTTTCTCACGCCAGCGTCGCTGAGCGGGCGGTTCTTCACCCTGCTGGTGTTCCTCCATATCGCGGTACCGCTGATCCTGTTGCTGGTGATGTGGATCCATGTCCAGCGGATCAGCGATGCCCGGACCGCCCCGAGACGGGAACTCGGCGGCATAGTGCTGGCGGGTCTGTTGATCGCCTCGCTGCTGCTACCCGCCCGCTCGCAAGCCGCGGCCGATCTGGCGATGGTGCCGGCGCAGGTCGGGATCGACTGGTTCATCCTGCCGCTCTATCCGGTGATGGATCTGGTGCCGGCGGGCGCGATCTGGGCCGGGTTGGTGCTCTTCAGCGTCGGAATGTCGGCCCTTCCCTGGTTGCCGCCCAAGCCCCGTCCGGCGGCGGTCGAGGTGTTCCTCGACCATTGCAATGGCTGCAACCGCTGCGTCGAGGACTGCCCCTATGGCGCGGTCACACTGGTGCCGCGCACCGATGGCGCGCCGTTTCCCCACCAGGCCGAAGTCGATCCCTATCGTTGCGTCTCCTGCGGCATCTGCATGGGGGCCTGCCCGTCCTCGACGCCGTTCCGCCGCTCCATCGATCTGGTGACCGGGATCGACCTGCCCGACCTGTCGCTGAAGATGGTTCGCGAGCAGGTGATTGAGGCCGCAGTGGCGCTGAAAGGGCCGGGGCGGGTGCTGACGCTGGCTTGCGCCCATGGCGCCGCGGGAAGGGATCTGCCGGGACGGGTGGTGCTGCCTTGTGTCGCCATGGCCCCGCCATCGCTGATCGACTTCATCCTGTCGCGTGATCTGGCCGACGGCGTGGCGATCGCCGGTTGCGCCGAGCGGGAATGCCAGCACCGGTTCGGCATGGAATGGACCGAGCAGCGTATCGCGGCGACCCGCGATCCCTATCTGCGCGCCCGGGTGCCGCGCGCCCGACTGGCGACGATCTGGGCGGGGCCAACCGAAACGGCGCGGCTGGAGCGCGAATTGGGGGCGTTCGAGGATCGTCTCGCGGCGCTGCCATCCGAAGATGCTTTGCCAGCGGGAGCGACGCGGCAGTTCCCTCAGTCGATCGAGGAGGTCGACCAATGAGCCGGGTTCGCCGCCTGATCCTCGGCAGCGCCGTGACGGCGGTGGTCGCCACTGGCGCCGCGTTTTTTTCGGCCGCGCCGACATGGCGGAGCCTGCCGGAGGGAATGGGCGTGGTAAAACTCAGCTTCACCCATGGCGGCGCGCGCAACTGCCGACAGCTCGACGCAGAGGAACTGGCGAGATTGCCGGCGAATATGCGCAAGCGTGAGATCTGCGATCGCGAGCGCGCGGCGCTTCGGCTCGAACTCGATATCGACGGTGAGCCGGCGCTTCGCGCCGAACTGCCGCCGAGTGGCTTGGCCGGCGACGGCCCGGCTCGGGTGTACCAGCGCTTCCCGCTTGACGCGGGGGATCACAAGATTGCCATCCGCCTGGCCGATACCGGGCGCGCCGACGGCTTCGACTATGAGGCCGCACGGCGCGTTAACCTGGCGGCGGAACAGAATCTCGTCATCGACTTTCGCGCCGAGCAGGGCGGCTTCGTGTTCAACTGACTTCTGCGAGAGGAGCTTTCAATGCCCCGGATGGAATGGAAGGATAGCTACAGCGTCGGCGTTCCGGCCGTCGATCACGAGCACAAGGAACTGCTCGATCTCGTCAACCGGCTTGGCGATGCATTGACCGAGGACGGCGATGCGGTCGCAGCCTTCGGCGATCTGCTGCGCGGGATATCGGCGCATTTCGCGCTTGAGGAGAAGTTCATGCGCGAAGAGGACTACGACCAACTCGCGCAGCACAAGGTGGATCATGAGCGGCTGCTCGACGAATTGCGGGATATCATGAGCGATTATGAAGCCGGCGACGGGGACCAGGGCGGCCGGCTGATCGCTGCGCTGGACCCATGGTTCACCGAGCACTTCAAGACGCATGACGCCCGGCTCCATTCCCGCCTCGGGCAGCATCCGCATTGACGGTTGGGTCGCAGGAGACCGCACGTCCGATCCATTGGGCCAAGGCCAGACTGATGTTTCCCCGTATTGGTGGACACGGTCGGAGACCCGCGATGTCGCCAACGGCCAGAATATTCCCGAGCGTCGTTGCTATTGGCGTCCCCAAGGTCCGCATATAAAGGACCGTCTCTCGATGAGAGCCCGCTAAGAGCCCACGGAGGCGGCCCGCGCCACACCGCACTGGCAGGAGATATCCGTCTCCATGACGCAACGCGGCGGCGTCGAGAAAGCCGAGGCGCCGCAGATAGGCGCTGGCCTGTCTCAACGCTGGTTTACCGGCCTCCTGACTCAAGGGATCCAACAGGAAAGGCGTCGCCAAAGGTGGAGGCGTCGCGGTATCTCACCCGATCGCATGGGAATAGTCATCCGCGAGAAATGCCATCGCCCGCCGCTTGACAAGATATCGCAAACCCGTCAGCTTAATTCCTGTGCGCAGAGCAGCGTTGCTCAAAAAGGCGCCGAACCCTGACCTTTTCACGAGATTTGGCAATGTCGCCCTGGCAGCACGTAGTGCTGGCAGGCTTATTCTGTTGAGGCATTCGTATGGTGATCGTCCACCATCCCATCGGCATCCTCTTCTCCGCTACCGGCTCCTACGGCACGGTCGGGCGGACGATGTTGAATGGGGCGCTGATGGCCTGTGCGGAAGTCAACGCCGACCCTCGCTCGCCGGTGCAACTGGATCCCCTCGTGATAGATCCCGGCTGCGAGCTTTCGGCCTACGCCGCCGGGGTTAAGACGATGTTTGATCGCGGCATCCGCCAAGTGGTTGGCTGCTACACATCCTCCAGCCGCAAGGAAGTCATACCAATCTTCGAGAAGTGCGACGCGCTGCTTTGGTATCCAACACATTACGAGGGCTTCGAAAGCTCGGCCAATGTCGTCTACACCGGCACCGCGCCCAACCATCATCTGTCCCCGCTCATCGACTACCTGGTGTCGCGGTTTGGAAGGCGCGCTTTCTGCATCGGGTCGAACTATATCTGGGGTTGGGAGAGCAATCGGGTATTGCGCGAAGATATCATGCAGCGTGGCGGCACGGTCCTCGCAGAACGGTATCTCGCGCTGGGAGACACTGACTTCCGCTCGATTATTGAAGCTATTTTCGATTCCGGCCCGGACTTTGTCTTCAACGCCTTGGTCGGTCGTTCCGCCTATGCGTTCTTCCGCGAGTTTCGCGCGGCCTGCACCGCCCGCGGGATCGACCAGAAAAGCCGCTACCCGATCGCCAGCTGCAACCTTTCCGAGCCAGAACTCTCGGAGATCGGTCTCGATGCCATCGACGGCCATTTGAGCTCCAGTGTTTATTTTTCCTCGATCGATACGCCGATAAATCGCGCCTTCGTCGCGGGTTACAACCGCATGTTTCCCGAGGGTCCAGCCGTTTCGGCTGAAGCGGAAGCGGCCTATATCGCGACAAAATTCCTTGCGGTAGCGCTGGTCGAAGCCGGCACGGACGAACTTCAAAGTGTAAAAGCGGCCGTCCGGAGCAAGGCGTTCGACGCCCCTCAGGGGCGTGTCACGATCGACCCCGAAACGATGCACGCATACCTGACGCCCCGTATCGGCCGCTCCCGGCGCGACGGTCAGTTCGACATCCTTGTCGAGGCGGAGCAGCCGGTTCGCCCTGATCCCTATCTCGTGAGAGCGTCACCGTCGCATGAGGCGGTCGCACGCCGCCCGAACCTGAGGGTCGTCTGATGGCAGCTCGACGTCTCGTCCAGAATTTCAGCCACAGACGGGCTGTCGTCGTCAGCAATGACGAGCGGGTCCGCAATACTCTGGCTTCCACTCTTGGGCGGCTCGGCCTGATCGTCGATATGCGAAGAGGCCATGAGGCTGTCGACTTGTCGAGCGAGCCACTGAGCTGGAGCGATGATATCGTCTTCGTCGATGCCGACCTGCCGCTGGCGCCGCATGTCCCTTGGAGCAATATTGGTGAAATGCCGATGGCGCCGGTGATCGGCCTGGTTGGCGTCGAGGCGCCCAGCCGATTGAAAGCGCTGATCCAGGTCGGAGCGACGGCATTCCTTTCCAAGCCCGTTTACGCGGGCTCGGTCTTTTCGACGCTCTATCTGGCGGTCAATGAATATGCCCGCAAGGCCGAACTCTGCAATGCCATAGAGGCACATGAGGGGCGCCGGCGCCAACGCCGCTTCGTTATTAAGGCGGTCGTGCAGCTGATGTCCGAGCAAAAGCTCGACGATGATGCGGCATTTGCCCTGTTGCGCAAGCGGAGCATGCAGACGCGTCTGAGCATCGAAGCCTATTGCCAATACGTCGTCCAACGAAGTGCGACGGTCCCTGAGTGCGGAACCGAGGGGCCACTGACACATCGGTCCGCGGAATAAACCCCGAAACGGAGACAGTCATGCACAAGCGAGCATCAGGCGTCCTTGCGGCGCTAGGAACCCTATTGCTTCTTTCCGGGGCGGCGATCGCCCAGGAGAAGGACCCCATCAAACTCGGCGTTCTGGAAGATCAATCCGGCGATTTCGCCGTCGCGACGATCGGCAAGGTTCACGGTATCCAACTGGCGGCAGAGGAGATTAACGCAGCCGGGGGAATCGATGGTCGTCCTCTGGAACTGGTCATCTACGATACGCAGTCGGACAACACTCGCTATCAGGAATTCATGCGCCGCGTCCTGCAGCGCGACAAGGTCGACGCGGTCTTCGCGGGGTTCTCGTCAGCATCGCGTGAGGCATACCGGCCGATCGTCGACCAATTCAAAGGGCTCGCCTTCTACAACAATCAATATGAGGGCGGCGTCTGCGACGCCAATATGATCGTGACCGGCGCGGTGCCCGAGCAGCAGTTCTCGACGCTCATTCCCTACATGATGGAGACCTACGGCAAGAAGGTCTACACGATCGCCGCGGATTATAATTTCGGTCAGATTTCCGCCGAATGGGTTCGCAACATCGTCGAGGAGAACGGTGGCGAGATGGTGGGCGAGGAGTTCATCCCGCTCGGTGTGTCGCAGTTTTCCCAAACCATTCAGAACATTCAGACCGCCAAGCCGGATGTTCTCGTCACGCTTCTCGTCGGCACCGCACAGGCATCCTACTACGAGCAGGCCGGCGCGGCGGACTTGAAAATCCCCATGGCCTCGTCGGTGAATGTCGGTCAGGGCTACGAGCACAAGCGGTTCAAGCCACCGAGCCTGGCGAACATGTTTGTGACGACGAACTACATCGAAGAAGTCGACACACCCGAGAGCAAGGCATTCCTCGAGAAATGGCGGGCCAAGTTCCCGGACGAGCCATACGTCAACCAGGAAGCCGAAAATTCCTACTTGGCTGTGTATCTTTACAAGCAGATGGTCGAGCGCGCGAAGTCGACAGATCACGACGCCATCCGCAAGGTGATCGCGGAAGGCGACGTTTGCATGGATGCGCCAGAAGGCAGGGTCTGCATCGACCCCAAGAGCCAGCACATGTCTCACACGATCTATCTGGCAAAGGTCGGCGAGGATCACTCCATCACCTTCCCGAAGGTATGGGAAGACATCAAGCCCTACTGGCTGGGCGAAGCCGGCTGTGACCTGACCAAGAGCAATCCGGAGGCCCAATACACACCCTCCAATCCACCGCCCGCGGCGAACTGACGACAGCGGACGGGCGCGACGTCCAAGTGGACGCGCGCCCGTCCGGTGCATTCGCCGCTGCCAGCGTTGCGCGCGTTCAGACCGCGCCAAAACGACGTCAGTCTTTGGAACGCAGCATCGTCCTGTCCGAAAACCACTTTCCTGGGCTTCGGAACGTTGCAACAACGATGGATTTCGAATGGACGCGTTCAACGCCGTCTTCACCTTCCTCTACCAGGCCGGCGATGCCTTCGCCTTCTTGGTCCTTTCCGCCTGCGGGCTGGCCGTGATCTTCGGCATGATGGGCGTCATCAACCTCGCCCACGGCGAATTCATCCTGTGTGGCGCCTATGTCTCAACGACCGCGACGCATATGGGCCTGCCGTTGCCGCTTTCCATCCTGCTCGGCATGGTGGTGGCCGGCCTCGTCGGCATCGCGCTCGAACGGCTGATCATCCGTCACCTCTACGAACGTCCGCTCGACACGATCGTCGCGACCTGGGGTGTGTCGATGATTGCCACGCAAGGCACGCTGATCCTCCTCGGCTCTACCATGCAAGGCACCGGCACTCCCTTCGGCAGTTTCACGCTCGGTCTCTATTCCTATTCCGTCTACCGTCTTGTGCTGATGGCGGCGGCGCTGGGGACCCTCGCCTTTCTCTGGCTGATCTTCACGCGCACCAGGTTCGGCATTCTCGCCCGCGCGACAATCCAGGTTCCGCACATCGCCGAGGCTCTCGGCGTCAATACGCGCCTGATCTACAGCCTGACTTTCGGCCTCGGAGCCGCCCTCGCCGGGCTCGCCGGCGGGCTGTACGCCCCGACCATGACGCTCGTTCCGACCATGGGTAGCGCTTTCGTGGTCGAGGCATTCGTCACCGTGGTCGTCGGCGGCGCGGATATCTTCCTCGGCACAGCTCCGGCCGCCGCGATCCTCGGCCTCGTCAAGGCGGCGTTGATCTCCTGGCAAGGCCAACTGGCCGGTCAGATCGGCCTGCTCGTCACTGTCATCATCGTAATCCGCATCCTGCCGCGAGGGCTCTCGGGGTGGATTCTGCGTGAAAGGGCCTGATTTGGCATCCCCTTCCTCCATCGCCAAAAGTTTGAAGCTGCTCGAAGGGCCACAGACCCTCGGCAAGGGGCGCGGCTTCTGGTCCGGGTTCGTCCTGGTTGTCGCCGCCGCCTGCATCTATCCGTTGTTCGCGGACGGTTACGACGTCGGCAACAACGTCTATTTCTTCAATTGGACCTTCATGGCGCTCGGCCTGAGCCTGATTTGGGGCTATGGCGGCGCGCTGTCCTTCGGCCAGACGGCCTTTTTCGGCGTGGCCGGTTATGCCTATGGCGTGCTGACCATCAATCTCGGCGATGCTTACGGCCTGACCTTGGTCTCGCTTGTCGCCGCAGTCGCCATTTCGTCGCTCCTCGCCGCCGTTCTCGGCTACTTTCTCTTCTTCGGTCGGATCAGCGGCGTCTTTCTGGGCATCGTCACGCTGTCGGTGACGCTGGTCCTGGAACGATTCATGGCACAGACCGCCGGTCCCGAATGGCACATCGGCTCGGCTCGGCTCAACGGCTTCAACGGCATGGGCGGAATGCCGTCGTTGACGATCCCCTGGCCGGGCGGCGACATCGCGCTGTTTCCCGATGTTACGCTGTACTACCTGACCCTCGGCCTGCTCGTTCTCGTCTATCTCGGCCTTCGCATGCTGGTGAACTCCCGTTTCGGCAATGTGCTGGTCGCAATCCGCGAGAACCCGCTGCGCGCCGAAATGCTTGGCTACGACATCCGCAAATATCAGCTCGGCGCCTTCGTCATAGGCTCCGCGCTCGCCGCCCTGTCGGGCATTCTCTATACTTCCTGGGGCAACTACATCACGCCGTCGTCGATGGGCATGACCGCCGCGGCGTTGCCGATCGTCTGGGTAGCCGTCGGCGGTCGTAGCGACCTCACGACGACGCTGCTCGGCACGCTGGTCGTCCTGTCCGGCTTCCAGGCATTGACGATCCACGGCAGTCAGTATGCGCTGGTCGCCATGGGCGTGCTTCTCGTGGCCACCGTGCTGCTTGCCCCGTCCGGCATCATCCTCGCCCTCGGCTCGCTCGTCTCCGGGCGATTGAAGCGTCGCAAGATCGCGAGGGAGATGTCCTGATGGCGATCCTGGAGACCCGAGATCTCAACAAGTGGTTCGGCGGACTGCATGTGACCGGCGGGGTCGATTTCACTCTTCAACCAGGCGAGATTCACTGCCTTATCGGCCCAAACGGCGCCGGCAAGAGCACTTTCTTCCGCTTGATCCTGGGCGAATATCTGCCGACCAGCGGGCGGATATTCTATGATGGCCATGACATCACCCGTGCCAAGTCCTTCGCGCGCATCCGGCGGGGCATCAGCGTCAAATTCCAAGTCCCGGGAATCTTTAAGGCGTTGAGCGTCCGGCAGAACCTCCAGATTGCGCTGCAGCACCATCTGGCCGGCCATTCGCTTGGCGAGGAAATCGACCGGTTGCTCGAATTTCTGAAACTGAAGGACACTGAGAAGCAACTCGCCGGCGATCTCAGCCACGGCCAGAAGCAATGGCTTGAGATCGGCATGGCGATCGCACTGAAACCGAAGCTGCTCCTCCTCGACGAACCAACGGCCGGAATGACACCCGACGAGACGTTTGCGACCGGCGAGATGGTGCAGGCTCTCAACCGCGACGGCGTGACAGTGCTTGCGGTGGAACACGACATGGCATTCGTTCGCCAGATCGCCCAGAGCGTCACCGTGCTGCATTTCGGCAAGATCTTCGCGCAGGGCACGATCGACGACATCATCGCCGACGAGGGCGTCGCCGCGATCTATCTGGGCGAGGTCCATGCGTAAGGAATTCATCCTCGAAACGCGCGGCCTCTGGGCGGGCTACGGCGGCAAGCCGGTGCTGCAGGGCGTCGATCTCAGCGTGCGAGAAGGCCAGATCGTCGCCGTCATTGGGCGCAACGGTGTCGGCAAGTCGACGCTGATGAAGACCCTGATCGGCCTGCGGCCCTCCGACCAAGGCTCGATTACTTTCGAGGGCTCTCCGATCGACAGGCTTTCAGGGCACAGGCGCGCCCGACTGGGCATCGGTTACGTCCCACAGGGCCGCGATGTCTTTCCCCGCATGAGTGTCTACGAGAATCTCCTTGTCGGTCAGTCGATCGGCGGCTCGGAAAAACCGGCGGGACAGATCGACGAAATCTACGGCTATTTCCCGATCCTGAAGGAACGGCGGGACCAGCGAGCTGGAACTCTGTCGGGCGGTCAGCAACAGCAGCTCGCGATCGGTCGCGTGTTGATGGGAAAGCCGTCGCTCATCCTGCTCGACGAACCGTCCGAAGGCATCCAACCAAATATCGTCCAGGACATCGCGCGCATCATGGTCGAGCTCAACCGGGCGACTGGAATCACGATCGTTTTCGTCGAACAGAACCTCGATATGATCCGTGCCATGGCACAGCGTTGCTACGTCATGGAGAAGGGACGGATCACCGCCGAGATCGATACGGCAACATTGGAGGACCGCGACGCTGTCCGCCAATTCCTGGCCGTCTAGTCAATAACAACCATACAAATGAGGATCGATCTATGACCTGGTTCAACGACTCCATCATGGCCCGCAAGGGAATCGCCAGGGGCAAACCCGGCACCTCACATTCGCTCACCGAGGCGGTTCAAGGCAAATACCATTATGTCTACGGGGCCTTTGTCGACCCTGTGTTGACGGTCGATCCGGGCGCCGTCGTTGCGGCAGAGACCCATGACGCCTTCGAGGGCGCTATCCAGAACGAAACCGACAAGCCGAGCGAAATCCTCAACTTTCCCTATCTCAATCCGCAGAACGGCCCGATCTACGTCAACGGCGCGGAAAAAGGCGACTGCCTCGCCGTCTATATCGAGAGCATCGTTCCGCGCGGGCCCCAGCCTCGCGGCACGACGGTCATCATGCCGGAATTCGGAGGCCTGGTGCCGACCGCCGAGACGGCCCTCTTGACCAGCCCACTGCCGGAGCGTGTGCGCAAGCTCGAGATCGATGCTGAAACGGGCACCAAGTGGAACGAGCGGATCACGCTCCCCTATGAGCCGTTTATCGGAACCATCGGCACCGCGCCCGAGATCGAGGCGATTTCCTCGCTCGTTCCCGATTACTATGGCGGCAACATGGACCTGCCGGACGTCGCGCCCGGGGCTGTCGTCTACCTGCCGGTCAATACGGCTGGAGCCTTTCTGTATCTCGGGGACTGCCATGCCGCCCAGGGCGATGGCGAACTCTGCGGTGTCGCGATCGAGCATCCAACAGTGACGACCGTGCGGATCGACCTCATCAAGGGTTGGACGATCAGGACGCCGCGCCTCGAGAACGATCGCTTCTACATGACGATCGGCTCCGCCAGGCCCATGGAAGACGCCGTACGCGGCGCCTATCGCGAGTTGATCCGGTGGCTCGGGGCGGATTTCGGCTTCGACGAAATCGACGCCTACATGCTGCTCACCCAGTGCGGCCGAGTACGCTTGGGCAATATGGTCGACCCAAAATACACGCTTGGCGCTTCGATCTTGAAATCGATCTCCGGCGTCGCGCGGTAGGTCAAAGCGGATCCAAAGTGGGAGGTTAGGGTACCTGGGGGACTCCCTTGGGAAGGCCGGGCCAGCGGAGAATGTGGCCGTGTCACCCTGCCAGGAGGCAGGCGCGCAGCCGGCTTCAGACGGGTAGTTTCCTTGCGCGGAATCGTTACACCATCGGAGCCTGTAGGCGAATGGCGCGCTGGCGTTACAGTCACCCTCGATCGGCGTATAATTGGTGAAGCCCAAAGAGTGAGCGCTCTTGGGGCAATACCAACCTGCGGTGATAGGAACCCATTCGACCGGCCATTCTCCGCACCTTGGCGCCGAGGCCCGCGACGAATCCAGGCGCGGCGAGCGCCCGGCCTTCGGTGGGCTGGACGGGCATGCCGGACGGCGTCGCACCGCTTGCCCGATGCGCCGCATCGAACTGCGCGCCGCTCCTGGCCGGACGAGCGAGACGTTCTTCACATGTGGCCGAGCTCGGTCAGCTTCTTGTAGAGATAGGAGCGCGAGATGCCGAGTTTCTCGGCCACTTTCTTCTTGTTGCCCTGGAACTGCAGCATGGCTTCCTCGATCGCCTCTCCCTCGAGCCGCTCAAGCCGCTGCTTGAGAGAGGTGCCGGCGTCGGTCGCTGGCCTTGGCGGAGCCACGACTTGCTGCTGCCGGCCGAGCGGACCACCGCTGAGATCCTCCAGCGTGATCTCGCCGCTCGCGTTGAAGATCGCGGCACGTTCGAGCTCATGCTTGAGCTGGCGGATATTGCCGGGCCAGGGTTGCGCTTGAAGGTGCTCGATCGCCGCCGCCTGCAGCGTGCAGGCCTGGCGGCCATGCCGCTCGGCAAAGCTGTGCAGAAAGTTCTCGGCGAGAAGCGGGATATCATCGCGCCGCTCGCGCAACGCTGGCACGCGCAGCACGACAGGGCTGATGCGGTAATACAGGTCGAGGCGGAACTCGTTGCGCGCGATCATCGCATCGATATCGCGGTTGGTCGCGCTGACCAGCCGGAAGTCGACCTTGATCGGCTTCGCCCCGCCCAGCTTCTCGATCGAGCCGTCCTGCAGCACCCGCAATAGCTTGGCTTGAACCTCGACGGGCATGTCGCCGATCTCGTCCAGGAACAGCGTGCTGTTGTTCGCCTGCTCGAACTTGCCCGCATGACCTTTCTGGCTGGCGCCGGTGAAGGCGCCGGCCGAATAGCCGAATAGCTCGCTTTCCACCAACGTGGCCGGCAAAGCGGCAGCGTTGACCATCACCATGCTGTGCACCCGTCGGGAGCTCAGACGATGCAGGGCCTGGGCCACCAGTTCCTTGCCGGCGCCGCTTTCGCCGGTGATCAACACCGGTACGTCGAGGGGGGCAACGCGAATGATGTCTTTCTTCAGTTCCTGGAGGCGCTCGCTGGTGCCGATAATGCTGTCGATGCCGTAATCCTGCCGACGCATCGCCTCGGCTTCCCGCTTATAGAACGCGACCTCGTTCTCCAGCGAGTTGATGCGCTGGTTGAGTTCGTCGAGCTGCTCCGGCCCCTTGAACATCACGCGTCCGATGGCGCCCACGATCTCGCCATTGCGGAAGATCGGCGTGCGGCTGACGACGCGGGCGGCGCCCTTCATCTTCTGGATATGGCCGACCTCGGCCTTGCCTGTCTCGACGATCCGGTGCAGCCTCGTGTTTTCGATGACCCTTTCGACGGGCTCGCCGATCGCTTCGCCTCGCTGGTGCCGAAAAAAGTCCTCGTGGATCGGTGAGATGAAGCGCACGATGGCATCGCGGTCGACGACGGTCATGCCGTCGAACGGGTTGCTCAGCAGATGATCGAAAATATCATAGGCGAATTCAACCGCAGCGACGAACTCGAAGACCGTTTCGCCGGGTGCTTCACGGATGGCCAGCATCGAACCTTCGGCGAGGGGACACCACAGCAGCATCAGCTTGCGGCCGTTGAGCGCCAGCGAGCCAAGCCGTGATCGCGCCATCTGCGAGACCCAGTCGGAATCGCGGGCGAGCGCCAGAATGGCCGGCTCGGTGCCGATCCCGGTGGCGTGGACGACATCGCCGGTCCCATCGAGACAGACGATGCTCAACGCCGACGGGTTGGCTTGCGGCATGCGTGGTTGCCGTGGAGGAATTGTTTTTATCAAGGACACACCCCGCCTTTCACTGACCGTGACGCATACAGCAATCAGGTTTCTCGGCAAGGTCGACAAAAAGATGCGGTGAAAACAGCGGGTTGAACGGGGCGCCGGAATGGCACGGTGATTGCTCTGATCTCATCGGCAGTTCAGAAACGGGTGACCGGCAGGCATGACGCACGAGGATTCGACGGCGACGAAGGGGCGGGGGGAACTACCCTTCCTCAATCTTCCAGTGGTGAATCCGGGCGGCGGCTTCGCGTTGCTCGATGGAGTCAGAATTCTTGACCTGACGACGTCGATCGCTGGGCCCTATGCGACCATGTTGTTATCGGATTTCGGTGCCGAGGTCATCAAGGTGGAGCGGCCCGAAGGCGACGATGCGCGGAGCTGGGGACCGCCGTTCCTGGAAAGCGGGTCGTTGTGGTTTTCCTCGGTCAATCGCAACAAGAAGAGCGTGGTCATCGACACGGCTTCGAGCGAGGGGCGAGATACGCTGCGCTCACTGGTTGCCACGGTCGATGTCGTCGTCACCAACCAGCCGGTGGCGGTGCAGCGCAAGCTTGGCCTCGACTACGAGAGCCTGAGGAAGATCCGCGAAGATTTGGTGTTCACCTCCATCACCGGCTTCGGGCTAAGCGGTAGCCGTTCCGGTCTGACCTGTTACGACCTCATCGCCGAGGGCTATTCAGGCATCATGGATGTAACCGGCGAGGCGGGGAGGCCGCCGCAGAAGATCGGCGCTCCGGCTGCGGACATGCTGGCCGGTCAGGATGCCGCCATGGCTACACTTGCGGCGCTGTTCGACCGGCAGCGGAGCGGCCGCGGAAGACTGATCGACATCGCGTTGGTCGAAAGCATGACGCGCTTCCTGTCTTGCCGGATCAGCTCCTATCTCGGCTCCGGCGAGATACCCACCCGTTCCGGCGGCACCGACAGCGTGATCGCGATCTACCAGTCCTTCGACACCGCCGATCTTCCGATGACGCTCGGCTTGGGCAACAACGGCATCTGGAGCCGCTTCTGGAAGGCCGTCGACGAGCCGGAATACGGCGATCGTGAGGGCTTCGAGACGAATGCCGCTCGGCGCGAGCAACGCGAGGCGATCGTGGGGCGCATCCAGTCGATCCTCAAGACGCGTGGCCGGGACGATTGGCTGACGGTATTCGCCAAGGCGCGGGTGCCGGCGGGTCCGATCTACAGCATCGACGAGGTGGCGGCCGACACTGCGTTGCAAGAGCGCGGCCTGTTCTTCGCGCTTGCCGATGGAGACCAGCTCGTGCCGCAGATAGGCCTTGGAATCCATATCGACGGTCAGCCATCACGGCCCCGTTCCGCGCCACCGTTTCTGGGTCAGCACTCGGACGATGTGCTGGAATAGCATTCATTCGAAATCGGCCGCAACGCCAGGCGGCAGGTGGCCGATTCACGATACGCAAGCGAGGAAACAATGAGCTTCAGTGAAATTTTATACCAGGAAGATGGCCCGATCGGGACGATCACGCTCAACCGTCCCGACAACGGCAACATGTTCACGGAAACGATGTGTCACGAGATCCGCGACTGCATCGAAGCGATCCGTCGCGAGACGCGAACCCGGGTCGTCGTGCTGACCGGTGCCGGTGACAAGTTCTTCTGCATCGGCGGCCAGAAGGACGGCATGGAGAAGACCAAGCTCTATGCCGGTGTGCTTCCGACGCTGGAAATGTACGAAGCCATCGACCGGTTGCAGAAGCCGGTGATCGCCAGCGTCAACGGTTTCGCCGTCGGTGGGGGCAATGTACTGCAGATGGTTTGCGATCTGACGATTGCCAAGGAAAGCGCGGTCTTTCGCCAAGTCGGCCCGATGATGGGCTCCTTCGATGCCGGCTACGGCACATGGTATCTGGAAGATATCGTCGGCAAGAAGCGCGCCAAGGAGATGTGGTACGCCAATCCGAAGATCACCGCGGCTGAAGCACGGGAGATGGGGCTGATCAACCGCGTCGTGCCCGATTCCGAGCTCAAGGCGAAGACGCTGGAATTCGCTCTTGAAGTGACGGAGCGCGGCGCCTTCGCGCTGGCTTCGATCAAGGGCGCTTTCAATGCCCGCCACGGCGGCGTCAGCGGCTTGTCGCGCGTCACGCACGACCTGCTCTTAAGTCAGTATCTGGGCACCGACGAGGCCAAGGAACTGGGCGAAAGCTTTGCCGAGCGTCGCAAGCCCGACAGCTCGAAATTCGGCCACTGAGGGTACGCCATGAGACCTTTTCTCACGCTGCACGACCCCGCGCGTGCGTCGGCGTATTACGAGGCCGGACTATGGACGCGCGATACCTTTTATTCGCTGCTCGCCGGAGAGGCTTCGCGACAGCCGGAGCGTCTGGCGCTCAGGGACGGGCGGCGCAGCCTGACCTGGGTGGAACTGCAGGCGTGCGTCGACGCGATGGCCGACGATCTCATCCTCCAGGGACTGATTGCAGGCGATCGCGTATCGATCTGGATGTCGAACCGGGTCGAGGCAGTGATCACCTTCCTGGCGTGTTCGCGCGAGGGCATCGCGTGCAATCCCTCGCTTCACAAGAGCTATAATTGTTCGGAGGTCGTCGAACTCCTGGAGCGCCTCGGGAGCGCGGCCCTGGTCACCGAGCCGGGCTGGGGCGCCGACCGCAAGACCCAAGATTTTGACGCCATGCTCGCCAAGCTGCCGTCCTTGAAGAAGGTCTATGCGCCGGCGACGTTTCCTCCCGAGCGCGCCTGCAAGGATCGGCCGGTCCATGCGAATCCCGATACAGTCGCCTATCTGGCCTTCACCTCCGGCACCACCGGAGCGCCGAAATGCGTGATGCACTCCTCCAATACGTTGCTCGCCAATGCCCGCGACCTGGTTCGGGACTGGGCGATCGGCAGCGACACGGTGATGCTCACACTCAGTCCACTCTCGCACCACATTGCCTGGGTGGCCGTCGGTCAATGGCTGACCGCAGGGTGCCAACTCGTCACCGACGACCCCGGTGAGGGGGTCAGTCGCCTGGACTGGATCATCGAGACCAGGGCGACCTACGTGATGGGCGTGCCGACGCACGCCATGGACATTCTGCATGAACAGAAGTCACGCGGTCTGGCGCGGGTCGGCGACGTGAAGATCTTCTACATGGCCGGTGCGCCGATCCCCGCTGTCATCGCCGAAGCCTTCGTCCGGCAGGGTATCACTCCGCAGAACATCTACGGTATGACCGAGAATTCCTCGCACCAATACACTCATCCCGGCGATAGCCCGGTGATCTGGGTGTCGACTTGCGGACGCGGCGGCCGCGGCTACGAGGTGCGCGTCTTCGACGCCGAGAACCCCGACCAGCCTGTCGGACCGGGCGAGACTGGCCAGATCGCCGGTCAGGGAGCCGCGTTGATGCTCGGCTATTTCGCAGATCAAACCGCCACCGAAAGCAGCTTCAACCGGTCGGGATGGTTTCTATCGGGCGACCTTGGATCGCTGGATGAAGACGGCAATTTGCGCATCGAAGGTCGCCTCAAGGACTTGGTCATTCGCGGTGGCCACAACATCTATCCCTCGCGCATCGAAGCGCTGGCGCTCGCCCACGACGGCATCGAGAAGGCCGCCGCCTTCGGCGTCTCTGACGAACGGTTGGGCGAACGGGTCTGTCTGGCGATCAAGGGCGATATCGCGGCCGCCGAGGTCCTCGCGCATCTGGCCAGCGAAGGTCTGTCGAAATTCGACATGCCGGAGTGGTTCGTCACCGTCGATGCCTTTCCGCTGACCGCCAGCGGGAAAATCCTCAAGCGTGAACTGGTGGCTATGGTGCGGCGTGGCGATCTGCGGCCAGAAGCCGTGCGCTACCAAGCCAGCGCGGTGTCCGCCTGATGGCCGTGGAACTGACGCGGAGCGGCGATTTCGCCGTCGTCAGCCTCAACCGTCCCGAGGCGCTGAACGCGCTGTCCTTTGCGATCATCCGGGATATCGGCGAAGCGATCGACGCGGTCGCGGCGCAACGGGATGTGCGGGCGCTTTTCTTCACGGGCGCCGGCGAAAAGGCCTTCTGTGCCGGCGCCGACATCAAGGAGTTGCGGCACCGATCTGTGGTCGATCAGAAACGCGGGGCGGAACTCGGCCAGTCGGTCTTCGCCAAGCTGGACGAGCTCCCGGTCGCCTCGATCGCGCTCATCAACGGCTACGCGTTCGGCGGCGGTCTCGAACTGGCTCTGGCTTGCACGTTCCGCCTTGCGTCGACCGCGGCCAAGCTGGGGCTGCCGGAGGTCAAACTCGGCTTGATTCCAGGTTATGGCGGCACGCAGCGTTTGCCGCGTCTGATCGGTGAAAGCCGGGCGCTGGAGATGATCATGACGGGCAGGACGATCGACGCCGTCGAGGCGCAACGCATCGGGCTCGTCAATCGCATTGTCGAGGGCGACCTGCTCAAAGCGGGCACCGAGTTCGCCGGCAGCTTCGTCCGCTACAGCCTGCCGGTTCTCGATTTCGCCCGCCGGGCCGTCCAGCGCAGCCGCGACCTGCCGCTGCACGAGGGACTTCGGGTCGAGGCGGAACTGTCGACGCTGGCTTATCGCACCGCCGATGCCGAGGAGGGCATGGCGGCCTTCGAAGAGAAACGCAAACCAGAGTTCAAAGATGGCTGAGGGTCAGATTGTCGTAACCGGAGCCAGCAAGGGCATCGGCGCCGCGATCGCGCGCGAGATGGACCGACGCGGCTACGCCGTCGTCTGCGTATCGCGGTCCGGCGAGGCGCCGGTGGGCACGGGGCGCATCTGTGACGTGACCGACGAAAGCGCTGTCCGCGGGCTGTTCGCGGCAGTCGCGGCCGACGGGCCGATCGTGGGGCTGGTGAACAATGCCGGTGTCCATATCGGCGGTTCGATCGCCACGCTGGAGACGGCGAACTATGAACGGGTCATGCGACTGAACGCCACCGCCGTGATGATCGCGGCCCGCGAGGCCTACCCCTATCTGCGGCAGAGCCGGGGGGCGCTGGTCAACATCGGTTCGTTCTTCGACAAGCTCGGCGTTCCCGACAATCTTGCCTATTGCGCCTCCAAGGCGGCGGTCGCCGCGATGACCCGCTGCATGGCGGTGGAATGGGCGGCCGACGGCATCAGCGTGGTCAACGTCGCGCCGGGCTACATCGAGACCGACCTCAACAAGGATTTCCTCGGCAGGGAAAAGGTTCGCAACTGGCTGGCCAAACGCGTGCCGGTGCAGCGACCCGGCTCGGTCGACGAGGTCGCCCGGCTGGTCGGGGCGATCTTCTCCGAGAGGATCGCATTCCTCACCGGCGAGACGATCTATGTCGATGGTGGACAGGGGATCAACCACTGATGAAAATTTTCGAGCAGCTCGGCAAGAGCCGCAACTGGAACGATGAAGAACGTCTTGTCCTCGACCAGGTGCAGCGCATGGCGGACGAGGTAATTGCGCCCAACGCGGAAAAACTCGACGAGAGCGGCGAGTTTCCTTGGCAAAACGTCGGAGCGATCAATGATCTCGGTCTGAACGCCGTCTTCGTGCCGGAACGGTTCGGCGGCATGCCGATGGCCTACAAGCTCTATCTGGAGATCGTCTCGATCATCTCCGAGGCCTGCGCGTCGACCGGCATCATCTACGCCACCAACTTCCACGGCATGAAGCCGCTGATCGATTTCGGCACCGACGAGCAGCGTCACCGGCTGCTGCCGGCGATCGCCGAAGGCGGCCTCGGCGCCCTGGCGATTACCGAACCGACCGCCGGCTCCGACGCCACCGGAATGAAGACGTCGTTCACGCCCGACGGCGACGACATCATCGTCAATGGCTCGAAGATCTTCATCACCAATGGCGACGTTGCCGACCGCATCCTTTTGTTCGGCAAGTGGTCTGGGATCGACGATCCGAAGAAGGCGATTTCGGTCCTGGTCATGGAAAAGGGCACGCCGGGGCTGGCCATCGTCGGCAAGGAACGGAAGATGGGACACAAAGCCTCGTCGACCTGCTCATTGGCCTTCGAGAACGCCCGAGTTCCGCGGGCCAATTTGATCGGCGAGCCAGGCGAGGGGCTGTCGATCCTGTTGTCATCGCTGAATAAATCGCGTCCCTCCGTGGCCGCCCACGCGCGCGGCATCGCCCGCGCCGCGTTCAAGGACATGGTCGCATACGGCAACGAGCGGGTGCAGTCCGGCAAGCGGATCCTCGATTTCCAGGGCAACCAGTTCACGCTGGCCGATCTCGCCGGCGAGTTGGCGATGCTCGAACGCTGGATCGACTACGTGGCAGAACTCGTCGATGGCGGATCGACCGACTTCGGGCTGGAGGCCTCGCTGGCCAAGCTCAGGGCTTCCGATCTGGCCATGCGGATGGCCACCGAATGCGTGCAGTTCTTCGGCGGCTACGGCTATTGCCGGGACTATCGCGCGGAACGATTGATGCGCGACGCGAAGATCACGCAAATCTGGGAAGGCACCAACCAGATTCACCGCCAGCTCATCGGACGGAGTTTCACAAGCAGATGACCAATTCAATCAAGAAGGTCGCGGTTTGCGGCGCCGGCGGAACGATGGGAGCTGGAATTGCGCTGGTCGCGGCGCGCGCTGGCTTCGAGACGATCTGTTACGACACCTCGGCGGACGGGCTGGCGCGCTCGCGCCAGCAGGCGGGGGATTTCTTCGGCAAGTCGGTGGCGCGCGGTAAGATGACGGAAGCCGAACGTACCGCCGCGCTCGGGCGGATGGCGGATACCACCAGCCTGGACGATCTCGGCGAGGTCGATCTGGTCATTGAGGCGATCTTCGAGAATCTCGAGGCAAAGCGCCGGCTGTTCGGTGATCTCGATCGGATCTGCGGCGGGAACGCGATCTTCGCGTCCAACACCTCGACGCTTTCGATCACCGAGATCGCCTCCGGCTGCGGCCGCGAGGATCGCGTCGTCGGCATGCATTTCTGCCTGCCGGCGCAGTTGATGAAGCTGATCGAGATGTCGATGGGGATCAACACCTCGCAGGCGGCCTTCGATACCGCTTGGGCGTGGACGTTGGCGGTCGGGCAGAAGCCGGTCGAGACGCAGGACAAGCCCGGCTTTATTCTCAACGCTTTGCTCGTTCCCTTCAACAACGACGTGATCCGGGCGATCGAAGCCGGGGTGGCGACGGCCGCCGACATCGACAAGGCGATCAAGTGCGGCCTCGGCTACAGGATGGGGCCTTGCGAGCTGATCGACCTGATCGGCCTCGATACGCAAGTCAGGCTCTGCGAGGCCTTCTATCCGGTCACGCTCGACCCCCGCGCCTCGGCGCCGCCGCTACTGCGCCGCATGGTTGCCGCCGGTCATCTCGGCCGGAAGTCCGGCAAGGGATTCTACGATTACGGCGCGGTTTGAGGGGGAGGAGGATGCAATGAGGGACTACCAGATCATACAGAACGGCGTCAGCCGGTCGTTCCCGGCTGGCGATGCCTTCCTGGACGGCGCCTCCGACAACGCCGATGTCGTCGTCCATCTCGGCGGCGGCCTGCGCGACGATCCGTCGAAAGCCGCGGTGCTGGTCGAAGTCGATACGGAGTGCCTTGGCGTCCACACGGGCGAGCAATGGGGCAACGAGGGATCGAACGTGCTGGGCTTCGCCCGCTACCGCAACGGCGACGATGCGCCGACCAATCTGATCGAATTGGTGCGGCAACCGAAAACGCCCGGAACGGCGATCGAGGCGGCAATCCTGATGTTTGAGGCGGCGGGCTTCGACGTCGTCGTCTCGGCCGACCAGCCAGGGCGGATTATCGATCGGCTCGTGCGGCCGAAATACAATGCCGCCTTGCGCTTTCTCGACGAGGGCCTGGCCTCGGCAGAGGCGATGGACATGACGTGCCGCATGGGACTTGGCTATCCCGATGGCCTGATCGAGCGGGTCGTGCGCGGCGACCTCGCCCGTCACTACACGGTCAGCAAGGCGATCCACGACATGACCGGCCTGACCGCCTACATGCCGGCCCGGCAGGCGGTCGTGGCCAAGGCGCGCAAGGGCTCATGATGACCGGAGCACTCCAGGGACTTCTGGTCCTCGATTTCTCGACCTTGCTGCCGGGGCCGATGGCGACGCTGTTTCTGGCGGACGCCGGCGCCGAGGTGATCAAAGTCGAGCGGCTGGGCCGCGGCGAGGAAATGCGCGCCTATGCGCCGAAATGGGGCGAGGACAGCGCCAATTTCAGCATGCTTAATCGCGGCAAGAAGAGCATCGCGCTCGACCTGAAGAGCGACGCCGATCGCGCGCGACTGCAGCCCCTGATCGCCAAGGCCGACATCATCGTCGAGCAGTTCCGGCCCGGGGTGATGGCGCGGTTGGGCTTGGGCTACGAGGACGTCAGGAAGGTCAATCCCGACATCGTCTATTGCTCGATCACCGGCTACGGCCAATCCGGCCCGAAACAGGCGGTGGCCGGTCACGATCTCAACTATATCGGTGATACCGGTCTGCTGGCGCTCAGTCGCGGGACCGAGGCGACGCCGGTCATCCCGCCGGCGCTGATCGCGGACATCGCCGGCGGCACCTATCCCGCCGTTCTCAACATCCTGCTGGCGCTTCGCGAACGCGACCGCTCCGGCGTCGGCGCTCATCTCGACATCGCGATGTCCGACAATCTGTTTCCGTTCCTCTACTGGGCGCTGGGCGAGGGGCAGGTGACGGGGCAATGGCCGGGCAGCGGCGACGCGCTGGTGACCGGCGGATCGTGCCGCTATCGGCTCTATCCGGCGGCGGACGGGCGGTTGGTCGCGGTTGCCGCGCTGGAACAGAAGTTCTGGGACGTTTTCACCGAGACGATCGGCCTCGAGAGCGATCTGCGAGACGACGAGAAGGCGCCGGAGGACACGACAAGGCGGGTCGCGGAGATCCTCGGTTCGAAGCCGTCTGACCATTGGCACGCGATTTTCGCGAAGGCCGACTGTTGCTGTTCGATCGTGCGGACAGCCGATGAGGCGATGGCCGACGCTCACTTCGCCGCGCGCGGCGTTTTCGGCCAGCGGCTGACCAACGAAGCGGGGGAAACGATCGCCGCGCTGCCGACGCCGATCTGTGACGGACTTCGGGGAAACCTCGGCATGGCGTTGTCCTCGCCGCGGCTCGGCGAACACAATGAGGAAATATTGGACCGAAACGACCCCGCGTCGCGGTCCGACGGAGGATGTCGATGAAGGCGGTCATAGTTCGCGAGTTTGCCCCGTTCGATCAAGCTGAATACGCCGAAGTCGGCGATCCCGTCGCCCAAGCGGGCGAGGTTGTCGTCGATGTGATGGCGGCCGAGGCGAACTTTCCGGACATCCTGGTGATGGAAGGCCGCTACCAGATCAAGCCGCCGCTGCCGTTTTCGCCCGGCAAGGCGGCGGCCGGTCGTGTATGCGCCCTCGGCGCGGGCGTCGACACGCTGGCGATCGGCGACCATGTCGCCGTCCAGGTCGAATATGGAGCTTATGCGCAGAAACTCCGCGCCGCGGCGAAGAGTTGTTTCGTCATGCCCGAACAAATGCCATTCGACGTCGGCGCAGCCCTCGGCCTCGTCTACCAGACCGCCCATTTCGCGCTCGTCGACCGTGCGGCCTTGGTCCCTGGCCAGAGCGTTCTGGTCCTGGGCGCTTCCGGCGGTATCGGCTCAGCGTCGGTGCAGCTGGCCAAGGCGATGGGCGCATCGGTGGTGATCGGCGGCGTGCTCGGCTCCGACAATGCCGCCATCGCGAGCAAGGTCGGTTGCGACCATGTCATCGACATGGGCATGGGCAATCTGCGCGATGGCCTGCGAGACGCGGTCCACGCGGTGACTGACGGCAAGGGTGTCGACATCGTCATCGATCCGGTCGGTGGGGACGCCAACGCAGCCGCGCTGCGCGCCATGGCATGGTGTGGACGCCTCGTCATCATCGGCTTTGCCTCCGGCGAGATTCCGACGATCAAGGCAAATTATCTGCTCCTCAAGAACATCGCAGTTTCCGGCCTGCAATGGTCCGACTATCGCGAGAGACAACCGGAACGGGTCGGCGCGGCGCAGCAGGAGATCTTCGACTTCTGGAAGCAGGGCAAGCTCCGGCCGTTCATTTCGAAAACCGTTCCGCTCGAACGTTTTGCCGACGCACTCGGCGACCTTCGCGACGGCAGGGCGCAGGGCAAGATTGTCCTGATCCCGAACTGAAGCATTCTTTCCGGGACGCACAAGCCATGATTTCACTGTCAAATTCAGCGGTCGTCGGCGTTATCGGCGCCGGGACAATGGGTGCGGGCATCGCCCAGGTGGCCGCTGCCGCCGGCCATCCGGTGAAATTGTTCGACACCAAGGCCGGCGCGGCGGAAGCCGGACGGCAACGCATGATCGGCGGACTCCGCAAGCTGGTTGCCAAGGGCCGCATGACGACCGCCAGCGTCGATGACCTGATCGGCCGGGTCCAGATTTGCGACACCCTCGAAGAGCTGGCGGGATCGGAACTCGTCATCGAGGCGATCGTCGAAGATCTCGAGGTTAAACGGAATCTCTTCGGTCAGATCGAGGATATTCTCGGCGAGGAGGCGATCCTGGCGACCAACACGTCGTCGATTTCGGTGACGGCGATCGCCGCGCGACTTCGTCGTCCGGAACGCTGCGCCGGCTTGCATTTCTTCAATCCCGCGCCGGTCATGAAGCTCGTCGAGGTGGTGTCGGGCCTGGCGACGTCACCGGTCGTCGCACGGACGCTGCTGGCGACGGCCGAGGCCTGGGGCAAGGTCGCGGTTCCGGCACGTTCGACGCCCGGTTTCATCGTCAACCGCGTGGCCCGCCCCTTTTATGCCGAGGCGCTGCGTCTCTACGAAGAGCAGGTCGCCAACCCGGCAACCATCGATGCGCTCATGACGGAAAGCGGCGGGTTTCGGATGGGGCCGTTCGCGCTGATGGATCTCATCGGCAACGACGTGAATTACGCCGTCAGCCAATCGGTCTTCGCCGCCTTTTATCAGGAGCCGCGGTTTCGCCCCTCGATCGTTCAGTTGGAGATGGTCGATGCAGGCTGGCTCGGCCAAAAGTCGGGCAGGGGGTTCTACGATTATGCCGAGGCGGCCCCGCGTCCCGCAGCGCCGAGCCTTCCGGTGCGCGAAGGCGTGGAGCTTTTCGACTCCGCCGTCGCGGGGGGTATCCCGGTCATGGAGAGCGGCGTTCTGTTCGCCCTGACCGATGGCCGGACCGCAGCCTTGCGCGCCCGCGCCGAGGGCACTCCGGTCGTCCTGCACGATCTTGTTCTCGACATGCACCGTGCCGCGCGGATCGGCTTCTGCGCGTCGCCGGACGTGCCCGATGCGGTCATCGAACGGTTCGTCGCCACTGCCGCAGCCGCCGGCAAAGCGGGGACCCGCCTTCCGGACTGGCCCGGCCTGGTCGTCATGCGCACTGTAGCGATGCTGGCGAACGAGGCGTTCGAAGCCGTTCTGCACGGCGTTTCGCAGGAAGCCGGCATCGATGCCGCGATGAAACATGGCCTGAACTATCCGCTTGGACCAGCCGAATGGGCGCGAATGATCGGCCTTGCCCATGTCGTCGGCGTGATCGATGCGCTGTTCGCGGCAACGCATGATCCGCGCTACCGGGTCTCCTACGGACTGCGCCGAGCCGCCGATCCCGCCTAGGCAACGCGTCGCGCCGACAAGTCGCGCCAAGCTGTCTCGGTCTGAACGACACCGCAAAAACCGCAGGTGTCGTCAGCGAGGCACCGCTCTTCCGAGCGGCGGCGGGCCTCTGAAAAGAACCACCGGTGCGCGCACCGAAGACAGTCGTCGCTCCGCTGTCCTCGAAAACTTCACTTTTGGGTGTCTCGGGAAAAGGAAGCGGTTTGATTTCCGGTGTCTCCCGCCTGGCACGTCAATTGCTTGGAGCTTTACCGAGCCCGCCCGGCAGGCGGATCGAAGAGGAGGAGACGAGCATGCTCAAAGTCACCAAACAGTTTCTCATGGCCGCCTGCGCGACCCTGGCGATCGCCAGCCCATCGGGGGCGCAGGAGATTACGGACGACGAGGTCGTTATCGGCGCGATGGTCGATATGACCGGCGTCTATTCGGCCAATGGCGGTCAGGGAGCCGTTGTGGCCGCTGAGATGGCGATCGAGGATTTTGGCGGTGAGGTGCTCGGCAAGCCGATCCGCCTGCTGTCGGCCAATTATCAGAATCGCGTTGACGTAGCGACCAATCTCGCGCGCGAATGGATCGATCAATCGAAGGTCGACATGATCATCGAGTCGACGGATTCAGCCTCCGCGACCGCAATCCAGGGCATCGGCGCAGAGAAGAACAGGTTGACGATCGCGGCCGGCTCTGCCTCGACCGGGCTGACCAACAAGGACTGCTCGGCGACCGGCATCCACTATGTCTACGACACCTACGCGCTGGCTACCGGCACGGGGAACGCAGTCGTCCAGAATGGTGGGAAGACGTGGTACTTCGTGACCGCCGACTACGCCTTCGGCCATTCGTTGGAAGAAAACACGGCCAAGGTCGTACAGCAACTCGGCGGTGAGGTGCTCGGCACGGTCCGTCATCCGTTCGGCGCGTCGGACTACAGTTCCTATCTCCTTCAGGCTCAGTCATCCGGCGCCCAGGTCGTCGCCTTTGCCAATGCCGGATCGGACTTCAGCACCGCCGTCAAGCAGTCGGCCGAGTTCGGCATCGTCCAGGGTGGTCAGTCGATCGCCGGCATGCTGGTGTTCTTGACCGACCTCAAGGCGCTCGGATTGCCGATCGCGCAAGGCCTGAACTTCACCACCGGTTTCTACTGGGACTACAACGACGAGACACGCGCGTTTGCCGACCGCTTCTACAAGCGCCACAACGCGATGCCGACCATGATCCAGGCCGGCATCTACTCGGCCGTCACCCACTATCTCAAGGCCGTCGAGGCAACGCAGAGCGACGACACCGTTACCGTTCGGAAGTGGATGGGCGACAACAAGATCAACGATTTCTTCGCCCAGGATGGCTACATCCGAGAAGATGGCCGGATGATCCACACGATGTATCTCGCCGAGGTGAAGAAGCCGGAGGACTCTACCTCCGAGTGGGACTTGGCCAAGGTCGTGCGCGAGATCCCTGGCGAAGAGGCTTTCATGCCTCTCGATCAGAGCACCTGCCCGCTGGTCAAGAAATAGCCACCGAAACGCGACCCGAGCCGGCGCTGGGCGTTGGTTCGGGTTTCCATTGCGGGCCAAATCCCATGACTTCATACGCGATAGCAAGCGACGCGGATGTCATCCTGCGGACCGAAAAGCTGACCAAGGCCTTCGGCGGCTTCCGGGCGGTGGACGGCGTCGATCTCGTCATTCGCCGCAATACCATCCACGCGCTGATCGGCCCCAATGGCGCCGGCAAGACGACTTGCTTCAATCTGCTGACCAAGTTCCAGAAGCCGACGTCCGGCTCGATCATCTACAATGGCCGGGACATCACCAAGATGGCGCCCGCGGACATCGCGCGGCAGGGTCTGGTCCGTTCGTTCCAGATTTCGGCGGTGTTCGGCGACATGACCGTTCTGGAGAATGCGCGGATTGCCCTGCAGCGGCGACTGCGCGGAAGCTCCTTCGACTTCTGGCGATCCAACCGCTCCCTTTCGGCCATGAACGAGGAAGCCTTCGATCTGATCGGACGGGTCGGGCTGGCGGAATTCCATGCCCATCGGGCCAGCGAGCTCTCCTACGGCCGCAAGCGGGCGCTGGAAATCGCCACGACGCTCGCCCTTGAGCCGGAAATGCTCCTGCTGGACGAGCCGATGGCCGGCATGGGGCACGAGGATATCGCCCGCACGGCAGATCTGATCAAGCAAGTGTCCGCCGACCGCACGGTCCTGATGGTCGAGCATAATCTGTCAGTCGTCGCCACGCTGTCGGACACGATCAGCGTTCTGACCCGCGGACGGCTGCTCGCCGAAGGACCCTACGACGAGGTCTCTCGCCATCCGCAAGTGATCGAAGCCTATATCGGAGCTGGCCATGACTGAGTTGCCGGCGGCAGTCGCCAACCCGGCTGTGGAATCCGGCGACCGACCGGTTCTGTCGGTCCAGGATCTTCATGCCTGGTACGGCGAGAGCCATGTGCTCCATGGCGTGTGTTTCGACGTCCGGCCCGGCGAGGTGGTGACGCTTCTGGGGCGCAATGGCGCCGGCAAGACCACGACACTGAAGGCTGTCATGGGGACGCTGAAGAAGCGCTCGGGCTCGATCGTCTTCAACGGCCAGGAAATCGTGCTTCTGACATCGCGCCGGATCGCGCGCCTCGGCATCGGCTACGTGCCCGAGGACCGCGGCATCTTCTCGAGCCTCACGGTGGAGGAGAACCTTTTCCTGCCCCCGGTTGTCGGTGAGGGCGGTTTCTCGACGGCGGAAATCTTCGAGCTATTCCCGAATATCCAGGAGCGCCTGTCGAGCTACGGGACCAAGCTGTCCGGCGGCGAACAGCAGATGCTGGCGATCGCCCGCATCCTTCGAACCGGCGCCCGCTTGCTGCTGCTCGATGAGCCGACGGAGGGGCTGGCGCCCGTGATCGTCCAGCAAATCGGCCGGACAATCCGCGAACTGAAGGCGCGTGGCTTCACCATCGTCCTCGTAGAGCAGAACTTCCGCTTCGCTCAGACCGTGGCTGACCGGCACTACATCATCCAGGAGGGGAAAACTGTCGATATGTTCCGCAACGAGGAAGTCGACCGCAATACTAAGAAAATAGAGTCCTATCTGGGTGTGTGAGGGAATGAGAGATGTTTGATATCATAGGAATTCCACCTCAGGCACTGTTCGGGCAACTGCTCCTTGGTTTGATAAACGGATCCTTCTACGCCGTATTGAGCCTTGGCTTGGCCGTGATATTCGGATTATTGAACATCATCAATTTCAGTCATGGCGCGCTCTACATGATGGGGGCGTTCTCGGCGTGGATGTTGCTTCACTATCTCGGGATCAATTTCTGGGCGGCACTGGTCCTGGCGCCGATTATCGTCGGAGCGATCGGCATCGTGATGGAACGGCTGCTTCTGGCCAGGCTATACGAGCTCGACCATCTCTACGGGCTGCTTCTTACCTTCGGCCTGACGCTCGTGATCACCGGGCTTTTCCAGAACTTCTACGGCATCAGCGGCCTGCCATACCAAATCCCGGAACTGCTCGCGGGCGCCGACAATCTCGGTTTCATGTTCCTGCCAAGATATCGTGCCTTCGTGGTGGTCGCGTCGGTCGCCGTCTGTGTCGGGACGTGGTTCATGATCGAACGAACCCGGTTGGGCGCTAATCTGCGGGCTGCAACGGAAAATCCCGAACTCGTCGAAGCGTTCGGCATCAACGTGCCGCGACTGATTACGTTGACCTACGGCTTCGGGGTCGCGCTCGCCGCTTTCGCCGGGGTGCTGGCCGCGCCGATCTACTCGGTCAACCCGATCATGGGCAACGACCTGATCATCGTCGTCTTCGCTGTGGTCGTCATCGGCGGTCTGGGCTCGATCATGGGTTCGGTGCTGACCGGCTTCGGTCTCGGCGTTATCGAAGGTCTGACCAAGGTCTTCTATCCGGAAGCCTCGACCACGATCATCTTCATCATCATGGCGTTGGTACTGCTGGTTAAGCCGCATGGCCTGTTTGGGCGGGAGGCATGATGATGGGGAGGCCAGCGAAGACGAGCGCAGCCGATGCCGCCGCGGTAAATCTGCGCCGCGACGCCGTGCGGGGCTCCAGCCCAACGGCGCATTACAAATACGCCGCCGTGGCGATCATCGCTCTGCTGCTGATAGCACCTTACTTCATCTATCCCGTATTCATCATGAAGGTGCTGTGCTTCGCGTTGTTCGCCAGCGCGTTGAATCTGCTGCTCGGCTTTGGAGGTCTGCTGTCGTTCGGCCACGCGGCTTTCTTCGGCATGGCCAGCTATACGGTGGGCTACGCCACCAAGATATGGGGTTTATCGCCGGAGTTCTCGATCCTCTTCGGTGTTCTCGTCGCGACGGCTCTTGGTGGGATGATCGGGCTCCTGGCGATCAGGCGGAGCGGCATCTATTTCGCCATGGTCACCCTGGCATTCGCCCAGATGATCTACTTCTTCGCCGTGCAGTCGCCATTCACGGGCGGGGAAGACGGCCTGCAGGCGATACCGCGGCGGCCGCTGTTCGGCGTGATCGACATGTCCAACGACATGTCGATCTACTGGCTGGTCGCGGCGATCTTTCTGATCGGCCTGTTTATCGTTTATCGGGTTGTCCATTCGCCCTTTGGCGAAGTGCTGAGGGCGATCCGGGAGAACGAACAACGGGCCATTTCGCTCGGCTACCGGGTCCAGCAGTACAAGCTGCTGACCTTCGTCCTGTCGGCGGGTCTGGCCGGTCTTGCCGGCGGCACCAAGGCTCTGGTCTTCCAGATCGCCTCGCTGGTGGACGTGCATTGGTCGATGTCGGGAGAGGTGGTGCTGATGACGCTGATCGGCGGCATGGGAACGATCTTCGGGCCGATTGCCGGCGCGGCGCTTATCGTCTGGATGCAGAACTACCTGGCCGACATCGGCTCCTGGGTCGTCGTGGTTCAGGGGCTCGTCTTCGTCGTTTGTGTGCTGCTGTTCCGCGAGGGCATAGTCGGCGTCCTCGCCCGGTTGATCAAACGCAAGCTGTAACTGTTGCCGCCGGGGCCTCTCGAAATCAACCGAGGGGCCGGCCGATCGGACCAGAACTGCCGCGATGCGTCATGCGCGTTTCGGCCGTCAGACCGGCGAAACCTCGAACCAAAGCCAAAGGAGTATCTCTTCCATGAACGATGAAACCTACGAAAAGGGTCTGAAGATCCGCCGTGAGACGCTGGGCGACGCTTATGTGGACAAGGCATTGTCGGAAGCCACGGATTTCACCCAGGATCTCCAGACCTTCGTCACCACCTATTGCTGGGGCGAAATCTGGGGGCGCGAGGGCCTGGACCGCAAGACACGGTCGATCATCAATCTGGCGATGATCAGTGCACTCAACCGGCCGCACGAATTGGCCGCCCATGTTCGCGGCGCCGTCAATAACGGGCTGACCGAGGACGAGATCAAAGAGATTTTCCTGCAGGTGGGCATCTATTGCGGCGTACCTGCGATGGTCGACAGCTTCCGGATCGCCAAGACGGTGCTCGGTGAGATCAATGGAAAATAGATCGTCCGGGGCGGGGCCGCGCGTCGGTTTCGTCGGCCTCGGCACGATGGGCGCGCCGATGGTGCGCGCCCTGATCGCGGCGAAACGCACGCTTTGCCTGTTCGATATCGACCGTGACCTGACGGCCCGCCTCGCGACGGAGACGGGCGCCAGGGCGGCCGAGACCCTGTCCGAGCTCGGCGCCGCCAGTGACCTCGTCATCACCATGCTGCCCAATGCGGCGATCGTCCGCGGCGCTCTGTTGGGCGAAGCCGGTTCTAAAGGCGTCGCCGACGGGCTGTCCGCGGGCGCGGTGGTCGTCGACATGAGTTCGTCCTATCCCGTCGCGACCCAGGCGCTTGGCGAGGAATTGGCGGCCCGCGAGATTGCTCTTGTCGATGCTCCCGTGTCCGGCGGCGTCCGCAAGGCCGAAAGCGCGACGCTGGCCATCATGCTGGGCGGCGACGATGTCGGCGCCATCGAGACGGTCACTCCGATCCTTGAGGCGATGGGCGCCGTCCATCGCACGGGTCGGCTCGGCTCCGGCCACGCGACCAAAGCGCTGAACAACTACGTTTCGGCTGCCGGTCTCGCTGCAGCCTGCGAAGCGGTGATCGTGGGCGAGGCCTTTGGTCTGGATCCGGCGATGATGATCGATGTCATCAACGTGTCGACGGGCCGCAACAATTCCACCGAGAACAAGCTCAAGCCGTTCATCCTGTCGGGCGAGTTTCGCAAGGCCGGCTTTGCCCTCGATCTGATGGCGAAGGACGTCACCGCCGCCGCCGATCTCTCCGACGCGCTCGGCTGTCCGCTACCGGGACTCACCGAGGCCAGAACTCTCTGGACACAGGCGAACCAGACGCTCGGCAAGGGGGCCGACCATACCGAGATCTTCCGCTTCCTGGCCGATTTCCGCCATGACGACCCTGCCTGACCTGTTCTCCTGGCTGTCGCGGGCGGAGGCGGATGCGCGGCTCGCCTGGCTCAGCCGTGGCTTGAATATCCGGCTTGTCGTCAGCATGGGCGGCGGGAGGGAGGGGCTGCGGCTTTGCGAAACGCCCCGGACCCTGGGTGATGGCGAACAGAACGATCCCGATATCGCGATCGACGGCCCGCCCGACGCCTGGGCGGAAGTATTCCGCCTCGAGCCAAGACCCGGTTACCACTCGTTCGGCGCATGGCTGCGCCACGACGTCGGCATCAAGGTGCGGGCCGATCCTCTCTTGCAGGCGCAGGCGCTGGCCGCTCTGGAGCGCCTCGTCGAACTGGCTCGACCTTCGGCCGGAAATGAATCCGCTTCGCGGCACCAGCGAAACTACGAGGGTGTCATCGGCCGGAGGCGGCGCTTGGCCGCTCCCAACGGCGATTGCCTCACCCACTGGCTGGAGGCCGGCGAGGGCGCCCCGCTGCTGTTCCTGCACACGGCGGGGGCTGACTCGCGGCAGTATCTGCATCAGGTGGCGGATGTCGAATTGCAGCGACGCCACAAAATGTTGGCGTTCGATATGCCGCTGCACGGTCAATCTGGCGGCGTGACGGGCAGCGACGTTCACGGGAACCGGCCACTGACTGCGAAGAACTATCGCGACTGGTGCGTGACCTTCATCGAAGAGGTCGTCGGGGCGCCGGCATTCGTCGTCGGTTGCTCGATGGGCGCGGCCATGGCGTTGACCTTGACGGCGGACCGTCCGGACCTGGTGCGTGGGTGCATCGCGTTGGAAGCGCCGCTCCGGGCGCCAGGGCGCCGCAGTGACCTTCTGGCCGACGCCCGCGTAGCGAATGGCTGGCACAACCCGGCCTATGTTCGTGCGCTGCTCAGCCCGAGCGCGCCACAGCGTTTCCGCGACGAAGCCTGCGCGATCTACGAGCAGGCGCGTCCCGGCGTCTACATGGCGGATCTTGCCTATTACAGCGATGAATATGACGGCGCGACCCTCGCGAAAAAGCTGAATTCCTGCGGTCGCCCCATCGCGCTGTTGACCGGGTCCTATGACTATTCCGCTTCGCCCGGAAACACGCGCGAGTTGCAGGCGGCGATCGGCAGCCCGAACGTCCGCTTCGCGGAGATGGCGGGTCTGGGGCATTTTCCGATGATCGAGGACCCGGATCGCTTCCGACCGCATCTCCTGGAAGCGCTGGGATATCTGAACGATAGGGCCGCGAAATGAGCGAAACGACCTACGCCGTCCATGCCATTCAATATGCACGGTCCCTGCGTCCATCGAGCGATCTCTATCTCGCCGACGATCCGCACAACGGTCCTTTCCCGTTGATCTACTACATCTGGGTCATCAGGAACGCCGAACGCACCATCGTCGTCGATACCGGCTTCAACGCAGAGCGCGCCAGGCAGCGCAAGCGCGAGTTCCTGCGCTGTCCGACGGACGGGCTTCGATCGCTGGGCATCGACGCCGCCGAGGTCGATACGGTGATCGTCACCCATCTTCATTACGACCACGCGGGAAATCTCGACAAATTTCCGCAGGCCAGGTTCGTCTTGCAGGATGAGGAGATGCGCTTCGCGACCGGTCGGTCGATGCGGTTCAAGCCGATGCACGCGCCGTTCGAGCTGGACGATGTCCTGACCATGGTCGCGCATAATTATGCCGGGCGCGTCCGCTTCGTATCCGGCAGCGAGGAGATCGCGCCGGGCGTTCACGTGCACCATGTTCCGGGCCATACGAAAGGCCTGCAGGCGGTCACGGTGGAAACGTCACGCGGACGCGTTTGCCTGGCGTCCGACGCGGCGCATTTTTACGGCAATATCGAACATGAAAGTCCGTTTCCGACGATCGTCGACGTCGCGGCGACGCTCGAGGGGCACGAGCGAGTGCTGCAGCTGGCCGATAGTCCGGAGCATCTTGTTCCCGGCCACGATCCGGCGGTCATGGACTTGTTCGCCCGCCATCCGGACGACGCGATGATCTTCGATCTGGCGAAGCCGCCGCTCGCCCCCGTGCCGTTAAGGCCAGGGTGACGTGCTCTTCGACTTTGGACCACCCGGCTGGGGAATTTCCAGGGGTTCTTGCTCAGATTGGCGCACCGCCTCCGGAGCCTTTCATCATCTCGACGGGCGTCTTGTGGCAAATCGAGCTGTGAAGATGGGTTTCGTTGTCGTCTCTGCGCCAAGCCTCGATCGCCGGGCGACCGCGCAGACGGTTTCCAGTCCAGAGTAACTCCGCCAGACGGTCGCCCCTTGGCCTCGCCGCTCCGATCGTGCCGACGCCTCGCCCCCGTGAACATCTTGCGCCACCGGCCTGCCTTTGCGCGGACATCGGCACCGGATATCGGCGCGGCCAAAAACTCTCACCTTTGAAAGGGCCGAAACTCCCGTCTACACGGCCACCGTCGACGGTGGTCTATGCGGATCGGCGCCAGATCGCCGCCGAAGACTTTTTCGCCGGCTTTTTCACGACCGCGCTGGAGGACGGCGAACTTGTCGTCGCCGTGTCGTTTCCCACCGACGCGGAGTGTGGTTACGCCAAATTCCGTAATCCGGCATCGCGCTATGCGATGGCAGGCGTCTTCCGCTGGGCGGAAGCCGAGGAGCGGCTGGCGCGGAATTTCGCTGCCTCGGAAGTCTCGATGCTCTCCTTGCCCCCCGAGGGGATGATCGGCGACATGCATGGAACCGCTGAATATCGGGCCCATCTCGCCGCCGTCATGCTGGTCAGGGCGGTGGAAAACATAGGCCGCGCCGTCGTTACCCCCTGACGTCAGTCAAGTTCGTCCGGCGATTCGATCGTCGCCTCTCCTTGCCCGCTTTCCTTCACGTCCTCGGTCCAACGCTTGACGATCGGAAGGTCGATATCGAACAGGTCGAGGCTGCGGCCGACCGTCTGGTCCACCATGTCCTGGATCGTCTGCGGACGCGCATAAAGAGCCGGGACCGGCGGCATGACGATCGCGCCGTTGCGATTGGCCTGCGCCATCAGTTCAATGTGGCCGGCATGAAGGGGAGTCTCCCGAAATAGCAGGACAAGCCGCCGACGTTCCTTCAGACAGACGTCCGCCGCCCGGACGACCAGATCGTCGTTGCGGCAATGAGCGATGCCGCTCAGCGTCTTGACGGAACACGGTGCGACCAGCATGCCCATCGTTCGGAACGAACCCGACGCGATCGAGGCGCCGATGTCACGGTGGCCGTATACTTGATCCGCGAGGCCCTTGATATCATCGAGACTCCGGTCCGTCTCCGCCAGGGAGGTTCGGACCGCGGCGGGAGAAATCACGACATGGGTCTCGATCGACTCGACCGGGCGCAGCAGTTCGAGCGCCCGAATGCCGTAGATTGTCCCGGATGCTCCGGTGAGGGCGATGATGAGCCGGCGTTTTCCTGCCACGCGGGTTGTCCTTTTTATCCCAGCTTTCGCCGCGTCGCCGTCCGGGCGATCCGGTCCCGTCCGCAGGGGTGTACCCGGGCCAGGTGACCGTCTCAATCCGGGGTGGCGAGCGTGGCGAGGAGCGCGCGTATGGCCGGTACCGAAGGGTCCGCGCCGAGGTGCCCGAGAAGGGCGGCAAGATTGGCGGCCGCCAAGGCGCCGTCCCCGCCGGCACCCCCGGTCCATCCGCGCAACTCGGCGAGATCGGCCAATGCAGCCAGTTCCATTCGCTCCGCATCGAGTTCGGCGGATTTGATCTGCTGCCGCAGTTTTTCGGACGCGCCGGACGGCGCCCTCAAAGGGTCGGACTTCAATCGTCTGCGCGCCGCGCGCAGGGGCCGGACGATTTCCGCGTGCCAGGTACCGATCTCGGCCTGGATCAGCGAAAGTTCGGCTTCGCCGACCCCGCAACCGTGTTCGACCCCTATCCAAACGACGAAAAGAGCGACCGGTACGTCCATGCCGTGTCGATCCTGGAGCGTGAGGCAAGCCTCCGAGACACCGCCGCGACCGTACAGCGTGACCGCGAAACGCCAGAGCGAATCGACACTGTCCTGGATGTCGGGGGATGGTTCAGCCAAAGCCACGGCCAACTCCTGGTGCGGTTCCTACGCTAGCCGCCCCTCGGGCATCGGCGCGCGGCAGCTTTAGCAAACGCCATTTCGCCTGTCCTGCGTAAACGCCCGCTATCCCATCCTCAGACGTCGCGATCCATGCATGGGCTTGCTGCGCGTAGAGGCCGGCCGGACCGAAAGTCCCGGATCGGAACCGGTCGCCTGCGGATTCAGCGGGCGTCTTCGCGCGGCTCGGCTGCCCAGAAATCCTTGAGAAACTCCAGTGAGCGATGGGCCTCGCCGGCTTGGCAGCGCGCGTAGAAATGATCGCTCCCCAGATCGGCGAAGGCCGGATACCCGGCCAGGCTTTCGGCGGTGGCACTCTGGAAGGCCATCGACCAGTCGGCGAAGTCGCGTTCGGGTTTCTCGCCCTCTTCGATGACGATCTTGGTGTGATGACGCGGATCGGCAAAGATCGTCGTGCGCAGGGTTTCGATCGCGCCACGGTCGCCCTCGAGAAGCTGCATGAAGCTGCCGCGCCGACCATCCCTGCCGCTGGCGAACAGTAACATCCCCGAAATGTCGTGAAGCGGATTGTAGCTTCGGCTCTTCGACAGGATCGCCTCGAGATCCGCCGTGCCGAGCCCCTGTCGCGCCTGGCTGACATAGACCAGATAATTCACCAACGCCCCAGCTCCCCGCTGATTTCCCGCCTCCGAGCCTCTGCCATTCCGGCGGAGTGGACCCGAAGTTTGTTACCCGGGCACGATATAGACCACAACAAAATCCGATCAAATTTCACATTGTGAAAAACAATTTGACGATGTGGATTTTATTTGACGATCAAGCGAGATCGCCCCTAGGCTACTCCGACCAAGTTGAAGAGAGGGGCCGACGGCCTTCCAAAGATGAGCGAAGCCGAACCAATGTCGTCCTCTCCCGCCAAGCCGAAGGACAAGTATGAAGAGCCCGCCGGCGCCGGCAAAAAGAAGGCGGCGGAGGGGCGGGTCATTCAATCGGTGGACCGTGCCCTGAAGTTGATCGAAGTGATCGCCGGCAAGGACCGTCCGATTCTGCTGAATGAACTCGCCAGGGCGGCCGAGCTGAATTTGTCGACCTGCCATCATCTGGTGGCGACGCTGGTGGCGCGCGGCTACGTCATTCATGCGGGGCGGAGTCGCGGCTACATGCTCAGTTCGAAATTGGCGGATCTGGCGGCGCTCGCCAGCCGCGAGTTCGACCTTTGCGATTTCGTCCACGATGAGTTGGAGGCGCTGAATGTCAGCTTGCGCGAAAGCGTCCAACTGGCGGTGCTGCGCGATTCCATATTGATGACCCGGCTCAAGTTCGGCTCGCTGATGCCGACCCATGTGGAGCCGGACGAGGTGAAGAAGATGCGCGCGGCGCATGCGACGGCGACGGGCAAGGCGATCCTCGCCTGGCTGCCCGAGACCGAGCTGGCGCGCGTGGTCTCCAACAGCGGTCTGACGCCGTTCACGGCAAGTACGATCACTTCGCTGTCCGCGCTCATCGAGGAATTGCGCATCGTGCGCCGTTCGGGCTTCGCCGTCGACGACGAAGAGCTGGAGCCGAACGTCATCTGTTATGGCGCAGCGCTGCGCGACGGCAGCGGCGCCGTCCTCGGCTCGATCAGCGTCTCGATCCCGAAGAGCAGGGCGACCACCGAGTACCGCGCGCACATGATCCGCGCGGTGATCGAGTGCGCCGGCAAGTTATCCAACAGGCTGCGTGTCGGCCAATTTTAAGAGCAACCGTTTCTATCAGTTGCGACGTCGTGGGAGGAGAAGACATGGCTATGGAACAAGGCGTGAAGACCCATCCGGACTATCCGGTTCCGGAGACCATGAAAGCCTGGGTTCTGGGCGATCCGGGTCAGCTGACCTTTGTCGACAAGGCCGTCCCTTCGCCCAAGAAAGCCGAGGTCCTGGTCCGCATCGACGCCGTCGCCATCTGCGCCACCGATCTTGAGATCATTCACCACGGTCCGCCAGCGCAGATCGAGGGCGGCGCGCCGTTCAACAAGAACTTCACGCCGGGCCACGAGTATATGGGAACCGTGGTCGCGCTCGGGCAGGGCGTCGACGAATACGCCATCGGTGAGCGCGTGACGGTCGAGATTCACGCCGGCTGCGGCCAGTGCAAGCGTTGCCGGCAGGGCATGTATACGTCCTGCCACAACTACGGCAAGAACTACGGCGACGTCGACAAGGGCCACCGCGCCAACGGTTTCACGACCGATGGCGGCTTCTGCGAATACCAGGTGAACAACATCAATACCCTGGTGCATGTCGCGGATGACATGAGCGATGAGGAGGCGACGCTCGTCGTCACCGCCGGAACCGCGATGTACGGCTTGACCGAGCTCGGCGGTCTCGTGGCGGGCGAAAGCGTCGTCGTCAGTGGACCGGGCCCGATCGGGCTTTTGGGCGCCGCTGTCGCCAAGGCGCTCGGCGCGCAGCCGGTGATTTTGACCGGAACCCGCGACAACCGGCTCGAGATCGGCAAGCGCCTCGGCGCCGACCACGTCATCAACGTGCGCAATGAAGACCCTGTCGAGGCGGTTCGCCGTCTCACCGACGGCAAGGGCGTCGACTATGTTGTGGAATGCTCGGGCGCGCCGAATGCGGTCAACGAGGCGGCGCAGATGCTGAACCGCGGCGGCAAGATCTGCCTGGCAGCTTTCCCGAGCGCGCCGGTGCCAGTCGACGTCGCCTATCTGGTGCGCAATAACATCTACGTTTACGGCATCCGGGGCGAGGGCAAGGGGGCGACACACCGCGCCGAGGCCTTCATGCGCCAGAAGCGCTTCGACGCGACCCAGATCCACACCCACACCTTCCCGATGGAAAACCTGCCGGAGGCGCTGCGCTACGCCAAGGACCGAGTGGAAGACGCGATCAAGGTGGTGGTCCGCAACAAGCAGGCGCAAGCCCAGTCGATCGCGGCGGAATGATCAGGATCGAAGGCCGAGACAATGTTGTCCTTTGAGGAATACGTCACGCCGCGCGACCTGCGGGAAGCGCTGGAGACAGTCGGCAAGCTTCCCGCGGACGGCAAGGTCATCGCGGGGGCGACCGACGTCCTGCCCTATGCCCGCGAGGGTCGGGGCGGAGACGTACATTATTCGATTGTCGTCGATCTGAGTCGGGTCCGCGAGTTCCAGGGTTACGAACATGTCGGCAACCGGGTTCGGCTCAACGCGAATGTCGCCTTTCAGGCCTTTCTGACCGACGCCGTCCTGCGCGAGCATCTGCCCTGTATGCCGTATTGCGCGATCTGGTTCGCCGACGACCAGGTGCGCGAACAGGCGACGCTGGCGGGCAATATCGCCAATGCCTCTCCAGCGGCGGACGGCGTGCCGCCGCTGCTCGCGATGAACGCGGATGTGGAGCTTGCGTCTCTGGAAAACGGCGACATCCGTCGCCGGACGCTGCCGATCGGCGACTTCATCCTTGGTCCCGGCCGCACCGCACTGCGAGCCGGTGAACTGATCACCGCCGTGATCTGTGAATCGATGCGCGGCTATGGCGGCTCGTTTCAAAAAGTGGGCCAGCGACGCTCCCTCGTCATATCCAGGGTGTCGGCCGTCGCGCTGGTCAAGACCAACGCCGCCGGCAACGTCTTTGAAGACGTTCGGCTGGCGCTCGGCGGGGTCGGTCCTGTGCCCGTCCGGCTGCACGATATCGAGACCATGCTGATCGGCCAGCCCATCACCCGCGAGCTGGTGGCCGAAGCCAGCGTGTTGCCGGCCGAGCGCGTCGCTTCGCGCTCGCGTGTCGCCTATCGCCAGCGGGTCGTGCGGGGCTTTGTGGAGGCCGCGCTGGAAGACGCGCTCGTCGCGTGCGGCGCGCCGGTTCCGAATGCACAGCAGAGGGAAGCAGCTCATGTCTGACCGCGTCCTGACCATGACCGTCAACGGCCGCAAATTCGCCCGGCCGCTCAATGGCAGCTACCGCCTGCTCGATTATCTGCGCGAGGAGATCAACCTCACCGGAAGCAAGGAAGGTTGCGGCGCCGGCGAGTGCGGCACCTGTTCGGTCTTCGTCGACGGCAAGCTGGTAAAATCCTGTCTCATGCCGGCGGTGAAGGCTGACGGGGCGGACATCCAGACCATCGAGGGGCTCGCGCCGCGCGGTGAGCTGACCACCCTGCAGCAGGCCTTTCACAAGACCGGCGCCAGCCAGTGTGGCTACTGCATCCCGGGCATGGTGATGGCGGCCACGTCCGCACTGCGCGAAAACCCGTTCGCTGACCTCGAAGAGATCAAGGAGCGCCTCGGCGGAAACATCTGCCGCTGTACGGGCTACACGAAGATCTTCGAGGCGGTTGAACTGGCCCGGGATGTCATGAATGGCCGTCTTCCCGCCACCGCGCTCGATGAGGACGGCGCTGGCGCGTCCTATATCGGCAACAATGTCCGCCGGCTCGATGCGCCGAGCAAGGTGTCCGGCGCGCTGAAATACGCCGGCGACATGACGATGCAGGACATGCTGCACATGCAGGTTCTGCGCAGCCCGTATCCCCATGCGAAGATCCTCTCGATCGACACGTCCGCCGCCGAGGCGCTGGACGGCGTGGAATGTGTGATCACGCACGAGGATGTGCCCGGTTTGGACGGGTTTGGCGTCTTCGTCCACGACCAGCCGGTGATGGCGCGCGAAAAGGTGCGTTACGTCGGCGAAGCCGTCGCGGCGGTCTCGGCCGAGACCCAGGAGATCGCGCGCAGGGCGCTTGGGCTGATCAAGGTCGCCTACGAGCAACTGCCAGGCGTCTTCGATCCAGAGGAGGCGATGCGGCCCGGCGCGGTCGTCGTGCACGCCTATGCCAGCGACAACGTCGTCAAGCACATCCCCATCCGCAAGGGCGATGTCGAGCGGGGCTTTGCCGAGGCCGATCTCATCGTCGAGAACAGCTACGCGACCCAACAAGTCGAGCACGCCTATCTCGAACCGGAGGCGGGCCTTGCCTATGTCGATCACGACGGCGTCGTGACCGTCGTCTCCCCGAGCCAGAACATCACCCACCATCGCCACATGCTGTCGACCATCATCGATAAGCCGATCAACAAGGTCCGTTTCATCATGAGCCCGGTCGGCGGCGGCTTTGGCGGCAAGGAGGACATGATCTACCAGGGCATGCTGGCGCTCTCCGCCATGAAGAGCGGACGCCCCGTCCGGATTGTCTTTACTCGCGAGGAATCGATCATCGCGACGGCCAAGCGCCACCCCTCGAAGGTGACCTACAAGATGGGCCTGAAGAGCGACGGCACGATCACGGCCGTCTCGTTCAAGATGATCAGCGACGGCGGCGCCTATGGCATGTCCACCGAAGGCGTCATGCGCAAGGCCGCGATCCTGTCGCTCGGCCCATACGACATCGCCAACACGCGGATCGACACGTTCGGCGTCTACACCAACAACACGCCGTCCGGCGCGTTCCGGACCTTCGGCGCCATGCAGGCGCAGTTCGCGACCGAATCCCATCTCGACATCTGCGCCGAAAGGCTCGGTCTCGATCCGTTCGAGATCAGGCGCCGGAACATGATGACGGTCGGGTCGCGCACGCACACGGGGCAGCGGCTCGACACGGTTTCCATCGGCGAGGTGCTGAAAACCGCGGAGGCGTTCTGCCGCTGGGAAACAGGTGCGCCGACGGGCCGCGGCGCCACGCGGTCGGATCTCGGCGGTCCCGACACGCGCCAGCCCTGCACCCTCGGCGCTCGTTTTCGCCAAGCGGCGGCGGATGACAAGCAGGAGGTTGCGTGATGAAGCGCTGGGCGAGGGGGCGCGGCATGGCCGCATCCTGGTACGGCATTGCCCGCACCGCCACGATCGACCGGGCGGGCGCTTGGGTGGAAATGGATGATGGCGGAACCGCGAAGGTTGTCACGGGCGTCACCGAGATCGGCGAGGGCATCTTGACGGTGCTTGCGCAGGTCGCCGCCGAAGAACTCGGCATCCGGCCCGGCGACGTGACGATCGGCGATAACGACACGGCGCGCTCGCCCGAGGCGGCGCATGCCGGCGCGACGCGCCAGACCTACATGATCGGCAACTGCGTCGCGATCGCATGCCGCGACGCCCGCGCCAAGCTCGATGCCGAACTGGCCGATCACTGGCAGGTCGACGCCGCGACGATCAAGGCGTTCGACGGCGAAATCTGGGCCGAGGGCACCAACAACCGGATGACCGTCGATGAGGCGGTTGCTCTTTGCAAGAAGCGGGGGGTCGTGCCGGTCGGCTCCGGCTCGTTCACGGCGCACGGAACCGGTCTCGATCCCGTCGACGGCTCCGGCGCTCCTTGGCAGGCCTATGTCTTCGGCTGCCAGGTCGCGGAGGTCGAAGTCGACACCTTGACGGGCGAGGTTCAGGTGCTGGGCATGTGGGCCGTTCACGACGTCGGCCGTGCGATCAATCCTCGCGGTGTGGAGGGTCAGATCGAAGGCGGCATCGTGCAAGGGTTGGGCCAGGCGCTGATGGAAGACTATCAGCTCGATAAGGGTCACACGACCACCCACGGCTTCTCCAAATATATCCTGCCGACGTCGCTCGACATTCCGCAGATCAACACGATGCTCGTGGAAGACCGCGACCCGCGCAGCCCGCTCGGCGCCAAGGGCATCGGCGAACCGGCGCTGGTGCCGACGGCGCCGGCGATCATGAACGCCATTTACGACGCGATCGGCGTGCGCATCACCGCGCTGCCGGCAACACCGGAATCCATCTTGCAGGGTTTGGAAGAGAAAAAATCCGCCAAACTGGAGATGGCAAACTGACGGCCCCGACAGTGCTCTCGGGTCGGCCGGACAGGATTCGTCCGACTTACCGAGTGTGCGTCCGGAGACGTTGAATTTCATCGCGGCGGGACGTCGCCGAGCGCATCACTGGGAGGAGAACAACATGCATTCGTTCAAATTTGGCGGGGGGCTCATCGCCGCCGCGCTGGCAGCCGTTACACTCGCCGGAAGTGTTCCCGCGAGGGCCGAGTATCCGGAAAAGCCGGTTGAAATGACCGTCCTGTTCGGCGGCACGGCCAACACGACGGCGCAGCTTCTGTCGGAGCTGATGTCCCGGGAACTCGGTTCCCCGGTCGTGCCCGTCGCCCGCACCGGCGGGGGTGGAGCGATCGGCTATGCCCATGTCCAGTCGACGCGTCCTGACGGCTACAATATCGTGTGGAACTCCAACTCCATCAACACGACGTATCATCTCGGCAATTTGCCGTTCAACTATGAGGAATTCGCGCCGATCGCCCAGGTGTCGGTCGAAATTCCGGTCCTCGCGGTGAATGTCTCGATGGGCTGGAAAAGCCTCGAGGAGATGGCCAAGGCTGTCAAGGAAGGCGGCAAGAAGATCAACGTCGGCATCTCCGGCAAGGGCTCGTTCACGCATTTGACGTCGGCCGCCTTGTTCGACGCCATGGGCATCTCCGATCAGGTCAACTACGTCTCTTACGGGGACGGCAAGGCGCCCGTCGAATTGCTGGCCGGCCGCATCGATGCCGCCATCCAATGGCCGGGCCAGTTCCTTTCCTATGTCCAGTCCGGCGACCTGACTGTCCTCGGTTCGACCGGGGCAGAGCCGGTCAGCGTTCTACCCGATGTGAAGACGGCCAAGAGCCAGGGCTATGACATCGACATCTCGATGTGGCGCGGCTTGGCGGCGCCCAAGGGAACACCGGACGACGTGCTCGCAAAGCTCGAGGCGGCGGCCAAGGCTGCGGCCGAGTCGGACGAATTCATCGCGGCATCCAAGAATATCGGCTTCGAGCCGGCCTTCAAGTCACGTGCGGAGTTCGGCGAGACCATCGCGCGCGATGATAAGTTCTACGCGGATCTCCTCGGCGAACTGGGTATGACGAAATAAACCGGCGGACTTCGTTTCGAGGAGGGGCAGATGTCGGAAAAAATGCGTGATGTCGTAACCGGCACGCTGCTCCTTGTTCTGGCATCGGTCTGGATGCTGATTGTCTGGCGCACGATACCGCCGGGCACGGGAGGCGGGGACGTTGGTCCCCGCGCTTTCCCGCTCCTCCTGGGCGCGTTGCTGGCGGTCTTCTCGCTGTGGCTGACCATTGCGGCGCTGGGCAAGCGGCGTGACGATGCCGTGAGCCCAGGGGCCGACGCAGCGATCGATGAGGCTGAAACGGCAGGCGCCGATGGCGGTGCAGGTCTGGTCGCGGCGATCCTGACCGTCGCGCATCTTCTTGCCTACGGATTTTTGATGCAGCGCATCGGCTTCGTTCTTGCGACGCTCGTTACCGTCGCCTCGATCATGCTGTTTTGCACGAACGACCGGTCGCCGTTGCGCATCGGAGCCATGAGCGTCGGCGTCACCTTCGCTTGCTGGTTGATCTTCGGGAAGATCCTCGGCGTCTATCTCGCGACCGGTTCGTGGATCAATTTGGGTTGATGGCCTGACATGGACAGCTTTCTGACAGCGGCGGTAATCGCGCTTCAGCCCGAAAGCCTCGGCGCGGTGGCGCTCGGCTCGCTCATCGGTCTGATTTTCGGATCCATCCCCGGACTTACCTTCACTGTGGCGTTGGCGCTGGCGCTCCCGCTGACCTTCGGCATGGAGTCGGTGCCGGCCATCGGCCTGCTTCTCGGCACCTATATCGGCGGCATGACCGGTGGGTCGGTTTCGGCAATTCTGCTCGGCATTCCCGGCACGCCGTCGGCCGCTGCGACCGTCATCGACGGTTATCCCATGGCCAAGACGGGGCGCGCGTCGATCGCGCTCGGCATGGCCGTGATCGTTTCCACCTTTGGCGGCATCTTCAGCCTCATCGTGATGGTCGTGTCGGTGAATCTGGTCTCGCGCATGGCCATGTCGTTTGGCCCGGCCGAAATCTTCGCTCTGGTCGTATTCGGACTGTCGACGATTTGCGGCATGGCCGGCAAGTCGATGTTGCGCGGGCTGATCGCCGGGCTGCTCGGACTGATGGCCATGACCATCGGGCTCGATGTCCTGGATGGTGTGCCGCGCATGACCTTCGGCACGACGAGCATGCTGCAGGGCGTCAACCTTCTCGTCGCCATGATCGGCCTGTTCGCCGTCCCCTTCATCATCCAGGTCTTCGAGGAACACCGCAGGGGCGTCGCGCCTCCCGCGCAGATGAGCGATATCCGCGCCGAGCTGCCGTCCTTGCGGCTGATCGCCAGCAATTTCTGGCTGATGGTCCGCTGTTCGACCATCGGGACCGTCATCGGCGCCATCCCCGGTACCGGCGGCCCGATCGCCTCGTTCCTCGCCTACGATCATGCCAAACGCTTTTCCAAGGATCCGTCCCGCTTCGGCAAGGGAGCGATCGAGGGTGTCGTCGCGCCGGAAACCGCGAACAACGCCGTCACCGGGGGAACCATGATCCCGCTCCTGTCACTTGGCATCCCAGGCGATCCGGCGACCGCGATCGTCCTGGCCGGCATGCAGATTCATGGCATCGTGCCGGGACCGGCGCTGTTTCTCAACCACCAGACGGAAGTCTACGGAATCTACGTTTCGATCGTCGTCGCCTATGTCGCGATCCTGTTCATGCAACTGCTCGGAATCCGGCTGTTCGTCCACGTGCTGAGAGTGCCGCCCCGATTGATGGCGGTTCTCATCATCGTTCTGTGCGGCATCGGAGCCTTCACCGTGCGCAACAGCATTTTCGACATCTACACGATGGCGATCGTCGGGTTGCTCGCCTACGCGGTGATCAAGGCCGAAATTCCCGTGACCCCGATCATCCTCGGCTTGGTGCTCGGGCCCACGCTGGAAGGCGAATTCCGCACGGCCATGAACCTCTCCGGCGGGGATCTCGCCATCTTCTACACGTCGCCAACCGCCCTGTTCTTCTTCGGTCTCGCTGCGTTCATCATCGCGTTGCAGGTGTCGGGAGAGTTTTTCGCGAAGAGGCGAGGGAAAATGAACGTCGGAGCCAGCAATGCTTGAGAGTAATTTTGGATCCGGGACTCAGGAAAGCGAAATTCGGGAACGGGCGGGGCTTATTGCCCGCCACGACGGCGTCGATGCCGCTTTCGCCGCGGGCGATATGACGATGCCGATCGAGACGAGCTTGTCCGAGGCGCTGGTCATCGGGCTACTGAAGCAGGGCGTCACTCACTACTTCGCGATTTTCGGGCACGGGTCGACGGATCTGGGAAATGTCCTGAGAATTTACAGTGAAGCTGGCGTCGTCACGGTGATCAATTGCCGCAACGAGGTCGAGATGGCGCATGCGGCCACCGCGCATGCCTGGCAGTACGGCAAGACGCCGGCCGTCGTCACCTCGATCGGGCCGGGCGGCCTTCAGGCCATGGCCGGCTCGCTGGCCGCCGCGTCCAACGGCGTCGGCGTCTACCACATCTATGGTGACGAGACGACGCGCGGCGAAGGCTACAACATGCAGCAGGTGCCGAAACCCGAACAGGGGATCTTCGGCAAGATCACGGCGCTGATGGGCCAGTCCCACACCTTGCATACGCCGGAATCCCTGCGGGAGTGCATGCGCCGCGGGACCAACTGCGTGCATCACCCCTACATGCCGGGCCCGTTCTTCATCTTGCTGCCCATCAACACGCAGCCGCAATCGATGAAAGTGAATGTCGATACGCTTCCCGGCCGCATGGAGCTTCCGGCCGTGGCGCCGGCCGGTCTGGAAGTCTATGAGGCGGCGGCGGCGCTGCTTTCCCGTCACCGCAAGATCGTGATCAAGGCGGGCGGCGGAGCCCGCAGGCATGCTTCCGTGGTGCGCGACCTGGCCGAGGCGATCGGTGCCGCGGTCGTGCTTTCGCCGGGTTCGACCGGCGTGTTGCCCGACGGCCATCCGCAGAACATGCATGTCGGCGGATCGAAGGGCACGATCAGCGGCAATTTTGCCATGGAGGAGGCCGATCTCGTCGTCTTCATCGGCTCGCGCGGTGTCTGCCAGGCCGATTGCTCCGGCGTCGGCTATCCCAATGCAAAGGCGGTCATCAACATCAACGGCGCGATCGCCGATGTCACCCACTATGCCAATACGTTGCCTCTGCCCGGCGATATCACTTGCGTCGCAGGGCGACTGCTCGATGCTCTGCGCGAAAAGCCGGCACTGGCGGAGGATCGTGGCGAATGGTTGCGCCTTTGCGCCGACAAGAAGGCTGCCTGGAGCGCGTTCAAGCGTCAGCGGACAGGTGCCGCGCCTCTCGATGACGCGGTCTGGAAGCAGGCCGTGCTGACACAGCCAGCGGCGATTCATACCGTCGCCGAATTCGCCAAGCGGGTTGGAGCCGCCAAGTTCTTCGATGCCGGCGATGTCCAGGCCAACGGCTTTCAGATCGTCGAAGACGATTCGGTCGGCGACACCTTCACCGAAACCGGCGCATCCTACATGGGCTTTGCCGCCTCGGCGTTGCTGGGGTCCGCCGGCGTCGAGGGGGCACGTTACGGCATCGCTTTCACCGGCGACGGCTCGTTCATGATGAACCCGCAGGTCCTGATCGACGCGGTCGAGCACGGCGTGAAGGGGATGATCGCGCTGTTCGACAATCGCCGGATGGGGGCCATAACCAGCCTGCAATACGCCCAGTATGGGGTGGAATTCCGCACCAACGACAGTGTCGCGGTGGACTATGTCGCGATGGCCGGCGCTTTTGCCGGCGTAAAGGCCCTGTTCGGCGGCACGACGCGGGATACTCTGCGGGCGGCGCTTGACGAAGCCCATGCTCATGACGGCCTGTCGCTGGTGCATATCCCCGTCTACGCCGGTCGTGACCCGATCGCGGAAATGGGAGCCTATGGCTCCTGGAATGTCGGCAACTGGGTCGATGACGTCCAGGCCCGCTATCTCGAACAGAAAATCTGAATGGAATCGGCCATGTATCGTGATCTGGAACTCTACATCGACGGCGCCTGGCGTGGCGCGTCGAACGGCGCGACGCGGGCGGTCACCGATCCGGCCACGGAGGACACGCTCGGCTCCATCGCCGAGGCGACCGAAGCCGATATCGACGCCGCGTTGACGGCGGCGCGAGCCGGCTTTTCCGTATGGCGCCGGGTCGGAACCTGGGAGCGCGCCAAGCTGATCCGCAAGGCCAGCGACCTCATTCGCGAACGCGCCGACGAGATCGCGACACTGATGTCGGTGGAAACCGGCAAGCCCCTGGCTGAAGCCAAGGGCGAGGTGAACGCGGCGGCCGATCAGTTCGAGTGGTATTCGGAAGAGACCAAGCGCATCTACGGGCAGATCATCGAGAGCCGCACGGCCGATAGCCGCATGGCCGTGATTCACCAGCCCGTCGGGGTCGTGGCCGCGTTCTCCGCATGGAATTTTCCGGCCCTTTTGCCCGCCCGCAAGATCGCCGCCGCGCTCGCTGCGGGCTGCAGCATCATCATCAAGCCGGCCGGCGAGGCACCCGCTTCTTGCGCGGCGTTGGTGCGAGCCTGCCACGACGCCGGCGTACCGAGCGGGGTGGTGAATTTCCTCACCGGCCAATCCGACATGATCGCCCGGCGCCTGATCGCCTCGCCGATCGTGCGCAAGGTCTCGCTGACCGGCTCCGTTCCGGTCGGCAAGCAGATCCTGCACCTGGCCGCCGACGGCGTGAAGAAGGTGTCGATGGAACTGGGCGGCCACGCCCCGGTCGTCGTCTTCGACGACGTCGACGCCGAAAAGGCCGCGGAGGTCTGCGCCAATACCAAGTTCCGCAATTGCGGCCAGGTCTGCATTTCGCCGACGCGTTTCTACGTCCACGAGTCGAAATACGAGGCGTTTGCCCGCCGTTTCGCTGAAGTCGCGAAATCCCTGAAGGTCGGACGCGGCATGGAGGAGGGGGTCCAGATGGGACCGCTCGCCAACCGGCGCGGACTGGAGACGATCCAGGAACTCGTCGCGGATGCCAGGCAGCGCGGCGCCGAGGTTTTGGCCGGCGGCAGCGTTCCGGCCGAGGCCAATCGTGGCTTCTTCTTCGAGCCCACCGTTCTCGGCCACGTTCCCGACGATGCCCGCATCATGCGCGAGGAGCCGTTCGGACCGGTCGCGCCACTGACCACCTTCACGAGCTATGACGAGGTGATGGAGCGGGCCAATGCGCTGCCTTTCGGCCTTGCCGGCTACGTCTTCTCCAACGATCTGCGAACCGCGACGCGGGCCTACGAAGATCTCGAGGTGGGCATGGTCGGCGTCAACGAGATGCTGCTCGCGACCGCGGAAGCGCCGTTCGGCGGCGTCAAGGAAAGCGGCATGGGGCGCGAGGGCGGCTCCTTCGGCATCGGCGATTATCTCGAGACGAAATACGTCAAGATCAAGCTGGAAGAGCGAGCGCGCTGAACATGAGTGAAGACGAGGCAAGAGGGTTCGCGCGCGGCCTGACCAACTACGGCGACAAGGATTTCTCGCTCTATCTGAGAAACTCCTTCGCCAGTTCGATGGGATATTCCCGCGAGGTGCTGAAAAAGCCGATCGTCGGGATCGCGAACAGTTTTTCCGGCTTCAACAATTGCCATCGGCATTTTCCGGAAATGCTGGAGGCGGTGAAGCGCGGCGTCTTGCTGGGCGGCGCGCTGCCGATCGAGTTTCCGACGATTTCGCTCGGCGAGGTTTTTCTCAATCCGACGAGCCTCAAGTTCCGCAACCTGATGTCGATGGACACGGAGGAGATGATCCGCGCCCAGCCGATGGACGCCGTCGTCTTGATGGGCGGCTGCGACAAGACCGTGCCGGCGCAGTTGATGGGGGCGGCGTCGGCGGACCTTCCGGCGATCCAGATCGTCGCCGGTCCGATGATGACCTCGCGCTATGGCGAAGAGCGGCTTGGCGCATGCACCGATTGCCGCCGGTTCTGGGGAAAATACCGCGCTGGCGAGATCTCCAGCGATGCGATCGGTGACATCGAGGGCCGTCTGGCGACCACCGCCGGCACCTGCGCCGTCATGGGCACGGCATCGACGATGGCCTGTATCGCCGAGACGCTTGGCATGTCGCTGCCCGGGACGGCGGCCATCCCGGCGGTCCATGCCGATCGGCTGCGGGCCGCCGAGGCGACGGGTCTCGCGGCCGCGCGCATGATCGACAATCCCATTCGTCCCAGCGAGGTGATCACCGAGAAATCGGTCGAGAACGCCTTACGAATCCTGCTCGCCCTTGGCGGGTCGACCAACGCCATCATTCACCTGACGGCGATCGCGGGACGTCTCGGCATTCCGGTTTCGCTGCGGCGGCTCAATCAATTGTCCGATGAGACGCCGGTGCTGGTCAATCTCAAGCCCGTCGGTGCCAATTACATGGAGGACTTCTTCTTTGCCGGCGGTGTCGGCGCCGTGCTGCGCGAGCTCAAACCGCTGCTGCATCTCGATTGCAGGACGGTGACCGGCGACACGCTCGGCGACCGGCTTCGCGAGGATGTCGGTCCGGTCGACCGCAAGGTCATTGTCAGCGCCGAGCAGCCCCTGGAACCCGAAGGCGGCCTCGTCGCGCTGTTCGGCAATCTCGCGCCGGGCGGCGCGATCCTGAAGCGTTCGGCGGCCGACAAGGCGTTGTTCGAAAAGGAAGGGCGCGCGGTGGTGTTCGATTCGCTCGCCGATCTGGCGAAGCGCATCGACGATCCGGACCTCGATGTGGAAGAGGGCGATATTCTGGTTCTGCAGAATGCCGGGCCGCGTAGCGATTCCGGCATGCCGGAAGCCGGCTATCTGCCGATCCCGAAGAAACTCTCGGCGAAGGGCGTCAAGGACATGATCCGCATTTCCGATGCGCGCATGTCTGGAACCGCCTTCGGCACGATCGTGCTGCACGTCACGCCGGAAGCGGCGATCGGCGGCCCACTGGCGCTGGTTCGCACCGGCGACCGCATCAAGCTATCGGTCAAGGACAAGACGATCGAACTGCTGGTCGGCGACAACGAGCTGGAGCGCCGGCGCAGCAGCTTCCGATCGCCGTCGAAGCCGGCGTCCGAGCGGCGCGGCTATGACAAGATCTATGCCCAGGAGGTCCTTCAGGCGGACGAGGGTTGCGATTTCGCGATCATGCAGCCGGTCAGGACATGAGAGGGCCAAAGCTGGCGCTGGTCTGTGCCGCGGACCTGTGCCCGATTTCGAGCCTTTGACCGACCATTCCGAAGGAGATGTCGATCTTCTCGCGATGCACGCGGATGACCAGAGCGCCGCCGCTTGCTCCGGCGCTGTCAACGGCGCGCTCGCGAGCAGATTCGTCACCGCCGAGCTCGACCTCCTGTTGGGACGCGACCCAAAACATCTCCGACCCGTCGCTCGGTAAAAAGAAATCAGTTGCCAGGTACAGGTCAGGGAGTTACCCTAAAAGGAAAGAAATATTCCCAACGGTGAAATGGCATTTCGCCCGATTCACTGACGAGGACAGCAGAAGACCGTCCATCGGCTGATCCAGGCGTGGGCGGGGAAACGCAAGAGGCAACTCGGCTATATCTGCGGATCGGACCAGACAGCGGTTTCGCTTCCACACCATGATGCCTCAAGTCGCCCCGACGGCGCCTCTGCCTCCTAGCTGGGCCATTCAACCGCCCTGCGGGTAGGAGATGACCGAAAGATAGCGCGCGGGCAGGGAAACGAGGGTTTCCGGGCCGTGCGGCGCTTCGGCATCGAAGAACAAACTGTCTCCCGGCTGCAGCAGGAAGACTTGCTTGCCATGACGGTACTCGACCTCGCCCTCGAGCATATACAAGAGTTCGATGCCGCCGTGCTGGAAGGTGGGAAAGACGTCGGATTCGTGCGTCAGTGTGATGAGGTAGGGCTCCACCGTCACGCCGCTGGCGTTGGGGCCGATGTGGCCCAACAGGTTGTATTGATGTCCGGCGCGGGTGCCCGCGCGCTCGATTTCGATCGCGTCGCCACGTTTGACATGGACGACAGGGCGGTGCTCCTCGAACCGCGTAAAAAACGCCGTGATCGGAACATTCAACGTGTTCGACAGGGTCTGAAGCGTCGTCAGCGACGGCGAGGTCAAGCCGTTCTCGATCTTCGACAGCATGCCGATCGACAGGCCTGTCAACTGGGCCAGCTCCGCCACAGTCATCGATTTTTGCAGGCGAAAGTTGCGAAGCTCGCGGCCGATGGCGACTTCAAGCACTTTCTCGCTTCGGTCGGTGAGCCGGTGCGGATCCTGTCCGAACATCAAGGCGGGTCCTGTTGAGTCGTCGCTTTCGCGCACCGTTTAATCTCCTGAAAATGCACTAGCGATAATTTACTGGCAGGAAATAATTTGTCCAGCCATCGTCCGGCGATTGACTATTCACAACGGCAAAGGCGTTGGATTCAATATCAGAATCCCCGTTTTGGTTTCTTCTAGAGATATTTTGTTGCTTTTTAGGAAAAAATGATCCCAACATAGCTCGGCACGAGAGTCGCAGCAAAACTTTCGGCGAATATGGGGGGAGAATGCATGACCCAAAAGATGGATGATCGGATTCAGAAGATGTTCCGGGGCGACCTGCTGTTCGCCTGGACCTTCGTGGCTGTGCTTTGGGCGGCAGTGGTGTTCGTGTTTTTTAGCGTCAGCGCCCTGATCGATGACGCGACGATCCAGACCGTCCTGCTGATCGGCGGCGGTCTGGTGCTGTTCTTCAACACGGCGGCGATCTTCGCGATGGGGCGGCATTACGCCCACGAAAAGCAATTCATCTACGGGCTCGACATCCGGCATCTCGACGAGATGCGGCGGATGCGCGGCAAATAAGGGAGGGCACCATGCGCAAACATTATGAGCCACCGCGGCAAAGCGGTTTTGGTCAATTTCTCGATTCGATCTTCCTGTTGGCGCTGGTGTACGTGGCGCTGTTTATTCCCTTGATCCTCGGCCTGACCGGCGCCGGCAGCACGACCGCGATGCCCGCCGAGATCACCTGGGAAACGCTGAAGCAAAATCCCGTCATGCAGGCGCAGTGGGAGAAGCTTGGCTACACGGCGGAAACGGCTGCCGAGATGATTACCACGCGGTTCGACTACACCATCGATCCGCTGATGCTGTTGATCACCGCGGCGGTGATCCTGGGCTATTTCGTCTACCTCATCCGGATGTCGGACAAGGAATATCGCGACGTTATCAGCGAAAAATTCGACCTCTGAAACGAGGCAATGGGGGAGGGAAAAACCGATGTGGGTTCTACTAGAATATGCGGCGTGGGCGGTGTCAGCAAGCCTGCTCCTGTGGATGGTAGTGGACGCCGTGCGCGTCAATCGCGAGTTCGATGAGGAAACCCTGATGTCGTCGCGCGAGGGGATCGACGAGCTTCTGGAGCATGGCGACGTGCCGGAAGCGCGCGGGGGGGCCGGGCAGTGACCGATCAGACGGCGAATGGAACTGCGGCGGTGGCCGCGAAATCGGAACGAATTGGCCTCCTGCGCGTGCTGGGGCCGGTGCATGTCTGGGCGCTTGGCGTGGGCATCGTCCTCGTCGGCGAGTTCATGGGCTGGAATTTTTCGGTCGGCAAGGGTGGCGCGCTGGGCGCGCTGATCGCCTGCTGGGTCATCGGCCTGCTTTACACCTGCGTCGCAATGATCGACTCCGAGGTGACCTCTACCGTGGCCGCGGCCGGCGGCCAATACGCGCAGGCCAAGCACATCATGGGGCCGCTGATGGCCTTCAATGTCGGGCTCTATCTGGTCATGGCCTACACCATGCTGGAGGCCGCCGATGCCCTGATCGTGGGCGATCTCATGGCGATCCTGGCGGAGCAGACGGGTTACACGGACCTCGATCCGCGACCGTTCGTGGTGCTGATCATCGCGCTGCTGGCGTTTCTGAATTATCGCGGCGTGTTCATGACGCTGTCGCTGAATTTCGTCATCACCGCAGCCGCCTTCGTATCCATCCTTATCCTCTTCATCGGCGTTCAGCCATGGAATCCCGGCGCCGTATTGCAGCATGCCGGTCTGTTGACCGATCTGCCCTATGGTTGGATCGGGGTGATCGCGTCGTTCCAGTTCGGCATCTGGTATTATCTCGGTATCGAGGGAACGTGTCAGGCGGCCGAGGAGGTGCGCTCCCCCAGCCGGTCGCTGCCGCTCGGTACGATGACCGGGATCATGACACTGCTGATCGCGGCGACCTTGACGTGGTACGTATCGTCCGGGCTGCTGCCTTGGGAGTATCTCGGTCAGGCGGTCGTTCCGCTCTACGACGCGGCGCGAATGACCGGCAGCACAACGCTGCAGGTGTTCCTGTTCATCGGTACGATGTTCGCGGCGACGGCCTCCGCCAATGGCTGCATCAACGACGCATCGCGGGCCTGGTTCTCCATGGGACGCGACCGCTACATGCCCAATTGGTTCGGGGCGGTGCACCCGCGCTATCGCACACCCTACCGATCGATCCTGATCCTGATCCCGATTGCCGTGTCCTTCGCCTTCACCGGGCTCTTGGACCAGGTGATCACCTTCTCGATCCTGTCCGGTCTCCTTGGCTATACCTTCATGCCGATCAACATGATCCTGTTCCGGCGCAAATGGCCTCTGGGCACGATCCGGCGGGGCTATGTGCATCCGCTGCACCCCTTGCCGGCGATCGTGTTGATGGTGCTGTGCGTGACCACCTTCTTTGCGACCTATCTCGGCTTTGGAGCCCAACTGCTGGCGATGATGGCGTTCTACGTCGTGGCCTCGGTCTGGTTCACCATGCGCCGCTACAAATATGTCCGACGGTCCGACCAGTTCACCATGAACTGGCCGAAGCCGGTCGGCTACTGAGGCGGGAGAAGAGCCATGATGAAAAATGTGCTTTGCGCCATAGACGGTTCGCGCGCCTCCCAGCGGGCGGTGGATTTTGCGGTCGGCATGGCCGCAAATTTCGGGGCTGCGGTTCGGTTCATTACCGTCACGGCCGTGACCCAGGCCAGTGCAGCCAAGAGCCCGTTCTGGGACACGCGGTTGTTCGACGCGGGCGAGACGTTGATCGCTCGCGAGCAAACCCACGCGATGGAAACGGCGGCCGCCAAGGGCGTGACGAACGCCAGTTGCGCCACCGTTAATGGACGGGATGTCGCCACGGCGATCGTGGCCTATGCGCAGGAGCACGGGTTCGATCATATCGTCATGGGCACGTCAGGACATTCGGTGCTGGAAAGGCTGTTGACGGGTTCGGTGGTCGACGACGTCCTGAACCAGCCGCATCCACCCGTCACGGTCGTATGATCGGGGCGGGCGCCTTTGCGGCGGCTGCCGCCGGGAGCGCGGCACTCGGCTGGATGTACCATCGCGACCGAACCCGCGTGATCGCCCATCGCAGATCGGTGTTCGAGGAGTGTCGGGGGCTGCTGGACGATGCGGAGCTGTCCCAGGACGGGGCGGACTATCCGCGTCTGACAGGCCGCCGGGATGAGGTTCCGGTCGAACTGCGGCTGCTCGCCGACACCATCCAGCTGCGCAAGCTGCCGGTACTGTGGCTGCTGGTGACGATCCGGCACCCGCTGAAGATCGCCGGGGTCTTCGACATGCTGATCCGGCCCGACAACTCGGAATATTATTCGCCGCACGACAGGTTGCGCACGGTTTTGCCAGCGCCGCCGGATTGGCCGGCGGACGCGGTGGTACGCTGCGACCGGCCGGATGCGGTCGCGCCGTTGCTCGATCGTCTCACCCCGCATGTGCGCGCCTTTACCGAGGAAGGGCGGGGCAAGGAGCTTTTCCTCGCCCCGCGCGGCCTGCGGCTGGTCTACCGTGTCGACGAGAGTCGGCGTGGACATTACCTGGCGACCCGCCAACCGCTGTTCGACAATGACCGGCTCGCGCGTGCCACGGTCGAGGACCTCATTGCCCGCGGCTTCGCGCTGGCCGCTGATATGTCGCGCGAGCATTGAGCCCGATGACCGCGCCTCCTCGCGATCGTCCCCCGCATCATCCCTACACCGTCCTCGCGGTGTCGCTGGTCCTGACGGGCATGGGGCAGGTGCTGAATGGACAGGCGCAGCGCGGCCTGATGATGGCGTTCACCGCGCTGGGGCTCGCATGGGTGAGCTACAACCTGACCACGCCCGAGATCAGTTTCGTTGGACGCTATGCGGGCGGGCTCATGATCCATGCCGTCGCCCTGATGGACGCTTACAAGTTCGCCCGGCTGCGATGGCAGCAGTGGCAGCTGGCACAAGGAAAACAAGACGCGTGAACGACGCCATCTGTTTTCTATGATGAAAATAAATTTCCTAACAGTTGATTTTCGCTTGCGTTGGTGTTTATGTCCGCCTGGAACGTTTGCGAGAAAGGTGCGAAGCCGATGTGCGGTATCGTTGGGCTATTTCTGAAGGACCGGTCGCTTGAGCCGAAGCTGGGCGCGATGTTGACCGAGATGCTGGTGACCATGACCGATCGTGGCCCGGACAGCGCCGGGATCGCGATCTACGGGAAAAACGGCGACGGGCACGCCAAGCTGACGTTGCAGGCCGAAAACCCGGACGTCGAATTTGCCGATCTCGCCGCCGACATGGGCGCGGCGATCGACGCCGAGGTCGAGATCCGGTGCAAGGACACGCACGCGGTGCTGAAAATTCCGAGCGACAAGATGGGCGAGGCGCGGCGCGCGTTGGCGGAACTCCGCCCGAATGTTCGGGTGATGAGCGCCGGCGACAACATTGAAATCTACAAGGAGGTCGGGCTGCCGAAGGATGTCGCGGCGCGGTTCGGCCTATCCGCCATGGCGGGAAGTCACGGCATTGGCCACACCCGGATGGCGACGGAATCCAAGGTCAATACGCTGGGCGCACACCCCTATTCGACCGGGCCGGACCAGTGCCTGGTGCACAATGGTTCACTGTCGAACCACAATGGACTGCGGCGCAAGCTGGTGCGTGAAGGCATGTCGTTCGAGACCGAGAACGATACCGAAGTCGCTGCCGCCTATCTGAGCCAAAAGCTGCGGACCGGCAGCAATCTCAGGGAGGCACTGGAAGCCAGTTTGGACGATCTGGACGGGTTCTTCACCTTCGTGGTCGGAACTAAGGACGGGTTCGGCGTCGTGCGCGATCCGATCGCCTGCAAGCCCGCCGTCATGGCCGAAACCGACCAATATGTTGCCTTCGGCAGCGAATATCGCGCGCTGGTCAACCTGCCGGGCATCGAGAACGCCAAGGTATGGGAGCCCGAGCCTGCCACCGTCTATTTCTGGGAACATTGAGATGCAGACGATTGATCTTGCCGAGACCACCCTGCGCGAGCTGAATTCCGTTTTGCAGGCGCAGCGCGATAACACCAACCAAACCGCCTGGACCGTCGAAAATCCGCGCGGCGGACATGCGCTGGCTGTGGGTCTCGACGCGCCGATCGAGGTCACGGTCAGGGGCTCCACCGGCTACTACTGCGCCGGCATGAACAAGCAGGCCACCGTGCGGGTGGAAGGTTCAGCGGGGCCGGGCGTTGCCGAAAACATGATGTCGGGCAGCGTCATTATCGACGGCGATGCCAGCCAGTATGCCGGCGCGACCGGTCGCGGCGGGCTTCTTGTCATCAAGGGCAATGCCGCCTCGCGGTGCGGCATCTCGATGAAGGGCATCGACATCGTCGTCCATGGCAATATCGGCCACATGTCGGCGTTCATGGCGCAGGCTGGCAACCTCGTGGTCTTGGGCGATGCGGGCGATGCGCTCGGCGACTCGCTTTACGAGGCGCGCCTTTTCGTGCGCGGCAAGGTGAAGAGCCTGGGCGCCGATTGCATCGAAAAGGAGATGCGCCCCGAGCATCTGGATATCCTTCGCGACCTCCTGGAGCGTGCCGGCGCAGACGCGCGGCCCGAAGAGTTCAAGCGCTACGGGTCGGCGCGTCAGCTCTATAATTTCCACATCGACAATGCTTACTGAGGAGACGGAGATGAAAGACGCTCCCCCGCACGCCGTGCCACGGACCGAGCCACGGCAATCGTGGACCTTCAGCAACAGCGTCAATGCCGAGATTCGCCGCGCGGCGGCGACGGGCCTCTATGACATCCGCGGCGGCGGCTCCAAACGGCAGCTGCCGCATTTCGACGACCTCCTGTTTCTCGGCGCGTCGATCTCGCGCTATCCGCTCGAAGGTTATCGCGAGAAATGCGGAACCAGCGTCACCTTGGGCACGCGGTACGCGAAAAAGCCCATCGAGCTGAAAATTCCCGTTACCATCGCCGGAATGAGTTTCGGCTCGCTCTCGGCCCACGCCAAGGAGGCACTGGGTCGCGGCGCGTCCGCTGCGGGAACCTCGACGACCACCGGCGACGGCGGGATGACCGAGGAGGAGCGCGGGCATTCCGACAGGCTCGTCTATCAGGTTCTGCCGTCCCGCTATGGGATGAATCCCGACGATCTGCGCCGCGCCGATGCGATCGAGGTGGTCGTGGGGCAGGGTGCCAAGCCCGGCGGCGGAGGCATGCTCCTCGGGCAGAAGATCACCGAGCGCGTGGCTGGGATGCGGACGCTGCCGGTGGGTATCGATCAGCGCTCGGCCTGTCGTCACCCCGACTGGACGGGGCCGGACGACCTCGAGATCAAGATTCTCGAGATTCGCGAGATCACTGGCTGGGAGAAGCCGATCTATGTGAAGATCGGTGGCGCGCGGCCCTATTACGACACTACGCTGGCGGTGAAAGCCGGTGCGGACGTGGTCGTGCTGGACGGCATGCAAGGCGGCACCGCTGCGACGCAGGACGTCTTCATCGAGCACGTCGGCCAGCCGATCCTTGCGTGTATCCGTCCAGCGGTACAGGCGCTCCAGGACATGGGTATGCATCGCGAGGTGCAATTGATCGTCTCCGGCGGCATTCGAACCGGCGCGGATGTCGCCAAGGCGCTGGCGCTTGGCGCTGACGCGGTTGCCATCGGGACGGCAGCCCTGGTCGCGCTGGGCGACAACGATCCCGTCTGGGAGGAGGAATACCGCAAGCTCGGAACGGTGGCGGGAGCCTATGACGACTGGCAGGAAGGTCGTGACCCGGCTGGGATCACGACCCAGGATCCGGAGCTGATGGAACGCCTGGACCCGCTGGCGGCGGGTCGGAGGCTGCACAACTATCTTTCGGTCCTGACCCTGGAAGCCCAGACGATCGCCCGGGCCTGCGGACACAATCACGTCCACAATCTGGAGCCGGAGGATCTGTGCGCGCTCACCGTGGAAGCCGCCGCCATGGCGCGCGTGCCGCTGGCGGGTACCTCCTGGATACCGGGACAATCCGGATACTGAACGAGAAAATGATGATGGGGAGGGGACGGTAGAATATGGCTGCGGATCTCGAAAAATTCGCCAAGGATAAGGGCGTCAAATACTTCATGGTGTCGTTCACCGACTTGTTCGGTGGACAACGCGCCAAGATCGTGCCGGCCCGATCAATCGGCAAGACACAAAAGGACGGTGCCGGCTTTGCCGGCTTCGCCACCTGGCTGGATCTGACGCCGGCGCATCCGGACATGCTGGGGGTGCCCGATCCGGACGGCGTTATCCAACTGCCCTGGAAGCCAGACACCGCCTGGGTTCCGGCGAATTGCGTCATGGAGGACGCGCCGGTTGCTCACGCGCCGCGCAATGTCCTCAATCGTTTGGTGAAGGAAGCCGCCGCCGAGGGATTGCGTGTCAAGACCGGTATCGAGGTAGAGTTCTTCCTGCTGACGCCCGATGGCCAGCAGCTGGCGGACTCTCACGATAGCGCGGCCAAGCCGTGCTATGACCAGCTTGCCATCATGCGGCAGGCGGACCTGATCGGCGAAGCGCTCGACCATATGAGCGAGCTCGGCTGGGGGCCTTACCAGGCCGACCACGAGGACGCGAACGGCCAGTACGAAATGAACTGGGATTTCGACGACGCCATCGCCACTGCCGACAAGCACTCCTTTTTCAAGTTCATGATTCGCTCGCTCGCCGAAAAATACGGCATGCGCGCGACCTTCATGCCCAAGCCTATCGAAGGGCTGACCGGCAACGGCGCGCATGTGCACATCTCGGTCTGGGACTCCACCGGCAAGACCAACCTCTTTGCCGACGCGAGCAAGGAGATGGGGATGTCGGATACCTGCCGGTATTTCCTCGGCGGCATCATGAAGCACGCCTCGGCGCTCGCGGCGATCACCAATCCGACGGTCAACTCCTACAAGCGCATCAACGCGCCCCGCACGACATCCGGCGCGACCTGGGCGCCGAATACAGTCACCTGGTCGGGTAACAATCGCACCCACATGGTGCGCGTGCCGGGACCGGGACGGTTCGAGCTGCGGCTGCCGGACGGAGCGGCGAACCCGTACCTGCTGCAGGCGGTGATCATCGCGGCGGGTCTCGACGGAGTGCGGACCAAGGCCGATCCGGGCAAGCGCTACGACATCGACATGTACCAGAACGGTCATACGGTGAAGGATGCCCCGATCCTGCCGCTGAACCTTTTGGACGCGCTGCGGACCTTCGACAAGGATCAGAGCCTGAAAGCGGCGATGGGCGAGGAGTTCTCCAACGCCTACATCAAGCTGAAGATGCAGGAGTGGAATTCCTTCGTAAGCCATTTCTCCCAGTGGGAACGCAGGAACACCCTGGATATCTGAGGCTGCGCGCCGGCTTTTAACGTCCGGCCATTCGTACGAATTTCAATCCCACTTATCCAAGCTGCGTCTTTGCGCGCCCGGTGCCTTCTTGGGGAGACCGGGCGCGCAAACTCGACGGGGCACGACCGAAAACGTCGCGAAACGCCGTGGAAAAATGGGCGGAATTCGCGAAGCCGGTCGCCAGCGCGATTTCGGTCAGCGACAGGGTGGACTGGGTCAAAAGATTGCCGGCCTTGCCCAGTCTGAGTTCGCGGTAGAACGCCATTGTGCTGCGGCCCAGCTTTTGACGGAAAAGCCGGTTGAGCTGCCGGGGGCCGATGCCCGAAAGCTGTGCCAGCTGTGCCAACTCCAGCGGGTCGGCCACATGGTTTTCCATCATTTCGATCGCCTGGATCAAGGCCGGATCGTTCGTCCCATAGCGTTCCACGAGACCGGCGCGTTGCGGCCCTCCGGAGGGACGGATTTCGGTGTGCATGAACCAGTCGCTGACCTGGCGGGCGAAGGCGGGACCATGATGCACGTTGATCAATGCGTGCATCATGTCGAGCGGCGCGGTGCCACCGGCGCAGGTGATCCGGTCGCGATCCATGACGTAGAGCGTACGTTCCACCATCAATGCCGGGGATATTTCCGACAGGGTTGGCGCATGTTCCCAGTGGACGGTCATGCGTCGGCCCTCCATCAGTCCGGCAAGCGCGAGAATGACAGGGCCGCCCGACACCCCGCCCAGACGAACGCCGTGCCGCGCGAGTTGCCGCAGCCAGTTGAACACCCGTTCATCGGCGAAGATGCCCGGATCGCCGCCCGCCACGACGAGAACGAGATCGAAGTCGACGTCACGTCCAAGTTGGGCGGATGCCTCGACCATCGATCCGCTCGAACTGATGCCGTGCGCATCCCCGATGGTCAGGTGGCGAATGTCGTAGACGGTTCGATCGGCCAGCAGATTGGCGGCCCTCAGCGGCTCCACCGCCGATGCGTAGGACATCAGCGCGAAGCCGTCGATCAGCAGGAATCCAATTCGGAAGGCGACGGGGTGCTCCATTGTCATGACCATAATCTGTAATATTCCGTCTTTGCGGGGAAAGTCTATCCAGCCGATGACGGCTCAGTATCGATCGGCAAGCAAGGGCGGAGACCAATGCGATATTCGCTGCTGAAAATTCTCACCGAGGGGCTGACCGGCAACCGGGGCTGGGCGCCGGTCTGGCGGGAGCCCGAGCCGAAGACCGACTACGACGTCGTTATAGTCGGCGCCGGCGGGCATGGGCTGGCCACGGCCTATTACCTTGCCAAGGAATTCGGCATCACCAACGTCGCGGTGCTGGAGAAGGGTTGGCTCGGCTCCGGTAATATCGGCCGCAACACGACGATCATCCGATCCAATTATCTGTTGCCCGGTAACGAGCCGTTCTACGAATTCTCGATGAAACTCTGGGAAGGCCTGGAGCAGGATTTCAACTACAACGCGATGGTCTCGCAGCGGGGGGTTCTGAACCTCGGGCATAGCGACGCGCAGCGCGACGCCTTCGCGCGGCGGGGCAATGCCATGCGGCTCGCCGGTTCCGACGCGGTTCTGCTCGATACCGAGGCGGTCCGCGAAATGTGTCCCTTCCTCGACTTCGACAATGCCCGCTTTCCGATCAAGGGCGGGCTTTGGCAGCCGCGCGGCGGTACGGTCCGTCATGACGCGGTCGCCTGGGGCTATGCGCGCGGCGCCGACAGTCGCGGCGTCGACATTATCCAGAACTGCGAGGTCACCGGTTTCCAGATCGAGAACGGGATCTGCCGGGGCGTCGAGACCACCCGCGGCAAGATCCGCGCCAAGAAGGTCGCGGTCTGTGTCGCCGGCTCGTCGGGCCGGGTGATGGAAAAGGCCGGCATGCGCCTGCCGATCGAAAGCCACGTCCTGCAGGCTTTCGTCTCGGAGGGGCTGAAGCCGGTCATTCCGGGCGTCATCACCTTCGGCGCCGGTCATTTCTACGTCAGCCAGTCCGACAAGGGCGGCCTCGTCTTCGGCGGCGATCTCGACGGCTACAACAGCTACGCCCAGCGCGGCAATTTGCCGGTGGTGGAGGATGTCTGCGAGGGCGGCATGGCGATCATGCCGATGATCGGCCGCGTGCGGCTCCTGCGCATGTGGGGCGGCATCATGGACATGTCGATGGATGGCTCGCCCTTCATCGACAAGACCGATATCGGCGGCCTCTATTTCAATGGCGGCTGGTGCTATGGCGGCTTCAAGGCGACGCCCGCGTCTGGCTACTGCTACGCGCATCTCCTGGCCCGCGACGAACCCCACCCGACAGCGGCCGCCTATCGGCTCGACCGCTTCCGCCGTGGCGCGATGATCGACGAAAAAGGCCAGGGCGCGCAGCCCAATCTGCACTGAGCCCAATCTGCATTGAGGACGTGACCATGCCGACGGTCGATACCCATCCATTCCCGATCGGGAAGCAGGCGGAAGCGCCGAGCGGGAGGAGCAAAGCGAAATGATCATCGACCACCCCCTTCTCGGCCCCCGCGATGCGGCGGAATTCGTGTATCTCGGCGACGCCGCGTTGATCGACCGGCCCGACCCGCAGGACGACGGCGCGAGCGAGAAATTCCATGACTATCTCTACTTGCGGGATAACCCGGCCGGCTTGCATCGCGAGCTTTGGTATCATGAACAGGGCGACCGCTCCTGGCTGGTCCTGACCCGCGACACGTTGACACACGAGATCACGTCGGTCGAACTGGCGCGCGACGTCGCCTTGGCACGGGGGCGGGGCGCATGACCGACAGCCGATCACCCACCGCAACGCCCGGCTCGGTCGAAACCCGGACCGGTGCCACGCAACCCTTTCGAGTCCAGGGCGGTCTGGTCGACCGGACCCGTGGCGTCCGTTTCAGTTTCAACGGGACATCGTTCCAGGGCCATGACGGCGATACGCTCGCCTCGGCGCTGCTCGCCAATGGCGTGCGCGTGGTCGGCCGTTCGTTCAAGTATCATCGGCCACGCGGCATCTTTTCGGCAGGGTCGGAAGAGCCGAACGCGCTGGTCCAGTTGCGCCGGGGAGCCCATCAGGAGCCCAACACGCGCGCCACCACGGTGGAACTGTTCGACAATCTGGCGGCCACCAGCCAAAACCATCGCGGCCCCCTTGGCTTCGACCTGATGGCGGCGAGCGACCTGCTGTCACCGTTCCTGTCGGCCGGCTTTTACTACAAGACCTTCATGTGGCCGAAGGCGTTCTGGGAGAAATTCTACGAGCCGCTGATCCGCAATTCGGCCGGGCTCGGCCGGCTTTCCATGGAGCCCGATCCCGACAGCTACGACAAGGGTTTCCTGCATTGCGACGTGCTGGTGATCGGCGCGGGGCCGGCGGGCCTTGCCGCGGCGCTGGCGGCGGGGCGCGCCGGGGCACGAGTGATTATCGCCGACGAGGATTTTCGGCTCGGCGGCCGGCTGAACGCGGAAACCCTGGCTGTCGACGGCCAGCCTGGCTCCGACTGGGCCGATCAGGCGGGCGCCGAGTTGGGGGCCATGGCCAACGTTCGCGTGATGCCCCGCACGACCGTTTACGGCGCCTTCGACCACGGCACCTACGGCGCGCTCGAGCGCAAGACCGACCATCTTCCCGTGTCCGGCGGAAAGCCACGGCAGGTGCTCTGGCGCGTTCACGCGAAGCGCGCGATCCTTTGCGCCGGTGCGACGGAGAGACCGATCGCCTTTGGCAACAACGATCGCCCCGGCGTGATCATGGCGGGTGCCGTGCGGGCCTATGCGAACCGATGGGCGGTCGCGGCCGGAAAGCGGATCGCCGTTTTCACCAACAATGACGATGGCTGGCGAACGGCTGTCGATCTGGCCGCCAAGGGCATTGAGATCGCCGCCGTGATCGATACCCGCCCCGGCGCGGCCCGCGCCAAGCTGCCGGGTGCGGCGATCCATATGGGCGACGCGGTCATGGACACGTCGGGGCGCCAGGGAATTCGCCAGATCAAGCTTGCCGGCGGAGCGAGCATTTCGGCCGATTGTCTTGCCGTCTCCGGCGGTTGGAACCCGAACGTCCACCTGACCTGCCATCAGGGCGGCCGGCCTGAATGGCGGGACGACATCGCGGCGTTCGTGCCGGGGAAGACTCTTCCCGTCGGCATGGCGGTGGTGGGCGCGGCGAACGGCTCCCTGTCGCTCGCGTCTGCCCTCTTGGAGGGAAGCCGATGCGCCGATCAAGCGGTCGAGGCGCTTGGCTTCCCTCCCTGGCGCCAGAATCTCCCGACAGCGGAAGACGAGGCATTCGCGGTGTCGGCCTTCTGGCACGTCAAGCAGGGTGGCGCCCGCGCCTGGGTCGATCAGCAGAACGACGTCACCATCAAGGACGTGACGCTCGCCCATCAGGAGGGATTCCGCTCCGTCGAGCATCTGAAGCGCTACACCACCCTTGGCATGGCGACGGATCAGGGCAAGACGGCGAATGTTCTCGGACTTGCCATCATGGCCGAGATCGCCGGCCGGAGCATCCCCGAGACCGGCACCACGATCTTCCGTCCGCCCTACACGCCGGTGGCGATCGGCGCCTTGGCGGGCCGGTCGCGAGGCAAGGATTTTCGTCCCTATCGCCTGACCCCCAGCCATGATTGGGCCAAGGAGCAGGGCGCGGTGTTCGTCGAGACGGGCGCCTGGCTCCGCGCCCAGTGGTTCCCCCGGTCCGGTGAGACGCATTGGCGGCAGAGCGTCGACCGCGAGGTGGAAATGACGCGGGGCTCGGTCGGAATCTGCGACGTGACCACGCTCGGGAAGGTCGACATCCAGGGTCGGGACGCGGCGGAATTCCTCAACAAGGTCTACGCCAACGGCTTCGCCAAGCTGGCCGTCGGCAGGACCCGCTACGGGATCATGCTGCGCGAGGACGGCATCGTGATGGACGATGGCACCACCGCCCGCCTGTCCGAGACGCATTTCGTGATGACCACGACGACGGCCAACGCGGGCAGCGTATTCCGGCATCTGGAGTTCTGCCGCCAGTGCCTCTGGCCCGGTCTCGACGTTCATCTGATCTCCACGACCGACGGCTGGGCGCAATATGCGGTGGCCGGACCCAACGCCCGCAACCTCATCCGCAAGGTCGTCGATGCGGAGCATGATGTCTCCAACGAGGCCTTCCCCTTTATGGCCTGCGGCGAGCTCACAGTGTGCGGTGGCACGCCGGCGCGGCTGTTCCGCATCTCCTTCTCGGGCGAACTTGCCTATGAGATCGCGGTACCGACCCGCTTTGGCGACGCCATGATCCGCGCGCTGATGGCGGCCGGCGAGGAATTCGACGTGGTTCCTTACGGCACCGAAGCGCTCGGCGTCATGCGGATCGAGAAGGGCCACGCGGCGGGCAACGAGCTGACCGGCCAGACCACCGCCCGCGATCTCGGCCTCGGCCGCATGGTTTCCAAGCAGAAGGACTGCATCGGCAACGTCCTGTCCGAGCGGCCTGACCTCAACCGCGAAGACGGTCTCCGCCTGGTGGGATTTCGTCCGGTCGATCGCGCCGAAAGCCTCACGACCGGCGCGCATTTCCTCCAGCGGGGCAAAGCGGCGACGACGGAGAACGACGAAGGGTGGATGGCGTCGGTGACCTATTCGCCGTCGCTCGGCCATTCGATCGGTCTCGGCTTCATCAAGCGAGGCGAGGCGCGCGGCGGCGAGATCGTCCGCGCGATGGATCTCGTGCGCGGCAAGGAAATCGAGGTCGAAATCGTCTCACCGCATTTCATCGACCCTGAAGGAGAGCGGCTCCGTGTCTGATTTCACGCTTACGGCGAAACCGGCGCTTGGCGGCTACCGGCAGGATTTTGGCGGGATCACGCTCAGCGAACATCCGGATATCGCGATCGTGTCCATCGCCACGCCGCTCGGCGGCGACACGGCTCTCGAGCAAGCGGTGACCGGCGGTTTTGGCGCAAGTCCCCCCCCGGTCGGAGGGACGACGCTGTCGAGCGATGGCCGGATCCGCTTGCTGGGCATGGCTCCCGGCCAGATCTTCGCCGTCTTCGAACAGGCTGGCGCGAATGCCCGCGCGATCATCGACGGGAAGCTGGGTGGTGCCGCCTATACCACTGATCAGACCGATGTCTGGGTCGCACTTCGGATCGAGGGGCAGCGGACGCGCGCGGCGCTGGAGCGGATTTGTCCGCTCGACCTTCATCCGGGCGCTTTTCCGGAAGGAAGGGTGACCCGAACGGTGATGGAGCATCTCGGGGTGATCATTCTCCGCGAGGGGCCGGACGCCTTCCTTCTGCTCTCGGCGCGATCCTCGGCGGGGTCGTTTCTTCACGCGGTCGAGACCTCGATCCAGAACGTGATGTGAGCCATCGCAACAACAGAAAACGCAGCGGCTGGCACGGTCTTGAGGCCGGGCCAGAGCAAACAGGCGTTGCGCAACAACAATGAAATCGGACCACGGCCAATCACGGAATGGGAGGACAAACAGACCATGGCGTTCAAGACCGACATTGAGATTGCCCGCGAGGCGAAGAAGCTTCCGATCCAGGAGATCGGGGCGAAGCTGGGGATCGGGCTCGAGGATCTGGTGCCTTACGGGCATGACAAGGCCAAGGTTT